>Ga0209137_1001992_pt1 | contig 18595 bp, 17 predicted proteins | sample SaaInl5LU_22_DNA_FD_184642 | JGI IMG/M metagenome (GOLD analysis project Ga0209137, IMG submission 184642) | Marine microbial communities from expanding oxygen minimum zones in the Saanich Inlet - ESP_105LU_22_DNA (SPAdes) (version 2) | ecosystem: Environmental > Aquatic > Marine > Intertidal... | reverse complement strand
ACAGGGCGCCAGCCATGACTTATTAGACCACTGAGCTCGGTCTTAATGCCGAGTGCCACAATTGCCAACAGAAAACTTAACTTAGATAAGCTCGTGAGCGCGCTTGACCAGGCCGCGGGAATAAACCCAAGACTGTTAATGGTTGCTAACGCTATGAATACCAGCAAAAAGCCGGGCGGCTTGAGCGATTGGCCGCTGCCACCTTCGCGATTGAACAACAGCAAAAAACACCATGCAATGGGAATGAGCATAGCGACTCGAACCATCTTCACGGTCATGGCTTCTACGCCAACCGCCTCAGACAAAGCAAAGCCAGCACCGGCAACGTGCGATACGTCGTGAATAGCGCCACCCAAAAAGTAACCCGCTTGTTGGGGGGTTAGCTCTAACAGCTGAACTAAGATCGGATAGGTCACCATGGCAATGGCGCCGATGGTGGTTACCATAATCACGGTAAGTAGCGTGAACTTCGATTGCTCTTCGTTTTTGGGCATCACCGAAGACAGAGTCAGAGCCGCCGAGACACCGCAAATAGCGACTGCGCCGCCGGATAGCAGGCCCATATCGCGTTTGAGACCGAGCATTCTTGCCAGTACCGGTCCGATCGCGATGGTAAAGAACATACCGCCGATCAGCACACCCACGCCAGCAAAGCCAATGGCAGCAATATCGCTGACCGCAATACCTGCGCCCAACATCGCGACCCCTGCTCTTAAAACCTGTGTCGCACACAGGTCAACGCCTGCCTTAGTGTGCTCTTGTCGATACAAAAAGTTCATCGCCATGCCCAATAGCAGGGCAAACACGAGTACCGGAGCGCCGTAGTTGGTGGCTAGAAATTGGCTGGCGATCGCGATTAAAACGACCGCCGCCGTACCAGGGTAAAACTGACTTACTTTTTTAACAACAGACAACACAGTTCCTTATTATTTGAATACCGCGCTCAATCCTGCATCGATCGCGCTCACAATTTCGTCGAGCTCAGTTTTGGTCGTGATTAGAGCTGGGCTTAAGTACAGCGTGTTATTCAGGTCGCTGAAGCTTCGATTGGTGCGGCCGATCATCACACCATGCTCTAGGCAGTGTCCAGCGACTTGCCCCGTTTGAGCTTCTGACGCAGGTGTTTTTGTGGCGCGATCGGTGACCAATTCGATACCCACGAATAACCCTTTGCCGCGCACATCACCAATGACCGCGTGCTTTTCTTGTAGGGCATACAGCTGATCCATCAGGTAGTCACCCATATCACGCGTGTTTTGAATGAGGTTTTCTTCTTCCAAAATCGCGAGTGTTTCAATACCCGCCACTGGGCCCGATGTGCAACCACCGAAGGTGCTGATGTCGCGGAAGTAGTTTAAGGGATTGCCGTCGGCGCGTTTAAATTCGTTAAACAAAGCCTCGGTAGTGACGGTGCATGAAATGGCAGCGTAACCACTGGCTACACCTTTTGCCATGGTGACAATGTCGGGCTTCACATCGTAGTGTTGGTAGCCAAACCATTCGCCTGTTCGGCCCAATCCGCAGACGACCTCGTCGATGTGGATCAGGACGCCATAGCGCTGGCAAATTTCCTGAATGATTGGGAAATATTCAGGTGGTGGAGGAATAACACCACCGCCGGCCGTGATAGGTTCGAGTACCACTGCGCCGACTGAATCTGGGCCCTCGCGAAGAATAGCGGTTTCGAGATCGCGCGCGCACTCGATGTTACATGAGCCATAGGTTTTGCCAAAGGGGCAGCGGTAGCATAAGCAGTGCGAAAACGAGGAAAAGCCCGGGGCGAAGGGCCCGTACTGGGCGACACGCTGTTCATGCCCGGTTGAGCTTAACGCACCAATGGTCGTGCCGTGGTAATCGCGGTCGCGGTAAATAATTTTATGTTTGGTGCCGTCGCCGTTCATGTGGGCGAGCTGACGGACCATTTTGTAACCTTTTTCGTTGGCTTCAGAACCCGAACTTGAGAAGTAAACGCGGCCAAGTCCTGGCATTTTTGTCAGCAGCTTTTGCGCGAATTCGGCGCCTGGTTCGGTGGCGTAGCTACCTGCAAAATAACAGAGGTCCACCAATTGCTGGCGCACCGCATCAGCGATGCGCTCACGGCCAAACCCAAGATTGACGCACCAAACGCCGCCGGAGGTTGCGTCTAGGTAAGACTTACCCTTGATGTCGGTCACCCGCATGCCAACACCTTTAGAGATGACGATGGGATCTTTCTCTTCCCATTGCTGGTGCTGGGTTAGGTGGTGCCATACGGTGGCTTTATCGGTCGCGATAATATCGTCATTCGCGGCAGTCGTTGCTGAGAGCACAGTATTCATCGAGGTAAACTCACGCAGAATAAAAAGCGTAAGTTAGCCGACATGTGTCCCAAACTTATAGAACCAGTATGCATAAATCGCTACAGCCAGTCACAGACACAGAGCATCCCGCACGGCTCTGAAAACCTGTTGAGTTTCAGATTCTAGGCGCCCGGGTCCACCGGCTATGTGGCCAAAGTCACTGTCGATGACCTGAAACTCAGCACTTAGGCTTTGCGCGTCACTGCGCGCATCGGCTTCAGTAAAATAGAGATCGGTTCGGCTCGGCAGCATGATGGTAGGCACTTTCAAGGCAGGCTCGTCTCCCAGATACCGATAGACATTAGCGCTGCGCCAGGTTTTTGCAACCGCAACGAGATCATTGGCGTCTTGTTGCAGGTGGTCTTGCTCCCAAAACGATTGTAGATCTTGTATCGAGTCAAACCCGAGCGCGTGGTATAGGCTGTCTCGGAAAAATGCCTGGCTATAAGCCCAGGTAAGATAGATGCGAGCAAACGCTACCAGGCCCGCGTGGGGAACTTGGCTGTAGTGTCCATCGGCAAAAACAGGGTCGGTTGCCAAGGCGGTTGTGACGCTGTCTAAAAATAACTGGTTATGAGGGTAACATTTTGCCGTGGCACAAACGGCAATCGCGCTCCTGACCCGTTCTGGGTACAGTGCCGCCCAGTGCAGCGCCTGTAGCCCGCCCATGGACCACCCCAGGACTAAACAAATCTCGGCATTGTCAAACACGCGTTCCACGAGTTGCCGTTGTGCATGCACATTGTCGGCGATATCAATCAAAGGGAAGTTGGCGCCAGTTTGTGTCGGATGTGCACAGGAGGGCGAGCTCGACTGGCCCGCGCCAAACAAGCAGGGAATGACGATGCAGTAACGATTCGGGTCCAGCGGCGAATTTTGTTGGTCGACCCACGGCATGACGCCTTTAGCCGTACCCCCGTAATAGGTTGGCAGAATCACTAAGTTATTTTTTGGTGCGTTGAGTGCACCAATTTGGAAGTAACGCAGTCTGGCGTTTCTTAAAATCTGGCCCGAGACAAGTTTAAAATCGCCAAGCTCAAATGTGTTTTCCTGCCAGCACGCTGATTTCATTGAAGTTTCTCTCTAGTCTTGGGCCTTGAAAATTAAATATACAACTTGGCATGTTTCTTGGATGAACTAGTCCAAGCAAGTTTTATTCCCATTTAAGGAGCTCAACAATGGATGTCAGCGAAGTGAAAAAAATCTGCGAAGCGGAGTCGGTAAAATACGGGATTGCAAGCTATGTCGATGTGCATGGCGCAAGTAAAGGTAAGTTTGTTCCCTTAAACCACTTTGGACAAATGTTTAAAGGATCTGAGCTATTTACCGGGGCTGCTCTAGACGGTGTGCCACAAGATATTTCAGATGATGAAGTGGCCGCTATGCCGGATGGCGCTGGCATGATGATTTGTCCGTGGAACAAAGAGCTGGCCTGGTTCCCGAGCGACTTGCACTTAAATGGCGCCCCCTTCGAAGCGTGTTCGCGTAATATTTTAAAGCGGCAGTTGGCTGAAGCTGCGGACATGGGGTTCATCTTTAACTTAGGTATTGAGACGGAATTTTTTGTGTTGCGCCCCGACGATCAGGGTAAGCCCGTACCCTACTCGGATCGCGACAGTATGGGAAAGCCCTGTTACGACGTGCCCATCATGATGGATAACCTACCCATTATTGATGAGTTAGTTCAGGCCATGACCGATTTAGGCTGGGGTGTTTACTCGTTTGACCATGAAGATGCCAACGGTCAGTTTGAAATCGACTTTGGCTATAGCAATGCACTCACAATGTCCGATCGCTTGATTTTCTTTCGAATGCTCGCCAATGAAATCTCGCGCAAGCACGGTGCCTTTGCGAGCTTTATGCCCAAGCCTTTCGCCAATCGCACGGGCAGTGGCGCGCACTACAATATGTCGTTAGCGGATATTAAAACCGGGAAAAATTTGTTTGAGCCAAGTGCTGGTACCGATCGCTACGGTGCGGGCGTGTCAGAGTTAGCCTACTACTTTATAGGTGGTGTACTGCGTCACGCCAAAGCCATTTCGGCAGTTGTCGCCCCAACGGTTAACTCCTATAAACGCTTGGTGCGTCAAGGCAGTATGTCCGGTTCAACCTGGGCTCCAGTATTTTGCTGTTACGGCAACAATAACCGAACCAACATGTTGCGTATACCCAGTGCGGGTGGGCGCGTAGAGTGCCGAGCGCCGGACATTGCCTGCAACCCTTATCTCGGCGCCGCGCTAATGCTGGCTGCGGGTCTGGAGGGTATTCGCGAACACATTGATCCAGGCGAGCCGCACCGCGAAAACATGTACAACTACAGTGATGCCGATATTACCGCGGCCGGGATTGAATGTTTGCCAAAAAATCTATCGGAAGCGATCGAGTCATTTGCCGCGGATGAGCTAGCGCCGAAAGTGTTTGGTGACGATATGTTTAACTCTTTTACGCAATTCAAGCGCGCGGAATGGGAGAGTTATCACAACACGGTATCGCAGTGGGAGCTCGATCGTTACCTGCGATTGTTTGGCTAGCGTTTGTGGGCTGGGTAGCACGCAGTTACACTAGCGTTTTACTTGGAGCCCAATGATGCGAAGAACCAAAGAAGACGCCGCAAAAACACGTCAAAGCGTGATCGATGCGGCGCTTCGTTTGTTTTCGACCCGTGGCTACAGTGGCACAACCTTTCGTGCTATCGCTGAAGAGGCAGGCTGCAGTCGCGGTCCTATTTATTGGCACTTTGCGAACAAGCAAGAGTTGTTCGAAGAAATTCTGGCGTATTCACAACGGCCGCTCGAGGCGTTAGTGGTATCCGATCTCGATCTTAACGACCCAATTGCTACCGCGCGCTCCTTTGCCGACGAGTGGCTTGGCTTATTAATTAGTGACCATTACTTCCGCCAGTCGTTCGAAATTTTCTTGAACAAAACCGAGTTTACCGAGGAAATGGCCTCGACTATTGAGCGTGAACGCGCGCTGACGCAATCGTTGGTTGCTAATTTTAAGAAGCTGGTCGTTGCGTATCGCGAAGGTTCGGGTTCAACGACCTTCGCAACGCCTGCAGATGTGGCCGCCGTGTCGATGTACGCCTATCTCATGGGTCTGACACAGAGCTGGTTGTTTAACCCCGATATTCTGGATTTGGCGGCGCACAAAGCGAGCGTCGTTGCTCGCTTAGAAGAGATGTTAAAGGCGGTCTAAGCCACCAGACCTAGCGCTTGTGAGCGCATCTTCGCTCGAATTTCACGTTCTAAGTCACGGTACCGGTCAAGCTCTAGTAGGGCGTCTCTGTCTTGACCGTTACGTTCAATGTTGGGCCTTATCACATCGCATACACGCCCGGGCTTCGTGCCCATAAAAAAGATCACGTCACCCAAGTACAGCGCTTCTTCGATATCGTGCGACACCATCAAAACGGTCGTTTTTTCTTTGCGGACGATATCGAGCAGCAAGGCCTGCATTTGCCAGCGAGTTTCTGGGTCGAGCGCGCCAAAGGGCTCGTCCATTAACAGTAATTCGGGGTTGCTCGCTAAGGTTCTTGCTATGGCGACTCGTTGTTTCATACCACCACTTAACTGGTGAGGGTAAGCATTCGCGAAGGCTGTGAGTTTTACCGCATCGATATAGTAATCTACGACCCCTTCGCGCAAACTCAGAGCCTCGCCTCGACCCTTTAGGCCGAAGGCTACGTTGTCGCGAACACTTAACCATGGGAACGAACTGTAGGACTGAAACACCATAGCTCGATCCGCCCCAGCGCCGCGAATGACTCGCCCGTTCAAGCGTATAGTGCCTTCCTCGATCGACTCAAGCCCGGCAATCATGCGCAAAAGCGTCGACTTGCCGCAGCCGGATGGCCCCAGCAAGACGCCGATTTGGTTGTCTTCTAAATTCAGCGAGATATTCTCAAGCGCGGTGAACTCGGTGCCATCGCGCAGTCGAAATTGCTTGTGCACCGAATCAACGTAAAGCCCGGACACAGAGGTCTCGGGCTCAGAGGTTACCGTCGTCATTACAAGGCCTTTGCCAAGGGGGTGGTATCGACGCCCGCTTCCATTGGCATACGCTTGTCGATAAAGCCAAACTTGAGCCACCAATCCGTGGTGATATCCCAGTGCGCCTTCATACCATCGCTGGCGATGTTAAGAGGTAATGTGCCCGGCTTAAGCCCCATAAAGATGGCCGCTTGCTCACGATCGAAAACAAAAATACCGCCTTTAAGAATATTTCCGTCTTTACCTAAGACTTGCTCGACGTCCGCCACGTTAAAGTTCAGACCTTTGGCGATGATTTTATTGCCTTCGGTTGGGTTCGCTTTCCAGAAATCCACCGCATTAAAGTAGGCGCGAGTCAGCTTTGCTGCATCTTCAGGTCGAGACTCCAAGAATTCACTCGCCATGTAGAGGGCGTCACCTAGCAGTGCGGTGGTGATGTATTTCTCTTGGGTTGAATCGGCCGCGACCGTTGCTTCGGGCATGGCCTCTAGCACTTGCGAACCAAAGGGCTCCCAAAATTCAGCTGCTGCCGCGGTACCGCCGACCATCGCACCGACCGCATCGTCCATGATTAAGTTGGTAAAGTTGACCTCCGAGATATCGACGCCGTTATCGGTTAACCACTCGGCCATGAAGATTTGAGTGAGACCGCCTTCGAGCACGGCCACCGTTTCACCTTTTAGCTGCTCGGCTGAGGTAATGCCTGGGGCCAAGATGATTTTATCGGTGCCGTACGATGGATTGGTGTAAGTCACGAGCTTAATGCCGACGTCTTTATCGGCTGCAATGGGTCCGTATTCGGCGGTACTAGACGTCGCGTGCAAGGCACCGGCCGTCATGAGACCAAAACTTTGATACGGATCTTCAATGATACTGATGTCGAGTTCTAATCCTTCGGTAAGCCCCTTTTCTTCGGCGATAAACCAAAATCCGTAGCCTGGCCAAGAAAAAAGAGACAACTTAACGGGTTCGGACGCTGTTGCCGGCATGCCGGTCAGTGCCACGATAAGGCCTAACACGCTTAACAGATATTTCATACAACTACTCCTTTCGAGTTTACGATTTCATCGTTGGTGGAGATAAGGAAAAGCTAGGCGATGCAGGAGCCTAAATAAGGCATCGAATAACAGTCCCAAAATGCCAATCACTAAAATACCGGCCATGATGTCGTCGACGTGCACAAACCGTTTTGCGCGCATCATCATGGCGCCGATACCATCAGTCGCCGCAACGATCTCGGCGATCACCAAATACGTCCAGCTGACGGCGAGCATTTGGCGGAATAGGTCGATATAGGCAGGTAATGAATAACGAAAGATTACAGACCACAGAATTTTGTAATTTGGAAGCCCCAGCGTTTTCGCGGTCTCGAGGAATACTTTGGGCACCTGCCGCGTCGTATCTGCAATCATGATGATCAAGAAAAAAATAACACCAATCACCAGCAGCGCAATTTTTTGCGCTTCGCCCGTGCCTAGCCACATCAGTAACAAGGGAATAAAGGCGGGAGCGGGGAGGTAACGAAACGCGCCTGCAAGCGGGCTGAGCACTCGATCCACGACGTTGAGTGCGCCCATTAACAGACCCAGAGGAAGCGCAATCGCAATGGCAATCGCAAAGCTGGTCAGAATGCGTTGAGTGCTCGCCCAAATATCAGCGCCGAAATTGTCCTCTACCAGCAGCTCATAAAGGCTTGCGATCACGGTATTGGGCCCGGGGAAAAGTCGGTCTGGTGCGATATCTGCCTCAGCAGCCCAATACCAAGCCCCTAAAAACAAAAGCCATCCCAGCAAGCCGAGTCCGAAGGTGCTTAAGCGATTTATAGTGCCCGTGCTGGCTAACCGAGGTGGTTTGGGTTTTTCGGTGGCTGTTGTCATGGTTGTCTCGCTAAAATGCCGTTAAAAAGCTCAGCGCGTTGACCCCAACAGCGCGCCCTTGTTGTACGGACTGCTGCACCTCGTCGTTGCCGTATTCCTCGGCGTAAATTCGCCCCAATCGATGCTTATGAAAACAGCGGCACTGATCCCAAAACGTCAGTGTTTGAGCGGGGCTTTCGCCCATTTCGCGATGTAGGGCCGGTAGCCGATGCCACCCTAGAATGGGCTTTTCGTGGTGCGCATTGTGGTAGCAAAAATTTAATACCAAGGCATTTAATATAGGCCACCGATGGCTGATTAAGTTCGTGTAGGTATTCGCTTGTTCAAATTGGGCGTCACCTCGATAGGGGAACTTGGCATCTTTATCGTCTAAATTAAAAACAACCTCGTAATTGTGTTGATAGCAGTCCATGAAGCGTAACACCGTAAGTAACACGACTTGACTGAGTGCATACAGCAGTAGGGCTTTGAGGCTCAGGATGCCAACGACCAACAGCAGGGTGCCACGCACGAGTACCACTCGTAATACACGAGCCTTTTGTGCGGCTTTGGATGGGAATATCCAGGGTGCCAGAATCAGCATTGCGTGCATCATAAATTCAACCGCTGGAATGTAAGCCCATTCAAGTGCAAAAACGATGCGTTCTAACAGTGGATGGGAACGCAAAAAGGTCCGGTAATCGAAGCTGACGGGGTCGCAATTGTCGACATGATGACGCATGTGCTTGTAGCGGATATCTTCGTAGCGGCCATAGTTGCTACCAGCAATGGCATTCAAAAAATAACCCAGCTTGGTGTTGTGTGCGGCGTTTACGAAGACGGCATTGTGTCCGCAATCGTGCAATAAGTACGACGCAATAATCATGCTGTGCGCGAGCGCCATGACGCCGAGGGCGTTCAGGGCTATCGATTCTTGAAAAATAGCCCACCATCCCAGCGCGTACATCACGCAGATGTAAGCAAGAGCGCCAGCGGTGTAGTACCAGCCTTGAGGGTCGCGTAAAGTCACTTTGGCCACTTTAACCTCCTATGAATTCATGACCTGAGCAAAGTGCTCTTTTTCTGTTGCCCCAATCCAGCGATTGAGGTCCCATAAGTCGGCAATGGGTGCATTGGTAAACGGCAAGTGATGTAAATAGCCATCGGGGCCAAATTCGGGGGTCATGGTCGTCTGGGAATAGCCTCTGCGGACCTGCGCTTGCCATATTGCCTCCCAGCAGCGCTGGTGACTGGCAAGGCATTCGGCGTACTCTGGCGCACCCGGGTGTGGTACTTGGGGACCTTGATCGTAACCAACACGGCTGTGGATGTGGTGAGCGTGTTCCGCCGCTAAGGTAATGGCATCCCACTCGCTGTCCATCAAACGTTCTGCGACGACCACCCAGTGGCTAAAATCGCAGGTAATACGCATTCCCGGGACTTGCTCTAGTATGTCTACCGTATTCCACGGGCAGTACATGCTGCGTCCTCGGTGTGTCTCGAAGCTCAGTTGCACGCCGTATTTTTCACCGAGTTCTAGGGCGTCTTTGAAAAATGCGACACTTTGCGAAATCCGCCACGCATCGCAACCACCCATGACGTTAATAAAACGCGGTTGTATTGCAGCACCCAGTCGAATTTGGGCTTCCAGATCCTTTAGGTGCTCTCGTACCGTCGCGTGTCGTTCGGGTACGTAACTTCCGGCGGTGCAAATTTCTTGAATCCACTCGAGCCCATTTGCGTCTAAGGTGTATTCCAGCTCGGCCAAATGTCCGTGAGGGCCAACGGCTGGTGCTTCAATACCATCAAAGCCAGCAGTCACGGCAAGGTCGCCGCCACTGCTCGGGGTACCGGGGTGTCCCCACAATGTTTTAAACAGCAAAAGTTCCACGACTGGCTCCTTGGTTTAGCGCTGTGTACCGCACTGCATTTTCCATGCCAAACAGCATGTAAAATGCAAGCCGTTGTTTTCCATGAAAAAATAGGGGTTGGCTCAAAATGTTCTGCCGTGGGTCTTGCACCATAGCGATGCCGTTGGCACAAAGCTGGTGCGAGCGAGTGCCCTAAAATGATTAGGCGCGACCTCGGGATACAGCGTGTTACACTAGGCGCAGTTTGTTATCGAGGATGTTTGCGTGACGTTGCCGGCGCTTGAATCTGTTCAAATAGGGGTTATTGGCCTAGGTTATGTGGGCTTGCCCTTGGCGGTTGCTTTTGGAACTAAGCAGCCCGTTGTGGGTTTTGATGTCGACCCCAAACGGATTGCCCAGTTAACCGAAGGCCATGATGTTACCGGCGAAACCAGTGCCGAGGCTTTGGCGTCGGCGTCGCAGCTGTCATTGAGTGCTGATCCCGAGCAACTGAGGCTTTGCCAAGTGTTTATCATAACGGTCCCAACCCCGATAAACGCCGATAAACAGCCGGATTTGAGCCCTTTAATTGCCGCCTCTGAAACGGTTGGCAAGTACATGCCCAAGGGTGCGATCGTGATCTATGAGTCAACGGTTTATCCCGGTGCTACCGAGGACGATTGTGTCCCAGTACTTGAACAGTATTCAGGCCTTACCTTTAATCAGGATTTTTGGGTGGGTTATAGCCCCGAACGTATCAACCCCGGTGATAAGCAGCGACAGTTACCCGACATTGTCAAAGTCACCTCGGGTTCGACACCGGAAATCGCCGATTTTGTTGATCAGCTATACGCGTCTGTCATTCGTGCGGGTACCTATCGGGCGAGCAGTATTCGGGTAGCCGAAGCCGCAAAAGTGATCGAGAATACCCAGCGTGATTTGAATATCGCTTTGGTGAACGAGTTGGCGATTATCTTCAATCGGCTCGGCATCGATACTCAAGAAGTTCTTGAAGCGGCGGGTACGAAATGGAACTTTTTACCCTTTCGACCCGGTTTGGTGGGCGGGCACTGCATTGGCATTGATCCCTATTATTTAACTTATCGGGCGCAGGCCGTAGGTTATATACCGGACGTTATTCTGGCGGGCCGTCGCATTAATTCGAACATGGGTGCCTATGTGGCCGATGAGCTAGTCAAAGCCATGTTGCGCAAACGCTTGCACGTCGCTGGGTCTCGAATTTTGGTTCTGGGCTTTACCTTTAAAGAAAATTGCCGCGATGTTCGCAATACGCGAGTGGTAGATATTATTGCCGCATTGGCGCAATACGGTGCCGAGGTCGATGTCTATGACCCATGGGTGGATATCGAAACCACCGAACTAAGCTATGGTCGTTTGGTCGATGAGCCCGATGCTAATGCTTATCAAGGTTTGCTGTTAGCGGTAGCGCACGAGCAATTTCACGAGCTCGACGAGTCGCAGTTAAACACTTGGTTGCAAACCGAACGCGTCATTTACGACTTGAAGTACGTGCTGCCGAAAGATTTGGTCGATCTGCGGTTATAAGCGCATGGTTATGGCTTCGTGAAAGTTCTGCAAGTATTGCCCGCTCTGAATGGAGGGGGTGTCGAGATGGGCACACTCGAGGTTGCACAAGCGTTGGTTAACAAGGACCACGACTCTTGGGTCTTATCGGCCGGTGGCTCGATGGTCGAGCGCTTAGAACGCGACGGTTCGACACATGTGGCCTGGGATTTGGGCAAAAAAAGTCTGTTTACGTTGCGCCATATTTGGCGCTTGCGAACTTGGCTATCACATCAGGCCTTCGATGTGATCGATGTGCGCTCGCGCATGCCCGCGTGGGTGGTGTACTTAGCGTGGCGCGGATTGCCGGCGAACGCGCGACCTCGGTTGATCTCAACCGTGCACGGCTTATATTCAGTGAACGCGTACAGCAAAATTATGTGTGTGGGCGAGCGCGTTGTTACCGTATCGCAAGCCGCACGCGACTACGTAAGGGCTAATTACCCCGACGTAGATACTGCGAAATTGGTCGTGATTCCGCGCGGCATAGAGCCCTCCAGCTACTACTCAGACTTTGAGCCCACAGCCGATTGGAGCGCGCACTTTAGCAAGGAATTTCCAGACGCCCATGGCAAACAGCTAATTACCATGCCGGGTCGCTTAACACGTTTAAAAGGCCAGACCGATTTCATACGGCTAATGGCTCGTTTGGTGCACCAACAGCATCTGCCGGTCTACGGCCTGATCGTGGGTGGCGAAGATCCTAAGCGCAAAGCCTATGCGCAAGAACTACGGGATTTGGTGGCACAGCTTGATTTGACTCAGAACATTTGCTTTACCGGCGCGCGTAATGATATCCGTGAGTTGTTTGCGCATTCCGATGTGGTCCTGTCACTCTCGAGTCAACCCGAATCGTTTGGGCGCACGGTATTAGAAGCCCTGAGTCTGGGGCGCCCCGTTGTCGGTTATGCTCATGGCGGTGTCGCTGAGATTTTAGCTGAGCTTTTTCCCGCGGGCGCTGTTCCTTTACAAGACGAAGAGGCCCTGCTGCAGTCGGTGATAGCGCAACTGCAAAATCCCTCGGTGCCGGTCATAAACAAGCGATTCCTTAAACACAACATGTTAGATATGACCCTACAGGTCTATGAGGGCTCGTTATGATCTTTGTGCTGATAGACCTGCTACTGTTGCTCGTGTGGTCTACGCAGTATCGTTGGTGGGGCCGCACAATTGATTACAAGCACCCACGAATTTTAATGTACCACATGGTGTCCGGGCATCGACGCGGCGCCAAGTTTAATAAACTGCGGGTGCCTCCTGCTCAGTTTGAACGCCAAGTGGCGTACCTTGCCGGGAACGGCTGGACCTTTGCGCACGTATCTGAGCTGAAGAACGCGTTGCCCGACAAGACGGTTGTGCTGACTTTTGATGACGGTTACCGCGATAACCTGGAGTACGCGCACCCCATTCTTGCACGTTATAAAGCAAAGGCCACCCTGTACTTGGTCGAGGACCGCTTCGATCGTGATTGGTCGACCGCAAAAAAGGCACATCACGATTCTGGCGAGTTGATGCAGGAGCCCAAGCTTAGTGACGCTGAAGTTGAGACGATGTTGGCGTCAGGTGTATGGGAGCTCGGCGCGCACACCTTGACGCATGCAAATTTACCGGCAGCTGAGCCGCAGCTGCGAGCGGATGAAGTCATTCAAGGTCGCACAGTCTTACAGCAAAAGTTCAATCAAAGCATACCTAGCTTTGCTTATCCCTTTGGTATTTACGATACCGAGGATGTGCGCTTGGCTGAGCAAGCGGGGTACGACTTTGCGGTGACGACCAAAGAAGGGATCGACCCCCTACCCTACGCCAAACCGCTAGAGTTGAAGCGTATTAAGGTTTCGGGTAAAGAAGGCTTGTGGAGCTTTAAGTTGCGGCTTCGAACGGGCCGACGCAAGTAGGCCGCTTGTTACTGAAAAGCGGCGCCGGGTTTCACGCCCAATTTATTCAAAATATGCGCCAGCGGGCAAAAGCCGGTAAGAGTGGCCTGCAGCCCCTCGACGCGCCGCTTAGCCTTTTAAGGCCTGCATATCGGCCAGCGTTTGTCGAATTAACTCGCGCGCCTCGGGCGATCCGTCTAATAGCCGATGGGTTCGACGCGTGGCAACCCAGCGGCCCGATTCTTTGACCCAGTCCCAGCGGCTTACCGATAATCGATGCAGGCCAAAACCTGTGTCTTCGTGGGTGTACAAGCGGTGGTATCCCAAACCAATCGCGTGTTGGTCTTTTATGGCAATAAGCGGCAGGCTCATGGTGTGCGCGCAACCTTTGGCGACTAAGTCTTTATGATAATCGGCGTTCAACGTATCTAAGATGTCGGCATGACCGGCCATGTCAAAGCGTTCATCGCCGATATCATAGACTCCGTCTTGGGTCCAAAGTGACGCGGCTAGATCCAGCGATAAGCTGTCGACCGCGGGCCCATAGGTGCTGAGCGCTTGATACAGCTCCAGTTGGCTTTCGACGTGTTCCAGTCGACACTCTAGAGCGTGTAATCGGTCTTCAATGGCCTTATTCATGCGGTTACCAAACTGTCGCGAATTTGACTGTATTGTGGAATGTGAGCGGTGTAAGCTCAAGGCTTGATAATAAATACGCCCCAACACCTGCCGCTGGGGTCTGGTCAATTTAAGTGAGGTAACAATGGATTTAGGTATACGTGGTCGTTCAGCGATTGTTTGTGGTGCTTCAAAGGGTTTAGGGCTGGGCTCTGCGCAAGCCTTGGCGGCCGAAGGTGTCAATGTGTTGATGGTGGCGCGCTCGGCCGATGTCTTGGAAGCTGCAGCCGAGGATCTGCGGCGAGCAGCACCGGATGTGATCATTACGACCTGCGCCGCCGATTTGTCGACCGTTGCAGGACGTGACGCTGTATACGCTGCGAGTCCTCAGCCGGATATCCTAGTGGTCAATGCGGGTGGCCCTCCGGTGAAAGATTTTCGCGAGCTTAACGAGCAAGACTGGGTCGCGGCTTTAAATTCAAACCTCTATGGAATGACAGATTTAATCAACCGAGCTGTGGCCGGGATGTGCGAGCGAGGCTTTGGCCGTATCGTGACTATTACCAGTGCCTCGGTAAAAATGCCGATGGTAGGTTTAGATTTATCCAATGCGATGCGTTCGGGCTTAGTGTCTTACTGCAAGGGCATTTCGGCGGGACTCGCTCAACATAACGTGACAATTAATAGCCTGTTACCCGGTTTACACGCTACTGAGCGCTTAGACGGTATTTTTGTGGCTCGCTCAGCCATGATGGGAAAAACGCCAGGCGAAGTTGAAGAGCTTTCCCGTAACCAAATTCCTGCTAAGCGTTTTGGTACTGCTGAAGAATTCGGCCATTTTTGCGCGTTTATGTGCAGCACCCAAGCAGGTTACATGACCGGACAAACGGTCTTATTGGATGGCGGTGCGTATCCCGGACTGGCCTAGGGCTGCACATTTATGTGGCTACCCTGTCCGAAGGCTTATGCCGCAACCAATCGACCTTAGATCAAAGTAGGTTTACGTCATGGCTCAACCAAGCAAGAGTTCGGCGATTAATACGATCTTCGTGACCCTGATGTTGGGCGGCATTTTTGTGGCCTTGTTTAACGGCAGCATGGAGTCTTTAACCAAAGCCTCTTTTGATGCCGCTAAAACGGCAGTGACCTTAGCCATTAGCTTAGTCGGTGCTATGGCTCTGTGGCTGGGTTTAATGAAGGTTGCTGAGAACGCGGGCCTCTTAAGCGTTATTGCGCGCAAGCTAAAGCCAGTGATGACGCGGCTGTTTCCCGAAGTTCCTGGCGACCACCCGGCCATGAGCGCCATGATTATGAACATGTCGTCGAACATACTGGGTTTGGGTAATGCCGCTACGCCTTTTGGTATAAAAGCCATGCAGGCTCTAGAAAGCCTGAATAAACACAAAGGTACGGCTACGCACGCGATGTGTTTGTTTTTAGCTATTAACACCAGTTCGGTGACGTTGCTCCCGCTGGGTGCGATTGCGGTTCGGGCCGGCGCCGGCGCTGATGACCCCGCTGGTATTTTGTTGCCATCGATCTTGGCAACAGCTTGTTCTACGTTAGTGGCGATTCTATTGGCAAAGTTGTTTGCCCGCCGAGATCCCTACCCACCTGTCGCTCATTCTGGAGGCGTCTCTCCATCGAGCGCTGAACTTGATTTGGACCAGCCCGAGTATCAGATCGTGCCCGAGATACAAGCCGAGGGCTGGCGACGTTTTATGCTGCCTGTGTACCTACTTGTGTTTTTGGGTGCAGCGGTCTTTCAGTTTGCAGGCCATTCGCACAGCGGTGCCGCACCACTGTCTTTTTTTATCGATGTATTACCCACTTGGTTGATTCCATTTTTGATGGGCCTGTTGGTGACCTATGGTCTGAGTCGCCAGGTGGCGGTGTATGAGTCGGTATGCGACGGGGCCAAAGAAGGCTTTGACGTTGCGCTGCGCATTATTCCTTTTCTGGTGGCGATCTTGGTGGCGATTGCGCTGTTTCGATCCTCGGGCGCACTGGATATGTTAATTAACATGCTCGCACCTCTGACCAATCTAATTGGCATGCCTGCTGACACTCTGCCTATGGCTTTGGTAAGACCTTTGTCTGGTTCGGGTGCTTTTGCGGTCATGAGTGACATCGTGAACCAACACCCCAATTCGCTATCGGCGTATATTGCGAGTGTCATGCAGGGCTCCACTGAGACTACCTTCTACGTCTTAGCCGTGTATTTCGGCGCCGTCGGCATTGTGCGCACGCGCTATGTGATAGTCGTTGCCTTACTGGCAGACTTAACTGGCGTTCTCGCGGCGGTATTTTGGGGCAATTTGTTTTTTACGGGCTAGACTGGGCGCAGCGGCCTGCGGCTAGTTTGGTCCCAGCATTGGTATTGCCCCAAAAATTTCCGAGCATCTTTAACTTAAATATCACTCTTTCGCAGTGTTGATATGTCAAGAACATCCACAGAGTGAAACACTGAGGTGAGGATGCAGCGACGCCTAAGTGCAGACTCGGTCTGCTGTTAGGTCCTGCTCTTGGCGTTTGGCGATGTATCCCACGCGGGTGACCAGTTACGTTGTAAGCCCGCAACGTGCTTAAAAAAGGCCCTAATTCGTGCCGATTGTCTCAAGTCTTTGTGATATAGCAACCAAAAGTAACCATAGCGCTCCGATTCGGTACCCGGCAATTGAACGATGTCAGGGGCGTCGGAACACGCCATGCTGGGCAGCTCGCCAGCGCCCATCTTGCTAAGGATGGCGGCGCGCATTTGGTTCACGCCTCGCATGACGTGACGTTTTATAATGGGCGTTGGGTACACGGTGGGAGCTAGCTTTATATCGGGCTCATCGGCTGAGGAGCTCATGATGGTGAGTGGCACTCGACCCGCCTGTACGTCGCCAAGCAAATCTTTGTGAATATAATATCCAAACGACATCGATCCCAATCGGATACCGACAATGTCTTTGGGTAACTTTGCGTCAAGCCGTAGCACCCGAAGTGCGACGTCTGCTTCGCGACGAGCAAGGTCAACGGGCTCGTTGCTGGCCGATAAGTCGAGTTGTATACGGGGGTATTGATTAACGAATTCGGCAAACGATTGAGCAATGAACTGCACGGGCCCCTCTGGTAACGCGACCTTGATAATACCCTCGAGATCTGTGTCTCTGCCGGTAACGTGGCGCTCACCTTCCGCAATTTTGTCTTCGACTTCAATTGCGGTTCTTACCAATTGCTCGCCCACTGACGTGGTTTGAAAGCCGTCGGGGGTGCGATCAAATAGACGAGCCCCCACGGCTTCTTCGAGCAATTCTAAACGTCGGATAATCGTTGTGTTACTGATGCCAAGCCGACTCGCTGCCTTCCTCGAAGACCGCTCACGATTGAGTGCTAACAGTATTTTCAGATCATCCCAGTTCATTACATCACTGTGCGTTTAGAGCTTATTGCCGTTCTTATCAATGACGCTGACCTCGCCACCCGTGTTCGCATCGCTGATGCAGCGCATGACCGATCGGCCACCTGTTGGGGGAACGACTTGGAGCTTGATGGTAGTTACGCCAGATCGGGTCTTAGCGCTTTTCACTTTCACAATCGACTCCTCGCCCAAGGCTTGTTTAACGATAGCTTGGCACGTGTTGTACTGATCGCTTGAATCTTGTGCAAACGCGACGTTGCCAAACAAACTGAAACCGATGATACCGGAAATTAGTGTAACTTTAGATAGTGTTTTCATTGCGACTCTCCTGTTCGTGTTGTGGACACTGGTGAAGTATACGCGTTACGCATACGTTACGATTGCAACAAATTTGAACTCAGGTGATTCAAATTTGGGTCGGCTCGCTACGAGCGCAGTCGCCTAGACACTCTATTTCATTGATGCGTTTGAGTCTTAAGTACGGATACGTGAGCCTGCGAAATTTAGCTCGATAGCTCTAAAACGGCATGAATACACTGATAGCCAGCCAAGCCGCTGAAGACCAAAAATAGTAATCCCCCCGCTCTATGCAGCCAGTGCAAGGGTACTCTGCCGGTTAATGTTTTGCCGGCCCAGATGCCCAGGGCAGAGATGAGTACTAATGCAAGGCTGGCGCCGACCCATACGGGTGTAGCGGCGAATGAAGTCGACAGCCCGGCTACAGCAATTTGAGTTTTGTCGCCAAATTCAGAAACTAAAATCATCAAAAAGGTGGTGACGAACACGCCGTGATTGGATTTTTCTTGAACCTCGAGATCCTCATCGTCATCACCTGAACGTAGTGCTTGGATACCAAAGGCAAAAAACATTGCAGCGACTATGCCCGCTAACGCGCTCTCAGGAATCCATGCGGCGACACTGGCACCAAAAGCAACGGCTAGAACATTTAACAGTAAAAAGGCCGACGCAGCACCCAAAAGCACGGGCCAGTGACGGTGACGTGTTGCCAGCGCCATGCAAACCAGCTGACTTTTGTCGCCGATCTCCGCCAAAGACACCAGGCTAAATGTAGAGAC
>Ga0209137_1001990_pt1 | contig 18611 bp, 19 predicted proteins | sample SaaInl5LU_22_DNA_FD_184642 | JGI IMG/M metagenome (GOLD analysis project Ga0209137, IMG submission 184642) | Marine microbial communities from expanding oxygen minimum zones in the Saanich Inlet - ESP_105LU_22_DNA (SPAdes) (version 2) | ecosystem: Environmental > Aquatic > Marine > Intertidal... | reverse complement strand
TAAAAACATAAAAACATAAAAACATAAAAACATAAAAATATAAATTTTATATCTATTTTTGGCATACAAATTGCACATATAAAGTATATATATATTTCTAATAAAAGGAGAAAGAGTGAATACAGCAAAAATCGATGAAAAATCAATCGTTAATTCGAAAAAACTAATAAGAAGGGTGCTTAGCGCAACCATAGATAATCCGAATAATCCAGATTCACTTAATTTCTTTCAGGCAGATACATATAGGTTTTATTTTTTAATGAGTTTTATGTGGGAATCCTTCGAGGGTAACGAGATATCTCAGGAGTATGCAATATCATTAGTCCCGAAAAAATTTGCTTCTCGAATTAAGCGTCTTCAGGTTCTTAAGCAGGCTGTTCAGCTTGGCTATATTACTGAAATATCATCTGAGGTTGATAAAAGAAGAAGAATATATTTTCCTTCTGAATCTCTTCTTAAAGATTTTATTCAGTATGCAAATGATTCTGATAAATCGGTAAAACATGATAAAAGTTCATAATTTTTAGCACTTTACATCTCTAGAGCTACCTATATTCATAGTTGTTCTTTACAATTATGCAATGTCTAATATAAAAAAAACTGATAAGCAGTGGAAATCTGAGTTATCAGATGTAAGCTATTATGTAACTAGACAGTCTGGAACAGAAAGACCTTTTACAGGTAAATACTGGGATTTCAATGAAGAAGGATCTTATATATGTATCTGTTGTAATGCTCCACTTTTTGAATCAGATACTAAATTTGATGCAGGTTGTGGCTGGCCTAGCTTCTTCCTTCCTAAAAATAAAGATTCAATTACTGAAAAATCAGATCTCTCACATGGCATGACAAGAGTAGAGGTTAAATGCAAAGAATGTGATGCTCATTTAGGTCATGTATTCAATGATGGTCCAAAACCAAACGGATTAAGATATTGTATAAATTCGGCCTCGTTAAACTTTAAAAGTAATGACTGAAGTAAAGAGAAATAAAATTTACTCTGCTTTAACTAAAGTTTCTTCTTGGACAGGTCTTTCAAGAATTTTTGGACTTATAAGAGATATAGCCACAACGAACTTGCTTGGTGCTTCAGTATTCCATGATATTTTTGTTGTAACACTCAAGATACCTAATTTATTTAGAAGATTTTTTGCTGAAGGTGCCTTCAATCAAGCTTTTATTCCCATTTACAGTGATTATCAAAAGTCTAATGACGAAAAAAATACCCAAGAATTCATAAATGCCTTGGCTGGATCTTTTCTAAGTATTTTGTTTCTTTTTACAATACTCGTTCTTCTTATAACCCCGGTTTTTATTTTTATTTTTGCTCCGGGTTTTTATTACGAAGAGTCAAAAAGAATTCTTGCTATAGATCTACTTAGAATAATGTTTCCCTACTTGGCATTAATTTCTTTAGTTTCTTTTGCAAGTGGAATTCAAAATACTCATGATAGATTTTCCTTACCTGCATTCACGCCTTTAATTTTTAATATCACTTTAATAATTGCAGCAATTTTAATTGCTCCAATGCTTGATATGCCAGTTTATGCACTAGCCTGGGGGGTGCTTATAGCTGGGTTTCTTCAGTTATTAATCCATATATATGCCTTAAAAAATCTTAATAGACTTCCAAAACCAAATATTAATTTTTCTCATTCAGGACAAATTAGTGTTCTAAAATTAATGTTACCAGCAATACTTGCTGGAGGTATTATTCAAATAAATTTATTAATCGATACCATTTTTGCATCATTGCTTCAAACAGGCAGCCCAACATGGCTTTATGTTTCAGATAGGCTAATCCAGTTTCCGATGGGAATTTTTGCTATTGCAATAGGGACTATACTTTTACCAACCTTATCTAAAATAGATATAAATACTAATAAAAAATTATTTATTGATGAGCTTCAAAAAGGTCAAAGATTTGTTTTATTTATAGGAATACCTTCTTTGATTGGTTTATATCTATGTTCAATTGATTTAATAAGCACGATTTTTTTTAGAGGTGAGTTTTCTATTATTGATGTTCAACAAACATCATTAAGCTTAATGGCTTATTCTGTTGGACTTCCTTTTTTTATGCTTATGAAGGTTCTTACGCCAGCTTTTTTTTCTAGAAAAGATACTAAAACTCCAATGTATGTAGCTTTATTATCTTTATTTCTCAATGCATTTCTAAACTACTTATTTGCATTTAAGTTAGGTTATGGTCATGTTGGTATAGCTGTTGGAAGCAGTATAGCAGCAGCTATAAGTGTTTTAATCTTAGAAATCATCCTAATTAAAGATGGGTTAATTAAGATGAACAACCCATTTAATAGATTTAATTTATCTATATTAATATCTTCAATATTTGTCTTAATATTTCTAAATCTTTTTTCAGGTCTATACGATTTTTATAACCTTAACCAAGTCGAGAAAATTTTTACATTATTTTTTAAAGTTGCTATATCTATGGCTATCTATTTTGGAATATGTAGGCTAATTAGAGGCAATTCATTAAAAGAAGTTTTAAATTAAAATGTACTTAATAAGAGGTAAGCATAATTTAGATCTTTTCAGGAAACTGCATCCAGAAGTAAGCATGCATGGAACAATCGGGAACTTTGATGGTATACATAAAGGACATCAATCTATTTTATCAAAAATAAAAAATAGAACTAAAGAAACTAATTCAGCATCTATAGTATTTTTTACAGAACCCCATGCATCAGAATATTTTGCAGTATCAAAAAATACTGATACTGGTGCGCCTCCTAGAATTTACCCATGGAGAAAAAAGTTTGAATTATTAAAAGAATTTGGAATCGATTTTGTATTCTTTTTGAAATTCAATAACTCCTTAAGAAAGATGACGCCTGAAATATTCATATCAGATATATTAGATTCCGTTGGCCTAATGTCTTTAACAGTGGGTGATGATTTTAGGTTTGGAGCAAATAGAGCAGGCGGCTTTGAACTTTTAAAAGAGTGGGGCCACAAAAAAAATATCGAGGTTACAAATACAGAAACTTATGAATACCTAAATGAGCGTGTGAGCAGCACAAGAATTAGAGAAGCTCTATTAAAGAATAATTTTTCTCTAGCAGAAGATCTTCTTGGAAGACCTTATATTTTTTCAGGAAAGGTCGTCCATGGCCAACACCTTGGAAGAACAATTGGGATACCAACTGCAAATATCTGGCTTCCAAAACAAAAACTCCCAATTTCTGGAGTATATGCGGTGAAGTGTTTTTTAGATAAAAAGCCTATTGATGGTATTGCAAATATGGGAGTGAGGCCTACTGTTGGGGGTTCCCATCCTGTTTTAGAAGTGCATTTATTTAATTTCAATTCAAATATTTATTCAAAAAGATTAGATGTTCAATTTATAAACAAAATAAGAGATGAAAAGAAATTTAAAAACTTAGACATGTTAAAATCTCAGATTCAAGATGACATAAAAACTGCAGAATTTTATTTAAGTAAAGCATTATGACAATTAATTATAGGGATACTTTAAATCTACCTGAAACGGAACTTTCCATGAAAGCCGGATTGCCAAAAAAAGAACCAGAAATAATAAATCTTTGGGATGATATTGATATTTATAGAAGAATAAGAGAGTTAAGAAAAGACGAGGATAGTTTTATTCTTCATGATGGTCCTCCATATGCAAATGGATCAATTCATCTTGGACATTCAGTTAATAAAATTCTAAAAGACATAACTATAAAATCAAAAACCTTTTTAGGGAAAAACGCACCTTTTATTCCTGGTTGGGATTGCCATGGACTGCCCATAGAACTTAACGTAGAAAAAAAACATGGAAAAAGAAGTGAGCTTGTTCAAGATAAGGGAAAGTTTCAAAAGGCTTGTAAAGAATATGCATTGACGCAAATCGAAAATCAGAAGAAAGATTTTATTAGACTTGGTGTGTTTGGAGAGTGGGATAATCCCTATAAAAGCCTGGATTCATCTTTCGAAGCAGATGCTGTTCGAGCATTAGGAAAAATTTATAATGGAGGACATCTTCAAAAAGGTGAGAAGCCTGTTCATTGGTGTCAGGATTGTCGTTCCTCTCTTGCTGAAGCAGAGGTTGAATATCAAGATAAAGTTTCAAAATCTATTGATGTAGCTTTTAAGACTGATGATGAAAGTTCAAAAGAATTAAAAAATATTTTTAGTTTCCAAGGTAGCGAATCCATAGCTTTCATTATTTGGACAACAACTCCATGGACAATTCCGTCTAATGTAGCGGTTTGTATAAATCCAGAACTGGAATACTGTCTTATACAAATTAAAAATTCATACTATGTTATAGCTGACTTAATGTTTGAGTCATGTATTGAAAGATGGGGTGTGGATGCTGTAAAAGTTTCAACTACCAAAGGTAAGAATCTTAAAAATATTGAATTCTTCCATCCATTCCTGGATAGAAAATCAACACTTCTTCACGCTGATCATGTAACAACTGATGCTGGAACTGGGTGTGTTCATACAGCACCAGCGCATGGGATGGATGACTTTCTTATTTGTAAAAAAAATAATATCGAAACATTTAAAGCATTAGATAGTAATGGCTTATTTAAAGCAGAAATTGATTTCATTGCTGGACTGCCTCCACTTAAAGCTGATCAATTAGTTATTGAAAAACTTGATGAAAAAAAAGCATTAATTAATTGCAATGATTACCATCACTCTTATCCTCATTGTTGGCGACATAAAACACCTTTAGTATTTACCTCAACAGCTCAATGGTTTATTTCAATGAACCAAGAAAATTTATTAAATCAAGCTCTAGATAGCATTACCAATGTTCAATGGGAGCCATCATGGGGTCTTCAAAGAATAGAAAGCATGTTAACCGATAGACCTGATTGGTGCATATCAAGACAAAGAAACTGGGGCATTCCTTTAACTTTAGTTATACATAAAGAAACCGGAGAAATACATCCAGAGCAAAATGAGCTTTTTGAAAAATTTGCAGATGCAATCGAAAAAAATGGAATTTCAGAATGGGACAAACTAGATTTAAGTGATTATATTGATGATGCTTCAAAATATATAAAAACCCTAGATACCTTGGACGTTTGGTTTGATTCAGGAGTAACTCATTCTACTGTTTCTGAAAAAAGATTTTCTAAGGGTGTTGTTGCAGATCTATATTTAGAGGGCTCCGATCAGCATAGAGGATGGTTCCAGTCATCATTGCTAACAAGCATAGCTATGAATGGAAGGGCTCCATATAAAGCTGTTCTTACTCATGGTTTTGTAGTTGATGAAAATGGAAGAAAACAATCTAAATCTCTGGGTAATGTTGTGTCACCTCAAAAAGTCTGGGATAGCTTGGGTGCAGACATTTTACGGCTGTGGGTAGCTTCAACAGACTTTAGAAGTGAAATGGTTGCATCGGATGAAATTCTTAAAAGGGTATCAGACCAGTATAGAAGAATCAGAAACACCTTTAGGTTCATTCTTGGTAATTTAAATGACTTTGATAATGCAGAAAAAACTAAATTTGATGAACAAATAGAACTTGATAAATGGATTATCCTAGAAGCTCAGAAATTAGAAGGGGATGTTATTAAATATTATGAAACATACACATATCACAATGTTGTTCAGAGAATACATAATTTTTGTGTTAATGAATTGGGCGGAATCTATTTGGATATTGTTAAGGATCGTCTTTACACATGCAAAAATGATTCTCTGGCAAGAAAATCATGCCAAACAAGCCTTGATTATGTTTTAAACGTTATGGTTAGATTAATTGCTCCTATCTTATCTTTCACTTCAGAAGAGTTATGGCAAACACATAAAGGTTTAAAAAATCAGGAAGATTCCGTATTTCTATCATCATATTTACAAGAAACAACCAATCAATCACAGACCATCAGTGTCACTGATTGGAAAAGAATTTTTGAAATTAAAGATTTAGTTAACCAATCTATTGAAGGACTCAGAAATGAAAATAAGTTAAAGGGATCTCTTGATGCTAATGTCACAATTTCTGTAAATAAAGAAGATAAGGCTATTTTAGATAAGCTAGGTGATGAGCTTCATTTTGTCTTTATTTCCTCAAAAGCATCTACGAAAGTTGGGGATACATTAGAAATTTCAATTGATCAAATTAATGAAGAGAAATGCACAAGATGCTGGCATAAAGATAGTTCGGTTGGGGAAAGTAAATCTCACCCTGAAATCTGTTCAAGGTGCGAAGAGAACATAGATTCAGATGGAGAAGTAAGATATTTTGTTTAAAAATAAATATTATCTATGTATATTAATTTTTTTATTATTTGATATTTCAACAAAGCAGCTTGCATTAATTTATCTTAATGAATTTGAATCAAAAAGCTTTATACCTTTTATAGATCTATATCTAACATATAACTCTGGCATTGCTTTTGGATTTTTAGACTTTGGTCATAGAGCATTATCAAATTTATTAACAATCGTAGGTATTTGTATTGTTATATACATATTTATGCTCTTAAATAATGAGAATGAAAGTTTTAAAAAGTTAGCTTTATCTATGATTACTGGAGGAGCTTTGGGTAATATATTTGATAGAATTCCCGACGGATATGTAACAGATTTTTTACATTTAAAAATTCACGAATTTTCTTTTTTTATTTTTAACCCTGCAGATGCATTTATAACCATTGGAGCAGTCACTCTAATTTATTTAGAATTATTTCAAAGAGATCATGTCAGTAAAAGTTAAAGAAATTAAGCTTGCAAATCCAAGAGGCTTTTGTGCGGGTGTAGATAGAGCTATTGATATTGTTAATAGAGCTCTTGAAATTTATGGTAGTCCAGTTTATGTGAAACATGAGGTAGTTCACAATAAATTTGTTGTAGAGGATCTTAAAAAAAGAGGGGCAATTTTTGTAGAAGAAATTGATGAAATTCCCGATGGCTCGCTTGTAGTCTTTAGTGCTCATGGTGTCTCAAATCGGGTGGAGGAGGATACAAAATCAAGAAATCTTCAATACTTTGATGCTACTTGCCCTCTTGTAACTAAAGTTCATATGGAAGTAATTAGGCATGCAAGATCAGAAAAAGATATTATCTTAATAGGGCATGAAGGTCACCCTGAAGTAGAAGGTACAATGGGCAGACATATCAACACAGATTTCAGCAATATATATTTAGTTCAAGATGATAAAGAGGCTGCTGAAATTGAAGTCTCAAAGCCGCAAAAGTTAGCATTAGTTACTCAGACTACTTTAAGCGTTGATGATACTAAGTCTATTATTAATATCTTAAAATCAAGGTTTCCTAATATCAAAGTGCCTAAAAATGATGATATATGCTATGCAACACAAAATAGACAAGATGCTGTAAAGCAACTTGCATTAGAATCTGATTATATGATTGTTGTTGGATCTGCAAATAGTTCAAATTCAAATAGATTGAAAGAGCTTTCGGAGAAGTGTGGCTGCAAGGCAGTGCTAATAGATGAATTTGATGAACTTAATCTTGCTGAGCTAGATGGTTGTAAAACAATTTCAATTACCGCTGGAGCATCTGCGCCAGAAGAAAGAGTTCAGGAGATTGCGCATGCTCTAAAAGAATACACAGGAGCAGACATTAATGAAAATGGAGAAGATAAAGAAAGTATATTTTTCAAACTACCCCCTTTATTAAGATAAATGGAAGTTAAAAATAACAGACTCCAAGGTGTAAAATTCTTAGAGTCACCTAACTTTAACGATAGACCACAAGGCTGTGATATTAGCTTATTAGTAATTCACTCAATAAGCTTGCCACCAAAAACATACAACACAAATCATATTGAAAAGTTTTTTTTAAATGAATTAGATTTTTCTTTGCATAATTTTTATAAAAAGATACAAGACATTAAAGTTTCTTCTCATATTCTTATAAAAAGAAATGGAGAGGTTATTCAATTTGTTCCCTTTAATAAGCGTGCTTGGCATGCTGGAGTATCCTCATTTAATGGTCAAGATGATTGTAATAATTTTTCAATAGGGATTGAGCTAGAAGGAAGTGATGATGATATTTTTGAAGATATTCAGTATGACCAACTGTCTCTTGTAACATCATCTTTAATTAAAGAGTATGCTTTAATAAATAAACATAATATAAAAGGACATTCTGATATTGCTCCTGGCAGAAAGACCGATCCAGGAAAAATGTTTGATTGGAACAGATATTTAAACAATGTATAACTTTAAAAAAATGTTTGTAATGCTTTTTTTGGGTTTTGGCTCTGGCTTGCCATATATTCTCTTAATAAGTACCTCTACGGCATGGTTAAGAGATGTAAATATTGATTTAAGTTATATAGGTTTTTTCACTTGGATAACTTTTTCATACACTTTTAAATTTATTTGGGCACCCATAGTAGACAGATTCCCAGTACCTTTTTTAGCTAAGTATGGCCATAGAAAAAGCTGGATAGCTTTTATGCAAATACTCATATTCGGAAGTTTGTTGCTGATTTCTAATATTGATCCAGTTGAAAATTTTATCTTGTTTTGCATTGTTGGAGTAACTATTGCACTTGCGGGATCAATTCAAGATATTGCTATTGATGCTTTCAGGATAGAGTATGCTCACATTAGTGATCAAGGTAATTTAGCTGCTGCATACCAGCTTGGTTATCGACTTGCAATAATTGCTGCGACATCATTGGCTTTAATTTTTGCAGATATAAATGGTTGGTCTATGACATTTAAGTTAATGGCTGGATTGATGTGTCTTGGCTTTGTTGGAGTTATCTTTTCTAAAGAGGAAAAAAATACAGAGCTTGGCAAATTAAATTTTATCAATTCTGTAGTCGAGCCCTTAAAAGATTTCTTTTCCCGTTTCGGAATGTTTATGGCATCTATAATCTTACTAATTATTGCTACATACAGACTAACTGATATAGTCATGGGTCCCATGGCTACTCCTTTCTACATAGATATGGGTTTTACACTTACTGAGATAGGTGCAGTTGTAAAGGTAATTGCATTAGCCGCGTCTATATTTGGCATCTTCTTTGGAGGCGTTTTAATTAAAAGAGTAAAGATTTTTAAATCACTACTAATTGGAGCATTTCTTGTAATGATTACAAATATTTTATTTGCATATGTTGCAGTATCAGATAAAAGCATTAGCTCTTTAGCAATAATTGTAGCAATGGACAGTCTTGCCGCAGGAATTGTTGGAACAGTCAATATTGCATTCCTTACAAGCCTAGTATCAAAAAAATATACAGGGTTTCAATATGCTTTATTAACTGGCTTTATGGCCGGACCAGGATTTGCTCTTAAGGGCTTATCGGGGGTTTGGGTCAATCATCTTCAAGAAATTTTTGGATTTGAATATGGGTGGATGGCTTTTTATATAACAACATCTATGCTTACCATTCCTTCTATACTATTATTAGTTAGCTATAAAAAATTTTTAATTAGACATGAAAAAAGCTTATAGAATAATCTTCTTTTTTTCGTTGCTACTAATAATGTATTTTAGTGTCATTCCAGCATCCTCAATACCAAATATCGCCGCTCTATCTTTTTTAACGGATAAAATGATTCACACATTAATCTTTCTATATCTCTCGTTCATTGGACTAAATTGTTACTTTAATCTGTCTAAAATATTTTTACTTGGTTTGGTGTTTACATTTGGATTGGTTATTGAAATTATTCATTTCTATCATCCGTATAGATTTTTTGAAATAGCTGATTTGGTATCAAACCTGATTGGTATTTTATTTGCGCTTTTTATTTTTAATAAAAAAACAGCATAAGCTATTGATTTCTGTTTTTTAGACCTTAACTAGTGTTTAAGTTAGGAAACTAGCATAAAATTCATTCAATTATTTTAATAGGAGATAAAAATGAAACTAAGACCTTTACATGACAAAGTTCTAGTTAAAAGAACTGAAGAAGAGGAAACATCATCTGGAGGCATTATTCTTTCAGGATCTGCAAAAGAAAAACCTTCACAAGGTAAAGTAATTTCAGTTGGTCCTGGTAAAAAAAATGATTCAGGAGAAGTTTCACCAGTAAATTTAAAAGCAGGAGACGTCGTACTATTTGGACAGTACGCTGGAAATGAAGTAAAACTTGACGGCGAAGATTATCTGATCATGAGTGAGAATGATATTTTTGGCGTTATTGAATAAAAAATTATATTAATTATTAAGGGAGAAAAAAATGTCAGCTAAAGATGTAAAATTCGGAGATAGCGCAAGAAGTCTAATGCTTAATGGCGTTAACATACTTGCAAATGCCGTTAAAGTCACACTAGGACCTAAAGGAAGAAACGTTGTTTTGGATAAGTCTTTCGGTGCACCTACGGTTACCAAGGATGGAGTTTCTGTTGCTAAAGAAATTGAGCTTGAAAACAAATTTGAAAATATGGGAGCTCAAATGATTAAACAGGTAGCTTCTCAAACTAATGATGAAGCAGGCGATGGAACAACAACAGCAACTGTTTTAGCTCAATCTATTGTTAATGAAGGCAATAAGGCTGTTGCTGCTGGAATGAATCCTATGGATTTAAAGAGAGGCATAGATAAAGCTGTTAGTGCTGCTGTTGAGCATGTAAAAGGCTTGAGCGTTCCTTGCGCAGATAGCAAAGCTATTGCACAAGTTGGAACTATATCGGCTAATGGTGATCAAGCTGTTGGTGAGATTATTGCTGAAGCTATGGAAAAAGTTGGTAAAGAGGGTGTAATTACTGTCGAAGAGGGAAGCGGTATTGAAAACGAGCTTGATGTTGTGGAAGGCATGCAGTTTGATAGGGGTTACCTATCTCCTTATTTTGTTACAAATCAAGATAATATGACTGTTGAGCTTGAAAGCCCGCTTATATTGTTATTTGATAAGAAAATTTCAAATATCAGGGATTTATTACCTCTACTTGAATCAGTTGCTAAAGCTGGAAAGCCGCTTTTAATAATTGCTGAAGATATTGAGGGTGAAGCGCTAGCTACTTTGGTTGTTAATAATCTTAGAGGCATTGTTAAAGCAGCTGCTTGTAAAGCTCCAGGATTTGGTGACAGAAGAAAGGCAATGCTTGAAGATATTGCAATACTTACTGGTGGAACAGTTATTTCTGAAGAAGTTGGTCTTTCATTAGAAGGCGCAACTATCGAAGATCTAGGTACTGCTAAGAGAGTAGTTTTAAATAAAGATAATGCAACTGTTATTGACGGTGCTGGTGATGAAAAAGACATAGCAGCAAGAGTTAATCAAATCAGAGCTCAAATTGAAGATACTTCATCAGATTACGATAAAGAAAAACTTCAGGAAAGAGTTGCCAAACTTGCAGGCGGAGTTGCCGTTATAAAAGTTGGTGCTGGCTCTGAAGTTGAAATGAAAGAGAAAAAAGCAAGAGTTGAAGATGCTCTTCATTCAACAAGAGCAGCTGTTGAAGAAGGGGTTGTTCCTGGAGGAGGATCAGCTTTAATAAGATGTTTGGAAGCAGTTGAAAAAGTTAGTGGAGATAATGAAGACCAAAATGTTGGTATCAACATTGCTCGAAAAGCTTTTGAGGCACCATTGAGACAAATTGTTTCGAATGCCGGAGAAGAATCATCAGTTATTTTAGCTAATGTGAAAGATGGTAAGGGCTCATATGGTTTTAACGCATCTACAGGTGAATACGGAGATATGATTGAAATGGGTATCCTTGATCCTGCAAAAGTGACAAGGACTGCAATTCAAGCAGCCGGCTCTGTAGCTGGAATGATGATAACAACTGAAGCTATGGTTACAGATGTTCCTAAAGATGAAGCTGCAATGCCTCCTATGCCTGACATGGGTGGAATGGGCGGAATGGGCGGAATGATGTAATTTAATTTCTGTTCAGAAATAAAATGGGGCTTTAAGCCCCATTTTTATTAGATTTACATCTAAATTTCATTTAAGATAACTACAGCATACTTATAAGGAGAAACATGGATATTTTGACTGACCAATCTTTTTTCAGGGCTTTTCATATTCTTTTTGGGATAACCTGGATAGGCTTACTGTATTACTTTAATTTTATTCAAGGCGAGTATGTAAAAGTAGCAGATCCAGATGCAAAAGCTGATGTATTTAAAAAATTAGCACCAAACGCCTTATGGTGGTTTAGATGGGCTGCTTTATTTACTTTTTTGACTGGAGTAATTCTTCTTTATCAAATTCATGTAAGAATTGGCACTGAAATCATTCTTGGAGCAGTAATGGGCACTTTGATGATGCTTAACGTGTGGGGAATTATTTGGAGAAATCAAAAAATTGTTTTAGGTATGAAAGAAGGAGATGCTGCAACAGCAGGAGCTAAAGCTGGTCTAGCATCCAGAACTAATACACTTTTTTCAGTTCCAATGCTTATGTATATGGTTTACTCAGTTCACGGAGCTGGAGTAGATGTAAGTACAAATGCAGTTTTGATAGGACTGGCAATAATATTTATTATTGAAGCAAATGCAATTTGGGGCAAAATGCTTCCAGCAATAGCTTCCGTAAGAGCAGTTATTACATCATCATTTGTTTTAGCTGTAGTTCTCAAAATTATTACTGATAATATTTAATATTTTAAATTTAAAGGAGGGATCGTGCGTCTCTCCTTTTTTATTTCAGTATTATTCTTTAAAATATGCACATATCAAATTAAGGAAATACAATGCCTAATAAACCTAGTAAAGAAGAAGCTTTAAATGCTGTAAGGACTCTAATCTCATGGGCAGGTGATGATCCTGACAGAGAGGGCCTTATTGAGACACCTGATAGGGTAGTAAGGTCTTATAACGAATTCTTTTCCGGATATGGAGAAGATCCTGAAAAAGTTTTAGGTAAAACTTTTGAAGAAGTTGAGGGGTATGATGAGGTTGTCATTGTAAGGAACATAAGAGTTGAATCTCATTGCGAACATCATATGGTTCCAATAGTTGGTGTTGCTCACGTAGGCTACATCCCAAACAAAAGGGTTGTTGGTATAAGTAAGCTTGCAAGAGTAGTAGACATTTTTGGTAAACGCCTTCAAACGCAAGAGACAATGACAGCATTAATAGCAGATACTATTGAAAGGGTTCTTGAGCCTAAAGGTGTTGCTGTAGTTATAGATGCAAATCATGAATGCATGTCGACAAGAGGTATTCATAAAACAGAATCTAGCACCATAACAAGTAGAATGCTTGGAAGTTTTAGGGATAATATAGAAACTAGAGCTGAGTTTATGAACCTTATAAACTCCCCTAAGCAGTTTTAAAACTTTCCAGGAGCTGGTTTTATGCCAAGCATTTATCCAAATACTCCAATTATTTTAGCCTCTGGCTCACAAAGTAGAAGAGTAATGCTTGAGGATGCAGGCATCCATTTTAATGTTATTTCTTCAAACGTTGATGAAGATTTGCTAAAAAAAGAAATGGATGGATTTCCTTTTGAAGATCAGGTCGTAAAATTAGCAGCAGCAAAAGCATCCGAGGTTAGCATTAATAATCTAAATCATCTTGTTATTGGTGGAGATCAGATGTGTATTTTTCAAAATAAAGTTTTTGATAAACCTGGTTCACAAGAAAAGGCCATTGAAAATTTAAAACTATTATCAGGGACTACTCATTATCAGTATAGTGGAGTCTGCTTATATAAAGATGGTCGTTCACTATGGGAGTATTATGAAGTTGTAGAGCTTAATATGCATTCTTTAACAGAAGAAGAAATTATTAATTATGTTAAAGCAGAAAATCCAATTAATGCTGCAGGCGCCTATAAATTTGAGTCGCTTGGTTGTAACCTATTTTCATCAGTAGATGGTTCCTCATATACAATTAGAGGAATGCCTTTATTACCATTATTGAAAACTCTTAGAGAAATGAAAATAATAAGCTTAGAAAATATAGAATGAAAATCTTTAATTCATACACTGGTAAAAAGGAAGATTTCATCCCATTAGATCCTAATCATATAAAAATTTATGCATGTGGACCTACCGTATATAACTATGCACATATAGGTAATGCAAGAATGGCAGTTGTTTTTGATACTCTTGTTAGAGTGTTAAGGCATACCTATCCGAAGGTAACTTATGTATCTAATATAACTGATATAGATGACAAGATAATTGATGCTGCAAAAGAGCTGGATGTTCCTATCGAGCACATAACTCAAAAATATACTGAAATCTATAATAAAGATATGCTGAAACTCTTAGTAAAATCTCCTGATATTCAACCAAAAGCAACTGAATATATACCAGAAATGATAGAGCTTATTGAAGATCTTATCTCGAAAGGCCATGCATATGAAAAAGATGGTCATGTCTTATTTCATGTACCTTCTTATGAAAATTACGGAAAGCTTTCCAAAAGGAATCGTGATGAACAAATTGCTGGAAGCAGGGTTGAAGTAGCGCCATTTAAACGAGATCCAGCTGATTTTGTTTTATGGAAGCCTAGCAATGATATTCAGCCAGGCTGGAATTCTCCATGGGGCTTTGGAAGACCCGGCTGGCACACAGAATGTTCGGCTATGTCAGAAAAAACACTGGGATTACCTTTTGATATCCATGGTGGTGGCAGAGATTTAACTTTCCCGCATCATGAAAACGAAATTGCTCAAAGCTGTTGTTCTTCAGCAAATATCAATGATCCAAAATCTTATGTTAACTATTGGATGCACAACGGTTTTGTGACTGTTCATGGTGAAAAAATGTCTAAATCTTTGGGCAATATTTCTTTAGTTAAAGATTTAACAAAAGATAATCATGGAGAAGTTATTAGATTGTCACTTCTTTCTTCTCATTACAGACAGGCATTAGATTGGAATAATAACGTTGTTCATCAAGCGAAAAAGCTTCTAGACAAGTTATATAAAATACTTGCTGATATTGAAGACATTCAGGCATCTAAAATAAATGATTCTTCGTTAGAATTTATATCACCTTTATTAGATGACTTAAACACTCCAGGTCTATTAGCTAACCTGAATAAAATGATTAAAGATTTTAGGTCTATTTCTGATGAGGGTTTACCAGAATTTAAATCTAAAATGTTGTTAGCAACTAATCTTATGGGCATCTGTCAAGAAAATTATTTAGATTGGTTTTCTCATAATGATAAAAATCTAGATACTCATAAAGTAGCTAAGCTTATTTCAGAAAGACTTGATGCAAAGAAAGAGAAAGATTTTGAAAAAGCAGACAAGATAAGACAAAAATTGGTAGATATGGGTGTTGAAATAAAAGATACAGAATCTGGGACTGATTGGAACTTAAAATCATGAGTATTCAGAATAATCTTGAGGGAGAATTACCTGACGAATATCATGAAATTTCTCAAACACTCCATAGCGTAGATTTAATATTAAGCAATGCTGTTGATAATGCAAAAACTCTTTTTCACACCCTTGCTGTATCTTCAATTGATAACAACAAAGTAGCAACCAGAATAATGGTGCTAAGAGAATTCAATCTTAAAGAGAGGTATTTAAGATTTCACACGGATTATAGAGCTGCAAAGATAGATCACTATAAAAATAATAATTCAGCAAGTGTCTTAGGCTATGACCCAAAACTTAAAATCCAAATAAAACTTCAAGGAACAATATCAGTTCATTATCATGATGATTTAACACGAACTTCTTGGGAAAGCTCCACAACGAGATCAAAAAAGTGTTATTCAGTAAAAGGCGGCTCAACACTTAAGATATCTGATCCAAAAGAATTCGATTTAAAAGATGGCAATATTGAAGATGGTTATATAAATTTTGCTGTTCTTAAATTTTCATTTGATAGTCTTGAATTTTTGCACCTAAAAAGCTCTGGACATAGAAGGGCATTACATTCTTGGAAGGAAGGATTTGAATCCTCATGGCTGGTGCCATAAAACTTTATTCTTTTTATTGTTTTAATGTATTATTAAAAATGATTAATTTTAAACAAGGAATAAAATGAATAAATATTTAAGCGGTCTTTTAATTATATTTTCCACTATCACATATGCCGACGGTCATACATCTGCTGAGAAGGATGTTCTTAAGGCTCTCGGTGAATACAATGAAGCAAGAAACACAAGAGATTTTAAAAAAGTTATAGCTATGTCCAGCAAAAGTGGAACGCTGGATACAAACTCTGATGGTAGTTTTCATAAATCATTAACCATGCAAACAATTCAAGGATGGGCAAAAAGTGGTGACGCAATTACTCAATATTTTTATCCTGAAGCTACTCAAATCTCTGATGATGTCGTTTATGTCAGATTTTATTCTGAAGGTATGGTTGGTTCAGATGGAAATATGAGTGATTATAGAACAAGAGTAACAATGAATTGGGTTAAAGAAGATGGAAAATGGGTTGTAAAAAGTGCTCATTATTCACCTGCAAGTTATGGTGGAGTGCATAAAACTCAAGCATCAGATTTCGAGGACTGATTATGAAAATTTTTTTAATATTACCTATTATCTCATTGAGTATTTTTATTCAAAGTAATCATCATGAAGAAGTAAATAAAAGCTCCATGAATCATGAAAATAATTTTGCCTACCTCTCGACATATACTATGCCTGCAGGATCAAACCCTGCAACCTTAGCTAAAAGTCTTATGAAGAATGTTGAAGACTTGAAAAAAGAAGGTTACAACAATTGTGGTTTACTGCGACATGCCTTTGGAAGTGATAGAGCTTTTTATAGCTACTGCTACTTTGATAGCTGGGAGCAATTTGCTGAAATTAATGACAATGTTGATAATGCAGATGTAAGACAGCTCTATGGCGATCATGAGGATAGATTAGTTGCAGTAGATGAAAAAAATTTAGGACCTTCAAAGTATCTAGTTATGGCAAATTATTCTTTTGGCCCATACTTAACTATGGCTGAAAGGGCAGAAAGAGCAAAAAAATTATTTGATGTTTATGATCAAGGATTTGGGGGCTGTAATATGATGTCTCATGTATGGGGTCCTGGCTTAGAGTGGCAGATTGTTTGCGGTTTTGATAGTTATGCTGATTTCGCAAAAAAAAATGCAGCTTTAGCTCCACTCATCGAGCCTCTAACAACACAAAAATTAGATATATTGAATCACTCTGACGATATAATGGTTCGCGTAAATTAGTTTTAATTTTTAAATAAAAAACCCTCTTTTTGAGGGTTTTTTTATGGTGCCCTCTGCAGGAATCGAACCTGCAACTAATCCTTAGGAGGGATCTGTTATATCCATTTAACTAAGAAGGCGATGCTAACTTTTGCAAATAAAGAAATAGCATTATGACCTGATACAGTTTTCTATTTACCTATATAATATACTCGATATGAATATTACTTTGCCAGATGGCAGCATTAGAAAGCTAAAAGAAGGATCAACAGGTTTAGATTTGGCTATGGATATTGGTCCAGGTTTAGCAAAGGCAGCTATTGCAGTTACTGTAAATGGCGATCAAAAAGATTTATGCGATCCTATTGAGGGAGATGCAAAAGTCTCTATTATCACAGTTGATTCATCAGAAGGTCTTGAAATCATGAGGCATACTTTAACTGCCCAGGTTTTAGCAAGAGCAGTTAAAAACTTATATCCAGATACCAAACTTGCAATAGGACCAACAATTATTAATGGCTTTTACTACGATTTTGAATTTGCAAAACCTATTTCTCCTGATGATCTTCAAAAAATAGAAAAAGAAATGAGGAAAATCATAGATATAAAATCATCTATTAGAAAAACATTGCATTCTAAAGAAGATGCAATAAAGGTCTTTAAAGATAAAGGGGAGCTCTATAAAGAATCTATTATTCAAGAGTCTGACCAGGAAGATAACTTCCAACTTTACTTTCAAGATGATAATGAATTTGTTGATTTATGCAGAGGACCTCATTTACCAAACCTCAAACATATAGGCTCTTTTAAATTAACAAAGTTAGCAGGCGCTTATTGGAAAGGCGACTCTAATAATAAAATGCTTACAAGAATTTACGGCACAGCTTGGAAAAATGATAAAGATTTAAATGCTTATCTTCATTCAATTGAAGAGGCTGAAAAAAGAGACCATAGGAAGCTTGGCAAAGAAATGAACCTATTTCATTTTCAAGAAGAAGCGCCTGGAATGGTTTTCTGGCATCCTAATGGTTGGACCATATATAGATTACTGCAAGAATTCATTCGCAATAAACTTCAAAAATATGACTACAAGGAGATTAATACGCCTCAAGTAGTTGATAGAAAGCTATGGGAAGCTTCAGGCCATTGGGATAAATATAGAGAAAATATGTTTATAACTGAAATTGATGAAGAGCATGCAAATGAAAAGAGAACCAATGCGTTAAAGCCAATGAACTGTCCTTGCCATGTTCAAGTCTACAATCAAGGGCTTAAATCTTATAGAGATTTACCTTTAAGATATGCAGAGTTCGGCTCCTGTCATAGGTATGAGGCATCTGGCACTATGCATGGCCTTATGAGAGTTAGAGGCTTCACTCAAGATGATGGACATATTTTTTGTACCGAAGAGCAAATAGAGTCTGAAACAAAGCTTTTTATTCAACTTCTTTCTGACATATATAAAGATTTAGGCTTTGAAAAATTTGATATAAAGTTATCAACTCGACCTGAGATAAGAGTTGGGTCTGATGAGGTTTGGGATAAAGCTGAAAATGCACTGGAGTCAGCAATAAAAAAACTTGAT
>Ga0209137_1001984_pt1 | contig 18636 bp, 11 predicted proteins | sample SaaInl5LU_22_DNA_FD_184642 | JGI IMG/M metagenome (GOLD analysis project Ga0209137, IMG submission 184642) | Marine microbial communities from expanding oxygen minimum zones in the Saanich Inlet - ESP_105LU_22_DNA (SPAdes) (version 2) | ecosystem: Environmental > Aquatic > Marine > Intertidal... | reverse complement strand
ATGGTCATAATTTATAAAAGTTCCAGTATGTCTTGGATATGTAAAAGGTAGTTTTCCGGATGGATTTGATTTTCCAAATAGAATTTGAGCTAAAGCTTCACCTCCAAAGTCTCCAGATAAATAGGTATGCAAAATTGCGCTAGATTTAACTTCAACAGACTTAAGAATTCTGGGTCTATTAAAACTCATAACTAAAATAATCGGTTTATTTAGTTTGCTTAGTTCTTCAACCAATTCAACTTGAGCATCGGGTAAATTTAAATCATCTATATTTCCCGGGATTTCAGTTGCGGGCTGTTCTCCAACACATATTACTATTACTTCAGAAAGTTTAGCTTTTATAATAGTTTCATTTAAGTTTGATTTTCCATCCAGTTTAGAACCTTGAGAGAATAGTACCTCACCTTTACTTTGTTCTTTTATAGCCTGAAAAAATGTTTTTGCTCCTTTAGTGTTATAGGTAGTATCTATACCTTGCCAGGTATGAGTCCATGCGCCATTTTGAATATTAAGAGAATTTGCAGCTGGGCCACATACTAAAATGGATGCATTTTCTTTTAGTGGTAAAATATTCTTTTCATTTTTTAATAAGGTTATAGATTCTAAAGCGGTGTTAAGTGCAATTTCCTTATGTTCTTCTGAACCAAATTTTTCATAATAGTTAAAATCTGGAATAGGATTTCGAAGAAGTCCAAGTTGCTTTTTAACCCATAAGATTCTTCTACAAGACTCATCTAATCTACTTTCTTTTATTTCTCCACTTTTAACTAAATCAATCAATGCTTTATTGAAAGAATAATCGTTCGGTGTCATACTCATATCAATTCCTGCAAGTATCGACATTTTAACAGCCTCTCGCATGTTGCGTGCAACTTTATGGTTAGTGTATAATTTAATTATATCCTCCCAATCTGTTACTGCTAATCCTTTAAATCCTAATTCTTCTCTCAACAAATTTTTCAAGATTATTGGATTCGCATGAACGGGTATTCCATTAATTTCACCTGAGTTAATCATAACCGTTAAAGCGTTTTCATCGATAGCTTTTTCAAAAGTGGGCAAGTAATATTCTCTTAGTTGTCTCTCTGGTATCCAAGCTGGAGTTCTATCTTTACCAGAAAGAGGTGTACTATACCCCAAAAAGTGTTTCATACAAGAAGCAACTTTTTCTGGATTAGAAGGATCGTTGCCTTGATAACCTCGAATGCATGCTTGGGTCATTTGTTTGGCTAAGTAGACATCTTCACCATAAGTTTCAAAAAATCTCGACCAAAGAGGTTGTCTTCCAATATCCAAAACTGGTGAAAAATTCCATGGAATACCTGACGCTCTGCATTCATATGCAGTTACTGAGGCCGCCTGTTGAACCAGATCAGGATTCCAAGTAGCAGCTTGTCCAATTTGTTGAGGGAAAAGGGTTGCATCTCTCGTGTAATTCACACCGTGAATGGCATCAATTCCATAAATTATTGGAATTTTATTTCCTTGAGTGATTGCCTTTGTTTGTATTTCAGTAATTATTTCCTGCCAATGTGATCTCGTGTATGTATGACCTCCCACATTAAGAATTGATCCTACAAAATAATGATTTATGGCCGAATCTAATTTTGTACTATCCAATTGATGAGGAACTTCTAGATTGTATATTTCTCCTTTAGAAATCACATCTAAATTGATTTGAGTCATTTGCCCTACTTTTTCTTCAATTGACATTTTTGAAATCATGGATTCAATTTCAGTGTCAGCAATGGAAGAGTTAGTCTTATTAGTTTGACAAGAGTATATTAAAAACCATGCGCCAAATACTAGTATATTTTTCGTTTTTGAAGTGAACATTATTTTGTTATTTTAATTTCATCAAAGAAAACTTCACCGGAAGAAATTCCTTCAAAGTAAATTTGTTTAATTTGATCAAGGAGAAAATCTTTATCTTCTAACTGTAAGCTTTTTAGCTCAATTACGATAGATTTCCATTCTTTTTCAGTTACAGTTTGTAGATTCTTACTAGAGAAGATTTCAGTCTTATGTCCTTTAAAGTCCTCAATCATCACCTTGAACTTACTGTTTTTGGCGGATTTTAATTTAAAATGAATAGCTGAAGTTTCATTTACACCTCTCAAATTGATAGCATACCAGCCATTCCAATTGATTCCCCATTTTGCCCAAAGGCAGTCTTCCGAATTATATTTCCAACTGATGTAAGAATTACCTTCATTATCCTCTTTTTCTTTTAACTCTTGGCAGTAATTATTTTGGTAACCCCAAACGTCTTCTTCAAAATTTCCTTCTCTGTAAACAATTTGATTATAGTCTCCTTTTGGCTTCATTTGTTCTACAATGTCACGTGTTTTAGAATATTCTTCTTGAGAGTAATCTATAATTTCTATTTCATCTATGTAAAACGATCCTGATCCTTCAAGTTGAAATTGAATCTGTTTAATGGCATAAATATCTACTTCTTCTGGATCAATTGGAAAATGCCAAAGTGGGACTGTAATTTCTTTCCAGGTAGTATCTATTTCTAATCCATTTAAGTATTTACCTGCATCAATAAAGTAATAACTACCACCACCAGAAAAATCCTCAAGATTTGCTACAATTGGTAGTGCTTTTGCCGTTTTTGATTGAGTGCGTACGAAGAATCTTAAAGCTTTTTTAAACCTATCTGTACTTAAGTCAACAGGTTGCCAATTGTTAAAACTATTTCCAAAACCAATCCATTCACAATTCCCTTTGTTCCAGTCTAATTTTATACTTGATTTTCCAGAATAGGATACAGAATTGGTTATTTCAAAATTACCGCAATTAAATAAAGAATTCCACATTGTACCAGAACCTTCACTATAAAGAACTTGAGAATTATTTTCTAAAGTGACAGATTGCTCATATTTGTCATAAAGAACTTGCTCTTTTAATTTGATGCTCTCACAGTTGTAGACAATTAAAACAAATGATATGATAAATATTTTTCTCAAGGATTATAAGGTTTATTGGTTGTAAAAATTAAGTGATCTATCAATGCTTTAGCATTTCCGTTATCTCTATTTGCCAAATAAAATACGTTTATTGAAATGAGTTTAGAAGGTTCAGGAAGACCATTTCCATTAGTTGAAACTTGATTTCCATCTTCATCAAATTGTATATCTGAATATTTATAGCTTATTAAATTCCAACCGTCTTTTTCGTACCAATATTCATAAATGAATCTATCTTCTGTTGCTTCATCAAAAACTCCATCGCCATTTTCGTCTTCGTCAAACCAAAATTGTAAAAAAGTATTTCCTATTCCTGTATTTTCTATAGGCTTGAAAGCCATATTAAAATATAAATTTGAAGCAGTTGCAGGTAAACCAAAAGTTCCTGAATTAGGCTTAATCATCACAGATCCAATTGCCCAGTCCCAAGGCACTAAACCGCTAAATCCGTAATGACAATTGCCTTTCGCGGATTCTCCAGTGCTACATTCGATTTGACCTGTTACAGTAGTTTGATTAAATTTACTCCAGTTTGATCCTTCTCCGTTTTCGAAACTGGTAATTAATATTCCATCATCCATTTTGGTGTTTGTAATAGAAACCGTATCGTATAAAATCGGAGAATCATCTTCTTTTGGAAAAGATATTTCAATTAAAGCATTTTCTAATCCGAAACCAGGGAAAGTATTGGCTCCACCATCCCATGCTGAATTGTCTATACTTAATATCCGGTCAGAACCAGTTATGGTTCTCTTGGCACCCGTTGTTTCTCCGGTAATGGAAATTACCCATGTGGTATTTTTCGACAATTCACCACTAAAAAACAACTCGTTATCTACTGGGAAATTTGCAGTATTTTTATTTATTTTAATGTTTTCGATGATTGAAAATGGGCCAAATAAGTCGTTTAAATTTGGTCCATCAAAATTGTTAGTGTCTTCTTTTCTACAAGAAGATGCAAACAAGATAACTATTAGAAGTAGGTTTGTTTTTTTCATAGTTTAAAAGAATAAAGAGTAAAGAAATGAAAATTGTGAAATTCCGTAATTAATCGAATTGGTAGTTTTATGATTTATATCGAATATTTGATACTGAACAGACAATGTGTTCTTATCACTGAATCTGTATCTCATTCCGGCAGCATATGTGTTTTCTGTAAAATCGTAATCAACTACATCGAAATTAACTACAGTATTGAATTGATTTCTCTCATTTACATAAGCTTTTCCATTTACTCGCCAAAGTTTAGCTCCAAAGAGTAAATCAAGTTTTTCGGCAAATTCCCAAGAAATTCCTGCGTCTATAAAGGTGCTATTCAGATTCCCTTTTTCATAATCTTCGCCATTACGAGATGTATTTTCATACCTCAGTCCTAAGTCAACTTTTAATTGTTTTTTCCATCCAAAAAAATCATTGATATAGACGTCAGTTCCCGCTTTAAGAAGTATGAATTGCTTTTTGTTATTCGTACCGGTTCCTCTAGACTGAGTCATAAAAGATGCGTTGATGAAACTGTTTTTAAATTTAGTAGAATCAGTTCTTAATAGATTTACATAAATTCCTTTCCTATTTGGAGTGGCAATTCCATAGGGTGACATATTGTTGTAACCTGCGAAATAGGGTAGGAGTCGTTCACTGATTTTAAATGAATTTTCTGTATTTCCACTAATTACATCCGTATAACTAATAGGTCTTCCCAAAGCATTATTTGTGATTTGTTGATAAAGACCTGGGAATCGAGAATAATCTATTCGTCTAGTTTGTGCTCCTGAAGAGAGAAAATCAGCGCCAACGTCTTTGTAACCAAGTTGAATTTTTAGATTTTTATTTTTCAGGTGAGAAACTAAAGCTATGTCATAAAACCAATCTTCAATAGATTCAGGAGCACGGTTATCGTTGTAGTTGCTGTAACTTGTGCTTGATATTCCTGCTTCAGATTTCATTCCAATGTCGGTTGTTTTATTTATGTCTTTAGTGTAAAGCATATCAAAAGTATGGACATTATTTTTGTACTGAATACTATCTTGTATGGTTTCGGAAAGATCAAATACGTTGACTGAATTAAATCCAAAAGTTAGATTGTCACTTTGTTTTATTTTAATAGTTCCTCCTCCATAAAGCCTCTCTGGTTCGACAATTCCATCGGTAGGTCTCTGTCTTGTAATAAATCCTTTAACGTTAATCTCTCTAAGGAATTCACCAAATTCTAATCCGAAATTCATTTTTGCACCTTGCATTCTCCAGGTGTTATCATCATTATAAAACATATCATAATGAACGATTTCCCTTCTCAAATCAAAAACATCTCCTTCATTTATCACTCCTTCTTCAAGAGTATTGTGTAGGGTGTAAGGCGTCATTTTCAAGTCAATATCCCCAATTTCATATTTCACAATATTACCAGCGACACCTTTCAGTGATAGCTGTCGAACATCAAAAGTGACTCCACCTCCCCAAAAACCACCTAGTTCGTTTCTTATCCTAAACATACCAATTACTTCAGTATTTGAATTAGGACTAAGACTAAACCCTAGATCCAATAATGTATGTCCATAATTGGATTTACGAGTCGTGACTGAATCTAAAGATTCGTCTAGGTTCAAATTGTTTGATAGAAAATAGCCTCGTGCAGCACCGTTTATTTGGAATTTTTTTTGTTGACCAATTGTAAAATTGGCTAATATTATCAATAAAAAAGTAAGTGTTTTTCTTTTCATTAGAAAATTATTTTTAGTTCAATAGTAGTTTCATGACCTTTAAATTGATCAAGTTCAAAATTTCTGTCGTCCAAGGAGAAGTAACGATGCCTTAAATATATTGCAGTGTTTTTAGCTAACATGTAATCAACCCCAAACCCTAATCCAATTCCTTCTTGGTTTCGAGGTTTACTCGATTCTATATTAATTTCTGTTGAATAATTTGCTATGGCTCGTTCCCAACCTAAATATTGCGAAACTACAACTTTAGGATGGATTCTGTAATAACTCTCTAATTGGTGGGAATAAAATCGAAGATAGGCTTCTTCTGTAAAAACTGTGACAGGAGAAAATTTAGTTTGAACTGAATTGTATGACCCTAAATAAAATAAATGCCATGGATTTCCAAAAAGGTTTAATTTATACTTTACTTGTGCCTCTATATTATTGAAAAATTTATCATTTACTACCTCACCTTTGTTGTCTAAGTCGTTTAAATTAATTGTTTGAAAAACATTTCTGAATAGAACAGATGTGGTGTTGTAGGGACCAACATTCGATGGAAAGCTAAATCTCCAAAATCGAGACATAGTTAATCCATTGACTGCATGACCATATGAAATGTTATTGTTTTCGTTAATAATTTCTTTAGCAACACCATTTCCAATTGAAACAGTAGCATCCTTTATTTTAAATTCAGTATTAATATTTAAACCTTGTCTGTTATTGGCCATTTGACCCATGCCTAGCATAGCACTTCCATTCTGTTGAAGCACTCCATTTGCACCTATAACTTGATTAGTGCCCACGGAAGCTGAAGTAGCCTCATTTACTGATGTATTTACAAATTCTGCGTTATTATTGACCACATTAGGACTAATTCTATAGTAGTGAAGTTCGAGTGGGATTTTAGTTAGTCTTTTTTTTAGGTTCAATTTAAGAGATATCATTTCACCATTACCAAGATCTTTAAATTCGTCTTGATAATGACCACCTCCAACTTCTCCAAGAATTGAAAAAGATTTTAAATCAAAAAAGAATTCACTCGTTAGAATGTTGTTCGATATAACTTTTGTGGCTAATTCATCGGAATAAGTTTTTCTGTTGAAACTATTTATGCTGATTCTATGTTTTTTAAAAGTTTTTGTAATACTCCCTGCTATTACATTATTAGGAATAGTGTTGTCATAAAACTTTATAAAATTATCGTTTGTACTGTCATTAGATACGTTTGATAAGTCTCTGAAGGCCGAACCAGCATTTTGGGTTTTTCCATACATCATGTTTAAAGTTAAACCCAGCGGTAATTCTGTTAAATCTAGAATGAATCCTTGCACAGCTTGCTGAGACCATCTTGTATCCTGCGAAATAGCTCCATTTTTATAATAATCCTCATACCTTTTATTTATATCTTTAAACTGGGGATCCCAAGGGTTGCGGTCAAAAATACTATAACGGTTATAACCTGCGAAAGATTTCATTGTGAAGGCAGTCATGCTATGCCAATGAATTCCTCCAGCTCTTACTGACATGTTTCCAAATTTAGTTTTGAAATTTCCGTAGAGATTAATTCCTAATTGCAAATTGTGATAGTAATCAAAGTTTCCATTATTTTGATTCCAGACAACCAAATCTGTACCAAAAGAGGTTCCTTTTGATGGACTTCCTGTCAAATTTAAAGTTAGTTCTGGAAGTTGTGATGCATCACCTACTATTATTGACCTATTAGGTAAATAAAGTGGTTGATCATTAAGTACACTGTACGTATATGGGTTTGTAAATAATCTATGCTGAGCAAAAAATCGATAATTTCCACTAACACTAAATGATTCAAGTGGAGCAGGTTTCACAATAGTATCTTGAGCAGATAAGTGAAAAGTGAAGAATAAAAATAAATAGGGGTAAAGTGATTTCATATTACCAGAAAATTGTATAAAGTACTATTAACATTATTATTACAGCATACGAAAGAACATTGTAAGTTTTGTCGGTTTTGAAAAAACCTTTTTCAATTTCAATTCCTTTAACATCATCTTTACCTTTATTTTGATTTAATGAAATACCAATCATTATTAAGCAAGTTGATAAAAATGTTATTGACATTTGATGCATGAACGGAAGGTTAGGGAAGAGTGGATTGTTTTCCCAGATTTGAGGACCGAATTTTAGATAAAAAGCAATAGGGATAGAAACTAAAGCACCAATAATTGCTGCTCTGGCAGTAGTTTTTTTCCAAAATAATCCTAGAATAAAAATAGCTAAAATACCCGGGCTCACAAGTCCTGTATACTCTTGGATGAACTGAAATACTTGATCAATTCCTCCTAGGATTGGAGCTAAAACTGCTGCAATAACAAGAGCTATTACTCCTGTTAATCTTCCTACTGTTACTAATTGTTTTTCGGATGCATTCTTATTAATTAGGGGTTTATATAAATCCATAGTAAAAATGGTAGCTGTACTATTTAACATTGAAGCTAAAGATGAAACAATTGCCGCGGCCAAAGCAGCTAATACTAATCCTTTAAGTCCAACAGGCACAAATGTAGAAACCAGCCAAGGATATGCTTTATCATTTTGATGATTTCCTGAAGCATCTAAAAATTCACTGGCAATATCTGGATTTTCAGAATACATTACGTAGGCTATAATTCCTGGAATTATAACAATAAGCGGAACAATCATTTTTAAAATTGCAGCAAACACAATTCCTTTTTGTGATTCTTTTAGACTTTTTGCAGCAAAAGTTCTCTGAATAATATATTGGTTGAATCCCCAATAGTAAATGTTAGCAATCCAAATACCGCCTACCAAGACTGCGATTCCAGGTAAATTATTATATTCTTTATGACCTTTTTCTAATATCATGTCAAATTTCTCCGGAGCTTTTGAGAAAATATATTCCATACCACCCCACAAGGAATGGTCTGGCGAAACATGATAAAGTGCAATCCCGGTCGTAATTAATCCTCCTATTATTAGTATTGCAACTTGAATTACATCAGTCCAAGCTACAGAGGATAGCCCTCCCCATACTGAGTAAGCAGTAGTAAATAAAGCTAAAACTATTATACTAGAAAGAATTAATGAGCCGTCTCCATTTCCAATAATTGTATCCATTGCTGTTGCTCCTAGGAACATCACGGCAGTTAAGTTTACAAATACGAATAAGGCAATCCAAAAAATTGCTATAATTGATTTAACTCTTGCATTGTATCTTTTTTCTAGAAATTGCGGAATAGTGTAAAGACCTTTCTCAATAAAAATAGGTAGAAAGTATTTACCCACGATAATAAGTGTAAGTGCAGCCATCCATTCATACGAAGCAATTGCAAGCCCTACAGCAAAACCAGAACCCGACATTCCAATGAATTGCTCAGCAGATATGTTTGCAGCAATTAATGAAGCTCCAACTGCCCACCAAGGTAACGACTTACTTGCTAAGAAATAGTCACTGGAGTTTACTTCATTTGTTTTTTTTCTTGAGACAAAAAGTCCAACGGATAGTATTAATACTGAGTAAATTACTAAAACGAATATGTCCAGAGTTTCTAAATTCATATAAAAAGTTTAATAGGTAATTGGCTTACTACTTATTGTAGATAGGACACTAAGTTAATAAAATTTTTATACTTCGAAACTAAATCCTTGTTTTTTCAACAATTCATATCGGTCAATATCAAAAGTATATAATTTGGCAGGACGGTGAGAAACATTGGACTGCAGTGTGTCTGTTTCTCTCAAAAATTTCTTTTGAAGAATTTTTTTTCTGAAATTTCTGGTATCCAATTTTATGTTTAAAATTGCCTCGTAAAGTGTTTGAAGCTCAGTTAGGGTAAACTTATGATTGATAAGTTCAAAACCTATTGGCCTTGTTCTAATTGAGTCTTGAAGTTTTTTGAAACATTTGTCTAAAATTAAGTTGTGGTCAAAGGCAAGTTTGAGCTCATTTGCATCTTCAATTTTCCACCATTTGGCTTTTGAAGCAAATGAAGAAGGATTGACTTCATATTTATTAATATTAACTAAGGTGAAATAACTAGTTGTGATAACTCTACCTAAAGGATGCCTATTGATATCACCAAAAGTTTCAACTTGCTCGAAAAATAAATCGCTTAATCCTGTAAGTTTTTTTAGAATAAAATTGACTGAGTCGTCTAAATCTTCTTTTGGATCTAATAAATCTCCAGGAAGTGCCCATTGATTTTTAAAAGGGATTTCGTTCCTTTCGATTAAGCAATATTTTAAGATCTGTTCCATCAAACCCAAAGACTACGCAATCAATTGATAAGGCAAATGTAAAATAGTGTAATAATTCTTTGTCCAATTTTTTTTTTACAAAGATAAAAAAGTTCCGAAATTAAAAAAAACTGGGTAAGAATCACCAGCTTCCAATTTATTAGAAAATTATGGTTCTGTCGCATTAAATTCATTATCGATAGTAAATTTAATTTTTTACTTTGTTAAGCAACTAACCTACAGGATCGCTTTAGTACTCGATACAAACGAATAAAGTTTTTAAAAGCACTCTTTTCAAAATAGCGCCATGAAGAATTTATTTAACAGGAGGGTTTTACCTATGACTTTGGTCTTAAAAAATTCGTCATTATAACCTGCGATGAATAGAGATAAAAAAATAAAGCTCGTTCTATGGAAATTAGATTCAAAGGTTAAGTTTTTGTGCAATGCTCAACTTGTCAATTTTATCTCCGTTTATGATTATGGTTTGTTTTGGGTCATTATTACTATTCTTATATTTCACAGAGTTGTTGTTTTCAATGAACCGCCATTGATTTTTTTGTCTTAGTTCATCAAAGTCACCAATGAGATTTTCAAAGAACCCAACTTTGAAAGAGCTGTCAATAAAGTCTATTCGAACAGAATCGTATGTGATTGGATGTTCAAGTATAAACTGGTCTATATCTCGTTGCTTCATAATTATCTGCTTTTAATGTTAAACCTTAGCAGGATAGATAACACTCTTTATGTCATATACTCTAAATGTTGATTTAAATTTAATAAATCAATTACACTTTTTATCCCAAATAACTGATTAATTAACCAATGTGTTTATTTTTAATTGATTCCCCATGTCTACTGTTATTTGTTGGAACAGTTTGTTGTTAAAAGTATATGGAAAATATCGGTTCGAAAAAATCTATAAAAGCAAAGGCTCATAACTATTTACAGATTATCTTGTTTCCATATATCTGTTTCTTTAACGAGGTATGTCTTTTAACAAAGAAATTTACTCTTAATAGTTACTGCATAATTTGCGTTGATTTTTGATGAATGAGAGCTATATATTTTTTTTTGGTTGTGGAAAGAAACTTTCTTCAATAAAATTTGGGAGCAGTTTTTCACTGCTCCCCGTCATAGCAAACCTTAGGTCGCTGGCGCTTGTTTCCAACGAGTGCCAAAACTTATCGTTGCGTTTTTAACACGGGTTATGAAATGATAAATCCTGAAAGGTTTCGATTCTATTAAGTTTTAACGAAAGTTTGATGCAAAAAAAATGCTCATCCTACAGGACAAGCATTTATTTGTGAGCGCGAAAGGATTCGAACCTTTGACCGCCTCCTTAGAAGGGAGGTGCTCTATCCAGCTGAGCTACGCGCCCGATATTTTAAAGTCAGACGAATCTAATTTTTATCAGGTTATGTTACTTAAACGAACAGTTGTTTGTTTGAGTGGTGCAAAGATAGTAGTCCTATTTAATTTTCCAAAGTTTTATGAGATACTTTTTGTAAATTTTTCCAAACTTGAGAAACACCTGTCGGCAAGTCTGTTTAATTCATTCGAAATGAGAACCGTTTTCATGTTTTTTCTATTTCCAAATTCTATGTCGGATATAGAGTCACCCACCATTACTGATTTAGTAAAATTTATTTCAGGGAAGTCGTTCTTAGCTAACTCTGCCATTCCCGAATTTGGTTTTCTGAGCTCACTGTTTTCTGATGCCAGATTTGGAGCATAATACACTTTGTCAATCTTTCCATTTGCCTTTTCAATGTCTTTGCACATAGCCAAATGAATAGATTCTAGCTCTTGTCTTGAAATAATTCCTTTTCCGATGCATTGTTGATTGGTTACAATTACAATTCTCCCAAAAATTTTAGAAAGGGTTTTTATCGAATCGAGAACCCCAGGGATAAATTCAAAGAGTGCTTCGCTTGTTACATAGGCACCTTTTATTTGTTTGTTAATCACACCGTCTCTGTCAAGAAATAGGGTCCAGGTTGCATCAATTTCCCAATCTTTGTAAGATTTAAAATCTTGCTGAGCTTGTTCGTAATCCTCAGGAATTCCTATATCTAAAAAGTAACTTGTGGAAGGATAACCATAAAAATTAAAGTTGTTGAATTGTGATTCTAAAAACTCTTTTTCAAAAGAATAGGCTTTAGGAAATTTTAAACTGCCGAATTTTAATTTATTAAGAATGTACACACCGCCATTTATATGACCTTCCTGCTGATGTTGTTTTTCTTCAAAATCTATTATTTTTTGGTTGTCGTCCATTTTTACAATTCCATATCGGTCAAAATTCTTTAGTTTTTTGAGAGCAACAGAAAAATCAGCTTGTTTTTGTACGTGTGAATCAAAGAATTCTTTAAGGTCAATGGTAAATATAGAATCCCCATTTAATACCAGAATATCATTAGTCTTCGTATGGGAAATTGCTTGAGAAATTGCCCCTCCAGTTCCTAGAGGTTCATTTTCTTTAATGTACTCCAGATTAATTCCTTGGTAGGAATTACCGTAGTAGTTTTTTATCAATTCTGATAGGTGACCCACAGCCAAATATGCAGTTTTGATTTCGTGCTTTAATAAAAGATTAAATTGATAGGACAAAAAAGGAATTCCATTGATAGGAGCCATAGATTTTGGGAGTTTTGAAACTATGGATTGCAGTCTAGTTCCTTTTCCTCCGGCTAATATTAAAGCTTCTTCTATCATTTGTTTTGCGTAAATAAGTCTTCTTCTACCAATTGGCAAATAATGTGTCCAATTAATATATGTGCTTCTTGAATTCTTGGAGTATCCTCGCAGGGAACTGGAATCAAAAAATCACACAATTCTTTCATTTTCCCACCTGTTTTTCCGGATAATCCAACTATCTGCATTCCTTGTTCTTTGGCTTGGATCATCGCATTAAGTACATTTTGGGAGTTTCCAGATGTAGAAATAGCAACCAAAATATCGCCTTTTCTTCCTTTTGCTTTTACGATACGGGCATAAATTTCTTGGTACGAGTAATCGTTGCCAACGGCCGTGAGGTAAGAGGTGTTTACATGCAAAGCCTCAGAATTTAGTGGTTCTCTGTCAAAATAGAATTTACCAGACAATTCTGCCGCCAAATGTTGAGCATCTGCTGCACTTCCTCCGTTTCCACAGAAAAGCACTTTTCCATCGTTTTTGTAGCAATTCACAATGGAATCAGTAACGGTTTGAATTGTTTGAATCAATTCACCATCTTCCAAAATTTGCTTTTTTACCTTAATTGATTGCTCTATTATGTGGTTTATTTTCATCTCAATTTATTTTTGAAGAAAAGAATTGTAAATCACCTTTTCTATTCTTGTTCGGATGTCGTTCTTGACCAATTTCCAATTTTCTGCATCGGGATATACTCTATTTGATAAAAATATATAAACTAAATCATGCTCAGGATCCGCCCAAGCTCTTGTACCTGTAAATCCAGAGTGGCCATAACTTTTCATTGAAACAGCATCGCAAGTTGGCCCGTTTTCCAGATCCGTTGTAGGTTTATCAAAACCAATTCCTCTTCTGTTTTTTGTAACAGAATTGAGGTATGGCGCAGTTGTAAATTCTAGAATTGTAGAATCGCCAAAATAGGTATCCCCACCATAAACTCCACCATTCAAAAATAATTGCATAATTGTAGCAAGTTCTGTAGAATTTGAGAATAATCCTGCATGTCCGCCAATTCCACCCATCATGGCAGCCGCCTGATCATGGACGTAACCCTGTATGAGTTGTTTCCTGAAAATGTTATCTTTTTCTGTAGGTGTGATTTGATTTTTATCAAATTTAGTTAATGGATTGTATGTAGTAAATTGCAACCCCAAAGGCTTGTAATAAAGACTATCAGCTATCAAGTCTAAACTTCGGTTAAATTTAGTTTCAATAATTTCTTTCAAAAAATAATAACCTAAATCACTATATCGGTAATTTTTAGAAGAAAGTAATTCAGTACTAACAATTCGAGTAAGAATTGCTTTGTTGTAGTTTTTAAAAATGAAAATATCCTTTGCAACTTCCGAGTTGTAGAATTCTGATTTTTTATCCGAATAAAAGCGCTTGTTTAAGTTTCCGTTTTCATCTAATGTGGCTGAATAAAAAGGAATCCAAGGCTTGAACTTAGCTTGGTGAGTCAACATTTCTTTCAAAATAACAGACTCATAATCAGTTCCTTTTACATACTCGGGCAAGTAATCGCCCAAAGTTTTATTCAAATCTATCTCGCCATTCTCCACCATTTTCATTAGGATTGCAGTAGTAGCGGCAACTTTTGTGATAGAAGCAAGGTCGTAAAGTGTTTCGTTCCCTACTTTTTTAGAACCAGCAGAGTAAGTGTAGTTTCCAAAATTCTCCTGATAAATTATTTTACCTTCTTTGGCTACCAACACTTGACAACCAGGAAAGGCTCCGTCTTTTATTGCTTCTCTTGCAATCCAGCCTATTCCTGCTAGTTTTTTACTAGGAATTCCCAATTCTTCCGGCATCGCATACTTGAATCGAATAGGTTCTGTTTCTATTCCAGTTTCCACAGGAAATACAGAAGAACCAGTGACAGGAAGTTTACCTTTTGCTCCAATTCCTCCAAATATTAGTTGACCAACAAGATCTTGTGTGTACTCATTGTCTTCGTATGATACAATGATGGTTTCAATGTTTTTTGCATCGCCCAATTTAGCAAGAGCATAGGCATTTGTTGGGTAGTTAAGAATTACATGGTGATTCTTGGCAATGGAATTGATGATTAAAATGTCATTTTTGAATACTCCATAGCTGCCATTCATTTTGGTTCCGTGCAGGCTTACAATCACTTTGTCATAACCTTTTAGTTTTTTCAACAAAGCATTTATGTTTTCTTGCGAAGCTTTTTTAGAAATACCAAAATGTGCCACTTTGGTGTATCTACTCAACCCATTTTGAAATGAATTTGGAGATTTTTCTCCTATCACAACAGAAGCTATTTTTGTTGTGTCTAATCTTTTTATAGGAATCAAGTCAGTTTTGTTTTTAACTAAAGTAAGAGCATTTTCAAATAGAAGTTTATTCGTTAACTGAGAAGATTTTGGATTCAAATCAGACTTTAGGTTTTTGTCGAAAATTGTGTCAGTTGAAATATTCATCCACTGCTTAGCGTACAATATTTTCTTAACACTCTTCCACACTCGTTCTTTTGTTATTTCACCGTTTTTTATTGCTTTTTTTACTTCCTTAATAGCTGTAGGAACATCTTCAGAAAAAAGAAGAATGTCATTTCCTGCAATGAGTGCTTTCACATCCACAACGCCAGGTTTGTAATAAGAACTTACTCCTTTCATATTCAAAGCATCAGTAAAAATCAATCCTTCAAAACCCATTTCGGTTTGTAATAAATCTGTCACCACTTTTTTGGAAAGAGTGGTGGCTGTATTGGGAGTGCTATCCAGTGCAGGAATAAACAAATGAGCTACCATCATGCTACCAATTCCTTCTTTTATAAGTTGTTTGAACGGATAGAATTCAACAGAATCGAGCCTTTTGTATTTGTGAGTAATTACGGGCAAAGCTTTGTGTGAATCTTTATCCGTGTCGCCATGCCCGGGGAAATGTTTGGCGCAAGCTAATACTCCGTTGTCTTGCATTCCTTGCATGTAAGCAATTCCTTTTTTTGTTACATTTTCTCTTTGCTCACCAAATGAACGGTAGTTAATAACCGGGTTTTTTCTATTGTTATTTACATCAATTACTGGAGCAAAGTTCACATGAATTCCAATGCGTTTGCAGTGAAGAGCCATTTCTTTTCCCATGTCGTAAATTAGTGAATCGTGCTGAATTGCACCCAAAGTCATTTGTTTTGGAAACTTAAAGGTATTTTGCAATCTCATTGGAAGTCCCCATTCTCCATCAATTGCAATCATCAAAGGAGTTTTGGCTTGAGATTGGTACAAATTGGTTAATTCTATTTCTTTTTCGGGTGTTCCTTGCATAAAAATAAGTCCCCCAAGATTGTAAGTAGAAACTAGGTTCGAAATATAATTTTCGTGCTCTTTTCCTTTGTTAGAATAGGCGGCAACCATAAACAATTGAGCAATTCTTTGATCTTCTGTTAGAGTATCAAACACAGAATCGGCCCAAGCATGATTCTGAGTAAGAAATTCGGGTGCTGTTTTTTTATTTTCCAAAATAGCTTCTGGAGCATTTGAAGTAGTGCTAAGCAAAAAGCTAGAAATTGCCGCAACGGATAGGTAAAATAATGATTTCATAATAGACTTCAAAAATAAAATACAATGGAAGAATATGAGCAGTTCTCGTTCTTTTTTATCCCCATTTTAATTAACAAAATAACAATCAACAAAATTGTGCCACTTTCAATTTATATTAAAATGAAATTACCTTGTAGCTTAATCTTAACATATGCTCCAAGAAATCTGGAAATAAAGATTTCTCTCTTTTAAATCAAAAAGCAGTTTTCTGCTATCTAAAAGACTCTAATCTATCGGAGTCAAACTTCAATAATAAAAATATCATAATACTGAATGAAAGCAGGGAAGAGCCTCCGTAGCTAAAGAAAGGCAATGGAATACCAATGATTGGAGCAAGACCCAACACCATGCCAATATTGATAGCGAAATGAATAAAAAAGATACTTGCAATGGAATACGCAAATACACGATTAAATGTAGAACGCTGCCTTTCGGCAATTGATATTATTTTTAAAATAAGAACCATGTACATGGAAAACAAAATAAATCCTCCAAGAAAACCCCATTCTTCTGCCACGGTACAAAAAATAAAATCAGTGCTTTGCTCAGGAACTTGGCTGTAGGTATCATTGGCTAAGGTTGCATTTTTGTATCCTTTTCCTAAAAATTTCCCTGATCCAATGGCAGATAATGCCTGATGCGAATTATATCCAACTCCCCGAGGATCTTGTTTCAATCCCAAAATAATTTCTATTCTTACTCTTTGGTAGTGGTTTTCTGGAATTTTTTCAAAACCATATTTCATCATGGGTACGAGCACAATTGCAGCTAATGTCACCAATATAATACGAATGTATTTGTTCTTTCTGTATCGATGATAGGTTGTAACATTCACACCCATAGTTACCAAAATAGCTACAACAATTAGTGTAAAAATAAAAATGTAATGAGCGTGAACCAAAAAGCCGAAAAATGGAGTGATTGTGTCTTTTATCAATAATGAAACCACTCCTACAATTACCAGCAAAAGTCCGTAAAGCAAAACGTTTCCAATGATTCCTTCTCTATAAAGAACCAATATAAACCCCAAGAATACCAATACAGTTCCCAAATCTGGTTGGCGGAGGATAAGAAAAACTGGCATAAAAATGATAATGGAAAGCCAAACTCTGGTTTGCTGTCGCAATAATATGGTGTTGGTGTTAGAAATGAAAAGTGCGACCATCAAACTCACGGATATTTTGGCAAATTCGGCAGGTTGAATTCCAAAACTTCCTACTCCAAACCAAGCTTTAGCTCCATTTCTTTCTGTACCAATGAGCAATACCAAAACCAATAAAAGCATAGTAAAGGCATAAAAAACAGGAATAGATTTCTTAATGAATTCTTTGTCCAAAAGAAGAATTACTATCCCAATACAACTACTTATTCCAAACCACATGATTTGTTTTCCGTAGGATTTACTCAAAGAAAATATAGATGAATAATTCTCGTCATACGTAGTGGAGTAGATGCTAAAAATTCCCAAAATTACGAGCAGGAAATATATTCCAAGTAGCTGTTTGTCTATATTTTTAAAAATATGATTCATTCTATGGAATTAGATTTGCATCAATGATCCTTTTTTCTTTGGCAGGATTGCTAATGCTGTCATTCAAGTATTTTTCTATCATCAAACTTGCAACTGGAGCAGCCCAAGTTCCACCAAATCCCGCATTTTCGATGTACACTGCAATGGCAATTTTTGGATTGTGTTTAGGAGCAAAAGCAATAAATACAGAGTGATCTTTTCCTCTGGAATTTTCTACCGTTCCTGTTTTTCCGCACAATTCTATTCCTTCTATTCTGGCTCTGCTTGCGGTTCCGCCAGCTCCTTCTACCACTTGTTGCATGGCATCTGCTATGAGTTCAAATTTTTCAGAACCTATCTTTGTATACTGTTTTGATTGGTATAAATTATCAAGAGTACTTCCCTTAATACTTTTTATAAAATGAGGAAAATAAAAGTAACCTCTGTTTGCTATAATGCAAGCAAGGTTTGCCATTTGATATGGAGTTACCAACATTTCTCCTTGTCCAATAGCCAAGGAGTTACATGTTCTGAAATTCCATCGCATGTTGTTCTTATATATTTTGTCGTAGGTTGCAGGTGAAGGAATATTACCAATTGAGTAGCCAGGGAAATCAATATTCAAATTCATTCCTAATCCGAAGGAAGTAACATATTCGTTCCATATAGCTAATCCTTTTCTGGATTTTTCATGCATATCTTTCCCTTCATTCATGGTGCTCATTCGCTTGAATGTTTCATAAAAATAGGGGTTACAAGATACCTTGATTGCATCGGGTAAACCTTGAACTGGATTGTGGTTGTGACAACCCACAAGACCTTTGTCGCATTGTATTTTTGTTGTTTTGTCAATAATGCCTAGTTCCCAAGAAGATAAACCTTGCACCATCTTGAAAATTGAGCCTGGAGAGTAACGAGAAAGAAGTGCTCTGTTAAAAAGAGGCTTTAGAGAATCA
>Ga0209137_1001979_pt1 | contig 18666 bp, 19 predicted proteins | sample SaaInl5LU_22_DNA_FD_184642 | JGI IMG/M metagenome (GOLD analysis project Ga0209137, IMG submission 184642) | Marine microbial communities from expanding oxygen minimum zones in the Saanich Inlet - ESP_105LU_22_DNA (SPAdes) (version 2) | ecosystem: Environmental > Aquatic > Marine > Intertidal... | reverse complement strand
TTGTTTTAGTAGCCATCTCTATTGAAATATCGAACATTATTTTTACTCCAAGAGATTTAATAGACACTCATAATTTGGTGACTCTTATAATGAATGATTAAACCATTTTTTTGATTTTTCCAACCCTATTAATCAATTTTACAGCACAACTTCGCACTTTAAAGGACTATTTATAGTTAAACAATTGATATGAAATCAAAGAAAAAAGTTGTGATCTTAACAGAGAATCAAGTAAAGTCACTTATAGAGAATCTTAAGATGAATATGGATATAAATTTACAAAAGGGAAATAATTTTTTAAGAGTTAGTGAGTAACAATGAATTTGATAAAGTGTGTTTCATCAAGGGTGCTGAGACGTAGAAAATATAACCCTACCGAAAGTTCTTGAGTAGAGAAACCCATTTTTCCATCACCTGCTACTTCTAGTTTAATCTCTCTAACAACCCTGCCAAAAGTATCCACTAAATAAGATCTAAGAATTGAAATCTTATTAATTCCTTCTATTAGTTCCAGGTTCAGATAATCGTTGACAGGGTTGGGGTAGGCTTTTATGGAATTATCTTTTTTAGTCCAATCTGGATTGGAGAGTACAGATAATGATGTTGAAAGAATTGAGTAAAAGATATATTTATTAGTTTCAATTTGAGGCGAAATAGTAAGCGGTCGGTCTACAACTCCAATAAAATCGATACCATTTTTCCCATCTAAATTAATGGGGTATCCACTTTTCAAGGGTGTTTTGTTACTGTAAGGTTCCATCCATTCGAAACCTTTAATCTGCCATGGTTGCACCCAAGCTAATTTTTCTGGCTCTATGAGAACCAACTTATTATTTCTGTTTATATAGATAACAGAGGAATGCAAGTTTATATCTTGGCCTGCAGCTCCTGTGTGAACTAAATCTAACACCCCGTCAGCATTGACATCGACAACCCTTAAGGAACCTTCCCCATGGTCATTATCAAGATAGTCAGGAATATTTATAAAATCTTTTGTTTCATCAACGAAAATATCGTTCCCTTTATTTACAAGTATTTGGAGAGATCTACCTTTGTAATATGGATTTTGTCTTGTTATTGAGAATATAATATCTTTTAGACCATCATTATTAATATCATAATCAATTGCGTAATTGAATAGAGTGTTATTTTTCCCATATCCTCCGATAGGTAATTCAATTATTTTCCTGGTGTTAAAAGAGGGGTCGCCATTTTGGCTAAGCCAAATGTACCCTGATTTGTCGGAATTACTCGGGTAAGTGGCGACAATGTCACCAATTCCGTCATTATTCAAATCTGCAATTAAAGAAGACATTATATAATATTCTGCAGGATTAATTTCCTTAGGAATTGATGAAGATAAATTTTTAAATAATCCTGAACCGTCATTGATAAAGAGTGTTTTACCTGTGAAAAAATCCGGAAAGGAATCTCCATTAACATCACCAACCGATAAATCATGTCCAAAGGAAAAATTTTGAGGCAAACCACCGTTTTCTTGACCTTCTATATTAGCTGTAGCATCTTTTAATTTTCCACCTGGCGCACTAAGTAAAAGGGTTATGGGTTCATATTTTGTTGTATAAGTTTGATCCAAATTTCTTTTTATCATTCCCATTGAAGTAGCAACTACATCATCCCTCCCATCATTATTGAAATCAGATACAAGAGTGCGATAAGCAAAAAATCTTTCAGGAGAAATATTGTTTTCAAAAACTTCAGGGCTGTAAATTAGGGTTCCATCACCTTTGTTTAAAAGTACAGTAAATGTTAACCTTGATTCTCGTTCGATTGTATGTGGGAAAGTAGCCCAAGTGATGATTAAATCTTGTAAGCCATCTCCATTAAAATCACCCACACAGGCATTATGAGCGTCTAAATTAAAATATCCCGCGGGATTATAATTATCAAAATTTGGGTAATAAAAAGCATCATGCTTTTCATCAATTTCGACATCCATCCATCCAAATGCATCAACTTTAAAGTAAGGAGTTGATAAGTTTTTTGTGTTTGTTCCTAATTTAAGATTACTGGAGCCTATTTTAATTGTACTTTGGCCATAAATATTTTTATGAGTAAAAGAGAGCAATAGGATTAAAAAGATTCTTAATATTAATAAATTTATTATTTTTAAGCGGATTGAAGGAAAAAGCATAATAGTAAGTTTATTTATTCATTTTAAATTAAGTAGTGTAAGTCTTTAAAAAATTCAATTCTTTTACCATGGAGTATAATTTTTAGAAACCTTACTAATTGGATAAACGCCGAGACCATTGATTTCGTAGTCATATTGTGACCCCGACCAGCGCAATTCAATAGCATATCCACAGTTATTTTCGGAAAAAACTCGACTTAGCCTCCTACCTGTATCACTATATCGACGATCACTTACATAAACTTTATTATTCATAGTTTTTAACTGACAGGTATATTTTGGATAACCCCATCCTCCAAAATCGGGTCTAACTTCCCACAATTTAATTGTATTGTTCTCAATTTCTATTTTAACCCATTTTCCAAACATATTTCTTCTTGTACTTACAAATGTTCCCTCATATGGCTCCAATTTTTTCTTTTGCTTTATAATAATTTTCTCGCCTCTTTTATTGTAAAGTATTGAATTACCGCTTCGTTTTCCATTCGAATAATTGGTTAGAGTATAATTTCCATTCTTCTCATTTACTGATGTTCGAACTATTCCATCTAATTTTCCTCCTTTAAATGTCCCACTCATTAATGTGTCTGCTTCGCCATTCAAAGTGTATGCAAAACCATTCAAATTCCCTTCAAGATAATTTACGTATGATCTTTCTACAATCTTATCATTCTCGTATTTAATCACTTCAGATATACCATTGGCTTTATCAGATTTCATATTAATAAAACCTTGTTTTCTGCCTATTGAGTCAAATTCCTCCCAAAGTCCAGCTCCAAAACCTTGTTCGTCAAAATATCTCAAAAAATTTAGTTTCCCATTATTATGAAAAACCCTATAAGTCCCATTTTTTTTCCCCTTTTTAAAAAAACTTTCATCTTTAATATTTCCATTATCAAAGTATGATTTTAATGAGCCATCAATGAACCCATTTTTCGAAGTGAATTCTAATTTTTTATTTCCGTTTTCGAAGAAAAATGTTAATCTGCCGTGAAATAACCATTTTTGAATTCTATGTAACTTTTTGGCTTTTGAGAACCAAAAAAATCCTTGGCAATACCAGAGAATACTTTGTTTTTATACATTACGCGAATAGAGTCTTGATTTTCTTAAATATCTAATTTCAGGGGACTAGCGCCAATACTGAGTTCACTCATAGAAACTTTTTTGGTGCATGACAAAACAAGAATTAATGCAGCAAGAGAAAAAATGTATGTTTTTATTAATTTCATTTTTTATAAAATAAATTTTTTACTCGTTAAAATTATATTAAAATCATTAATCGTATTAAAATAATTAAGAATACTATATTTGTCCGGTATTTTTTTATGGCTAGATTGTTTAATTTTATTATATGAAAAAACACAAACTTTTTACAATTTTTCTATTTTTAGTTTTTTTATCCATTACAGGTCAGACCTTAGATTTGAAGAAAAGCGAGCACTATTTTCTTTTCTCATTTAAGTCTGATTCATATCTCATTTCTAGAGATTCAATTTTCTGTTTAACAAAAATTAACAATGGTTTTCCAAAGCCACATAATCTTCTAATAAATAAATTTAAATTCATTTCGATGGATTCCATGGGTTATTTGAAAAATCGTTCAGGAGGAGTCGTGTATTCTTTTAATGGAGAAGATTTCAATCGTTTAGATAAATCATTCGAATTTAATACCCAAAATTTCAGCTATTCGTTTATTCACAATAATAAATTGATGGATTTCGGTGGTTATGGTCTATTCACATTTAAAAATATTATCACTTTTTTTGATTTTGACAAAAGAGAAACGGATTTATATTCCCAGGAATCTTCTTATGAAAATTCACCATTTCCAAGACATAAAATGATTGGTCAATATATAAATAGTGAGTTATATATCGGTCCTGGTTATGGAGTAAAAACAAATAAAAACAATCCACAAACTAGATATGAGATGATTAATGATTATTGGAAATTTTCATTTGAATCATCGACGTGGAAAAAATTAGGAAATGGAGGAATCAATATAAGTTTCCCTACTTATTTTACATTAGATAATTTTAATCAAAATACATTACTAATTGACAACCAACATATTTATGAAGTTGATATCAAAAACAATATTTTAATCTCATATCCTGATGCCAAAGTAAACATTGTTGAATCACTTAACAAAAGTAATGATGAGTTTAATATAACATATAATAAATCCAAAGATGGATTTTATATGATTCTTGATAAAATAAATCATCAATCAGAAGTGATTTTTATTTCAAGAGAAAACTTTTTGGGTAATCGAAAAGAATTTTCATCTCTTTATATTGAAAAAACCAATTTCCTTTATTTTACCTTTGTGTTACTTCTAATTGTTGGATTGATTATTTTTAATGTAAAATCTAAAAAAACTACCTTCAAAAAAATTGAATCCAATTTAAAAACCATCAGACACGAAATTAAACCAGAAGATTTTAGAATCTTAAAATTTATGGTGGATGCGTCTCCAAATTACATTAATTATTCTCAACTATTCAATATATTTCCAGATCATTATGGATATGAGTCTTATCAGAAAAAGACCAGACAATCAATTGTCAATATTGAGGAATATCTTACTCAAAAAATGAAACTTAAATCCCCAATTTTTGAGTATAGAAGAAATATCGAGGATAAGAGGGAGAAACAGATTCGGATTAAGAACTGATGTAGCTCTATTAGAACCAAAATATTTATGAAAACTTCAGAATAATTAGAAGTTTTTAAAAAAAATATAGAACCTTGATAAAAGGTTTCGTAATTGATGGAATTCAGTAGAAACCTTTGTAAAATATGAATATCAGGAGAATATAAGACTAAATTATCACTTCAAAAATCATTATTCCCATAGGGGATAATGATAGACCCTTAAGATTGAACATATCGAACCTCAGATCTCAACCCGATTTTCAGGTTAATTCATTAATTTAGATTGAGTTAAGTGGATACAAATAAAAAACGGACCGGTAGAAATACCGATACGTCTTGTGTAGTAGAGTTGTGAGACTTGTGATCGAACGAGCGATCAATTCTATTAAACGAACCCTGATTGAATTGATAGACCATTCCCTTACCTCTGTTCTGCATAAAACCTACAGAGTCGTTAGATACGAAATGATACAGATCAATTGATAAATCATGTGATTTCCAAATAGATTGTGAATCGTTTAGGTCAAATATAGAATCCCCATTTATAAGGTAAGTATGGTTCTTAAAAGTGAAGAGATAAGTATTATTATAAATCACCGAATCCTTATGGATGATGGTCTGAATTGGAGGAGTTGTCACGCTATTGACAAACAAAACTAGAAGGAAAATCAACATATTGATAAACTATGAAATACCTCAATATAAAATAGGGGAAGAATGCAGTATTCTTTAAAAATTAGGAGTATGTTGTTATCACCCATTAACTTAGCAATACTGAATCAGGTATAAAAAGCTAAAAGTTAAGAATTCTTAAAAAGAGTTACCTAACATAAATTTTAAAATTAAATCAAACGTATGAAATCAAATTTTAAAAAAAAATTTTTTTTACTGTTAATAATCTTGAATAATCAAAATTCCTATAGTCAAGAAAAGCCACTAGTTGGTTTAGAAATTACTCAGGATTTATCATTAACAAATGATAATGACACAAGCTATAGTGGAGGTCAATGGTTATTTGGAAAAGCTCCCTTAGTAATAAAGAATGGAAAAAAGATAAGATACAAAGCGGATAAAATCCCTTTCAAAATTTACTCTAGGAAAAACTTGAACAACAAGCAAAAGTTATTTTTTACAGGTTATCAAATAATGATAATGGAAGGTAAAAGAATACTTTACGACATTGATTGGTCGAAAGGATCAATTATGGAAACAGGACTTAATGGTTTAGTTACTATTGATTTTTTAGATTATTCAGATGACCAAGGCGATTATTTTTATATTCCGTCTACTATTGGAACACTTACTGGAAATTTCTACAAGAATAAGCGTGAAGGTAAATTCACATATGAAAGATTAGGTGGCTTAAAATACATATTAACTTACTCCAGTGGCATATTAGATAAGTCAGACGTAGAAATAGAATTAGATGATCTAAAGTGGAAAGGAGCTGTTAATGAGCTTCTACAACCTAATGGAGAAGGAATACTATACTCTAAACAAGGCGGATCTTACACGGGTAATGTTAAAAATGGTTACCCAGATGGAAAAGGCAAATATGAATCCACCAATGGATATAAGTTTGACGGAATATGGCTAAATGGTGTCTTCAAGAATGGTTCAATTCAATTATCGGATGGAACTAATTATAAGGGAGATGTTTATAACTCAAAATTTCATGGCAAAGGAGAATACATCTATAAAGATTATTCTTACAAAGGTGATTTTATTGAACATGAATTTCACGGCAAAGGCGAGTTAGTAGATACTGATTATTCTTACAAAGGTGATTTCAAGAATCACCAATTTAATGGACAGGGTACATTAACTACTAGTGAATATAAATATTCTGGTGGTTTTAAAGATGGAGTTTTTCACGGGGATGGATATATTGAATATACAGATGGCAAATCGTTTAAGGGAAAATGGGAAAGGGGAGAATATATTTTAACTGTAAATAATCATCAAGAAAAAAATAACACTTATACGGGAAAAACTTCATCAAATATTTACAGCAACCATAATACTAATTATACAACTAAAAGCACAGGAAATGGGATTATATACTCCCAGAAAAACGAGGATGATTACAAAAAAACAACTTCCAAAAAAGAGAGTGGAATTAGTCCAGGACTAAATCTTTTACTCAACGTCGGAAAAAATATTCTTGAAAACGAAATCGACAACTTTTTTAATGGAAAAAATGAGTGGGTTGAAAGAAAAATGGTAATTAAATGTAAGCAATGCGAAACAGTTGTTTCTAGATATGTAATGTACAATGAAAGATTAAAAGAAATAAAAGAAGACCCCGATGATCCTTTACCTAAAACATCATGGTGGGATTCTCATAATCACACTTGGGTAAAAGCAAATAACTAGATCATGAAAAAACTAATTCCTCTGATTCTAATCACAATAATCTTTCCCTCTATTTCATATTCTCAAGTCAATAAAACAAGTGATGTCTATAAATTGACTGATGGAAATTACCTTAGAGTGGGTAAAGTAGTTAGAGATAATGATTGGAAATTTACTACATACATTTACAAGAATATAAATGGTTCAGATATATTAATTGGAAAAGCAGTTGATGGAAAAGTTTTCGCAATTAATAAAAATGGAAATTATTATGAGGTGTTTACCGGTGAAAGAGACAATAAACGCTCCACGATATACTTTATCAAAAACGGGAGTCTTATTGGTAAAGGGTCTTGGTGGAGTGAATTCATATATAAAGCAACCGGTTACAATATTTGGGATGGTACTACATACGAACTAGCAGGAAAAATAGACGGAGGGGGAGAGAATAAATCCTTGGGAGCTGCATTATTACTGATATATAATTAAACATATGAAAGGATGCAAAAGAAATTTTTGGCTTTGGATTGCTCTGATAACACTCTTCATATTTATTCCAATTCCATTTTCAGGACCAACAATATTAATTATCTGCGCAATTTCAATCATCATAGAGTACCTGTTTTTTAATAAGGATTAAGTATTATAGTCATGGATTATATTGATTTTTTAAACGTGATTAGAGGTAGTGAATATGCTACATATTTTTTATTGTCTTTGATTACTTTATTTACTTTTTTTCAGAAAATACTATTTGGAAAAAGAAGTTTATCTTCGTTTTTATTCTTGTACACAATAAATTCTTTAGTCTTACTATTATTTTTTTTCTACAAAAAAAGTATTAACCCCATTAGCAATTTTACATCAGCCAGATTAAATGAAGTGATAATTAATAATTTTCCTAATAGATTTATATTGTCTAATTCATTGATTGGAATGAATATTTTATTGTTATTGTTTATAATTTTCAAAAGAAATAAAGTAAGATATGATATTGCAGAACATTCCTCAAAGGTTATTAATTGGTGTGTAGAAAACTATCCAAAATCAGGAGTTAAAAAATATCCAAAATTAATTATCTGTAACCATTTAAGTAAAAACAAAGGGGAGTACCATCATAACGAAAAAAAAATAATTATATATAAAAAAAACGTAGACTCGATAAATGACTTAACGAATACAGTAATTCACGAATATTTTCATTTTTATTTAGATCATGGTAAATCAAACCAAGTATATCATGAGAAGCTCCAATCGATAGGATACGAAGATCACCCTGAGGAATTAATTTGCAATTTATCTGCTGATAAATTAACAGAGCTGTTTTTTGAACAAAATGAAGTTTAATTTTATATACATATTATCGATAATAGTATTTTTCAATACTAATTTAAGTTATGCAGATTCGCCTCTAACCTCCATAAGTTTTTGGAAGAACTCTAATGACTCTTATGTATTGAGAATCGGAAATAAACCGGGTAAGCAAAAGTTAGATAAACAAATGTTTAACTACTTAATGAATCCAAATAATTCCACTTTCGAAAAATTTGCATTAATTAATGCTCTAAAGTGGGAGTTCAAAAGTGATATTGTCAATTCCAAAAAATTCATTGAATATCTTAAAACAAAAAATTACATAAAAGATGAATTAGCCGAAGTTGATTGGGACAACGCCAACACGTTGAATTTATCTCTAATCCAGACAGGAGAAGAATACTACATGCTTTATCAATACATGTTAGCAATGGATAATTACTTTGATGTATCAGATATAAAAAAATCTATTTCAGAGAACCTTCAAATTCAAAAAGAACCCTTATATCATTTTATTTATAGTTTGATTAGTTGTCAAGAAATGATTTTAAATAATGACTTTTGTGAAGTTTATAATGCTTTTTCTCTATTTCTCGCAGTAGGATGTATTGATGATGAACAATTAAAGTATTCTGCGAAATTAGCAAATTCCTACATATCATTATATTCAAAGTCATGTAAACAAATAACTATTGATTTAGGCAGTCTATGTAATATTTCAGAATATACACTCAACAATTACCAAGGGCTTTACATCATTAACTATCCATATTTTGTGTATGGAACTTTAAAAGTATATGATATAAAAAACAACCTAATACTAGAAAAAAAATCAGATGGAGATGATTTATTCGAAATTGAAAAAGGATTGCTAGAAAAAGGGAAATACACGATAATATTGAATGAAGATAAAGCTTTAAAGATATTCAAATTTACACTTAAAATCATGGATGATATATAATCAATATATAATGGATATGTTTTAATTTTTATGTTGATGGGTTTTATTGGAGTAATTGTAGCCTTTACTATTACCTGTATAGCATTTTGAATGTAGGGGGCCCTAAAAATTGAGACGTTGAAAAATAAAGTTTAACGTTTTTAATTTATGGACATTAAAAAGTCATAATCCTAGTAAAATCTGGCAAAATTTTTTTAAGCAGAATTGTTGTAAAACATTGATAGTAGTTTTTGGACTAATATAGGGAGGGATCTAACCGGGGATTCCTGGCAGGGATCTCCTCCACGGGGGGCACTGTCAATTCTAATCGGCAATTGGAAATTTAATCTTAATATTTAGGGAAGCGCTAAACTTACGCTAAATTTCGCTAGATCCTTTGGCAATTCGGCATTTTCGCGGGAATTTTAATGTGTGAATTAAAATCCAACGAATATGAAGGTAAAGTATAATAGGGTTAGTACAATTCTTCAAACTGGAAACCGATTTGAAGCGGATACAGATAAATACCAACTTACTCTTCTTGACAAAGTATCAGGCTCTGTGAGTTTTAAAGATCGAGTTGAAGCTAAAAAATTAGTTCAACTGGTAGAGGATGGAATAGTAACTGAATTAGTAACAGAGGAGTTCTCGCGCCTCGGCCGAAATACCGGTGACGTAATTTCAACCCTTGATTGGTTAGACGAACAAAAGGTAAATGTGAGAATTAGAAACCTTGGAATTGAATCAAGACCGAATGGGAAGAAAAACCCTGTTTGGAAGATATTAAGTGCTACCATGAGTTCTCTCTACGAAATGGAGTTAGACAACATTAAAGAGCGTACCTCCACTGGCCGAATGATTTATTTACAAAATGGAGGCGCAATTGGAAGACCTAAAAATACCACTGAATCAAACAGTAAGTTTCTTTCTAAAACCAAGTCGAAAAAGATAATACACTACTTAGAAATGGGTTTGTCGATAAGAGAAGTGGCCAAGCAAGTAAACGCTTCACCAAAGACAATTATGAAAGTTAAAAAGTTAATGTGATGGATACTCTCTTCCTATACTATTTCAATATAGTTGGGCTGTTATTTATCCTATCTATCATTAATGAGCTTGTTAAACTCTTGATGCGAGATCAGGAAGACTGGCAACACGAGTTGGCAAGTGATGTTTTGAATTGGTGTTTAGGACTATATCCAATTAGAAAACAAAAACCACTACTGACTTTAGTTGAAGGTAAATCTCATTTGGCCGGTGAATATTGTTACTACAACAACACAATAACAATTTATAGAGATAATAATGTAATACGGAGAGAACTAATCAATACTGTTATCCATGAGTATTTCCATTATTACCTGATTACCTCAGAATCTAAATCTAATCTCTACCAGGACCAGTTGGAACAATTCTCATTGGCACATCATCCGCAGGAAATCCTTTGTAACTACATGGGTGAAACACTCACAAAACTCTATTTGAAACAAAATTAAAATGAGGGTTATTTGATAAAGGGATCAATCCTCAACGGGTATTATGCCGATTAGATTTCTAACAGATCCGACAGATAAATGAGGTTTTTAAGGAACAAATGAGACTAACCATCAACGGACAGAACAAAGTGTTCTTTGAAGAAGAAAATAGACTTAAAAACAGGATTGAAGAGTTGAAACGGAAACAAGATGGTCTAGATCGAAAATACGCGTTTAACGATTTAGACAAGGACTTGTATACTCGTTTTAAAAATGAAACTGTGGCGGAATTGAGGACTGTTGAGTTGAAATTGGACGATTTTCAAACTCGGATATCGAACCTAGATAAAAAGGTTGAGGATTTAGTTCAATTCTCCGGAAAACTCAATGAAATCTGGGGTTCAGGGGATTATGAAACCAAGGTTACGGTTCAAAAATTGATCTTCCCTAAGGGTATTGTCATCAATCCCGTTGAAAGGGAATATCGAACCTCAGATCTCAACCCGATTTTCAGGTTAATCCATTCATTTACAGAGGATAACGGGGATAGAAATAAAAAACGGACCGGTAGAAATACCGATCCGTCTTGTGTAGTAGCGGGAACTGGACTCGAACCAGTGACCTTTGGGTTATGAGCCCAACGAGCTACCTACTGCTCTATCCCGCGATTTAGACTGCAAATATAAGATAGTTTTTAAGTTCTACAAGGTTTATTTGAATATAATTTAGAAAGAGGAAGGTGTTTTTAGTTCAAACACAAAACCTGCATTTGATGGTAATTCATAGGATTCTCTAGCACAAAGATCTAGCACAGAATCAACAACTATTTTTTTGAATTTCAATCAAACTTGAACCCTTTAAGAATTAAGTCTAACACCTTTGAAAAAACCAATCGTAAAATCCACAACCCATTTTAGAGTTAAAAGTCCGAACCATAAAATATAAATAGCGGCATACCAAAATACTTTAATCAAATTAACTAAGAGAATGATCACCATATAGATCACCTGAAAGGTTGCAGTGTTTTTTCCTCTTACTTGAACACCTCCTAATTTGAAAATAGTCCCCAGTGAAATAAGTATTCAACCTGAGACAAAAATTGCCTTTAAGAAATCATATTGTTTACTTTCTCAATGAGGGTATTGGTTGTAACCAAACCTACAGTCCTGTCAAGAATTTTATCTCCTTTTAAGAAGAATAGTGTTGGTATACTTCTTACATCAAACTTGGCAGCTAACTCTCTGTTTTGGTCCACATTCACTTTTCTAACTTCTATATTATCTTGAAATTCATATGAAATTTTTTCAACCTTTGGCATCAAGGTTTGGCAGGGTCCACACCAATCAGCATAAAAGTCAAGTAAGATAGGTTTTGGTTGATCTGTAAGTTCGTAGAACTCATTAATGTCATTGATACTTTTCATAATCGTAAATTTTATAGTACAAATTTCGATTAAGAGGCATGAGTACCTGTCGTCAGAAATTCCCTAATTATTATCTTTTTTTCCTGAGATATTCATCCTATATGAAATGGGTGAGTGCCCTGTTTGTTTTTTGAAAAATCTTGAAAATGATTGAATGTCATCATAGCCTATTTGATAGCCTATTTCTTGAACCTGTAAATTACTATATCCCAATAGTCTTTTTGACTCTAAAATTTTTCTATTTTGAATAAATTGTAATGGACTTTTTGAGCTATGTTTTTGAAAAATATTGGATAATGTTTTGGGGGATCTGTTGAGTAATGAAGCATAATCAGCAACCTTATGTTTATCCCTAAAATGTTGTTCCACCAGGAAATTAAACTCTCTTATCAAAGAGGTTTCTTCTTCATGAATCAAGTTATTTTGATCCTTATATATGCGTGTACAAAGTATTACGTACCTTTTTAACATTGTACGTATCATTTCTATCTGAAAACTATCCTGTTCCTCAGATTCAAGGAGAAACATTTTCCAAAAGCTCTCAAACTTACGAATATCACTTTTGGGTATTTTAATTACAGGTGTGTTGGATGATCCAAAAAACAGAACTCCCTTACACCCTATTTCAGAATCATGGTCAATTATGCAAAAAAATGATCTGTTGAATCTAATAAATTGAATAACTCCTATTCTATTTATTTCAATTTTATGAAACTCGGTTAGGAAAAGAATTTCATTTTTATAAAACCGTTTAAACTTACCATCAATTTTCAGTTCCGACTGGTCATCTTGAAACCACAAAATAGAAAGAGTCGATTCGATGGATTCTTTTATGACTTCACAATCATTATTATCAAGCACTCTTAATTCAAAATATTCGTCTGTTGGTCCCTTTAAGTACATTGTTTTACAAATATAGAAGTTTCATCCTATTAAAGGATGAAACTTCTTAAAGATTAAATGTTACTGTGCCGTTAAATTGCCTTTGAATCATTGATAATCCAATCCCCCCGAACTACCCGAGTAACATAGCAATTATCTGCTTCATAAATAAGAAGTTTTTTCTCTTCATCGGATAGATTTCCTTCTATAGAAATCTCAGAATCAACAGTTGTTATAAATGTTCCGTCAACATTTCTCTTTGCAACTTGAGATAAGTGAGCGTTCACTTCACCGATTTCAATACCCTTTCTTCGTGCAACGTTTCTAATTGTTGCGACTTTACACATAGAAATCCCCGAAAGTAGTAGTTCTGTTGGAGACATTCCTAAGTCGGTTCCCTTGACCTCTAGAGGTTCATCGCCAATAATAGTGTGCTTTCCATTTGTGATAATTGATTGATATCCTTCAGGGATATTTTTGATTTTAATTTCAGTTGCCATGGTGATAATTTTAATTTTTTAATTTTTTAATTTTTTAATTTATGAACAAAATACCAAAGTGGTAATCCGTAAGCGATATGTCTCGCAAGAGAAATAAATGGAACTAAAGCGCCAAGTTCAATACCTGCAATACCTGCGCCAAGAAGAGGAAACATAAAAAACCAAACTAAAGCGATGGTTTCAACGGTTACAAACAGTAAGGTTCTAACCCAATTAGGTCCCCATAGAGAAGGTGCTATTCCTGCATAAAGTATTCCTAATAAAATACCATTTGAATAGTGCCCAAATACCCCATATAATAATCCTAATCCTACTTTAGAACCAATAAGGTTTGGAATGTCCCACCAGGTACCTGTAAGTGCTAATCCTAAAAGGTCAAATAGTACGGTTCCTACAATTCCTCCGATTATTGCATTTTTCCAATTAATTGATGTGTTTTTCATAATATATATAATTTTTAATTATGCAAATATCGTGTGGTGTACTTCCATATCTGTTGGTCAAATTTCCTGAAGGGTTAACACTTTTTCCCTTTAACTGAGATAAACACAAAAAAGCCTATACACCACAACAGTTTTATCAATTGAATTTCCTTTATCAATCATTGAAAGTTGCAACCGGACTAAACCCTTGTAGAAAAAAAATGTTTGAAAATGAAACGATAAAAATATGTGAATGTAGGTGGTGAGGAGTGTTATCAGCCCGACGAGCTACCTACTGCTCTATCCCGCGATTTCGAGTGCAAATATAAGATAGTTTTTAAGTTCTACAAGGTTTATTTGAATATAATTTAGAAAGAGGAAGGTGTTTTTAGTTCAAACACAAAACCTGCATTTGATGGTAATTCATAGGTTTCTCTAGCACAAAGATCTAGCACAGAATCAGTGTGTATTTTGTAAGTTAAAATCTAATATATGGCTACTTTTATTTAACAATCATCATGAATTTATACAAAAAAGACCCAACAATTTAGTTGAGTCTTTTCTGAAGTTTTATAAAATGTTGTCTATTATTGTTTGATTAAGAACTCTGTTCTACGGTTTTTATAATGTTGTTCTTTCGTACATTTCTTTGTTGTACAATCATTGACAGGCCTCTTCTCTCCATAACCTGAGGTGGTTATTCGATCTGATGAAATCCCTTTATCTACCAACCATTGTTTGGTTGACGCTGCTCTTTGAGCAGACAACCTCTCGTTGTATTCAGCAGGACCTAAACTATCTGTGTGTCCAACGATATCTAATTTAATTACTGGGTATTTGTTTAATATCTCCAAAATCTTGGCCAACTCTATTGCCGCATCTTTTGTAATTACATGCTTGTCAAAAGCAAAGTAAATATTCTCTAATTTCAAGAGCGCTTGCAAGTCTACTGGAGGCGGCGGTGGAGCTTTCTCTGTAAGGTAAATCGTAGTAGTGTTGGTGCCCTCAAATTTTAATAAGGAAGCATATGGTTCATAATGCTCATTATTAACCTGTAAATTATACCCCTTAGAAGGATCTGCATCTAAAAGGAATACTTTGTTATTGATTGCTGACAAAGTCCCTAAAATGCTGTTATTTTCATTTAACAAGGTAACCGATGTATTTCCGATTACATCATTCCCCTTTTTCGATTTGATCATTACTGTCAAATCTTCAAATTTCGGTATCGATAATCTTGAAAACTCATAAATATCATCTGAACCTACATTGTCTTCCTTACGATTAGAGGTTAAAAAACCGGTCCCGTTAGACACTTTGTAGACCAATCCAAAATCATCAAAAGAAGAATTTATAGGAGCACTGAAAGTATAGATTCTCTTATTCTTACTTTTTAAATCTGTATAATACAAATCTAATCCACCCTGACCATTTCTGTAATCTGAAGAAAAGATCAAAACATTCTCTGGGGTGATAAACGGGAAGGTATCTCTACCTAAGGTATTAATTTGGTCTCCTAAATTCTCTGGCGTCCCATAGGTGTTTTCACTTATAGATACCTTATACAAATCAGATTCTCCTTTTGATCCTGGCATGTCTGATGAAAAATATAAATAATCTTCATCAGGACTCAATGCTGGATGTGCACAGTTGTATTGATTGCTATTAAATGGCAACTCTTCCACTCCTACCCAACGTTTTCCATTATAGGTTGCTTTGTATATTTTTAGCAATACATTTTCTAAGGAATCTGTTTTTACTTTTCTACCTAATTGATTGTTTCTAGTAAAATACATCGTAGCTCCATCTTTTGTGAAAACTGCGGAAGATTCATTATAGAACTTATTTACACTTCCTTTTAGTTTTTCAACATCTCCTGTGAGGGTATCTCCATCGATACGACTTTCGTAAAGGTTTGTGTACGCTTCATTATTCCAAATGGATTTAATGGAAAGAAACTTTTTTGTCTCTTTACTACTTGAATAAACAATCTTATCTTCTCCTAAATAAGAGACTTTGTAATCTGAATACGGGGAGTTAATCTTTGAGTTTTTTAGACCGATCAAAGAAACAGGAAGTTCCTTTGGACTTAAAAAAAGACGACTCGTAATAGCAGCATCTCTCTTCTCCTGTGGGTATTTCTGTAATAATGTAGCATATAAATTGTCTGCTTGTTCGTTATTTCGCTCACTTCGTAGTGCATTGATGTATCTGTAATATGTAGATAAGGAAACATTCTCTGTTCTTTTAAATAAGGAATCATAACTTACGCTGGCTAATGCATAATTAGACTGTAAATAGTAGGAATTCCCTAAATTCTCAAATAACTCCGGTGAACCATAACCATCTGCTACCAAATTTGTATAAAGTGCTATAGCATCTACATAAGACATGCTATTATACTTTGAATTTGCAATAGCAACTCTACTTTGCTGACCATACATAAGTCCACTTAAAAGTAGCAAACAAATTGTAATGTGATTAAAATGTAATTTCATGTTTTTTAATTTATGTGTTTTTTTTCTAAAAGAATCTTGGCAATTTTACTTTATCGTTTCTAAAAATCTCATATCGTAAAAACACCTCATGAGAGCCTGAATTATAGGTTGATAAATTATTTGTATCAAAATCATACGCATACCCTAACAACCAATTTCTATTGATCTGGAAACCTCCTAAAAAACTCACAGCTGCATCCAATCGATAAGAGGCACCTATCGTAAACTTATCGTAAATCTGAAAGTTTGAAGATAAATCTAACTGAAAAGGAGCTCCTGAAACAATTTTTGTTAAAATTGCTGGCTTAAATAATATATCTTGACTTATTTTAAATACATGACCTGCTGTAAAATGATAATGCAAGCGTTCTTTTGATATCGAACTTACAGAGGAATTTAAGCCTTTGTTGATATGTCTAGTCTCTAATAAATTGGGAATCGAAAAACCTACATAACTCTTATCTGAATACCAAAACATCCCAAAACCTATATTAGGAGAAACACGGTTATTAATATTACTCTGAGCCAACGCATCACTTGGATTAAAAATATTCAATGCCGTGAAGTCTACATTTAACATATGGGCACTCGCTCGCAATCCAAGGGCCAACTGGGAATCATATGAGGTTCGTATGCTATAGGATACATCTAATGATATCAAATTCTCTTCAACAGGTCCTATCGCATCATTCAACAGGCTCAATCCAATACCTACATTTGAGGAACCTAATGGGGAATGATAGGAAAGTGAATTCGTGCTCGGAGCTCCTTCTAAACCTACCCATTGTGTTCGTTGTGATAAGTAAATACTTGTAGTTCCTCGTGAACCTGCATACGCTGGATTAAAACTCAATGCATTGTACATATAGTTACTAAATTGAGCGTCTTGCTGAGCGTAACTCAATCCGCTGATAAGTACAAGAACGAGTGTGACTATTTTTTTCATTTCTTTTTATTTTTTTAAGATTCCTTTTATATTTAAATATATCCTACCTTGTTAAGTATAAATAACCTTTTCGCTCTTTAAAATCTCCTGAACTTGATTTATATTTTAAAATATAAAAGTATGTCCCTGTCGGTAATAGTGAAGATTGAGAGATAACTCCTCTTCCATTGGAAATCCCTATGAAATACCTTCCGTTTTGTCCATAGCCTGATACACTATATACCTTAACTCCCCAACGGTTGTAAATCTCTAAAGTATTCTCAGGATACAACTCAATATTACGGATGACAAATACATCATTCTCTCCATCATTATTTGGTGTCAATAAATTGAACACTTCTAAATCGTCTTCTATTGGTGTCATATGGTTATTGAACTCTAAATAATCAAAAACACCATCATTATCTGAATCTATTGGATTGTTTACATCTGGTCCAATCTCATCCCCATTACTCAACCCATCACCATCACAATCTGCATTTAAAAATGCTTGACTTACTGGAAGTGTTATGTTCGAAGGAATTGATGAACAAAAATCCAATCCATCTGTGCCATCGGTCTTCTCTGTACCATCAAGCACGCCATCACCATCACTGTCTGGATTAAATGGATCTATGCCATCTGTCAGTTCTTCTGCATTTGTTACTCCGTCATTATCACAATCTGAATTATTCCATGCTGTACTTGGAGTTACGGTTTGACTTGACAATACTAAATCACAACTATCTATGCCATCAGTTCCATTTGTTTTCTCTGAACCATCTGTTACGCCATCGCCATCAGTATCTGGATTCAATGAATCGGTTCCATCTGCCTTCTCAGTTCCATCTGTTACTCCATCGCCATCAGTATCTGGATTCAATGAATCGGTTCCATCTGCCTTCTCAGTTCCATCTGTTACTCCATCGCCATCAGTATCTGGATTCAATGGATCGGTACCATCGATCTTCTCTGTACCATCAAGCACTCCATCACCATCACTGTCTGGATTAAATGGATCTATGCCATCTGTCAGTTCTTCTGCATTTGTTACTCCGTCATTATCACAATCTGAATTATTCCATGCTGTACTTGGAGTTACGGTTTGACTTGACA
>Ga0209137_1001976_pt1 | contig 18692 bp, 13 predicted proteins | sample SaaInl5LU_22_DNA_FD_184642 | JGI IMG/M metagenome (GOLD analysis project Ga0209137, IMG submission 184642) | Marine microbial communities from expanding oxygen minimum zones in the Saanich Inlet - ESP_105LU_22_DNA (SPAdes) (version 2) | ecosystem: Environmental > Aquatic > Marine > Intertidal... | reverse complement strand
TTTTTAGGGATGGATATTGCTGCCAAATTAGAGGGGTTAGGCTTTTCGGTTTACGGCTACAGCACTAGACCAAAAAAAACCTCATTCCCTTCATTTTCAGGAGATGAGTTGGATACTTTTCTATCTCAAATCAACGTGCTGATTTGTGTTGTGCCTTACACTCCAAAAACTCATGGCCTTTTGAATTATACTCTTTTTAAAAAATTAAAAAACCCTACCTATTTGATCAACGTATCTCGAGGTGCTGTGCAAGTTGAAGACGATCTCGTGCAAGCCCTAGAGGAAGGGTTTTTAAACGGTGCTTTTTTAGACGTTTTTGAACAAGAGCCTCTCCCAAAAAAGAGTCCACTTTGGGAGCATCCCAAGGTTCAAATCACTCCTCATATTGCAAGTTTGACTTATCCAAGAGAGAGTGTATATCAGGTTTTGGATTGTTTTGAACGGGTCCAAAAGGGGCTTCCCCTTCTTCAACAAGTAGATCGTACTCGAATGTACTAATCTAAGGCAATTCGATCACCTATTTCTTGTATTCCAAAACGTACAGGGTCCGTCACGGGTAGATTTGTTTTCTTAGAAAGTGCTTGGAGGTAATTTGCTGCTTGTACTTCTGAAAATTTACTGGTGTTTGCTGCTATCCCAACCACCTTTGCTCTAGGATAGGTGCCGGATACAGTACAAAGAGCCTCGTTCAGCGCAATAAATTCATTGATGTCTGGAATTTTAAATCCCTCAGGACTTCTTAAGGAGTCTTTTTCTGCTCTCAAACACAAAATTAAATGAGTTGGACAACTTCCTCGCATAAGGGGTAGCGTTGCCGTACTCCCCGGGTGAAGTAATGATCCTTGCCCTTCGATAAGAACGATGTCTTTATCTTTTTGCTCAACAACCATTTGTTCGACTGCCCCGCAAGCATGATCTACTTTAAATGCATCCAGTGGAATCCCTTTTCCTGTAATCGTAATTCCAATTTGACCCGTAGCAATAAATCCCACGCTCCGCTGGCTTTTTATGTAATACGAATACAACTCTAATCCCGCTGTCATTTTTCCAACCGCCATGTCGGTTCCTACAAAAAGAACCCGTTTATTGGGCAATTTTGCAGCTTGTCCAGAAGCAATTGCTGGAGTGAATTGAGGAACACGCACATCCCAGATCCATTGCTTTTCTGGATTCTTAATGTGACTGCCCCATACCGGCTGAAGCAAGTCGTGCAAGCCGTTGACGATGCTCAATCCTCCTTGTATGGCTTCTTCAAGCACTGGATTCCATTCCTCTGGAATTTTCCCTCCCGAGGGAGCTATTCCTAAAATCAAAACTTCAGCTCCTAAATCCAATGCCTCCTTGATACTAGCTAAAATTGGAACCTCATTTGTAACAGGAATATAATCCCTCAAGGGTTTCCCTGCCAAATCTTTATCGATAACTCCTACAATCGGATTTTTGAGATAACGAAGTACTCCAGCACCCATTTTCCCGTAATCACTGTCTATATGTCCTTGCATATAGACGGCAACTTTGTGGTGTGATTTAAGCATAATATTCTTTTTTTAATTCTCCTCCGTGTCCGGGAACATCGGGGGGCAATGTTATTCCGTCCACCATCGGTGCTCCAAAAGCAGGATCAGGAGCTAAGTTGTAATGCGAGTCCAAATCAACATGATCTATACCGCCTGAAATGGCGGCGGCGGCGGCTATGGCTACAGAAGACTCACTCATGCAGCCTATCATTGTTTTTAAACCGTGTGCTCTAGCAGTAGCAATAATTCGAAGTGCTTCTGTAATACCCCCACATTTCATCAATTTCATATTCACCCCATCTACATAAGGAGCAAAGCTTGGAATGTTTTCAGCAAATCTGCAGGACTCATCAACATAAATTGGAAGTGGTCTGTTTTTATACAAAAATTTAAGATCGGATTCTTTGCCTTCTTTTAAGGGTTGTTCAATATAATCCACTTTCCTTTCTGCGAGCCATTTCATCATCTCCATGGCTTGAGGAACGTCCCATCCCCCATTGGCATCTACTCGAAGTTTTACCTTGTACTTTGCGGTGCTCTTAACAACTTCTTCAAACATGGCTTTATCTGCTTCTATCCCCTCGGGAGATCCCAATTTAATTTTTAACGATTGTACGGTTGTCCCTTCGAGAAGAAGTGGGACGCGAGTTCGAACTACCTCGGGAGGATTTATCCCTATGGTAACAGACGTTGGAGTGTGTGGTTTAGAAAATCCAAGCATTTGATAAAGAGGAAGCCCTGCTTTTTTTGCTGTCCAATCCCATAAAGCGGTATCCAATGCCACGTATGCACAGGGAGGTATTTTTGCTTTTTTTGCCTTGTCGTAAAGGGCATAAATAGACTGATCTTCAATCCCTTCTGCAATAAAATTTTCCAAACACTGCTGAATTTCCTGAGTGGTCCCCGCTCCTTCAGTAGTTCCGGGTGCAGCTTCTCCCCAAGCTTGAATCCCCTCCTTTTCTAAACGCAAAAATAAATTCTCTGAGTCGTAACGTATCCCTCTACTTATCGCAAGAGGAAAGCGTTTAATCAGTTTAACTTTGTGGTAAGTAATTTTCATTTAAGGCAATTAAATCGTTTATCTAAGCGCGTGTTACTCTGAACTTTTAGACGGATTCAGTTCAATAAACTCCGCAGAATATTCTGTATTGGTCTTTTCTTCAGAGCGAAGCCTTAGAGTTTGATAGGGTGCGTTTGGGAAAAAGATTTCTGTCATCACGGTTTCCCCTGCGTCATAAAATAATTCTATCGATGCCTTGTCTAAAACAAGTTCTATGGACAAAGAATTTTGATCTCCAAACCTTGGAGCTGTTGAAGGCTGCTTGGTAAATTCTTTTGAAAAATCAACTTTTCCAGACTGACTGCGATCTATAAAAAATTGTTGGGTTCTATGGTCATAACCAAAGGACAGTTTATCTCCCAAATCGTTTTCCAGATCAAAAGTATAGCGGGTCGATTCAAGATTTGTTAATTCAACAGTAATTTTTGCAGCTTGAAGATCCAAACTATTTGCTTCCACAAGCGTGTTGCTTCCCTCTATTTTTATTTTGGATCTACTGGTTTTTTTGGTAGTAAAAGCATCCCATTCGATTGCAAGATCAGATTTTAGTATAAATCTGCCCTCAATCTTATGTAATTCTAAATTTCTAGGTAATGTCATGGCGCTTCTCCACTGTTCGGTTGGAACCGAAGTTGCATAGAGCCAGTTGGACATCCATCCCAGTAAAAGGGGGTTTCCTTTTTCCGATTTCCAATTTGAAAAGGTAACGCCTGCATAATTATCTCTACCGAAGTCTGTCCAAAAGCGATGATTCTTTTCCAAATCAGCTTGAAACGCTTTGTCTAAGGTAAATTGAGTTCCATCAAAATCTCCAACAAAATATTGGGTAGCACTCCCCCCATTTGGCCCACCGGGGTTAATACTTACCAGTTGAACCCATTTTATACTGTCTGTTCCTTCAATTTTCATGGGGAATAAATCCGGGCATTCCCATACTCCATGATGATTTCCTATGCCTGTACCAAATGTGGATAAAAACGTCCAATCCAACAGATTTTTTGATTCGTAATACTGAATCTCTTGACCTGCTGCAAGGGACAAAATCCATTTGGACTGGCTGTCCATCCAGAAGACTTTGGGGTCTCTAAAATCTTTAATTCCAGGGTTTTTAACAACTGGGTTTTGCTCATATTTTGACCATGTAAATCCTTTATCTGTAGAATATGCAATGCTTTGATTTTGATAAGTACTGCTTCCCGTTTTTTCTGCTTCAGCATCATGGTTGGTGTATATTGCCACTATTGGAGGGTTTTCCTTAGTCCCCAATCCGGAGGTGTTCTCAAAATCGATAACAGCACTTCCAGAGAAGATGGTCCCCAGGGCATCTGGATAAAGTGCAATGGGGTGTTCTTCCCAATTCATTAAATCCGTACTCGTTGCATGTCCCCAGTGCATGGGTCCCCATACATTAGATTCTGGATGGTGCTGAAAATACAAATGAAACGTTCCGTTTAAATAAAACATCCCGTTGGGATCATTCATCCAATTTTGATTTGGAGTAAAATGGAATCCAGGTCGGTATTGGGCATCGTTTTTTGCTTCTTGTGCGATAGGGTCCTTTGAAGTTTTATTTTTCTGTTCCGCACAAGCAGACAAAAACATACTAAGACCTAATATTAAAATAAAGTGTTTTTTCATAGCGCTTATTTTCTGTTTTTTTCGATTAAAATTTTACTCAATTTTTCCAAAGATATTCCTTGTGTTTCAGGCATCATATAGTGGACAAAAACGAGCTGAAGTACCATAAAAAAGGCGAATATTAAAAAAACAACCCCCGCGCCTATACTTCCAAACAAGATCGGTACAAAAGAGGGGATGAGGGCAGCAAGTATCCAGTGTACACTTGTGCCAAAAGATTGTCCTGCATTTCTCAAATGATTTGGGAATATCTCAGAGATAAATACCCAAATAATTGCCCCTTGTCCGATAGCATGTGAGGCAATAAAAATGAATAAAAAAATGGGGATTAAAAGGCCACCCCACTCAAAAAAGAATGCACAGGAAACCAAACTCAATGAAATAATATATCCCACAGAGCCAAAGTACATCAGTTGCCTTCTGCCTAGCTTGTCAATTAATGAAATGCCAATAAAAGTGAAGATTAGATTGGTTATGCCAATTCCGATACTACTCAAAAGCGAGGTGCTTTCTCCTAAACCGCCTTCTTCAAAAATTCTTGGTGCGTAATAGAGAAAGGCATTGATTCCAGACAATTGATTAAAAAAAGCAACCAAAAAAGCTAACTTAAGAGGGAAACGGTATTTTTTATCAAAGAGGGAGTCCTTTACATTGGATGGAGAAGTGTCCTCAGCCATTTCAGCGATCAACGTCTCAAAGGATGCTGTGGGATCAATCTTTTTATAAATCGCTCTGGCTTGATCAATTTTATTTTGTGTGATTAGCCATCTAGGGCTTTGGGGTATCCCAAAACAAAGCAGCGTGTAAAGGATTGCAGGAAATGCCTCAATACCCATCATCCACCGCCAGTCGTTTTCACTGATTCCGCTTAAAAGGTAGTTTGAAATAAACGCTAATAAAATTCCAAGAACTAAGCTGAACTGATACAAGCCAACCAATCGTCCCCTGCTTTTTGCAGGTGCAATTTCAGATATGTACGCGGGAGCAGCAATGGTTGAGGTTCCAACGCCTAATCCGCCTATGAATCTAAATAGGGCAAACGTGATCGGGTCATTTGCCAATGCAGAGCCTACAGCAGAAACTGTGTAAAAAACACCAACCCACAATAACGTTTTCTTTCTTCCCAAACGTTGGGTTGGAATTCCACCGAAAATAGCCCCTACAACGGTTCCCCATAAGGCCATAGCCATCACCACTCCACCATGAAATCCGTTTGAGGAATCCCATAATGTTTGAAGTTTTTTGTCCGCTCCCGATATTACAACCGTGTCAAATCCAAAAAGTAATCCTGCTAATGCAGCAACCAATGACCAATAAAATACTTGTTTCATTTTACTTGTTTTTACAGTGCCGATTCCCGTAGTATTGTTTTTATAAAAATAGAAGAATTAAACGCATCATCGCTTGATCAATTAAAAATTTTCCAAATCGCTGTTCAACATCGGATTAAAACTTCAATCCAAACTCTGTATCTTTATAACAAATAGATTACTCATGACATTTTTTAGAACGTACGGTGTAGCCCTAATTTTGGGCCTCCTTTTTACAGCTTGTAGTTTAGAGACCAAAACCCCCAGAAAACCAAAAATTGCAATAGCGGGACTTGCTATAGAGTCCAGTACCTTTTCTCCAGCCACAACAGCTGCAAATGCCTTTTTAGCTCGTCAGGGAGAGGCTATTTTTGACTACTATCCTTTTTTAGATGAAAATAGTGTTCAACGCAATGCCGCAACATGGCTGCCTGCATTAAGAGGACATGCCCTACCGGGGGGAATCGTAACACGTGAAGCTTATGATTCTCTTGTTGGTGTTACTTTAGAGCTGTTAAAAGAAAATATGCCCTATGACGGATTATTTTTTGATATACACGGGGCGATGAGCGTTCAAGGAATAGAGGATCCTGAAGGTGATTTTATAGAAAAAATCCGGGCACTTATTGGTACAGAAACGTTGATCTCTACTTCTATGGATCTTCACGGGAATGTATCCGAACGTTTAGCAAAGCATACCGATCTAATTACTTGTTACCGTATGGCGCCTCATGAAGATGCTCTTCAATCAAAACAAAGAGCAGTTGACAATCTTTTAGAACGACTGCAATCGGGGAAGGGAAAACCAAAGTATAAAGCTTGGATTCCTGTTCCTATTCTCCTTCCCGGAGAAAAAACAAGTACCCGCATAGAGCCCGGTAAAAGTCTTTATGCTCAAGTACAGCCTCAAACAGAGAAAGCCGGGGTAATCGATGCCGCCATTTGGATTGGTTATGCCTGGGCAGATGAACCAAGAAATCATGCTGTCGTTATGGTTACTGGTGACGACCAAACCGCCGTAAGTGAAAGTGCTGAACTACTTGCCAATCATTTTTGGGATGTTCGTGAACAGTTCGATTTTGTAGCCCCTACAGCTACTTTAAAAGAAAGCCTTGACTTGGCGTTAAAGTCAACCCGAAAACCTTTTGTCATAAGTGATATGGGCGACAACCCCACTGCTGGAGGTGCCGGTGATGTCACTTGGACTTTAAGAGAATTATTGGCACAAGCTGAATTTCAATCGGCACAGGGACCAACCGTGATTTATGCCTCCATACCAGGGCCTGAAATGATCGCTGCTGCTCTAGAGGCAGGGGTTGGAGGTCAAGTAAAAGCGAAGGTCGGAGCTGAGGTTGACGATCGTTTTGCACCCCCAATTCTATTGGAGGGTATCGTGGAAGCAATCCATAAAGGGGATGTTCATGCAGAAGTTGAGGCCGTAATTCGAGTAGGGAGTATTCGTGTAATTGTTACCCAAAAAAGAAAGCCCTATCACCGAGAAAAAGATTTTACTCAACTGGGGCTTGATCCCAGAAATAGCGATGTCCTTATTGTAAAAATAGGCTATTTAGTCCCCGAACTTTATGATCTCAGAGGAGATTGGATTATGGCTTTAACCCCGGGTGGAGTTGATCAAGATTTAGAGCGACTGGGTTACCAAAGGGTTCAACGACCGTTATTTCCTCTAGATAAAGAATTTCCGAATCTCAACTTAAAAACTCGATGGATTGAATCCTCCGAACAACCTTAAATTCAATATCTTGTTTTGTAGCTCGTTCTGAAAGGGATTTTGTTGGGTTTAGAAATATAAAATCTAGGATTTCGTTTTATAAAACCACTCGCTTTAATTGTTCTTTAAATCTTTACCATCAAATAGATAACTGACTTCCTTTCCTTTTTCATAGGTCTTTTCAATTCTTAATTGACCCGTTTCATCGTAATATCGAAAAGTACCGTGTGCGATGCCGTTCTCATAGTTTTCCTCCCACCCTATACTCCCATTAGGATGATACCAAAACGACCTTCCCTCTTGTTTTCCGTTATTGAAATTTTGTATCGTTCGAATAGTGCCCGTTTCAAAATAATGAATCCATTTCCCTTGCTTTTTTCCTGAGATAAGATAGCCTTCGGTTTTAATTTGCCCATTTTCAAAATAGGTTCTGTCCATTGATTCATGATTTTGGCACATAACAGTCAATGGAATACAGAAGAACAAAACGGTTAAGAAATTCATCCTTTGACTTGATATGAACAGAATAAAATTACTGTAAAATTATGTTTGAAAAAGAAATCTAGGCTCATAAACCCTTAACGTTCAACTGTTTTATATTTTGCTCAAACGCGGTGTTTAGCTTTTAAGAACAAACTGTTTAAAAGTCTAAACAAATGCTTCGAATCTCCTAATACCACCTTACCCCTAATCTACTTCAATGAGGATTCTTTGGTATCGAGTCAATTTAGGAATTCCGTTATCTGTCCCTTCTACGATGATGTGAACTTGATTTCCTGAGGCTGCATTAGATCCTAATTTGATTTTTGCTTGCTTTTGGTTGAACGTAACCTCAACTGGAGCGGTACTCAAGTCGGAATAATTCCAAACGGAATGAGTTATTTGATCACCATCGATATCACCAGAATTAAAATCCAAAATAACGGTTTCCCCTGATTTAGCTGAAATTCTTGAGGGTTGTTCTACATGAATACTTGGAGGGTGATTTGCGTTTTCAAAAGATTTTATACACCAATCTGCTCGTGCTGCAAAATCATTTTGAATAACCTCTACCCATCGAGATTGTGGATAATACGGATCCTTCCTTTGGGTTTCTGGATTAAAATCAGAGGCTGTTTCACCATCTTCAAATTTCGATGGGTTGGTCTTAGATTGAACAAATCGTCCTCCCCATCCTCCATAAGAAGGGTTGTTGTAATTATCTAATCCAACATCTACTAAGTGTAAATAAGCGGGTGTATCGCCTTCTGAAATAAAATCATATAGGTCAAAAGAACCCCACTGTGCATTCTTTAATTTGGTGAGGTCACCATGAATATGTTCGTCATCTCCTTGCTGCTTTTGTCCGTCCCCATAAGAATAATATTTTTTTAACAAGGGTCCGTGATTTTGAATAATCTCAGGTCCCATAAATCCACCCTTAAGTTTCGCTTGAAGTTTAGAAGGGACCATTTGTTGCCAGGGATAGGCAAAGGCAGCAAATTGGTGAGCGTTATAATAGACTCTGATTTTGGGCCATTTTTTACTGATATAATTGATATAGGTGTCGTCTTGATCCATAATGGTATAGATACTCGCTTTTTGGGAAACTGCTTCATAAACCTCATGCCAAAGTGCTGTTTGAGAATACGCTTCCTCTATTGATTTCAAAGAACGAGCTATGGTGTTTGTTCCTCCCCATGCCTGAAGAAAAAGTTCTTTTATTTCTGGATCAAGCAATTTGTTTTTTATCCATTCCGACCCGGCCGTAACCAATTCCATTTCTCCTTCAAAATTGACATTCCCTACTTTTACCATTCGCATAAGTTTTTCAGGGGAGGGATAGGTTGCCGAATGCTTGAGCAAGTTGGGATAAATTTTTGCGTACTCTTCAATGAGTTCTTGAATCCAATTTGTCCCTGGCCAACGCAAATCGGTTTGCTCGCCGTACATATTTTTTGTCATCTCCATTTTTGAAATAAATGGAGTAGCTTTTCCGTCTCCACGATAATGCCACATTGAACTGGAATATACCAAACCTTCCAATTCAAATTCATTGGTATACAAGAGCATCCGAATAAACGTATCCACATCGTCGATTTCACCATCCGTAGTCACAATTGTTTTTACCCTTGGTTGTTGCGCTTGAAGAAGAGAACTAAACAACAGTACAAAACTGAAGAGGATGAGTAGAATCGATTTATTCATTCCCAATTTTTGATTGTAAGGTAACGATTTCTGGTAGTTTTTATATTTCCTTATACGATCAAACCAAAAAAGAAAATAATTCTTTTTATCGAAAAATTTTTAACTTTAGTACAAACATTTTCTATGGCAATTGTAAGACGTCATTTTCTCAAACAAACCGCATTGGCTTTGAGTATTCCATTAGTAGGCTGTGAATCAACTCCTTCTGCTTCGGATACAGCCCCTTTTTCAGCGCTTAAACGAGGAGATGTAATCCTATTTCAAGGAGACTCTATAACCGATGCGCGAAGAGAAAAAACAGAACAACTCCCCAATACTTCGAGTTCTTTTGGTCACGGTTATGCCTTTTTAGCAGCTTCCTATTTACTCAATAAATTTCCTGAACATCAATTTACTATTTACAACAGAGGAATTAGTGGAAATAAGGTTTTCCAACTTGCGGATCGATGGCAGGAGGATGCCCTCGACCTCAAACCCAATTGGGTTAGTGTCTTGATTGGAGTTAATGATTTTTGGCATAAAATGAAACACGGATATGAGGGAACCGTCGAAATCTATGAAAATGATCTAAGGGCATTGTTACAACGTACTACAAGCGAACTGCCTGGTGTTCGTTTAATCGTTTGCGAGCCCTTCATCCTTCCAAATACCTCTGCAGTGGATCAAAGCTGGGTAGAACCCTTTAAGGCGTATCAAAAAGCTGCTCATCATATTGCTACTGAATTGGGAGCCTTATGGGTTCCTTTTCAAACACTATTTAATAATGCCTTGCAGCATGCTGAAGCTGCTTATTGGGCTCCTGATGGGGTTCATCCCTCGATGGCAGGAAGTCAATTGATGGCTGATGCTTGGCTCGATGTACTAAACAAATCTTAATTACTAACTAAAAAACAAACAAGTGGGAAATTCAAGAAGAACTTTTATAAAAAAAACCGCTGCCGCTGGTTCTGCGACCATGCTGGCGCCTACAATTTTATCTTCCTCCGTTTTTGGGGCGAATGATCGTATCCATGCTGCGGTATTAGGAATAAATGGAAGAGGTAAAAATCACATTAGTGGCTTAATGGCACAAAAGAATGTTCAGGTCACCACCCTTTGTGATCCTGACATGAACTTACTTAATGAGAGACAAAAACAATTTAAAGACAAATACAACAAAGACGTTGCGCTTGAACAAGATTTGAGACGTGTAATGGATAATAAAGACATCGATGTAGTCAGCATCGCTTCCCCGAACCATTGGCATGCATTATCTGTAATATGGGCATGTCAAGCTGGAAAAGATGTCTATGTTGAAAAACCAGGATCGCACAATATATTTGAAGGGCGCAAAATGGTTGAGGCAACTCAAAAATACGATCGTATCGTTCAACATGGGGTGCAACTTAGAAGTTCTCCTGCAATAAACGAGGCAATACAATTGATGCGTGAAGGATATATCGGAAGAGTTTATATGGCAAGAGGTTTGGTCTTCCGTTGGAGAGCCGATATTGGAGATAAAGGCTTCTCCCCAGTCCCAGAGGGATTGGATTATGATTTGTGGACCGGTCCTGCACCAAAAAGACCTTTTACTAGAAATTTAGTACACTACAACTGGCACTGGCATTGGGACTATGGAAATGGGGATGTTGGAAATCAAGGTATCCATGAAACCGACTTGTGTATGTGGGGACTCGATGTGGGCTTACCCACAAAAATCACTTCTATGGGAGGTAAATTTCTTTGGGATGATTGCAAAGAGGTTCCCGAAGTGCTGACTTCCATTTACAATTATCCAGAAGAAGGTAAAATTATCCAATTTGAAGTTCGTCCTTGGTGTACCAATACAGAACAAGATGCCACCGTTGGAAATATTTTCTATGGCGATAAAGGGATTTTGGTTGTAGAAGGATACAACAAATACAAAACTTATTTAGGACAAAATAGGACTCCTGGAAAATCAGGAGACGATGGTGAATCCAATGCTTCAGAAATGGATCGAGGAGATGGAGGAACAAATGGACATTTTGCTAATTTCATTGATGCTGTTAGAAAACATGATTCGAGCATATTAAATGCCCCTATTGAAACTGGGCATTTATCCTCCGGTTTGGCACATCTCGGAAATATTGCTTACCGCATGGAAAAAGTGCTCACGTTTAATCCTCAATCCGAAAAATTCGTAAACGATCCTGAGGCAGATAAAATGCTAACGCGAAATTATCGCAAAGGATTTGAGGTTCCGAATCAAGTTTAAATTTATACCCAATTGATCTCGCATGAATACAGGTGTTTTTAAAAACGCTTGTATTCATAGTGATCCTTTTTTCTATTTTAAAATCACTACATGAAAATACCCGCAAAGCTGTTTATTCCAACTGCTCTTTTACTCGTTCTTACTCTTTTATCCTCTTGTAGGTCTGAAGAACCCAAAAAAGCAGAACAAAACTATTTACGGGGAGAACTTCCTGTACAAGAGGGGATGGTGGTTTTTAATCAAAATTGTGCAAGTTGCCATAATTTTAATACTACTGAAATTGGTCCAAATTTAGCGGGTATTACCGAAGCTATGGACAAAGAATGGATTAAACGCTTTATTCAAAATCCTCAGCAAGTCATTGAAAATGGTGACGAAAGGGCTGTTGCCCAATTTGAAAAATTTGGTGTGTATATGCCTTCGTTTAACTATCTCAAAGAAAACGAATTGGAAAACCTTTTAGCCTTTATTCATAAATTTTCAGAGGGAGAAAAAAAGAATACCTCCAATAGAACTGGAGCATTGATAAATCCCATAGAAACTCCAATTCCTGATTCTGAATTTATACTCTCCATAGAAGACTTTACCACCATTCCACCCAGTTCAGATAAGGCTCCCGATACGCGTATCAATACTTTGCGTGCACTACCTACTTCTGAAGGAGAACGGCTTTTTATTGCTGACTTACGAGGTAAAATCTATGAAATTACTTCTGAAAGCCCTGTTGTATATTTGGATGTAAAAAATCTGCTCGAAGGTTTTATTGATCAGCCGGGTTTGGGATCTGGACTCGGGAGTTTTGCATTTCATCCTGATTTTGAAAACAATGGTTTGCTTTACACGACGCATACTGAACCCTCAGAAACTAAAGTTGCAGACTTTGCTGTCCCGGAGGGTGCTAAATCCCGTTTACAATGGGTACTTTCAGAATGGAAGTCCGATTCCCCTAACGAACAAACCTATGAAGGAAAAAGAAGAGAATTAGTACGGGTGGATATGGTCTCTCAAATACATGGCTTTCAAGAACTTACTTTTAACCCCAATTCGAAACCCAATTCTCCAGATTATGGCCTTCTTTATTTAGGTGTGGGTGATGGAGGCGCCGCTTTAGCTGGATACCCTGAGCTTTGTGGAAATTCTACTCATATTTGGGGAAGCGTTCTTCGAATTGATCCCCTGGGAACAAATAGTAAAAACGGAAATTATGGGATTCCGAAAGACAACCCTTTTGTAGGAACGGAGGGCTTGGGTGAGATCTGGTGTACTGGCTTTAGAAACCCCCACCGAATCACTTGGGACATTTCAGGTTCCGATAAAATGTTTATTTCAAATATTGGTCAGCATAGTGTAGAAGAAGTAAATCTTGGCGTTAAAGGGGCGCATTATGGGTGGCCTTTTCGTGAGGGAAGTTTCGTGTTTGATGTAAATGCCAACCCTGAAATGGTGTATCGTCCAAGTGAACAAGATCTAGCTGCTGATTTTGTCCCACCCGTCATACAATACGATCACGATGAGGGAAATGCCATATCCGGTGGTTTTGTTTATGCAGGTTCTCAAATTCCCTCCTTACGAAACACCTATTTGTTTGGAGACATTCCAAGAGGAACTCTTTTTATTGCTCCTTTATCCCAAATCGAAAATGGTCAACAAGCCAAGGTTGAAAAGGTTCGTCTTGAGATTAATCATAACCCTTCCGAATTTATCGATATTCGTCCAAACGAACGGGTCGATTTACGATTTGGGCAAAACAGTTCTGGCGAAATGTTTCTTTTTACAAAAAGTAATGGTAAGGTATATCGAATTGTCGATTACAAAAGAAAAACGACTTCTTCCGCAAACTAAAATAAACTGTCGGAGTTAATTCTATTTTTTTAATCTAAACACGTATGCTCCTGAACCGAGCGTTTGACTCGACTGTTCCATACTTGTAAACTTTGGTTTTCTCTTCTCTCCTCGAGCTTGCTCCCAATTTCCTGTCATTATAGGTAATTCTACAGTTGCTGTGGTGTTTGGTGGAACTACAAGATGTAGAGAAATTTCTTCTTCACTTTGTTTCCAATCTACACCAATTGTCCCGTAATGACTTTCATACGTTCCTTGAACGTGATCAAAATGCTCAGGGAAAATCGGTTTTAGGAAAAAATGTTTAAATCCAGGATGGTATTCGTTGATTTGAATTCCTAATAATTGACGGTACATCCATTCCCCAATGGCACCATAAGCATAATGGTTGTAGGAGTTCATTGATGGGGTTTGAGTTGTTCCATCGGGCTTTAAGCCGTCCCAGCGTTCCCATATCGTCGTTGCCCCCTGTGTAACGGGATACAGCCATGAAGGATAGGTTTTCTGAAGTAAAAGATCAACCGCAACATCCGATCGCCCATTTTCAGAGAGGACATGACATAAATAAGGCGTCCCTAAAAAGCCTGTCGTTAAATGGTTGTCATAACTTTTAATATTAGTCACCAAACGTTCTACGGCTTGAGGAATCAAAGCTTCAGGAATCAGTTCAAAATGAAGTGCCAAAACATAAGCCGTTTGGGTTTCTGAAATCAACCTTCCGCTTGAAGTCATAAATTCCTGAACAAAGGCCGCTTTGATCTTTTGAAGTTCATTTTTTAAAGCCAAAGATTCTTCATGATAGCCTAGTGTTTCGGCTGCCTTCATCAAAATCTCTGTAGAATGGGCATAAAAGCATTGAGCGATCAGCTCTTTACTGGTAACAGCCGAACGACCGTCATTATCATCATTCGGTCTGTAAAACAACCAATCTCCAAAATGAAAACCTCCCTTGTAAATTCCCTCATTAGCTAAATTTTGCATATACATAACCCACTTTTTCATACTGGGGTAATGTTGTTTTAATGCCTCTTTATCGCCGTAATAGAGATACGCATTCCAAGGAATAATCGTTGAGGCGTCAGACCATCCCGCGGATCCCATGGCATTTTCTCCTAATACATTAGGAATAACAAAAGGGACAGAACCGTCATCCCGCTGATCAATGGATAAATCTATGAGCCATTTGTCAAAGAAATTTTTTACATCGTAATTAAAAGCAGCGGTATTAAAAAATGCCTGCGCGTCACCAGTCCACCCCAAGCGTTCATCTCGTTGAGGACAATCCGTTGGAACATCCAAGAAATTTCCTCTTTGCCCCCATTGAATGTTTTGTTGCAATTGATTTATTAAAGGGTCCGAAGTAGTAAGACTCCCAGTAGGTCTCATGTCGGAATACATTGCAATTGCTTTAAAATCCGCTGGGTTTACAGCTGCGCTACTTTCAATTTTAATATATCGGAAGCCTTGAAAAGTAAAATGAGGACGGTACACCCATTGGGAATCCCCATTGAGAATAAAGGTGTTGAGTTGTTTTGCTGCCCTGAGATTTTCGGTATAAAATTCACCTTCCTTATCTAAAATTTCTGCATGATAAACGCGTACCGTATCCCCTGCTTTTCCTTGATGTATAAACTCTACCCAGCCAACAAGGTTTTGTCCAAAATCAAAAACAATATCTCCCGATGGAGTTATAATTTTTTCCTTTACAAGAAACGTTTCCTTTTTGCGAATTGGTTCGTTTCTAGAAGCAATCAATTTCGCATTATCCGATGCACTCGTTACTACTTTTTTAGAATTTGTATCTGTGAATCCATACGTTGTCCATTCTGGTTGATGTCTTTGTGCATCAAAGAGCTCTCCGTTATAAATTTCTGAATCAATAATAGCACCGTGCGTATACGTCCAATTGGAATTTGTACTGATCGTTTCTGTCGTCCCATCGGTATAGGTAACCATCAATTGAGCTTTAGATGCAATTTCGGATCCGTAATGATTATTTGCATCTCCCCATGCGAGATAGCCTCGATACCAACCGCTTCCTAATACAATCCCAAAGCCATTTTCTTTACCCAATAAGTCTTTTACATCATACGTTTGATATGGAATGCGCGCTTTATAAGACGTCCATCCTGGAGAAAGGTATTCGTCCCCTACTCGTTTACCATTTATAAAAGCCTCGTACATCCCTTTTGCTGTAATGTGTAAATAGGCGGAAGCGATCGTTTTGTCTTGTAATTTAAAATCGGTTCTTAGATAGGGGCTTTCTCGATTCACGTCGTCTGCTATTGACTGACCTATCCAATCTGCTTTCCAGTCTGCATCGTTGAGTAATCCCATAGACCAATGCGCTGTTTCGCTTTCTATTTCATCACTTGTTTTATTTGTTGTAAGTTTTACCCTCCAATAATAAGTTTGGTTCGACTGTAAAGCGGGCCCTCCATAGGGAATATGCGTACTGTTTGCAGAATTCATTTTTCCAGAATCCCATACCACAGACTCTCCCTTATTGGAAGTTGACCATACCCGAATTTGATACTGCTCTTGTTCAACTTCATATTTTGAGCTTTCGATCTTCCATGAAAAGTGAGGCTGTAACGCATCTACTCCTAATGGATTTGTAAGTTGATTTAAACGGAGATCGGTTACTCTAGTTTCTTGGGCAAGTATTGAAGTAGTCAAAAACAGGGTTGTGACGAAGAACAAAACAAAACGATTCATAGTAGAAAGATTTAAACGAACAATTTATAAAACTTTTTTGGACTGATTTATTTATTTTTTTGTGTTCGTACGATTTGATTTCAAATTAACTGTAGCCCTTGTTTTCATGAGACTTCTCCAATTCAACAACGGCCTTGTATAGGATTTAACAACATTTTGAAATTTAGACTGTTTTCACAAAAGCTTTATTAAAATCATAAAGTGATTTGATATAATCAATTAAAATTCTATCAACAACTTCCTTAGAGTTCGACAAATTTTTAATTCCAATTGGAACCAAATTATCCAGCCAATTTTGTAATAAATATGTATTATTTAAACTAAGTTCACTTAAAACTGTACCTCCCAATCTTTCTATTATTGATGAATTATAGATTTGTTCAAAATGAGAGTTTATTGGAATAGTCAATAAGGGTTTATTTAAATATAATACTTCGGATAAAGTTGAAAAACCTGATGAAGAAATAACGCCTTTAGAATTAACAAGAGTTTTAATAAATTTTTTTTCATTTATCTTTTCTAATCTAATATTATTCAATGTTGATGAATTTTCTACATGGGGTGAAAAAATCATCCAGTTATAGTTTTTAAAATAAGAAAAAAAATGAATTAGCTTTTCAATTGAATAGTTAGGTAAATACACTAAAAAATAATCTTTTTTTGAAATTTTTGTCTTTATTACCTCTCTTCGAATTATTGGATGAAAAATATTTTTTTTATGTTTTACAAAATGGAAACCATATCCTTCTTTTGTAGGGGCAAAGTATTTTAAAAATAATAGTGTCCACTTATGTTTAGTTTTCTTTCGTAATTTTTTATCTGAAAGTATAGCATATTGATTGCTTAGAGCAAAACATTTTCTATTTTTTAAATAACAAGACCATGCAGTTATTGGTTCAAAGTCATTTATTACTAAATCATACGCTTTTGTATCACATTGTATAATATCAATTATTGCACGAATGAAATTATTTTTAAAAAAGGTTTTAATCCAATTAATCTGACCTTTTTTGGTATAATAAAGTGTTAAACCTTTGTAGTGATTGATCACTTTATTTTCGAAATTTAAAAGTTTATTTTTTGGTCCACTTAAAACAACATCAACGTCAACTCTTTTTTCTAAAATTGATATAATTTCTTTCGATCTTGTTAAATGACCATTACCAGTAGTTTGTATTGCATAAAGAATTTTCATAATACATTTATTCGAAACTCATTTAACAGTTCAGCATTTATTTCTTTATAATTTTTTTCAACTATATCTTTATCAATATCGTCGGAATCATTTTGATCATGTTGGTAAAGATTCCATTGGCCATTATTGTACTCTAAAGCGGTAAGATTTTCAATCCAGTCTCCTGAGTTTAAATAGACTACTTCATTCCCTTTAGATATTATGGTTTTTATATTTGGTTGGTGGATGTGTCCACATACAACATACTTATAGCCTCTTTCAGAGGCAATCTCTACGATAGTCTCTTCAAATTTGTTAATGAACTTAATGGCTCCTTTAACTCCATTTTTTACTTTTTTTGATAGAGAATATTTTTGATATCCCATCTTAATCAGTATAAAATTTAATACGCTATTTATTACTATTAGAAGATCATATCCAACTCCTCCTAATTTAGCAAGCCACTTAGAGTATTTCATAGAAACATCAAATACATCCCCGTGAAAAAACCAAGCTTTGTGACCGTCAAGGTTAATGACCTTTTTATTTAGGATCTTAAAATTTTTTAATTCAAATCCATTAAATTTTCTGAGCATTTCATCGTGATTACCTGTCAGATAATAGATTGTTTTTCCGTCCTGAATTAAATTGAGAAAATATTTTACAATTTTCGTATGCGATTTTGGAAAATACCTTTTATTAAACTGCCAAATATCAATTATATCACCATTGAGAATAATAGTTTTAGGATCTATTGATTTAAGATATTTCAATAGTGCTTTCGATTGACAACCATATGTACCAAGATGTATATCAGAAAGTACCAAAATCTCAATTGGTCTTTTCATTTTTTAATATTTATACTAAATAAATATTCACTTTTAAAGTAAACATTAACAAAAAAAAAAGTTTACGTTAAGATGTTCAACAGAATATTAAGAAATCTCAGATTATAGGATTTTCATTCCTTATTGATAACTTGAAATTTAAAATGTTCAGAATCAAAAGTATTTAATCAATGAATCTTATTAAATCATACCCCACAAAACTTCTCCCCAACTTATCACAAACTCTCCCAACAGTTCCACTACCCATAAAAGGGTCTAATACCAATTCAAACTCTTTTGAGGTTTGAAAAATGGGTAGAGTGATTATTTCCTCAGGAAAAGGAGCGGGGTGTTCTCCTTCAATATCTAACTTTTGATTTGCTACCGAAGTTCTCACGATATCCTCATTCCAATAATCTCCCATATTCTTTCCTTTGATGTTGGGTAAGTATGG
>Ga0209137_1001975_pt1 | contig 18694 bp, 17 predicted proteins | sample SaaInl5LU_22_DNA_FD_184642 | JGI IMG/M metagenome (GOLD analysis project Ga0209137, IMG submission 184642) | Marine microbial communities from expanding oxygen minimum zones in the Saanich Inlet - ESP_105LU_22_DNA (SPAdes) (version 2) | ecosystem: Environmental > Aquatic > Marine > Intertidal... | reverse complement strand
ATCGGCAGCAACGCCGCTCAGGCGGCTCAAACAGCGCGAAAATCACTGGAAACGGTACCTGTCTGGCCTCATAGTGCCCTCAAGCGGCAATGTCGGCGCAGCCGAAGCCGTTGATCAGACTTTCCTTAAATGCGGGATCAACGCCGATGCTGTTTCGCGCTTTACTAAGGGTCAGGCTTCGCCCCTGTCGACAACCTATTTCAAAGTAGACATCCATTTCCGGGCGGGCCGCATGAATTCGTTCAAGAAGCTGAATATAATTCATCGTCATTTTTGAACTCCACGGCTTCAACTAATTTGAACTAAAGATCATCCATATGATCGATAGCGCAGAAGTCAAACCTTGTCTACACAGACCAAGCCCCCCTCACCCAAACAACACCATCGCGCGCGGATCCCATGCGAGCCTTGCGCGCGCGCCGAATTCCAGCACGCGGCGGCCCGGCATGTTGCGCATCGAGACGCGCACGGGCGCGGGCGTGCCGTCGAGCAGGATGTCGTAATAGGTCATGTCGCCGTAATAGACGACCTCGCGCACCGTGCCGGAAGCCTCGCGTCCGCCCTCGGCGGTTTGCCCATCATAAAGCAGCGTCAGGCTTTCGGGGCGCACGCCGATCTCGGCTGCACCCGCCACAGCACCGCTGGGGCATTGCGCCGGTTCCAGTTCCGCCGGACCAAGCCCCTGCACCTCGACGCCCACGCGCCCGCCTGCCTCGCCCAACACGCGCGCAGGCAGGAAATTCATCATCCCGATGAACTCGGCCACGCGGCGGGATTTGGGGCGGCGATAGAGGGTTTCGGGATCGTCCAGCTGCGCAATCTCGCCCTCGAACATCACGGCGATGCGGTCGGACATGACCAGCGCCTCTTCCTGGTCATGGGTGACTAGGATAAAGGTGATGCCCACCTCGCGTTGCAGCTTGATCAACTCAACCTGCATCACCTCGCGCATCTTCTTGTCGAGCGCGGAAAGCGGCTCATCGAGAAGCAGCACCTTGGGTTTGAGGATCAGCGCGCGGGCCAATGCAACGCGCTGGCGCTGACCGCCTGAAAGCGCATGGGCCGCGCGGGCGCCGAATTTGCCAAGCCCCACCATCTCGAGCGCTTGGCCCACGGCGGTGCGTTTCTCGGCCACGCTCATCGATGATTTGCGCAGGCCAAAGCCCACATTCTCGGCCACGCTCATATGCGGGAAAATGGCGTAGGATTGGAACACCATGTTGGTGGGGCGGCGGTTGGGGGCTACCCCTTCCATATCCTTGCCATCAAGCAGGATCTGCCCTTCGGAAATATCCTCGAACCCCGCGATGGCGCGCAAAAGCGTGGTCTTGCCACAGCCCGAGGGGCCAAGCAGCGAGAAGAACTCGCCCTGCCCGATATTGGCGGTGATGCCCCTGAGCGCATGATAATCGCCGTAGTATTTCTGCACGCCGGTCAGCGTGACGATGGGCGTACGGGTGCTGGTCTGGCTCACAAAAAGCCTCCGGTATCTTTCAGGCCCACGCGTTTTAGGCCGCGGCGGCGGAATGTTTCGGCAACGATCAATAGGGCGACCGACAAGAGCACAAGGATCGTGCCAAGCGCCATGACGACCGGCAAGCGGGCCGGAAAGCGCAGCTGCCCCCAAAGATAGACGGGCAGCGTCGGTTCATTGCCCGACAAGAAGAAGGCGATGATGAATTCATCAAGCGAGATGGTGAAGCAGATCAGCAAGGACGCGATGATACCCGGGCTGACCAAGGGCAGCGTGATGAGGCGGAATGTCGACCAAGGTGTCTCACCCAGATCGATGGCCGCCTCCTCGAGGCTTTTGTCCATATTGGAAAAACTGCCCTGCAGGATGGCGATGGCAAAGGGCGTGCAGATCAGCGTGTGGCCCGCGATGATCGACCATGTGCCGCTGGTCAGCCCCAATTGCATCAGCACGATCAATAGCGAGATGGCGACGATCACCTCGGGCAAAACCAAGGGCAGCATGATGAAACCCACGATCCCACCCTTGCCCGGAAAGCCGTAGCGCGTGGCCGCGCGGGCGGCGAAAAGCCCAAGGATGGTCGAGAATACGGCCGTCGAGATGGCGATGATCAGTGAGTTCAGCGTTGCCTCATGCAAGGCAGGCGTGTTGAGCAAGGCCGCAAACCATTCCAGCGTAAACCCTTGCAATGGAAAGGCGATCACCGTGCCCGCGTTGAAGGCGAACATCGGCAACAGCACGATTGGGGCATAAAGCACCAAAAGATACAGCACGGTGAAAACCGCAAGCGCGTTGACCCTCATATCCCCCACCTCCCCTTCGGCAGGCGCAGCAAGATCGCGACGGAAACGGCACTGGCCGCAAGCACCAGCGCGATGGACGCCGTGGCGGGCCCCATAATCGCCGGGCCATGCAAAAAGGCCGCGCGGATCAGCGCGATCTCGGCCACGGCCAGTGCAGCGGCAATCCCTGCCCCCTTGGCCCCGCCGCCCATCCGGTCGGCGAGCCAAAGCCAAAACCGCGCCCGCGAAATCCCCCATAGCAGCACGGCCGCGACCAACAGCATCGCCAGCACCGCCAGCGTCGCCCCCATCGGCCGGTCGTTCAGGTCAAAGATCTGCGCATAGATCATCGTGGCGATCATCGTGCCGCCCGACCCGCCCACAAGGCGCGGGGTGACGTAATCACCCACTGTCGGGATGAAGACGATCAACACCGCCGCCAGCACGCCCGGCATGGCCAAGGGCAGCGTCACGCGCAAGAACGTCATGGCATAGCTTTCGCCCAGATCGCGCGCCGCCTCGAGAAGGGCGCGGTCGATCTTTTCCAGCGTCACGAAAATCGGCAAGATGGCGAAAGGTGCGAAAGCATGGGCCAGCGTGATCACCACCGAATTGGCGTTATAAAGCAGCCAGCCCAAGGGCTCTGCGATCACCGGGCCGCGCAACAGACCACCTTCGGGGGCGACAAGCCAGATCAGCGCCGCCAGCGCCGTGAAGGCGCAAGCCGCAAGCAAGGCGCGCAATGACAGCTGCCCCACGGCCCAAAACACCAGCGCACCTAAGGCGATGGCCGCCAAGATCAATGTGATGATGGCAATCACCGGCACCAAGGTCAGACCGCTGTTGATCGGCCCATCATAGGCCAAGATCACCCGCCACAAGAACACGCGGATCAGGTAGCTGGTCCAAAACGGGATGGTGATCAGGAACAGCCACAGCGATTTGCGCTCGGGCCTGACATGAAAAGCGATGTAATAGGCTACCGGAAAGGCCAACGTGACAGTGACCAGCGTCACCAGCCCCGAAATCCGCAAAGAGCGCAGCATCAATTCACGATAAAGCGGATCGGTCAGCGCCTCGGTGTAATTGGCCAAGGTGAAATCGCGCTGGATGGTCAAGAATTGTTGGGTCCAGAAACTCAACAGCACGATTGCCGCCAAGGGGGCGGCCAGCAACAGCAAGGCGTAAAGAAATGTGGGGCTGACTAGTGTCAGCCCCTTCGCCGCGTCGGTGCGCATCAGCTTCGTGTATGTACTCACCCGTCGCCGACCCTCGCGCTATGGGCTGATTCCGTCCTCAAAAATGAGGCTTTCGGGCCTGCGCCGCAAGCGGTTTGCTGCAGGGCGGCAAAGCGCGAAACCCGCATTCCCACAACCCCATGAATTCCATGAAAAAAGGGGGGATTACCCCCCCTTCCCCAAGGCCTGCAACAGGCGATTTACTGTGTCGCGACCGGGTCGTCGTCGCGCACGCGGACGGCACGCATCCGATCCGGCACGATGACCGCCCCGTCCTGTCCACCGCCACGTTTGATGGCATCAACCACCTCCATGCCGCCGACGACTTGCCCCACCACGGTATATTGCCCGTCAAGGAAGGGGCCGGGTGCGAACATGATGAAGAATTGCGAATTGGCGCTATTGGGGTTTTGAGCGCGCGCCATGCCGATCACGCCACGATCAAAGGTGATCTCAGAGAACTCGGCCGGAAGGTCAGGATACTGCGAACCGCCGCGCCCGGCATAGCGCATATCTTGGCCCATGCGGCCATATTCGACATCACCCGTCTGGGCCATGAACCCCTCGATCACGCGGTGAAACACGACATCATCATAGGCCCCTTCTTGGGCCAAGGTCGTGATCCGTGCGACATGCTGCGGGGCGACCTCTTCGAACAGGTCGATGATGACCGTGCCCTCGGCCTCGCCCGCGATATCGATCTCAAGCCCCGTGGCAAAGGCCGGGCCGCACAAGACGCAAAACGCAACAACCAGCTTACGCATCGGCGGCCACCTTGACCGAGATCATCTGATCGGGATTGGTCGGCGGCTCACCGCGCGTGATGGCATCGACATGCTCCATCCCCGCGATCACCCGCCCATAGACGGTGTATTGGCGGTTGAGAAAGTGGTTGTCGGAAAAATTGATGAAGAACTGGCTATTGGCAGAATTTGGATTGGACGAGCGCGCCGCCCCCAGCGTGCCGCGATCATGCGGAATGCCCGAGAATTCAGCCGGAAGGTCGGGCTTGTCCGACCCACCCGTGCCCGCGCGGCGCAGATCGCCACCGGCCAGACCATGCTGCACATCGCCGGTTTGCGCCATGAACCCCTCGATCACGCGGTGAAACACCACGCCATCATAGGCACCTTCGCGGGCCAATTCCTTCATCCGCGCGCAATGCGCGGGCGCGATATCGGGCAATAGCGCGATCGCCACCGTGCCGGATTTCAAGGTGATCAGGATCGTGTTCTCGGGATCTTCGTAAGCCGACATGCGCCGTGCCTCCTGTTTAATGACTTTTATTTGGATATTTCACATCCAGCGCGGCCTTGACCGCTGGTGTGACAAAGGGTGAGACATCGCCGCCAAGCCGGGCGATCTCTTTGACCAGTTTCGAGGCGATGGCTTGCCGATCCGCCTCGGCCATCAGAAAGACCGTATCGACACCGGAGTTCAGTTTCCGGTTCATGCCGACCATCTGGTATTCATATTCGAAATCCGCCACCGCACGCAGGCCACGAATGATGATCGAGGCGCCGACATCTTGCGCGCAATCGATCAGAAGGTTTTCAAAGGGATGGGCCACGATCTGGGTGCCGGTCAGCGCGGAAAGCTTGGCCGATTCCGCCTCGACCATGGCGACGCGCTCTTCAAGGGTGAACAGCGGGTGCTTGTCGCGGTTAATGGCGACCCCGATGACCAGCCGGTCAACCAAGAGGCTTGCGCGCTTGATGATATCGATATGACCAAGCGTGATCGGGTCGAATGTCCCCGGATAAAGACCTGTCCGCATCGCTTAACCCCCGCCGGTGCCTTTCCTTGCGGGCCGGACCCAACCACCGGGTGCGCGGCAATGCAAGCCCCCGCTTGGCACAAAGGCCAAAAAGACAGCGATCAGAAACCCTTGATCATGCCTTCGAGTGCTTCTTTCTCCATCGCGAGGGTGGCAAGCTGGGCCTTGACCACATCACCGATGGAGATCAGGCCAATCATTTCCGCGCCTTCGACAACGGGCAGATGCCGAAATCGGCCCTGTGTCATCAGGCCCAGCACCGCATCCGATGTGTCATCGCGCGAACAGGTCACGATATCGCGCGTCATCACCCCATCCAGCGTATCGATAAGGCAGCCTGCACCTTTCTGGGCGATCTCGCGCACGATATCGCGTTCCGACACGATGCCCGCCACGGTCTTGCCATCGGGCGAGACCACCACCGCCCCGATGCGCCGCGCGGCCAAAAGCTTGGCGGCCGCAGCCAAGCTTTCATCCGGCGCGATGGTTACCACGCCGTCATCGGCCTTGGATTTGAGGATTTGTTGTACCAGCATCTGGCCCTCCCTTGGTCCGTGTTGGTTCAGAGTGCCAGCGTCCACGCGCAGAGGTTGTTTTGTCAAGCGTCCTGCGCGCCCTGGGCGACAAACCTCTCACGCTGCGCGATCTCGGCGCGCAGCCCGTCGCGCAGTAGCGCCGACACCTGTGCAAGCCGTGCATCGCGCGGCCCTGCATGTGTCACCAGCCAAAAACTGCGCTTGAGCCGCAAACGATCGGGGAACAGCCGCACCAATTCCGGCGCGTTGGGCAGCGCGAAATCATGCACGATGGCAAGCCCCGCCCCCGCGCGTGCAAGGTTAAGCTGCACCGAAACCGCGTTCGAGGCCAAGGCCACACGGGTGATGCCGAACTGGGCCAGATAATCCAACTCGGCGTCAAAGATCATGTCGGGGATATAGCCGATCATGCGCGCGGCCTTCAGATCCTCGGGGCCAGATGGCGCGCCATGTGCGGCCAGCCACCCGCGCGAGGCGGCGAGCGACAGGTGGTACTCCGACAAAAGCTCAGCCTGGAGGCGTTGGGTCGCGGGCGGCGACACGGTGATGGCCAGATCCGCCTCGCGCCGCGAGAGGTTGACCACGCGCGGCAAAGCCAAGATTTGCAGATCAAGCGCGGGATGATCCGCCGCGATGGCGGCGCACACTTGGGGCAAAAGGTAATTGGCACAGCCATCCGGCGCGCCGATGCGGATCGTGCCAGATAGCTCCCCCGCACCGCTTGCGCCTGTCTCGGCCATGCTGCCCGATAAAGCCACCTCGGCCGCCTCGGCGCGGGGCAAAAGCCGATGGCCCGCTTCGGTCAGCGTGTAGCCCTGCGGGGCTTTGGCAAAAAGCACCGCGCCCAAGCTGCTTTCAAGCCGCGCGATGCGGCGACCCGCAGTTGCCGGATCAAGACGCAATGCCTTGGCCGCACCCGATAGCCCCTCGGCCCGCGCGACGGCCAAGAATACGCGCAGATCATCCCAATTCATCTCGCCCACTCCGTGCTTGTGCGTTTTCCGTAAGAATAACATGCGCTTTACGCAATTTCACAAAGCTTTGCATTTTTGCAAAACGACTTTGGCAACCTGCCCCTTCTCTTGGCATTCTTGCAAGGGTAGAAAGCGGTTAATCAGATTATTCCCAAGGGAGACTACGATGTACGAGATCGGACATTGGATCGACGGCAAGCATGTCGCCGGCACATCGGGCCGCAGCGCCGATATCATGAACCCCGCCACGGGCGAAGTGCAGGGCCGTGTCGCCTTGGCGTCCAAGGCCGAGCTTGACGCCGCCGTTGCCTCGGCCGCCAAGGCGCAGATCGCTTGGGGCGCCACCAATCCCCAGCGCCGCGCGCGCGTGATGATGGCGCTGGTGGGTTTGATCAACCGCGATATGGACAAGCTGGCCGAGGCGATCAGCCGCGAGCATGGCAAGACCTTTCCCGATGCCAAGGGCGATGTGCAACGCGGCCTTGAGGTGATCGAATTCTGCATCGGCGCGCCGCATCTGCTGAAGGGTGATTTCACCGACAGCGCCGGCCCCGGCATCGACATGTATTCCATGCGCCAGCCCTTGGGCGTGGTGGCGGGCATCACGCCCTTCAACTTTCCCGCGATGATCCCCCTGTGGAAAATGGGCCCTGCCTTGGCCGCGGGCAACGCGATGATCCTCAAGCCATCCGAGCGTGATCCGTCCTGCCCGATGATTTTGGCCGAGCTGTGCCAAGAGGCGGGTCTGCCCGACGGCATCTTGCAGGTGATCAACGGCGACAAGGAAGCGGTCGACGCGATCCTTGACAGCGCGCCGGTGCAAGCCGTGGGCTTTGTCGGCTCCACCCAGATTGCGCAATATATCTACAGCCGCGCCACCGCGAACGGCAAACGCAGCCAATGCTTCGGCGGCGCCAAGAACCACATGATCATCATGCCCGACGCGGATATGGACCTTGCCGCCGATGCGCTGGTGGGTGCGGGCTATGGTGCGGCGGGCGAGCGCTGCATGGCGATCTCGGTGGCCGTGCCCGTGGGCGAGGAAACCGCCGACCGGCTGATCGAAAAGCTGATCCCCCGGATCGAGGCGCTCAAGGTCGGCCCCTATACGGCAGGCAATGACATCGACTTCGGCCCGGTCGTCACGGCGGCGGCCAAGGCCAATATCCTGCGCCTTGTCGAAAGCGGCGTGGCACAAGGGGCCGAGCTTGTCGTCGATGGGCGCGATTTCAAATTGCAGGGCTATGAGAACGGCTATTTCGTGGGCCCGCATCTGTTTGACCGCGTGACCCCCGATATGGACATCTACCGCACCGAGATTTTCGGCCCCGTCCTGTCCACGGTGCGCGCGGCCAGCTACGAAGAGGCCATCGGCCTTGCCATGGATCATGAATATGGCAATGGCACCGCGATCTTCACCCGCGATGGCGATGCGGCGCGCGATTTCGCCAACCGCATCAACATCGGCATGGTCGGCATCAATGTGCCGATCCCGGTACCACTGGCCTATCACACCTTCGGCGGCTGGAAGAAATCGGGCTTTGGCGATCTGAACCAGCATGGCCCGGATGCGTTCCGCTTCTACACCCGCACCAAGACGGTGACCGCGCGCTGGCCCTCGGGCATCAAGGAAGGGGCGGCCTTCAACTTCAAGGCGATGGACTGAGCGTTTCTGCCGCCGGGGCCTCGCCCCCCGGCGGCGGCGCCATCACAAGGATCGGCACCACCTCTGCAAGGGGCGGTGCCGATACTTTTGGGACTATGTCTAAGGCCCGCAAGGCTTCGGCCTGCCCCCCGCGATGCTGGCGCGCCTTGTTGCATTCGAAACTGCCTGCACGAAAGGCGCGGCAAGCTTCTGGCCGCTCATCATAGATGGCACAGACCAGACGGCCATCCGGTGTCGCGCCGAGTTGCGCGCAATGCCCGCAAGACATGGTCATGTAGCGCTGGCCCGCAATCTCGGTCGTGGCCGCGGTCGGGATCGCCCGATCGCGATCTTGTGGCAAAAGCGCGATATAGCGGTCATGACCGCCAAAGCAGCAGGCCCCGCAGGACGTGCAATCAATTGTAGGGGAGGACACCGAGGCACCCGACCGCTGCGCCGGCTGGATCGGCCCCATGCCGCCCGCGTTGCGCCGACACATTCGCTATTACGCCGCCAAGCGCGCTGCAAGCGGTTGTTTATCTTGGCCAGCGCCGCCGCGCAGCTTGCAAAATTGCTGCAACAGTCGGAAATTAAACAAGCGTTCAATTCAAGGGCAGATCAGGGAGGATCGTGGGTATGGATTTCGCACTCAGCCAAGAAGCACAGGCCATTTTCGATATGGCCCATGATTTTGGCCAAGCCGAGATCGCCCCACATGCGCAGACCTGGGAGCGCGAAGGCACGATCCCCAAGACGCTTTGGCCGAAACTGGCCGAACTTGGCTTTGGCGGGCTTTATGTGCCCGAGGACAAGGGCGGCTCGGGCCTCTCGCGGCTCGAGGCGACGCTGGTTTTCGAGGCGCTCTCAATGGCCTGCCCTTCGGTTGCCGCGTTTTTGTCGATCCATAATATGTGCGCCAATATGATCGCGCGCTACGGCTCGGACGCGCTACAGGCGCGGTTCTTGCCACGCGCCTTGGCGATGGAGTGTTTCTTGTCCTATTGCCTGACCGAGCCGGGTTCAGGCTCGGATGCGGCCGCGCTCAAGACACGCGCAGAGCGGCGCAATGACGGCTACGCGCTGACGGGAAGCAAGGCTTTCATCTCGGGCGGCGGCTATTCGGATGCCTATCTGGTGATGTGCCGCACGGGCGAGGCGGGTGCGGGCGGCATTTCGGCAGTCATCGTCGAGGATGGTGCGCCGGGCCTGTCCTTTGGCGGGTTGGAGGACAAGATGGGATGGCGGTCGCAACCGACCCGCGCGGTGCAGTTCGACGATTGCCATATCCCCGCCGAGAACCTGTTGGGCGAGGAAGGTCAGGGCTTTCGCTACGCCATGGCGGGGCTGGATGGGGGGCGCCTGAACATCGCGGCCTGTAGCCTTGGGGCGGCGCAAGCGGGCTTGGACAAGACACTGGCCTATATGCGCGAGCGTCACGCCTTTGGTCAGCCCATCGACCAGTTCCAAGCGCTGCAATTCCGGCTGGCCGATATGGAGATCGATCTGCAAGCCGCGCGCGTCTTTTTGCGCCAAGCCGCATGGAAGCTAGACACAGGCGCGCCAGACGCCACCAAGGCTTGCGCCATGGCCAAGAAATTCGTTACCGAAACCGGCAGCGCGGTGGTCGATCAATGCCTGCAACTGCATGGCGGCTATGGCTATTTGGCCGATTATGGGATCGAAAAGCTGGTGCGTGACCTGCGCGTGCATCAAATCCTTGAAGGCACGAACGAGATCATGCGCCTGATCGTGGCCCGCAATATGCTGGCTGCGCGCTGACGCCTCCGGGCGCATGCGCATTTTGGAAAGATGAAGGGATAGTCAGCGCCATGTCGGAAGAGATCGAAATCAAGATCCTGGGCCATGCCGGGCGCATTACCTTGCGCCGCCCCGAGGCGCTGAATGCCTTGAGCTATGCGATGTGCCTTGCCATCGAGGCCGCGCTGGATGCTTGGGCAAACGACGACCGTGTCGCGCTGATCGTGATCGATGCAGAAGGCGATCGCGCCTTTTGCGCAGGTGGCGACATCGCGCAGATGTATGAGGCGGGCATGCGCGGCGATTACGCCTTTGGCCACCGCTTTTGGTTCGACGAATACCGGATGAACGCCAAGCTGTTTCACTTTCCCAAACCCGTGGTTAGCTTGATGCAAGGCTACACGATGGGCGGCGGTGTCGGCATCTGCTGTCACGGCTCGCACCGTATCGTGTGCGAGACCAGCAAAATCGCCCTGCCTGAATGCGGGATCGGCCTTGCGCCGGATGTGGGCAGCACGCTGTTGCTGGCGCGCGCGCCGGGGCGGTTGGGTGAATACCTCGGCACAACAGGTACAAGGATGGGGCCGGGTGACGCGATCCATGCGCAATTTGCCGACTATTTTGTGCCGCGTGCCGATTGGCCCGCACTGATCGCCACCCTGTGTGACAGCGGCGATTGGGAGGCAGTCGATCGCGCCGCCCTGCCCCCGCCCGCCAGCCCGCTGGCCGACCAGCAAGCCGAGATCGACGCCTTTTTCGGCGGCGAAACGATCCGCGATTGCGTCAATCTTTTGAAGCTGAGCGACAGCGATTTCGCCCAAAGCGCGCTGGCCGCGATCAATGCCGACAGCCCCTTGGCCGTGGCCTGCACCTTGGAGTTGGTGCATCGCGCCCGCCTGCGCGACACGATCGAGAACGCGCTGGAGCAAGAATACCGCTTCAGCTACCGCGCGATGGAACATGGCGATTTTCTCGAAGGCATCCGTGCGGCGATCATCGAAAAGGACAAATCACCCAAATGGCGCCATGCCAGCCTTGATGATGTCGCTGCAATCACCGTTGCGGGCATGTTGATGCCCTTGGGGGCGGCTGGATGGAACATGCAGGCAAAAGGATATGTGGCATGAAAATCGGTTTCATTGGCCTTGGCAATATGGGCGGGCCGATGGCCGCCAATCTGGTGGCCGCTGGCCATGCGGTCACGGGTTATGACATCACGGGGCTTGGGCCTGAAGGTGTGACGATGGCCGCCGATGCGCCCGCCGCCGCCGCAGGCGCACAGGTGGTCATCACCATGCTGCCGAATGGAGCGATCCTGCGCCAAGTGGCCACCGAGGTGATCGCCGCGATGGCCCCAAACAGCGTCTTGCTCGATTGCTCGACCGTTGATGTCGCAAGCGCGCGCGCCGTGGCCGAACAAGCCGCCACCGCAGGGATCGGCGCGCTGGATGCCCCTGTCTCGGGCGGTGTGGGCGGCGCGCAGGCCGGCACGCTGACCTTCATGGTCGGTGGCCCTGATGACGCCTTTGCCATTGCCGCGCCCCTTTTCGCAGTGATGGGCCAAAAGGCAGTGCATTGCGGCGCGGCCGGCAATGGGCAAGCGGCCAAGATCTGCAACAACATGATTCTGGGCGCGACGATGATCGCCACTTGCGAGGCTTTCGCGCTGGCCGACAAGCTGGGGCTTGATCGGCAGGCGATGTATGATGTCGTCTCGACCTCCTCGGGGCAAAGCTGGTCGATGACTAGCTATTGCCCGGCACCCGGCATTGGCCCAAAAAGCCCCTCGGACAATGGCTACCAGCCCGGCTTTGCCGCCGATCTGATGCTCAAGGATCTCAGGCTCAGCCAAGACGCGGCAGAGGGGGTGGATGCCGACACGCCGATGGGGCAGCTGGCCGCCACGCTTTACGCGCGCTTTGTCGAAGAGGAAGGCGGAAAGGGGCGTGATTTTTCCGCCATGTTGCCGCGATTCGAGACACGGGGCAGAACAAAACCCTGAAAAACATAGGTAAAACTGGCTTGGGAAAGCCCGTTTTCCGTGGCATGCTACCGGCGACACTCCAAGATATGTCCGCATCAGACCCGGTGCCGGAAAAGTTTTTATCGGTGCACCTCGACGACGGTGCCGGGTCGCGGGACAAATCAGTGGGCGGCGGGACCGCCACCCAAGCCAAGACCATCAGATCATGCGAATTCGATCGCCACGCGCCGGTTCTGTCGGCCCTTTTTCTCGATCTTGGCGATCGTCAGCTTCCCGATCTCGGATGTGCGCGCGACATGGGTGCCGCCGCAAGGTTGCAGATCGACCTGCCCTGCCCCGTCACCGATCCGCACAAGGCGAATACGCCCCGTCCCGCGTGGCGGTTGCACTGACATGGTTTTGACAAGACCGGGTTGAGCGTCAAGTTCGGCCTCGGTGATCCATTCCTCGCTCACAACCAGATCGCGCGTGACCAGCGCATTCAGCCGCCCCTCGAGGATCGCGCGCTCATCGGCATCGGGCATCTCGGGCATGTCGAAATCAAGCCGCCCCTTGTCATGGGCGATGGCACCACCCGTCACCGGAAACGGCAGCACCACCGAGAGAAGATGCAGCGCGGTATGGATGCGCATATGGCCATAGCGGCGCTCCCAATCGAGGCGCTGCTCGACCTCGGCCCCTAAGGGCGGCAAGGTCACGGCCTCGGCAGGTACCAGCACGATGGCCCCGCCCTCCCCCTTGACGGCGGTGGCGATGGCGATGCGCTGATCGCCCAGATCAAGCGTGCCGCTATCGCCGGGCTGACCACCGGATCGCGGGTAGAAGATCGTTCGGTCCAGCACGATCCCGCCTTCTTCGGTCAAGGCGATGACGCGCGCAGTGGCGCTTTTGCGATAGGGGTCGGTCATGAACAGGGGTTCGGTCATCACGCGGGCTTGTCCTTTGCGGCGGTCACGCTGCTGGTTGCGGCATCTGTTGCAGCTTGTGGCGCAGCATGTAGCGCCTCGGGATTGCGGAGCCAGATGTCGCGCTGGGCAAAGGGGATCTCGATCCCCTCGGCCACGAAGCGTTCCGCGATACGGTGATTGATCTCGGTCTTCACATCGACCAACTCGTTCACATCGCGCAAGATCGCGCGGATACGGAAATCAAGGCTATCGGCGCCGAAGCCAAGAAAATCCACGCCCGGCTCAGGGTATTTCGCGACACCGGGAACAGAGGCTGCGACCTCTTCCAAGATCGCCTGCACGCGGCGCGTATCGGTGCCATAGGCCACGCCCACAGTCAGCACCGCCCGCCCGATCGTGTTGCCGCGCGTCCAATTGGTGACGGTGCCGGAAATCAGATCGGCATTCGGCACGATCACATCGGTCTTGTTGAAGGTCTCGATCACCGTCGAGCGGACCGATATCGATTTCACGATGCCCATGGTTGGGCCAACTTCGATCCAGTCACCCTCGGAAATGGGCCGCTCGATCAGCAAGATGATGCCCGAGACGAAGTTGTTGACCACGTTTTGCAGACCAAAACCGATGCCGACCGACAAGGCGCCCAAGACAACCCCAAGCGCGGTCAGATCGATCCCGGCCGTGGTGATCGCGATCACCGCTGCAAGGCCGATCCCGACATAGCCCACACCGGCCACCACGGCATGCCGCGCGCCGGAATCAAGCCGGGTTCGCGGCAAGACGGTACTGCGCAGCGCACCTTGCAACAGGCGGGTGGCGATCATCCCGATGGCAAAGACCAGACCAACCGCCAGCACGATGGCCGGGGTGATCCGCGTGCCGCCAAGATCGATCCCGGCAAAGAATTGGCTGATGATCTCGCTGATCTGTTCGGTCCGCATGCCCCAGATCAAGGCCAGCACCGGCAAGGCGACAAAGACCAGCAGCAGATTGACCAAGACGGGCAAGAGCGCTTGTGCCGCCTCCTCTTGGGTTTGGCCGGACACCAGCGCATAAAGCGCGCGGATCGGGCTTTGCAGGGCAACCAAGGCCGCAAGCAACCCCAAGGTCAGGGCTGTGGGCGTCATCGCCGCCTCGGCCAGGCTCAGGTAACCCGCCGCCGCAAGGATCGTGCCCAAGATCGCGACCACGCGAACCGCGATGATCACACCCAACAGCAAGCGCGAAGAAAAGCCGCCATCGCCCGGCTCGGGTCCGTCTCGCAGCTGGTGGCGGTGCTGGCCCAGCAATGTCGCCAGCCACAAAAACGCACCCGCAAGCCCGACATAGACAGGCAACACAAAAACGCCGCGTGCAGAGAGCGCGATGACATCTTGCACTGAAATCGTTTCGGCCAAGCTGCCCAATCCGAAGAACAGGCCGATCAACAAGATCGCCCTGCGCAAGGATGGCCGCAGCGGCGGCGCCACGCCAAAGGCCGCGCCGATCGCTTCATTGGCCGGAAACAGCCGCCCCCCCAGCCAGAGCGCCAGATAGACCGCAACAAGACCCGAGATGGCCGCGCGCAACAGCGCGCCACCCGCATCGCCCAACAGATCGAGCGTACCGATCGCGGCCCCGATGATCACCAAGCCCGTGATCGGAAACAACACCTGCAACAGCGAGATCACAAAGGCAAAAGCCTCGCGCCCCGGGCGGGCGGTCCCGTCTTGTTGCAAAAGGTCGGTCCAGCGCCCGACGAAGACCCGGCTGCGCAACACCAAGAAAAGACCCGCGGCACTGAGCAAGATCGCGAAAAAGGCACGGTCCCACGGGCTTTCACCCAAGCTGCGGTAGGCCGCGATCTGCGATCTGACCTCATTACCCAAAAGCACGAGCAAATCGGCAGCGCCGGTCAAGGCAGGTGGCCAGTTGAGCGGATTGACCGGCGCAGGGTCGCGCTCGAACAGCGCGCGGGCTTGGCGATCGGCCAAGATGGCGTCGATTTCCGCGATCAAGCCATTGGCGCGGTTGAAGGCCTCATTGGCGGTGACGCGCGGCAGTTGCGCTTGCGCCATCTGTTCCATCAAGGCCGCGCGCCGATCCGCAATCGCGGCGGGAACGCCCTCACCCTCGGCAGGGGCCGGGCCCAAGGCGTCGATCTGGGCCTGCAAGGTGGCGATGCGGTCGGCATTGGCATCTTGCGCGGTCAAAAAGCGCGTGCGCCAGTTGACCAAGGTGACCCGGAGGTTTTCCAAAAACGCCGTCGAGGCGGTGCCCGCCGCGATCAGATTCTCGGCGCGGACCGCCTCGACATCCCATGTGGCATAGTCGATCTCGGTCGCGGCGGTTGTGCTGACAGCGGGCGCGCTTTGCGCAAAGACGGGTTGCGCCGCACCACCAAGCGCGAGCAGGCCGAAAAGCAGCGCGGTGAACAGAAAACGTTTCATCAATCTTCGAAGACCGCAGGAATATCCGCCGCCGGACGGTCCAACCATGCCGGCACCGGCAGGCCCTTTTCGCGCAGGAAATCGGGGTTATACAGCTTGGACTGATAGCGCGTGCCATAGTCACACAGAATGGTGACGATGGTATGGCCCGGCCCCATTTCGCGCGCCATGCGCACGGCACCCGCCAAGTTCACACCTGACGATCCACCAAGGCAAATCCCCTCTTCCGCCAGCGTGTCAAAGACGATGGGCAGCGCCTCGGCATCGGGGATGTTATAGGCGAAATCGGGCCTGAACCCCTCAAGATTGGCCGTGATGCGGCCTTGGCCGATCCCTTCGCTGATTGATGAGCCCTCGGCGCGCAATTCGCCGCTGGTGTAGAAATTGTAAAGTGCCGCCCCATCGGGATCGGCCAGCCCGATCTTGACGCCCTTGGGTTGCAACGCCATCGCCACACCCGCCAAGGTGCCACCAGACCCTACCGCACAGATGAAGCCATCGACGCGGCCGCCGGTTTGGTCCCAGATCTCGGGGCCGGTCATCTCGATATGGGCTTGGCGATTGGCGGTATTGTCGAACTGGTTGGCCCAGATCGCGCCATTTGGCTCGGTCTTGGCCAACGCCTCGGCCAAGCGCCCCGAATAGCGGACATAGTTATTGGGGTTGCGATAAGGGGCTGCGGGCACTTGGATCAATTCGGCCCCTGCCAGCCGGATCATATCCTTTTTCTCTTGGCTCTGCGTCTCGGGCATGACGATCACGGTGCGATAGCCCATCGAGGCGCCGACCAAGGCCAGACCGATCCCGGTGTTGCCGGCCGTCCCCTCGACAATTGTGCCGCCCGGCCCCAACAGCCCACGCGCCACCGCATCGCGGATGATGTAGAGGGCGGCGCGATCCTTGACCGATTGGCCGGGGTTCATGAACTCGGCCTTGCCCAAGATCTCGCAGCCAGTCAAATCACTGAGCTTGTTGAGCCGGATCAAGGGGGTATTGCCGATCGCGGCGGCAAGGTCGCTATGGATGGTCATTGGCCGTGCTCCGCCATTGCAATGCGCTGTCATCTCAAGGGATAGGCGCGCGGCAAGGAAACCTCAACCCGATGCGCGCAATCGCGCGCGGTGAAGCTGGAGCCACTGCATGCTGATGACCAAGGGCGCATTGGCCATATCGCCACCCGCCAACATCGCGCAGGCCAAATCCCATGGCACGATATGCGACAAGATATCTTCGCCCTCGGCCAGATGCCCGGCAATGCCCGTGATATCATCGGGCAGATCGGCAATGGCGACATAGCTATGCAGCACCTGCGCGACACCACCCGGGCTGGGGTAGTAACGCGCCACATGATGCAGTGCGCCAAGGGTCAGCCCCGCCTCTTCCATCGCTTCGCGCCGGGCCGTGGTTTGCGGGTCTTCGCCCGCGTCGATCATGCCTGCAATCGGCTCCAACAGCCAAGGATGGGGGTCTTGCTGCACATAGGCCCCAAGGCGGAGTTGTTCGATCAGCAAAATCCGGTCGCGCAGCGGGTCATAGGGCAAGACCGCCACCGCGTCCGAGGCGCGAAACACCGCGCGCTCTTGCGGGGCGGACATGCGCCCGTCGAATTGGCGATGGCTAAGCGTGACCTCTTCGACTGCGAAGAATTTCGTGTAAGGAAATTCTTGGGCCACCAAGCGGACATCACTGCGCGGCGGGTTTGCACCGAGCAATGCAGGTCGGCGCCAGTTCTGCGTGCTGACCAAGGCCTGCGCCCGCGAGGCGATGATGCCAAAGCGGCGACCAACCGCATCAGGCGGCGCGCTTTGCAGCTGGCGCATCACCTCTTGGGCCGCCCATTCCTCGATCGCGCCCCAGTCGCGCACCCAATCGGCCAACGACCACGGCCCATCGGTTTCGGGCAATGCCTGTGCCGTATCCACCACGGGCCGATAGACCGACACGCTGCGCGTTGTGCCGCCCATCTCGACGACCACGGGAAACCGCGCATAGCCAAAACATGCCTCATAGGCGTCGAGCCGGTCCAAGGCGGCTGCATCGGCGCTGATCACCAAGCCTTGCGCCGCCTGCCCCTTGGCCACGACCAAAACCGGCCAACCCGTCGCGCGCGCGGCCATCACCGCCGCATCAGGCAGGCTGGCCTGCCGTGTCACAAGCAGTTGGCCGGCCACGATTCGGCGCACCCTGTCATGACACAGGGTGCCGAAAACAAAGATGTCGGTCATTCCAGCCTCGCACAAAGATGGCTTAACGCCAGCGTCGTGCAGCAGCTTCGCAGATCAGCCCGCCAAAGACACCCCCGGCCAGCAACACCCCCCAGATGGGCAGGGTCAAGGATTGCAGCAGATAGGCCACGAATTGTTCCAACGTCGCCACGACCGCCTCATCGAAGCCATCATAGCGTAGGTTGATCGCGCGCAGATATACCGCGCGCACCGCAAACAAGACCAAACCCACAAAGGCCATCTGCACAACACAGCGCACCCCATATGCCACCGCGACGCCCGGTCCATCATCCACCCCGCGCCCGGCGACGGAGCACCCCTGCCACAGGCCGATCAGTGCGATTGTCAGCGGGAAATAGGTGGCCGACATCCCCTCGGGCATGGTTTGCAGCACTTGCAGTGCAGCAACCCAGCCAACGAGGAAAAACACGACCGCACCCACCAACCCGGCCGCGGTCGGGATGGACTTGGATGCGTTACGCCCAGCTGTGTCTTGTTCGAAAAACATCCCGCGAGTGTAACGCGGAAATCTGGCCGGATTATGGCGCTGATTCTAGCTCGGCCGCGTTACCGTGATCTGGGTCACATCGGTATTGCCGAAATGGAATGTCGCCGCGCAGGAAGTCAGATAAAAATTCCACATCCGCCGGAACCGGTCGTCAAAGCCTAGCTTGGCCACTTCATCCCATTTGTCGTTGAAGGTGTCATGCCACCGGCGCAGCGTTTGGCTGTAACTTTCACCAAACTCGATGGAATGGGCCACGCGCAGCCCCGCGCGTTCCACCTCGGCGCGCAAAACCTTCGGCGCGGGCAACATGCCGCCCGGAAAAATGTATTTCTGGATGAAATCCACACCCCGGCGATAGACCTCCCAGCGGCGATCCTGCACCGTGATGATCTGCAGCGTGGCGCTTTTGCCGGGTTTAAGATTGTCGCGCAAGGTATTGAAATACTTGGGCCAATA
>Ga0209137_1001974_pt1 | contig 18696 bp, 18 predicted proteins | sample SaaInl5LU_22_DNA_FD_184642 | JGI IMG/M metagenome (GOLD analysis project Ga0209137, IMG submission 184642) | Marine microbial communities from expanding oxygen minimum zones in the Saanich Inlet - ESP_105LU_22_DNA (SPAdes) (version 2) | ecosystem: Environmental > Aquatic > Marine > Intertidal... | reverse complement strand
ATCTGAAAGAGTATCTACTGCTTTTTTATAAGCTTCAATTGTAGGCCCTGTCTTGCTATCAGTAGCTAACTCTCTTATACAAGCAGTATCAGTCATTTTAGCAGAGCTTCTACTAAAGATATTGTTGCCATCAAAACCACCAAAGAAAGGAAGTCTGAATTTCATGAATTTCATATTTTTTGTTGTAGCGTCAGAAGGTCTTACGAATCTAGTACCGCTTAAATCTCTGTTTCTTTTATAAACTGCTTTAGACCATACAATGTTGTTGCCATCCAAACTAACATCAATCTTTTGCATAGTGAAGTAATTTCCACCTAAAGTGTTAGATTCGTTTTCGTTTTTAAGTGCAGACTGAGGATAGAACTTTGTAAAGAAAGTTAATGAGCTATTAAACTCTTTATCAAGAAGTTCTCCAAACTCATTGTCGGAATGATTTTTCTTTCCAAACTTCATTCCCCAAGGAAGCTGAGTTGAAACCTCAAGATCAGTAGAACTTACTTTTCTAGCTATTGTCTTGACAAAAGGCATAGGCATCATTCTTAAGTCACTAATATTTGGCCCGCTGCTAGATAACATTTGCGGTCCAGACTCAGAAAGATCACTTGAATTGAAGTCTATTTCGCCAACTGAGTAAAAACCAAAAGGAACAGTGCTTTTAGGAATATCACCATTTAAAACATCATCTGACATCTCAATTCTTACAAAACTGTTTTTAACAACAAACTCTCCATCTGTTACCAAAGTCTGCTTTTCTTTGTCAACTGAGAAGTCCCAATAAGTATTCATATCTCCTACAAGCCTACCTATGAAATTACTGCTGTCTCTATCAAGATTTGCATTCTTCCATACAAGTAACTTTTCTCCTGTTATAGGATCAGAATCAAATCTTTCTAGACTCAATGTAAATGTGCTCCATCGAGTATTGTCTCCAATAATAATATCACTTACAAGCAATCTATACTTGTCATTAGCATAAGCACCATCATCTAACGCATGCAATCTAAATAGCTTTATTGCATTTGATACATTTAATGTTGTGGAAGTATCATCTGCATCGAAAATTTGAGATGTAACCCAAGGTGTCTTTGCATTTGTAAATCTATTAGTCCAATCAGTAAGATTAGTAGCGTCTAGTCTCTTTACAAAACAAACTTTTTTTGCTAGTTCTGTAGCGTTATCAGTTTGCAAAAGACCTGCATCTGAAGGGTTATAGACACTCAAATCAGCTTCTACGTGAGAATAAAGCAAGTGACCACGCTCTAGAAACTTCTCAGGATCTGTGTTTAAAACCTTAGCAAAATATTTACTGCTATTTGGGTCTAAGCTAAGATCATATACATTACTTTCTTCTGGATTATCAAATCCCGTAAGATAAAGTGTAAATTCATTTTCATCACTTAGTTTACCTAATTCATATCCACCTAAATCATCAGAAGCAGTACCAAAACCTTTAGGAGCGCCACCAGACTCAGAAAAAGTAACAGATGATGCTGAAAACGATGAATAAGATGCTGAGTTGTAAATATCGTCAACATCTAAGGATAATGCTACGCCTTGCGCTGTCATTAGAAGACCAAGTCCTACAGGACCACAATCGCTTGCAGTACAAATACTAGCTTCTAATAAATCGCTATTTGTAGGCGCATCTTTTAAAAATGCTCCTATAACGTGTGTTCTTGAAACAGTTAGTCCTGTGTTAGTTGAAGACGTGATAGCATATTGATTGTCTTGAATAACGCCTGATTCTTCGTCATATTGTCTTTCTGAAAGATTAAATCCAGCGCCTACAGCAGATGGCGTTCCATCTCCGACGCCTAGTGTTCTTACATAAGTACCTGCTTGTGAATTTTTCATCCATTCGTTGACGCCTAACGGGCCATTTAAGTTCCCATTTCCATCTTTTGTAGTATTATTAACATTTCCGAATGTGCTATTAAACTGCTGAATATTTGCAAACGTCTTAGGAACGAAGGCTGGACCTTTTTGGGAAGGCCCTACGACAGCAGCTGGAACACCTTGCGGCAATTGTTGTTGGCTACTTACTTGTGATAAGTCTATTTCATTAAGAATTACTCTTGCTGAGCCTTGTCCAGCCATACTTAGTTCTCCTGTTGTTATTTAGTTTTAATTATATTATTGTGGGTAACTTACACCGCTATTTGTTATAACGAAGTCGATTTGTATAAATTCTACTGCTCTTGTAGGAACAATGATTATTTTGCCGTTTAGTCTATTATTATCAACATCAGCATCTGTATTGTTTGTAGAGTCCATAATAACTCTATAACCTTCAATACCACTATTTAGTTGAATTTGTGCTAATTCTAAGCTTGCACTAGATATAAATCTATCTCTTGTTGCTTGATTATTCTGAGCAAATAAAAGACCTTGCGCAATAAGCTCTATTCTTCTTTTAACTTCAAGAACTAGCCTTCTAACATTTACTCTATCAAGCGCAGTCCTAGCAATTTGAGTTGTTTTCTGACCAAAGATTACAAACTGATTATTAGGAAAGTTTGCAACAGGATTTATTCTTGATTCGTAAAGATCATCTCTATTCTTTGTGTTTAATCTGACGTCAAGTCCTTTTACTCTAGCCAAACCTCCTCTTCCAAATCCTGCAGGCGCAAACCATGGAGATGAAACAGCGTCAGTTGCTGCTATTGCACTTAGAGCTGCTACTGATGCGGGTGCTCTTACTACACGCTGATTAATAAGCAAACCATCAGGATCATCACCTGCATCTAAAATCATTACATCAGGAAAATATGTAGCAACGTAAGAGTTATCAATGTTTCTAGTATTAAAAGCATCTGCTGTCGATAAAACGTCAGTTCTACCATCCTGCCTACCTTCAGAATCTACAAACAGTCTAGTTCCTAGCTTATCATGTGCAGGTATATCCATAATGTATATAGACTTTCCGTATTCTTTAACTCTTCTTGCAGCAAAATCAGTAACTAAAGGACATCTAATTCCAGGAACAACAAGAACGTTATTATTAGTAACCATAACATCTGTCAAAGCTCTTATGGCATTCTTATAAGATACCACGTTGTTGCTAAGATTTTCTACACCATGCATAGGCAAACCGCTATCTGTTATAGTAGTAGAAAGAAGCTGTGAGCTAAAAGCAATAGCCTTGCCGCCTACCTCATTAGAAGCAGATCTATCAGTCATTCTAGCCATGTCACTATCGAAAGGATTGAGACCATGCCAACCACCTTGCATAGGAACTGTAAACTTAGCAAAAACACTCATTCTATTAAATTTAACAGCATCTTCCTCTAACAAGTCAGAAAGAGAAAATGTTGTATCTGCATTTTTTCTATCATAATAAAGCTTTTTGCCCTCTAATGATAAAACATCAGATATACTCGACAATGCTGTTTCTGTACCAAATCTAACTCTTGAAAGACTAAATTTATTATAGTTATTGCTGTCTTTTTCAGATTGACTCTGCAAGTTAAAAATTTGTCCTTTGCCTTTGTAAGACAAAAGATCGTATAGCAATTCATTAAACACGTAAGAGTTGTTAGGTTGTCTTAGCTCCTTTACAACAGAAGTGTGTAATCCCCAACATAAAGAAGATTTTAAAACTTCAGAGTTTGAAAAAGATTTAAAACTTGCAGCTTCTCTATCACCAAAAGTTATTTTACTTCTCATAGGCAAAGGAAGAGATAATACGTTTGAACTGTGTGTTGTGTTTGTTGAAGAGAACAAGTGCGAGTCAATGCCTCTAAAACCAAAAGGTAAAGATTCAGGCGGAACTTCTTTGTTCATTACTTCGTCAGATACTTCAACACGTATTAATCTACTATTGTTTTCGTATAGACCTTCAGTAATAATTCTTCGCTCGTCTTCGCTTTCAGCATCGAAGTGGAAATATACCTTTTTGTCACCGATTACTTTAGCAATAAAATTATCAGCGTCAGGATTTAAGCTACAGTTAGCAAAAGTTTCATAAATTATTTGTGAGTCATCTGTATCTTTAAGATCTCTTACAACAACATTAAAAGTTCCAAATTTATCGTTAGGATCTGTAGATGCTAGTATGTTATTAAATGTTATTTTGTATTTAGAAGAAGCATATGTTCCATCATCTAAAGAAGCAATTGAGAAAAGATTGTACTCTTTGCCACTGAATGGTTGTGAAATAACATGAGGCGTCGCAGGTGCACTAAATCTATTTGAATAGTCACCAAGATCTTTTATTTTTTCTACAGTTGAACCATTTACTATAGTCACTGTGCTTGCTGTAACTAGTCCTGTATCTATAGGCCAAGATTTATATAAAACATAACCTTCTTCGTCTAGTTTAGTAGGATCTGTATTTAAGACCTTAGGCATATAAGAAGAGCTATTTCTGTCTAAAGAAACCATAAATGGACCTTTTGACTTTGTAGCATCACTTTGATTAGCAAACTTAATGTAAAAAGAGTTATTTGTAATAGATAATGCTGATACACTAGAAGCAGTAAGACTGCCTTGCGTTATTCTGCTAACAGGATTTGATGCACTTCCAAACAAAGTAATATAATCAGTTCCTGCTACGATAGCTCCTACAGCAACATCAGTAGGTGTATCGTAAATGTCTGTAACCAATGTTCCTACTGAAGTTGTTGCAGCAGTTACTGTTGCTGTTATAATATCAATATTACCACCGAGAGTTCCTGCGCCACCAATTTCTACTGGCTGTATTTTGAATCCCGCACCTATTTCATCTTTTATGCCGCTACCTAATACTCTACAAAATTCAATTGCGCTTCCGTTATTTTCAAAAAACTCGTAAGCTGCTTGTAGCCCAGGTGTTCTTTTACTTGATTTACCAAAAGTATAATCCAGTTCTTCTTTAGTAGATATATAAGTTGGTACAAAAGCAGGGCCTTTTTCTGCTGTACCAACAATGGCAACAGGTGTTACTCTGTTAATGGGATTAGGTCTCGCGATTATTTCAACTTCTCTCTCGAAGAAGCCTGGAGACTTAAAAATCTGCTCTGCCATGTCATTGCTCCTATTATAGTTCTGTTATAAGTATTCAATTCAAATTCATAATTATTTTTTAGTTTCATTCAAACTAAAAAGAAGTTCAGCATACTTTTGATCGTATACTGTTTCACCATTTGATGAAGTTTTTGCTAAGACTTGTTGTCTTTCACCCACACTATTTTCTACCCAAACTTTTTTATATCGACGATATTCAGTACTCCAACCTGCAACATCATCATGAAGTTCATCTTGTGTGTTTCCGCTCATAGTGTAAGAGTTTGTTTTGTCGTCCTTGTAGAAATTAAGTTCATTTTGAACTCCATCAAGTCCTACAAGTTGTGAACCAACAAAATCAGAATCTTGTATTAACGACGTTTCACTCTGTTGAATTCCGTTTTCTTTTTGGTATATTTCCTCATCTTTATCGTAAAAGTCAAAACTAATCCTATTTGGTGATTGGTAAGACCTAACAGGTGACTTTGTGTGAATATCAGGATTTATTATATATCCGCTAGCTGAAAGCGAAAAAGTTTGTCTAACATATCTTTCTTGGTCAGTAAAATCTTCGTAATTAGCATCTTGATTTATGCTTCCGTCGAACTTTCCTAGAAACCAATAGCCTTTAGGTGATACAAGCTTTATTTGATTACCAGGATTAATTGTAAAAGAAGACATTATTGTTTCAATAAAGTTGTTCATTTGTTTTGCAAAAGAACTCCATATGACAATCTCATATTTAGCAGAATAAGATTTAACAGGAGGTAACTGAACTGTTTCTATAATGTTTCCTTCTACTTGAGGATTTAGTGTTAGCTTTCCTTCTTCGTTTACTTTAGTTGAAGAAGAGTTATTAAGTCCTTCTGGGTTATTATTTATTCTTACGTCGTTTGACTTAGAGTGTATTCTTTTAATTGTTATAGGAAACATTTCGTTGTTAGACAACTTAGCATTAGAAGAAGTCATGTCAATGCCTGTTCTTGATATTGCTACAAGTGGAAGTATTAATATTCCATTACTATCTGTAATAGGCTTTTCTCTTCTTGTTATAGCATATCTTTCGCCTGAAGCAAATATAACTGGGACTTTTTTTATTTCCTTGTCTAATTTATAATATAGAGGCATTTCTTTATCAAACAAGTCAAAAACACTTCTATCTAAATCTTCTATTCCGCAAGAAGGAATGTTTAGATCGCTTCCTGGCGCTCCACTATCTTCATACCCTAATATAATGCTATTTTTAGATTCTATGTTTTTGTCAAATCTTGTTGTCATTCATCGTCTCCATAAAATCCTGTACCTACACCATTAATAGACTTTGTAGTTCCGTCTGGTGCGATTTTTTTAGGACCAGTTAAAGGTGCGTCTAAAACACCATCAGCTCTTAACTGACGTTTATCAGACTCATTAAAACCTCTTTGTTGCTCAAAAGTAGTCTGTATAGCATCAGGATCTGTATACTGTTCAGAAGTAGGACCTAATGCAGCAACATTTATATGCTGAAGTCTTGCAGGCTTACCTTTCATCTTGTAAGATGCTATTCTTTCTACTTGACCTTTAATAAATTTTTCAACTGATATTGATGTTGATTCAAAGAAAGTTGGCCCATAACTAAAGTAGTCACCTACTCTTATTTCAAGGTTTCTATCAAGCAAGTCTCTTGGATGAAGATATACAGTAACGTCATAAAGAGTTTCATGTCCAAACTTAGATGTTTTAACTTCAGCTTGCCCCCATTCAACAAGACATTCTACCTCAACAGGAGGATCAAATATTTTATCTTGTGACTCGCTATAAAGACTGTTTGTATTAGTCAAGTCTTCTCTTAATTGATAATAATATATTTTTTGACCTGCAACGTCTTTTATTAACTCTTTAGTGATATCACTAAAAAAGTCTGATTCTTTTTGACCTAGGAATAATCTTGACATTTTATCACCCTACAATTATGACTCTTCCGTTAGGAATAGGCACACGCTTAAGTATATTCATCATCTGCTCAGACTGAGCAGAGTCTGCTTCTAGAAGTTTTTGATACGTTAAACCTTCTAACGTTTCTTTAAGATTAGTCAACAGTCTGTCTTTTTCTTCCTTGCCTTGACTAATAAGATCAGACCCGTTCATTTGCAAGTCGCTGCCAGGAATAGGCACAGAACTAAACTTAGACCTTATTAGGCCAAGTGTTTCTTTACACATAGCTAATGTATAATGTCTTATCCAAGTTCTAGCCATAGAGTTAAGTGATGAATACTTTACAGCACCGAAAGGAATATTAAATAAGTTTGATACACCTTTGATTGATTCATCATCATAAGGTAACGAAGGAAGAAAAGGGTCAGCAGGAAAACCTATCCTAAAGAATAATGCTTGCGGATTGTCTGATGTTGGTTTAGGATATATTCTTATTTTTGAGCCCTGTATCTGATAAGAATAGTTGCTTCTTCTTACTCTGTTAGAAATGTCAAGCTGTCCTGCTCTTAACAAATCTTCAAAAACAGGTAATACATAAAAAACAGTTTCAGGCGTAAAAGATTCAAAAGAAAATTGATTATTAAGATAGTTTATAGCTGAAGTAGTATCAAAAAATCTATATGCTGCCTGAGGAGAAAAGTGAAATACTTCGTATATTCTCATCTTTTGAGGTGAAGCGTGTGGTAGTACACTGATATTTGCCTCGTTAAAAATACTAGTAGGGTCATCTTTAGGCTTAAGTGTTAAATAAGCAAGCCCTCCATCTCTAGGATCTGCAAATTTCATCTCTTCATACAAGTCATAATCTTGTCTTCCTTGCTCTAATTGAATACTTCCACTTATAGCATTATAAGCACCACCTACACCAGCCTGCTCAGCATAAGGCTCAGCTCTACGTATAAGATACTCAAGAGTTTCTCTAGGAAATAAGTTTTCTTTTCCATGCGGACCTACTAATAATTCAACAGGATTAGCAATTACTTGTGTGCCTTTAATCGTATTGCCTGTTAAAAAATTAGGATCTGTTATGTCTTGTATCTCTAGTACATGACCTCCTGCGTCTACATATTCAAGTAATGCATTTTGCTTATAGCCTTCTTGAACAAGAGAACCTGTACTGATTCCCATCAAGTTAGACATGTAAGACATAGCCTGATGCGCATTAAGTTGCTTGCTTAATTCAAAAGACGCATCTTCAAAGTTTGCCCATATCTGCTTGCTAGTTAATTCTACAGTCATTATATCGTCACCAAGTTTACGCTTAACATATGTAACGATACCATCAGCATCAGCAGCAAAATGCTGATCACTGTCAAATGTGCCAAAAGGCGTCGGATTTTTTGTCTGCTTAAATGAAATCATAGACTGCTCCAAATACTACATTATAAGTATTCGTAACAGTTCGACTTTTAAGGCATTGACAAAGATTCTTTCTCAACTAGTAGAAAAGCAATTCCTTTTCTTACAATTACTTTACTTCCTCTTGTCTCAATAAAAATACACTCATCACCTTCATGCATTAACTTTTGTCCTCGCACAAGAACAAGTTCCTTGCGTCTAGAGCTTTTAGTCTCAGAATTTTTATCATTGACATTCGATGGTTTCTCATCAGACAAAACTTCATTTACAGGTGAAGATTCAGATTCAATTGAAATTTCATCTTTTGAGTCAACAACTTCTTCTGATTTAACTTCTTCAACTGTTTCTGGTGTTGTATTTTTTCTTCTCTTAGCCATTATAAGTTTCCTTTATTGTTTATTAAGCTGCTAATGTTGTAGACATGCAAGACCAGAAGCTTCCAGTCCATACAAACATTTGCGTCATTCCAGCACTGAAAGTGCTGATGAGATCTCCGTCATCATCTCCAAGACCTTTGACTAGTCCGTTGTTGTTTGTAAAAGCTCTGTCTGCAGCACCTACGTTTGTAACTAGTACGACTCTTCCAGCTGTCTTATCAGCAGGTTCTGCAAGTGTAAATGATCCTGCTGGTGTAACTAAAACATGAGATTGCAATTCACAGTCAACGCTGCCTGCATCTGCTACTGCTTGTGTACTTACGCCAAGGGACAAACCGTCTCCTAAAGCAGTTGTATTCATTCCTTTGATACTGTCGATTACTGTTAACATATTATTCCACCAACCTTATGCTAATGTCTGTGATGTAAGTGACCAAGCTGAACCCGACCATACAAGCATTACTGATTGACCGCTAGTCAAACTAACTCCAAAACCGCTAAGTGAAATAGCAGCAGCAGCAGGAGCTGCTCCAACGTGACTAAGAACTAGCAATTGTCCTGCATCAGCATCAGTAAGATCAGGAATAACTAAATCTACAGCAGCATTAGTGTTACTTAGAAGGTGATAGGGTTGTGAAAGAACTAGTTTACCAGCTTCAAGATCTGTTGCAACATCAACAACAGCAGCAGGTGAGAGAACGAGGCCAGAGCCTGAAGATTGAACAACGCCTTTATCGGCTGACATTTTAATTTGTGGCATAATGTTTTCCTTTTTTGTTTTTGCTCGAAAGATTCCAGCACTCTGTCGAGTCAGATATTGCCTGTGCTGGGCTTAAAAATATATATGTGTTATAAATGAGTTTTATAAAATAATAGATTTAGTCTTCTTGTGAAGAAGTGCTTTCAAGAACAGACTCGACTTCTTCGTCTTGTTTTTCTTGTTCCTCACGTGGAACAAGCCTGTCAACAGCTTCTTGAATAGTATGCGCATCAGATAGAGAGAATGCTCCTCTACTCTGTGCTACTTGTACTGCGTTTAGAAGAATATTTACAGCTTGAACTTTTTCTGGTGTTAGCTCCATTTTGTGCTCCTTTTTATATACCAGAATTATATAAAAAGGCTGCTAAATGTTAAAATTTTTGCCAAAAAGTTACTAGTGCCATAATAGCCTGAACAACGCTAAATACTGTGATTGCTTTGATTTTAAAGTCTCTAAGTTCTTTGACTTCTTTTTTTAGCTCTTTTAGGTTATCAATGCTTATTGACTCAACCTTTACTTTTATTTTTTCGATATCATTAATGCTTGCAACTTCAGACATATCTCTTTTCCAAGAGATAATATCTTCAATTCTATCTTCGCGAAGTGTTATAGCCAAAACACGTTGATCGATTTCAGATATTTTTTGGTTCAAAAGACTCATGTTTTTGTTTAGCGCATCAAGCTGTGCAAGAACCATTTTATTGTATTCAGATACTGCAAAATTATTTTCTTGTATCTCCCTCATTGAAACTCCTTTGCTGTGTCTTTTATAATTATCAATATTATCAATAACTTAAAAGTATTTTATTGCAGCTATTGATGAAACTACACCGACGACAATTCCTATGCTAAAAGAGTAAACCTTGACTTTAAAATCATCATAGTCTTTATGTCTTTTTTTGAGAATATCTATTTCATGTACAAGATTATTATTTTCTATGACAATCTTATCATATTTGTCTTTTACTATTTGAATTTTATCATGACAAGCTTCTGTTATTATTTTTTTAGATGATGTACATTCTTTTCTTTCTTGCATTATCCATCTATTGCAGTCAGATGTACTATATGCTGTAGCAATTTGGAGTCTTGCAACTTGACTAATATCCATAAGAATAGAAGTCTGACTAGCCTCATATATTGATCCTTTATTTACTGCAAAAACTTCTAGCTTTATTTCGCCAAAATTTATTTGTTTTTCTATAGGCTTATCAAGTGATTCAATGCAAGCTGATAATTGCATTTTTTGTATTTCTGTTTCAACTAATTGTCCGTATGATATATTGCTAATAAAAAGCAAACAAATAAAACAGAGCCTTATTATATTAGTCATTTGAGCTACTCCTGAAGTCATCACACAATTCACAATTAAAGTCAACGCATATTTTTAGACCTGCGTCTATTTTTTCTTCACATGCAGTGCTCTCTTCAGATCTGCAAGCGTCAAGTGCATTGCTTACTTTTTTATCGTATTGTTCTATTGTTTTTTGAAAACTTAATTCACAATTCTCAAGAAGAGAAATTTCTTGGCTACAAACGATAGACTTTTCAGGAGGCAAAGGACAAACTACTGATTCTTTACCAGATTTAAATCCTTTATCGTATACTACCTTGTTGTTGAAAGTATAGGCAGACAAAACAACCAAAGATATTAAAGTATACTTAGAAAACTTTGGATTAGACTTTATAAAAGCCAAAACTACATTAAACATTTTATTTTCTCCTTGTGTAAAAAAAAATCAATTTTATTATAATTAAAAAACACCCATTAATTTAAATAGGAGAAAAATTATGAGTTATATTAAAACATTAATCGCAACACTTGCTATTTCTTTGAGCTTAGTCGCATGTGACTCTGACAAGCAATCAAACACTGAAGTACATGATTGCATGGCAGGCGTAACGCTAGATCAAGGCGTTGCAGGCTCACAAGATGAGATGTTAGACCAAGATCCTGTTGCAGGCACAGAACCGATCGCAGGTGTAGAAGCTGGTACAACTGCTGGAACAGAAGGCGGTCTTAGCGCTGGTACTGTAGAAGCAGGCGTAGAAGCAGGCGTAGAAGCAGGCGTAGAAGCAGGCGTAGAAGCAGGCGTAGAAGCTGGTGTTGAGGCTGGTACAACTGCTGGAACAGAAGGCGGATCTACTGGTGGTTCTCAAGAAGATTTCCCTGGCTAATTTCTATCTCTTTTTTAGCCTTGCTAAGCTGTTTAAATTGATATTCAGCTTTTAAAGCAAGAGACCTGTTTGGATAAGTCTTTAAATAGACAATCTTTACAGGTCTCTTGCTTTTTTTATTTGTATATTTAGCGCCACCTTTTATTTCACCATTATGCTGTCTAATTCTCCGTGCAATATCAGTTGTTATTCCGCAATACAAAGAATTATCTTTGCACCTTAACACATATAGATACCACATAAATTACTTCCTGAAATAATATATACTTATAATAAAAGTTTAGGAATTTACATAATGTTAGATGTAAAAAATTATATAAATTTGCTGTCTGAAGAATACGACAAAAAATTTACTTTTAGCGAAGAAGAAATTAAAACTTCTAATAGAGTAACTGTTATGGAAGTAGCCAAAAAACAGCTTAATAAAAATTTTTTTGTAAACGAAAAAAACGAAATAGATGTTAAGGCAACATTTCCTTTATACTTTGAGCTTAAAGAAGTAGCTATAAATAATATAAAAAATATTGCTCATCTAATCTCAGACCACAGAGATATGCAAAATAGATGCTTTACAAGAGCAAAGCCTACTGATTACGCACAGTATACAAGATACTATAAAAACGCAAGAGTAAAAAAAAGAACAGAAGAAACGCTTGCTGAAAACGGAAGAACTTTATTTTCTACTCTTAAGGATTCGCCAAGAAATTGGTTAATGATAGATGTAGACTATTATACTACTGACTATAGCTTAGCTACAAAAGAAAACAGAGAAATAGCTATAAACAGTTTTATAAATGAACTTCCTGAATGTTTTCAAAATACAAGTTTTTGTGTACAATATTCCAATGGAATGTTAGTAAGAGATGATACTACTCTAAAAGCACACATATTTTTTATGACAGAACAATCATTAATGTCAGAACAATTAAAGCCATGGATTAAAAAAAGGGCAAAACAAGCAGATCCTTGTACATTTAATACAGCACAAATTTATTTTATTGCAGACCCTTACTTTACAGGTATTCAGGACCCTTTTAATGAATCAAGTAGAGTTGTTTTGTTTAACAAAAAAAATAAAAAAATTAATCTTCCTTTAAAACAAATAAAAGAAGATTATATATATAATATGCTTAGTAATGTAATTCTAAAAAAAGAAAGTGAGCAAATAATATGAGATTAACAAACTCAAGTCAAGTTAAGAGATATATCGCTAGACTAATTAAAGAAGAAAAAGAAGCGATGGAAAACCCTTTTGAAGATTTTGAAGACATGGAAGACATGGACGATATGGAGCCTATGTCTAACGTAAGTGACGGAACTAGAGGAGGATATCAAGCTGGATATGGCGATTCACTTGAAAGAAATATGCCTATGGAAGTTGAAGGTCCTGTAGAAGAAGCTGTAATCCCTTTAAAGCTTCTTAGAGGTGCAAGAAGACTTAGCGAAAGCAGAGAAGTATCAGCATCATCAAGAAAAGTTGCAGCTGCTTATAATAGATTCAAGCAAGGCTACATTAACGAGTCTGAATTTTATCATTCACTAAGAAAAATTACAGGTATTCCTACTTATAGAACATTTGTTTCTAATGGAAATAGAAGAGTTTCTATTAGAAAGTTTGTAAGAGGATAATACAAAAAGGAAATCTCAATGCTAAAATCTAAATTAATTGAATCAATTGAAGATCTTGCATTAGAGATTGCTGCTTCACAAATGTCAAAAGATAGAGACATAGAGTATTATACTGTTTCTATGGTAAAAGCTCACAAGAACATCCTTGAAGGAAAATCTTTTGACGCTTTGACTGATGGCTTTATACCTTTTACCTTTGAAGGTTGCATTAAAAGTGGTGGTGACTACAGAAAACTTAGCAGTGAAGACATAAGAAGAACTAATAAGTATAATTCTGAAACTATTAACTACTTAAATCATATTGCAAAACATAGGTATTCTTTTACGCCTAAGCATCTATCTTTTAAAGACGATAAACCAGTTATTGAATGGAATAAATTTAATCTTGAAGAACATATAAGATTTATTAAAGAGTCAATGACTATGTTGTCAACTCTATCTTTAGACCATAAGCTTTTAAACGGCTTTTGGGATGGATCAAGTCTAATGATAGAAGGCAACAATAAAAATAAAAAGTTGCTAAGCGAAGGATCAGCTTTAGGCTGCCCTAAACAAAATTACGATTATGCGAAAGAAAGCTTTGATAAAACACTAAGCATGATCGAAGAAAGCTTAACAAAAAATGGTTTTTACGTTGAAGGCATATATGATGCAGGTTCTCTAAGAAGAAAAAAGAGCATAGTTGGCGATCTAGACTTTTTAGTCAATGTCGTAGGACACAAAGATGTAGGTGTCGTTAAAGAAGGCGCTTTTGCAGAAAAGCAATTTGAAGATACATACGTATGGCTATTTGGTAACTCAATTAAAACTTACCTATCAGAAAACTACGGAAAAGAAGTTTTTCAAAGAAAGCAAATGGCACAGTTTGAAAACAACAATATGCAGTGTGATATCTTTATGACTACTCCTTCTAATATACACACAAGAAGATGCTATTGGACAGGATCTGCTCCTTTTAATGCCAAAATGATGTATAACGGCTTTAAAAAGAATAGATTATACGCCTATGACTTTATCTACGACAAAAATATAAATAAGTTCTTAATTCCTAAAAATGAAGAACAAATATTTGAATGTTTTGGTTTAGACTACGTAAAGCCTGAAGACAGACTTTAGTCTTTGTTTTTTAGGCGTTGAATTTCTTTACGAAGCTCTTCGTCTTCTTTGTCAAGTATGCTCACAGCTGATGCGAGATACTTGTCTAGTGAACTTTGTCCTAAAACATATCCTATTGTTAGTGCGCTAGAAGAAATAATCATAGTAACTAACAAAACAAGTTCATAAAATTCTAGCTTTGACTTTAAATGCATTAGCATATAAAACATGCCTGCTTTTGTCAAAAGCTCAGAAATCATATAAGCAAGAAATTTTTTGCTCTGTAGCGGACTTAATGCACTTTTAGAATTCATATTTATACCTTTACTTTTGAATAAAATAAATCTTTTATAGACTGATCTTTGACATTCCTATCAATATAGTCTTTCCAACCTTTGCGGTCTCTGTTAAAGTCATACGTTTTTTCACTGCTAATTATTATCTTTCTTAAAGTTTCTTCTTCGAGAAGATTTTGATTATTAAATACTTTTATGTTTTTAGCAGTAATCACGTATATGTTTTCTAAATCCATATTTTCAAATTCTACAAATCTATTAAACTCATTAGCAATTATAAGTTTTGTTTTTTCATATTTTCCTGCGTAAGCATTGTCAAATATTTCAAGTATACCTGTGATATTTTTAGATTCTTCAAAATCCTCAGGATAAACAACACACTTTCGAAATGCTTTATAGTATTCTTCAACAAAGTCTAAAAGAGAAATAACAGCACCATGTATTTTAAATTTAAACTTAAAAGCAATATATTCGTCATCATTTTCAGGTTTGTTGTACTCATTATTTCTTTTAATAGTGTCCCATTTTACTGAACTGGATAAATAGCTGAAATCTTCGCCTATTATTTCTAACATTCTTTTAAATACAATTAGATGCTCAGTTTTAGATTGAACTATTCCGTAGAATTGAGTAGAAGCTAGTTCATTAGGAGACATCATTCCTATTAATGTAAAATACAACTTACAAAAGTCAGGAGTTAAGTCTGGCTCTCTTTTAGTCAAACACTCAGAGTACCCATAAAAGACCATATTTTCAAATATTTCAACAGCAGTCTTAGAGTCTTTTATAAGCTCAGGTCTAAACATGTTGTACATTTTAGAAGCCTCGTTTATTAAATTTGTATAATGTTGCGCAATATCTAAAATATCTACGCATTTTCCACTAAAAATAGTATTAATTAATATTTCTTCTTCGTTAGAACCCATAAAACTTAGAAGAAAATTAAACAAATCAACAGATATTTCTTCTGTATATTTCACTACTGTGTGCGACTTTAAAAATATATTCTTTATTTTATCTCCACCCTCTAACACGCAATAATCTATTATTTCTTTCGCTTCGTTTTTGTCTAAAGTCGTAAGTAAATCAATAAAAGCAATTATCGCTAGCTCTACCTGATTGTAGTTGTTTGTGTCACAAATTACTCTTAGCGCTTCTAGATAAAAACTCTTATCTAGACTTCTAAACATTTCTATATTGTCTTTTCCTCTTTTTGTTACGCTATTATTGTCGAATTCATAGTTATTCATGCAAAATAGTCTGAAAACTTTCGGGTGCTGTCTTTTTACTAAGCACATCTCCTTATGCTTTTCAAATACTTTTCTTTCATCGAAGCTAATTACGTTTCCTGACTCTGCTTCTTCTTTTTTAATTGTGTCAACCATTTCTCTATAAACTGATAATACTGCTTCACTCTTAAGACATTCAGCAATTACTTCAGGGAAAAAGTCATTTTCCCTAAAATTTATTATTTGTTCAAATATATCTAGTGCAGTAAATCTATCATATCTAGAACTGCAAACAGTTCTTATTAAAGAAACAGCTATAGACTTATTGTTACCGTTATATAAATCTTCAACTATACTCGATGTTTCATCTGGTTCAAACTCAAGCAAGACACCGTCAGGTAAAAAGTAATCTGTTTCTCTTTTAGCGTTTTCAATTATATATTCAATCTGTTCGTCTGATAGTGTCCTGTTAATAGATTCTTTGCTCATATGGATATTGTATCTATTACAAGCATCGCTATATCTTAGTTCATAATTTGATCTTCTTATTTTAAGACTTATTATTTTATTTTCGTCATCTACGTTCGAGTTTTTTTCATGAACAATTAAAAGATATTGATCAGCACAATAGCTATAATAAGTGTCTTCGTCTTGGGTACACCATGTCAGATCTTTTACTTTTGTCTTTTTTAAGAATAATTTAAATGCATCAAAGTCTAGAGGATAAACAACTTCAATATCAGGAGTGTCTATAATTTTGACCCAGTTTTCTTTTCCTCTTACTTCATCTACTGCTAGTCTATCCTTGTAAAACCTTGTTATTTCAAAAACTCTACTAAAATCTGCTTTTCCTAGCTCAACAGATCGTTTAAATTCAGCATCAGCAACATGTTCATAATACTTCTTCATAAAAATATCTGCTGCTAAAAGACAGTCATCAAAATTTGTATCTGATGTTTCTCTCAAGTAGTTAAGAATAGGCTCGAATAAATTTGAAAATTTATTAATCTGAATAGGATCACCATCATAACCTATAAATTTACTCATTTCCTTTGTAACTAAAACTTCAGCAGCTTTCCTTTTCCTCTTGTCTTGTGCTAATGACTCTTTGTCAAGATCATGCTTTTTAAATGAAGCAACCAACGTTTTATAAAGCTTGTTATTCAATCTTACAATATCTGGTTTTGTAGAAATTATTTTCATTGCATCTATAATAAAATTTCTTTGACCAAGTAAAGATTCTAATAATAAAATTTTCATATTTTATATTCCCATTCTTTTTCTTAAAGAAGCCATTCTTTCACTCTTTGTAATGTTAAACTTCGAGAAAAGTGCAGAGTTCTCTTGCTTAAATTCTTCATAATCTTCTGAATAAGTTTCACTTATCGTTTTCAACAATTGATTTATAAGATTTTTTTGAGTCTCTTCTGCTGCTGTTCCTGTTTTAAGTATGTTTAAAATAATTCTATATGGGAAAAAGTATCTAGAAGCTACAATACATGCTTGCATAAATAACATAGTATTGTTGTTAGTTAGTACTCTTATATCGTCAGCATTTTCTTCAAATATTAAAATTGCATCTTCATTCAATTTTAGTATAGATACGTTTTTATAAAACTTTAAAATACTTTTTTTGCAAGACTCAAAGTTTAATTCTATAATTGCGCTACAAAGCGAGTTCATTGCTTCGTGTTTTATTTCACCATGGCTTCTATCAATCAAGTTCTTGGTTGAATTCTCTCCTAGGTTTTCTAAGATTTGTCTAGCGTTTTCATTGCTATTTAGCATAGAAATAAAATAAACTGGAGAAAAAATTCTATCATCATCATGATCACTAGATAAACAATCTTCGTATTGCTTCTTTAAAAACGGTACTTTTTCAATCTCTAATAGAAAACTTTTATCTTTTATAAAATCTAAAATATTACCTGCTACTTTAAATATGTTTAAATTAGTTAATTCAAGAGCTTCAATTAAATTTTGAATGTATTCTTCTCTAAATTTTTCAATATCTTTGTTTTTCACAAATAATAATTGATTAGTCATAGATGCGCTTGTAATATTATTAGCTATTATATGTTTAAGTAGCGAAGCGTCAGTCAAATTTATTAATTTGCTTGCTACTTCTACATTTGCGTTAGATACACTTATATAAATAGTTTTAAGCATAGATAAAGCGTCTGCTAAAGTAAACTTTTTAAGTGTACTACTAGAAGCTTGTATTGATATTTTTTCAAAATAATAACGTTCTTTTTCTTTAGAATTATTATGCGTATAAGCTGAATATACTATGTTTGCTAATAAATACTTATGAGTTGTATTTTGATCGTCAAAATAATTATTTTCTAAATAAAATATGATATCACTATCAGATGTATTATTTATTCCAAGCCTGTCTTCAAATACATTTCGTTCTGAGCAAACTTTTCCTACAACTATTTTTTTAATAAATTTGTCACAGTCATATTCTTCGCTTTCTGAATTTATCACAATATCGTTTTCTCTATACGTGCTTAAAAAAGAAGAAAGCTGATTGCTAGAAAATTTACTTAAAATATCTTTAATGTTGCCATTTGGGCTATTAAATGTATTAGGAAAAGACTTACTTTTTAAAAGTCTATAAGCTATTTCATCTTCTATTTCTAATTTTAAACTTTCAATTACTCTATAAATAAATTTTGACATTTCGCATAATGTAAACTCGTTATTTGTTTTAAATGCAATGTCAACCATTCTTAAGAATTTTTCTTTTCCAATACTGTCAAAACTTATTGTTCCTTTTTGAATATTCTTAAGCGCAAAAACAAAATAAGCA
>Ga0209137_1001973_pt1 | contig 18702 bp, 12 predicted proteins | sample SaaInl5LU_22_DNA_FD_184642 | JGI IMG/M metagenome (GOLD analysis project Ga0209137, IMG submission 184642) | Marine microbial communities from expanding oxygen minimum zones in the Saanich Inlet - ESP_105LU_22_DNA (SPAdes) (version 2) | ecosystem: Environmental > Aquatic > Marine > Intertidal... | reverse complement strand
AGCTTGCATAAATTCGTCTGTTACATTAACAGCATTATTTAAGTTAAAACATTTTCTGTTTGCATCTCCACCTGTTGGTAAACGCATATTTATAAACTCGACAATGTCAGGATGACTTATATCCATGTAAGCTGCGTAAGATCCTTTGCGAGTTTTTCCTTGTCTATAAGCTGTCATATCACTGTCAACAGTTTTCAAGAAAGGCATGGGTCCTGGAGAAATTTGGCTATTTGATCTAACACCTGACCAGTGACCTCCTACGCCTCCTCCTTTGATCGACATCCATCTTAACTCTTCACTGTGTGATATTAATCCTTCAATAGAATCACCTACATAGCTCAAGAAGCAAGAAATAGGAAGACCTCTCTCTACACTTCCTGGCTTTGCAGCATTTGAAAGAATAGGAGAGGAAAACATAAACCAGCCTTTAGAAGCATATTCGTATACTCTTTGTGCTAGTTCTAGATCTTGTTTACCTTTATAACTAGAAAATGCAAGAGAAGCTCTTGCAAAAGATTCTTGAGGAGATTCTTCGCTTTCTTGCATATAATAATCTTTTAAAAGATTTGCAGCAAACTCTGTTATATTTTCGTCTCTAGACTTATCGATTTCAATACCAAAACAAATTTTTTTCATAATACCCCTTATTAGTCTGAACTTCCAACTTGCCCTTCTTTTCGAATAGACTTGTTAGATAGTTCTAAATATTCTGACTCTTCTACAATATTAAATTGATTATCGCACTTTAACACAATCAATTGAAAAGGTAGCTTAGCATCTTTGTTTATAGTATATACTTTATTTCCAATATTTACACAATTAATAAAAATTTCACCAGTATAGCCAATATCGATAACACCTGCTCTTACTTTAAGATCTGTCTTTGTGATTGATCCTCGCTCTTGAATAAGTGCTACATGTCCTTCTGGTACAACTATTTTAAGACCTGTAGGAATCATGACTTTTTTATCTATGTTGATAGACATACTCTGATATGTTGATGGGTATACTTTTATACTTTTTCCACTTGCATTATATAAGTCAAGGCCTGCACTTTCTCCTCCGTAAGCAGGCAAATACTCTTTATTAAGAACTGTATTGTTTTGTAAAGTTTTCTTTAGACTTTCTGTAATTGTAATGTTAATCATTTTTTATTTACTTCCTTCCAAGTTTCTTTTAGCTTCTTTTTTAAAGCATTGCTGTCTTGCTCAACAGCTTCATTCATAGTCAATTCGTTATCATCTAAAACTTCAAAACTTGACATAGCTGTATCAATGCTTATAGGAAAGAGCAAACCGTCTCTTCCCGCTCTGTTTTTTGCTACAAAAATTCTTCCGCTACCTTCAGCTTTTTCCATAGGCTTTCTGCTAATGGACAATACTATATCAGCGACCTGTGCCTTTCCGTATGCTTCAGACATATTTTCCAAACCAACAACGTCAGATTTAGAAGAATCTTTATTTGCCTGAGACGCAGTCCATACTGGAATATTCATTTCTACTGCAAGATTTCTAAGCTCTGTATAAATTAGTTTAAGTTCATGTCTAAGTGAGTCATATTCTCTTGAAGACTTCATGACGTCAGCATAATCAATTACGATAAGACCAGGTTTAAAACCTTTAAGTGATAGTTTTTCAATATGATTCCTGATTGTATTTACCGATGCAGAACCTGTAGGGTACTCTTTAATTATTAATCCGCCAAGATTGTTTGACATTTCTTTGTAGCGTGCTTTGACCTCATCTTTTCTTTCAATGATTTCATTAGAAGGTATTTGACAAAGATTAGAGTCATACCTTTTGCCTGTCTCATGTTCTGACAATTCAAATGTATAGTGGACTACATTTTTTCCTGCTCTCATAGCTTCACATCCCATAGCAACTAAAAAGTGCGACTTGCCTACGCCAGTATTAGCTACTACTACACCAATTTCACCTCTTCCTAAACCGCCTCTTAAAATATCTTTATCATCAAGCCTGCCTAATCCAGTAGGTACAACTTGACGATTAATCTGAACAAATCTTGCTTCCATGTCGTCAAAGAAATTGTGACCAGTAGAATTAGGCATGCCAACTGAAATTGCATTTTTCATAATATTAATTACTGACTCGTATTTTTCAGTCTGTATTAATTCTACACTTTGTGTTAATGCCTCTTTAAATGCTTGTCTCTTGCAAAACTCTAAAGCTTTGTCTTTTACCCATTGCAAATCACCCATGTCTGGGTTTGTTTTAATTCTATGTAAGTATTCTATGATTTGATCACGAAGAACTGTGTCGTTTGATTTTGTAAGATCGTCCTTTATAATTGTTACAAGCAATTGCAAAGTTGGAAACGACCTATATTTTCCATAATATTCGAAATATTTTTTGCATAGATACGACAAGTACTTAAGGTCAAAATATTCTGGTATAAGTACTTCTACCATTTGTGCTGCCCATTGTGTATCAGTCAGCATACTTTGAAATGTTTTTTCTTGAAAAGGCTTTCCAAAATTAGAAAAGTTAACTTGCGACGTCATTTATTCTCCAGACTAGACTTTGTAACGATAAAAAATTTATGTGGGTCAAAGATATTTAAACCTTTTTTATTTAGAACCCTAATAAAGCCAAACTTATCATTAGACTTATTAGATTCTTCTTGAAAATTAATAGCTTTAATTTGATGAGGCGAAAGTAATCCGCTTACAAGTATAGACAAAGAATAAGTTTTCTTTATGTCGTCTTTTGAGCATGATATTTCTTGTAGTGCTTTAAGCTTTTTACCTTCTGATATTAAATTATTTGCTTTACTTATTATATCATCAATATATAAAATATTGCACTCTTTTAATTCCGGGAATAACTTTCTTAATGTTGAAAAGCCTATGCCTTTTACTCCCTTTAAACCGTCTGATTGATCTCCTACCATTGCTCTTGCTAAAGTAAAATTATTTGGGTGTACGCCAAATTTTTCAATCACTTGATGTGTATCTATAATTTTTTTCTGATTTGTAGACCAGACAACAGTATTTTGATTTATAAGCTGATAATAGTCTTTATCAGAAGATACTATTATCTTTTGTTTTTCTGCGTTTTTATAACACAAATAAGATATTACATCATCAGCTTCACAGTCTTCTACATATATTTGCTTTATTAGCGTCTTTCCAATAAGCTCTATTAAAGTAGAGAGTTGATCATCCCTATTCTCTACTGAACCTGAAATGAACTCGTTATTTCTATTTAGCTTAACAGGTCGCCTATTGTTTTTATAGCTTTTGGATATGTTTCTTCTTTTTGTAGAACCTCCTCCTTCCCATACAACAACAATATTGCTTGGGTTAAATTTTTCTGTTAATGTCTGAACATTTTTAAGAAAACCGACAATGCCACCACACTCTGTATTATGAAGTGACATAGAAGGATTAGCAGAAAAATGTCTTAGAAATGTATTCATTCCGTCTATGTAGATTTCAGGTTTATTCAATTAATTACTCCGGCTCTACCCAGTCACTTGACTCAATCTCTCTAGACAAAGCTTCCATTTCAGTATAGCTCTCTGGATCTATATGTATATCTTCTGCTGTGATAGACTTTCTAACATATACCTCCTCTATAAGATCGTTTATATAGTCAACATATTGCGCGTCTTTTTTAACAGAGTCAAATTCAGCTTTATAGAATTTTTTCTCAATAATCATTTCGCCTTCAGGAGAAGTAACAATTAAATGTTTCCATGCACCAGCACCACCGACTTCTATCTCGTAGCCGTCTTTGTTCTTTTTAGGTCCTGCTTTTCTTAGAACGTCGAAGAGCTGCTCATGCTCAAAAACACCTTTTCCAAAATGAATTTCAAAATCACAAGTTCTAAAAGGTGCTGCTACTTTGTTTTTAATAATTTTAGCACTAACATTAATACCTACTGGAATTTTATCTTTGTCTAAAATTTGCTGTCCTGCACCTAACTTAATTCTTACTGAGCTGTGAAAAGGTATAGCCATTCCGCCAGGTGTAGTAGTAGGATCACCATACATTACACCTACCTTAGTTCTAATTTGATTTAGGCATATAAACAATACTTTTTCATTAGCAATAACACCTGTAATTTTTCTCATTCCTTTAGAAATAGCTCTTGCTTGTGCGCCAATTGTATCTTTGTCATATCCATTATTTAGCTCAGCTTTAGGAGAAGTAGCAGCAACTGAGTCCCAAATAATAGTTACAGGCACGTCTTTTTGTGCAGCTTTTGCTTTTAAAATAGTTGATTCTGCAATATCTAAAACATCTTCTGTACAGTGTGTATCAACATATACAAATCTTGACTTTGTATTTACTCCTAGAGCGCTAAGATTGTCTGTAGAAGTAGCATTCTCTGTGTCAATATAAACTACAATACCTCCTAGCTTTTGTGTAGATCTTGCAATTTGCGTAGCGATGTGTGATTTACCAATGCTTGGAGGGCCAAAAATCTCAATAATCCTGCCTTCAGGAAGACCACCGTCTCGCCTGTTTGAAATAATATAGTCTAGTTGATCAGAACCTGTGCTAATCCACCTGTTGACATGTGTAGGCGAATCATCTACTGAAAGGTTATAAGCTACACGTGTGCCTTTTTCTTTGTTTAGCGACTTAATTAGATCAGCTGTAAAGTCGTCTAACGTGTCTTTTTCTTCGTCTTTTGATTTTTTATTTTTCGCCATAACTGTCCTTTTTTATTTATAGTTTTTTTAAGATTCTAGCTCAGCAAAAGCGTCATCTAGAGAAGTAAATGTTTGTGCAACTTCAGGACTTGAACTTTGTACTTGGCTTGTGCTTGATACTTGACCGCGACTAGTGCCTAAGCTAGAAGTATTTGCATCTTCTTCGTCATCTCCGTTTAGCCAGCTATTAATAATAGACTCTAGCTCGTCGTAAGACTTAAGCTGAAACATCTCGTCAACATCAGGAATATTATCTAGCCATTTTTTCATTTGATCATCTGACTCAGCTAGCTTTGTTTCTTTGCCACGAACGCGAACATCAGTGTCTGCATATGTTTTTCCTGGCACCTTAGTAGATGTTACCCTAATATCGCGACCTGTAAATGGATCTGTAATATCGCCATAGTCTTCGTCTAGAATAAAGTTAATAAGGCTTGTATAGACTTTCTTTCCAAAAGACCAAATTTGAACACCTTTGTCTTCCTCACCTCGAACAATAACTGCAGCATATACACGCATTGATGGATAAAGCTTTTTTGCTAAATCATAAGACTCTTTAGAACCTTCCTCGCGTAGTTTATTAATTAGCTCTTGAATAGGATCAGGCTTGCCAAACTGATTTGGTGCAAGTAGACCTCGCTGTTTTCCAATACCATAATAGAAGTATCGCTCTTTAAATGGTTGTCCATCATTATCTTGAAAAGAAATAAGACGAACTGTAGACTCTGTGTTCTCCTCAGGTTTCCACATGCTTACTTTTGACTTGCCTTGACCGTTGAGTTGATTTAGTTTTTTACGAATTGCATCGAGATTAAGAGCCATATTTTTTGTTGCCTTTCTATTTGTTTTTTTGTTTTTTGTTTGTTTGTGTTTATGTTTGTTTGTTATTATTTTTTATGATTCACTACGAATCATGTTGATATTATATTTTAATTTTTTTTATTTTGCACATTTAATTTTATTATTTAAAACTTCTTTTTCTTGAAGTTTCACTTCCGTTTTTTAAGTAGTATTGAGGATCTTTGTTGACAAATCTTTTTCCTTTTTTTGTTTTTTTAGCCTTAGGCTTTATCATTATATCAGTGTCATTTGCGTATTTAATAGGCCCACCGTCTGGCGTAGCTCCAAGAGGAAGTTGCATTCCGCTTATTCCTCCTCCTGCAAGTGTTACTGCTTCTTCTATTAGTTTTTCTATGACTAGTTCTAGTATTTGTTCTTCGTTCATTTTACTCTCCTTTGAGAGTAATTATTCATTAAAACTCTTGAACATCTATATGAGGATTAGTCATAATATTTTTGTTTCTTTTAGCGTCTGTCATAACAATGTTTCTAGCAGTTCTTAGACATAGAACTAGCTCTGGTTCGCTTCCAATATAAAATTTTGCTTCTTCAGACATATAATCTTGAGTTAAGATAACTGCTAATAATTCTTCGTGGTTGAGTTTAATATCATACTTGTTTATCCAGTACAAAGAAGCGTGAGGAACATACATCTTAGGACATGCATCGTTCCATTTGTAAATTTGTCCAAGCTTTTCTCTGTGCCAGTCTGAGTCTTGTGGTATTAACCTGTCTTCATTGTCAATTCCTATTCTGCCTATATCAGAAATAATTGCACATGTCAATGCTGATTCTAAGTCAATATAACTGTGAAAGCTATCTCGCACTTGTTTTAGCTTTTTCATATAGTCCATAATAAAGCTAACTAGCGATCCTGTGCCACAATAAGGTTCAGAGTCTTTCATGTTATAACTTGCTATACTGATTCTTTCTGCTTGATCTTCTAGGAGCTTTATAATTTGTGAATCTGAAAATTTGTTTGCTAGATTTAAAAGTTTATTGTAATTGTCGAAAGCATTTTGTGCTTCATCTATCATTTTTGTTCCTCGTTAAAAATGTTAATGTCTAATGGAAAGTGTCCTAATTTGATATCATCATAACCTGTTGATTTTATATTTTGCACATTTTTTAATTGACTAATATGAACATCAAGAACTAAAGCATCATGCAAAACAAATAAAGGTACACAGAATTCATTTTCTATTTTGTCTAATATAGTTTTGAATGCTATTAAAAAAAAGTCCGCTGCGGTACTCTGTACTATATTGTTTATGACTATATTTTTACTGTCTAAGTCGTTCTTGATAGGTCGACCGTAATAATTTACTCTAAACTCTCCTACACGCTTGCTTGCTATTTCGTACATTTTTTCTAAATCGAAAAAATCAAGAACTGCATTATTTACTTTTTCCCAAGTAGTAAAAGATATATTGTTATCACTAGACAAATTAGATGCGCCATAAAGAACTGAGATTATCGTCTTCTTAATTACTGATCTATCTACAGGCACATCTATTTTATTTTGTAAATGTTCGTAAATGTCATCAGGCACTTCTTCACCTAATATCTTTTTAAATATTCTTGGCTCTACACTGTTAAAATCTAACTCTACTATATGTCCTTCTTCACCAAACCTAGAAGTTATAATGTTTCTATATCTCTTAGGCAATGTTAACACCTTAGGGCCACTTTTAACTGTAAGTCTTCCTGTCTTTGTAGAAGTTCTGTTGTAAACAACTTTTTCAGTAAAGTTGTCATATTTGCAGAAAAAAGAATATAAAGTATCTTTAATTGATTCGCTTTTTTCTATACTAATGTAATACTTTAATAGTTTTTTATCTATACATAACACTTTTAGACTATGCAAAAAATTATTTTGCGATTCATAAATGTCACGATAAAAAAGCTTATCTTTTTCCTGCAAAGATTCTTCTAGGCTCAATAGATAGTTTTCATATTCATGAAGTAAATTTTCAGGTAAAATCTCTCTTTCGTTATATTCAATACTTCTTGAATCTAAAAACTTATAGTATTTTTCATACTTGTCGCATTTAATTTCATATAAGTCATATAAATCTTTTTTGATCATAATGACATTATATGAAATTAAATTTTATTTGACACTATTATTTTTTCTTTCTTACAGTCGCTGACTTTTTCTTTGCTTCTGCTTTCTTTTTAAACGAAGCTATAATTTGTCGTTGTATTTCTTTGTAAGCTTCTTCATACTTTTTGTCTTTTGTTATATTAAAATCTACTAAGTTTCTAAATAAATTTACTCTATAGTTTGAGTAAGATCTAGAATAAAAAGTATCAGGATCTAATTTGCTATCTTTAAGCCAAACTTCTATTTGCTTTTCTATAGAAGTCTTTATAAATAACTCACCTGTAATATTAAATTCATCAACATTGTAGTCTGTTGCTTTGTGATTTTTTAAAAAGTGTTTACTTCCCGGCACAATGTACTTTATCTTAGTGTCGTTAGAAGCTTTATACGCTGCAATAGATTCATTGCTTAATTTTCCTACGCAATTTAAATTAATTCCTATTACACTTTCAATATTTTCTTCACTATACACTACGTGACCAATTTTGCTATCGTATATTCCTTGTTTCAATAAAATGTAGTCATTTTCTTTATTAGGATTTTTTATTTCTTTTATTATGTAAAAAATATTTGCTGTTCTTTTATTTGGTAAGGTTTTGTATTCTTTTGTGTCGTTAAATATTTTTTCATTATCTTGAAGAAAAAATTCTGATTTAATATAAGGATAGCAAGCTCTTAAAAGAACACTTTTTTCTAGTAGATGAAAAAAAGAACCGTTGTAAAAATACCCTCCTTCTATTTGTTCGTTTAAAGATTTTACAATATAACTTATATAATGGTCTAAGCTTTTTAAATCGTTATCTATTGATGTGTTATATGTTTCAGTTTTTTCTGCTAGAAGACTATTGACTTTTGCTTCTGTGTTTTTTTCTAATTTGCCGCCTATGTTTACAAAAGTAAAACTATAGTCATTATTATTTACGCTTCCTTTGACATAAACTGAATATTCTTGATTGTTTTTTACATAATAAAGCCCCGTATATTCAGAAATAGTCATGTTTCTACTTTTCGTAGTGTCTAGTGACTTATCTGCGTATAAAATATCGTAAATACCACGCTTAGAGTTTTCAAAAACACTGGATAATATGTCTTTTTGACTCTTATCTGCAATACTAGCTTTTTCGTAAAATTCTTCTATGCTTGCAGTATTTTCTGGAGTCATTTGCTTTGCTTCATCTTTTAGATGATATTTTTTGTTGAACACAGGTGTTAGATAATAATATCTCATAATCCTAAGCGCAAGATCATTCATTGTAACTACCTGATTATTGTAGTCACTAAGTTCTAATATTTCTTGATCTTTCGGAGTTTTTACTTCGCCCCCTGATGATCCGTAATTGTTTATTATTATACTTCTATTAGAAGCAAGCTTTTGTATTTTCTGTTTTTTACTTCTAGAGATTCTTTCAGAAGCTCTTTTACGCTGACTCTCTATATCTTCATCACTTATAAACTGACCATTAAATCTTGCTACAGAATCACCAGATATTGCTTGTACTTTTCTTCTTGTCATAGACGAAGAGTACAAAGTAGTTTTTACAGGCTTGTCAGGTATTTCTCTTACTGGTACCTTAAAATCTTTATACGCTTCTCTAAGCATATCTTCTATTAAACTAGCTGTAACTGCCCTTATTTTTCTAATTTTTTCTTCTGTAACAAATCTACTTCCTAGAAAAAATTGTCTTAATTCTTGTTTTATTTGTTCACCGTCATTTTCACTTGAAGGTTTCATTAAAAAAACTTTTGGCTCGTAAAAGTAGTACTCTTTGTCACCTTCTAATTTTTTAATCATAGTATGACATACTGAAATATGTTTTCCTCTGTATACGTTACTGTCAAAAGGAACAGAAATAGCAATAGCATCAGAAAAAATATTTCCACTTTGTATATCATTATTTTCAATTTTTACTTCTAATGCTTTTGCTTTTTGAAAATATAAAAATTTGCCATCATTTATAATATAGTTAGAGTAAATGATATTTCCTACTTTAACTACAGCATCATTTACAGTAAATCTAACTGTGCTAGAAGTTTTATCTTTAGTACTGCGTAAAATGTTTATTGATGCTGAATTTGTTGCATTCGTAGTAACGTTATAAAAATCATTTGTCTTGCTTGAAGTAGAAGTTAAATTTATTATTATTGTATCGCTTATTTTTTTATTTGTTAGTAAAATAGTGCTTTTTGGGTCAATAGTTGCGCTTCCTAATTGAGCATTAGAAATTAATTTGCTCTTCTCTTCTATGTCTAGTGATTTGTCAAGAATTTCTGCTGCAGCTTCAAAAGTTCCGAAAGATTCTTGATAAGCAAGATTAAGATTTGTCGTAAAGTTTCCTTGCGACATAGAGTGCTTGATGCCAGTAACTACATAAACGTTGTCAATTGTTGAATTTGTTTCAAAGTCTACAAAGTACATTTGCCCAAAGCTTGCCCATGGAAATCCTAGCATGTCAATACTTACTTGAACTGGCATTATTTTAAGTGGAATATCAACATCAAATCTACTCTGCATAGCTTCATTATTTTTTGAAGCATTTACTATATAAGAAGTAGCTAGTAGCTGATCTTCCATTGTAGTGACATTTACTGATGTTACGGGCGAGCTTTCCATGCCATGTGTTATGCATGGCATATTTCTTTTAAGAATGTTTTTTATTCCTTTAGAAGATTTTGAAGGATCAAGAATATAATCATTTTCACCGTTTTTTACTAGATATCCTTCTTTTAAAAGATAGTCAAAAACTTCTTTTTTCTTTGCTAGAAATTTATCTATATTATTTGGGCTTTTACTTTGTGTAATATAAGATCTTGAAAGACTCTTTATCTTGTCGTTGAATTCTTTATCAATACTTTTTCTAAAAATATTATAAAGCGAAGTGTAAGGATTGTCGTTTCTATCGTATACAGCAACTCTTAATATGGTTTTGTTTTCTTCTTTTCCAGGATGTGACATTGTATCGAATGACATACCTATCATAGGCATAACAAATCGTGACTCTTCAGGATCTAAAACTTCAGCACCTTCTCCAAATTTTATTTCGTTGAGTCTTTTAGCTATTTTTTTCTCTATGTCTTCTTTTTTATCCTTAGACTTTTTCTTAGAAGAATTAAATACGTCTGCTAACCCAAATGAAATATGCTCTTTGGATATGACTTGATCTTTTATTATATTAGAAATCAATCCTTCTACTGTCATTATTTGATTTTTAGAGTTTATACCATCTAGATACTTTTCTATAGACTTTTTGTCAAGCAGCATAGAAGCTAAGTTTCTGCACGACATATAACCGCAGTTTTCGTTTGCAGTGTAAAAAACAATTTGAACGTCATCGTACCTATTGCTTGCAGCTATTTTTTGACCTATAATAGCAGTTATAAAATTTCCTAATGTTACATACTCTTTGTTTGATATTGCAGGACTTTCTAATATAATATTTCTTGCCTTTTTAAAAGAGCTTATTTCCTTTCCTTCGTATTGCTTAGCTAATTTTGACTCTAAATCAAAATCCCAGTAAGGATCAAACTCTCCAAATGAATTTCCTAAAAGGCTGTTTCTATAGTCTTCGTTTTTTCCTGTCCATGATTCAAAATCTTTTTTTCTTGACTCTAGAACTTTTACAAGTGAATAAGTAGCACTTTTTAATTTTGCTATATCTTCCTTGTTTTTAGGCTTTAATCCTGCTTTAACAGTTCTAGATCTTAATCTTCTATTAAGCGTTTTGATATCTTTATCTATTTTTGATTTAAGCTTTGCAAGATCATCTGAGTTTACATTCATATATTTGTAGACACTTATAGCATGTTCAGGTACTGCAAGGTTATTGTGTATATCTTGTCTTGTTACTAAATCGTTTTTAACGTCGTTTGAAATGCTGTTAGGTATTACTCTTATGTTTTGCAAGTCTGCTGGTCCCTTTAGTGAAAGTCCTAAATTAATTTTTACTTGACCTGCCATGTCTAAAGAAATATTGCTTGACTTGATAAGATATTTTTCAGCAACAACACTAGAATTTATAAACTCACCGATAGGATTAACTATTTGACCCTCTGATTTGTTAATAGCGTCCATATGTCTGTAACCGTATTCGACAAGAATCTCAGATCCAAATGCACCAAAAAGGTCAGGCTTTATTAGAGGCGCTATGTCTTGCAATCTTGATTTATCATGAAGTGTTATTGACATTGTAGCATTTTTAAATGACATTAATCCTGCTGAAGGTGCTACGTCTATATCAAACTTATCTATTGTTAAAAATGGCTGCGTTGGGTCTTGAACGTGATTAAGTCTATTTTCAGGCATTTTTCCGTAAGGGTTTCTACCTATACCGTTAAGCTCTTCGTCCATGTTAACTAGAGTTTGCGGCATTGTAAACATTGACATGTCTATTACCGCACCTTTTCTAAGAACATCACGATCACTTGATACTTCAAACTCTTTTTTAAATGCATTATAAAGGTCTGTCTGTTGATCTTCAGGTATATCACCAAAAAGAAACTGATTTACTGTTCCTGCAGTCAATATTTGCTTTGCTCTCTCTTTTATAAAAGTCGGAACTATAAGTTTTGCAGAAAAATAAGGATAAGACTTAGTCATCTCCATAGTAGAAGCGCAATTAAAAAATGTAGCGCATTCTAAAAAGTTTTTAGTTCCAAGTCTTATATAAGGATTATTTACCATTATTGCAGAAAAACTAGGATTTAACTTGTCTGGATTTTTTATGTACTTGTTTATGCTAGAAGAACTTTCATATTCTTTTGACATTATTCTTTCAATGTTATAGAATACTGACTCTTGCGTTTTAACAGAAGCAGACGCTTTAGTTTTGACGTCATCAGACTTTACTGGAAAAACGCCAATAGAGTCATGATACTTTGAATGAAGCATAAAAAAAGAAGTTATAGGAAATTCTTTTACTAGCCTATCTGTCGCTATTATTCTAAAAGACTTGCTTAAGTAGTCTGCGTTTAGTTGTTTTATTTCTTTAGGTGTTTTTGAATAATATCTAGAAAGACTACTGTTATATGAAGAGTTTGATGAATCTTTGTATTTATTGTATGAATCATCCTGCGACAAAACTGACTCTATGAACTCAAATATTTCGTAAGTAGTAAATCCTCTATAAGAAAGTCCTTGATAAAGATCTGAAAGTATTTTTACTGTTTTTAAAAATAGTTCATCATCTGCTTTTAAATTTTCTGTATTCGTCTCATATGGATCGTAATTACCTATAGAGTTTTTTATCTGTTTTTTTATTAACTCAACGGGCGAGTCCATATTAATATAGTTATAGAGTTTATGCTCCCATAACAAATCAAAAGAACGCCTAGAAGACAAAGCATCTATTTGATCAGGCATTAGTCTATTAGTAGTAGGTTGTTGTCTTAAACTATTCTGGACTCTTGTTTGCTCAGATAATTGAGGATTTGTTCCTTCAGGCATTATATTTCTCCTATTACGTTTTTAACTTGCTCTATGTCCAAAGGTATTCTTAGAGCAATACCATCAGGAACTTGTAAAGACCACCCTATTCCACTACATGCAGCAATAATCCACCAGTAAGATGAATTATTAAACTTTTCATATGCATAATGATCAAGCCTTTTTCCTCCTGATGTTATTACTCTTTCCCAGTTCAAGTAGTTTGATTCGCAAGCCTTGTATAGATACGGGCTTACGTTTATATCATATCCACCTTTATTTTTAAATCTTTTAATAGACATATAAGTAACCTAATGTTTAATTTTAAATTATAATCTTGATATATTAAGCTGTTAAACAGTGTTAATTTAAGCCATTTACTATATTTCCAACTTTGTAAACAGGTGCTCTCATCATTCCATTGTGATCTAATCCAGGTGCGATATCGTGAATTGGCTTAAACTGCATTGTTACTTTTGTATAAATAGGAGCTCTACTTCCTCGATCTATTTCCCAAGGAAGCTCTGAAGAGAAATCTACATTAAATGAACTTATCATTCCTGCCAGACCTTTACCCATTGTTGTTGCAAAACCAGCTGTAATTGGATTATTTAACTTTTCGCTACTTATTCCTTCTAGGTCTAAAGGAACTTCATTGATTTCTCTTGCTATAAAGTCAGTTGATTTTGCAACAATTAAATAATCTATATTTTTGTTTATTTCATTTTCGCCTTCGTAAATTTTAAATTTATAAACTTTATCTTTTTTGGGTTCGCGTGCACTTTCATCGGTATAAGTAGTTACAATTTTGTAACTATAACTTTTATCATCAAACGCTGTGGTTATTGTGTCACCATTGATTACTGCTTTAATATCATTATTATTTTCGTTTATTAATAATGTGTATTCTCCATCTTTAAGTTTTGAAGTATAATGCTTAAAATCTTCTGATATTTCTTTATCTGTGTAGAAATCTGTTCCTGCTTCTTCAAGTTTGCTTCTATCACCGTAACCGTGTATTCTTTTAATATTTACTTCAGAGTAGTTATTCGTAAGAACGTCTCCTAACCTAATTCTTACTAAAGGAGAAGCTGTAGGCACTTGTGTAAACGGATATCTAAAAGCTTCGTAACCGCCTCTGTCTTTTGTATTATTATCTTGCGTGTACGTGGTTCCTTCTGAGTAATATACAACGCCAGAAGGCGCTGACCATTGTGGGTACAACATTGAAACCATCTTGTTTATTTGGTACCACATCATATCATGATCATCTTTATTAGTAGCAATCATATAAAATGTAATACTTATTGATCTTGATGTGCTTTCCCACTTCATTACTTTATCAACTCTACCAAAGCCTCCTGTTTCATTGTATTGTGCTGAAAATGAATCAGAGTAACTCTCGATAAATGCGTTGAGACCTATTACTTCGTTTGTCCTTAAATCTTGTATTGAGAAAGGCATGTAGTCTGAATCTATTGCATACTCTATAGCTTCGACTGTTTCTCTGCTTAACCTGTTGTAATTGCTTGGTATAAATTTTTTAGTGCTTTTTATATATTCAAATTTATTAGGCGCAAAAACTTTTGCTGATTTATGCAATAACAGTGCTGAATTTGTATTTTGTATCGAAGTGTAAGAAACTTCATTTAGTCTAGATGAATTTAAATTAGTTTTATAAGAATTACTAGCAATATAGCCATTATGTGCATTTACTTCTGAGTAAAAAGCAATTTCTTTATCAAAAGCTTTAGCATTATCCTCATGTTTTTTAGACATAAATCTAAGACCGACGTTTATTCTTTCTATTAGAAACTTAAATGCGTAGTTGTCAAAAACATTTTCAAATAGAAATTTAACTATAGGGTCAAAGTTATTTTTTTCCATTTCGTTAAGTGAGTGATTAAAGTCATATGACATTTCAAGCTTTCTCATAAGAAGTTTAATTCTATTTTTAGAATCTTCTTCAGCAGACAAATATTCTATTCCTGCTGTTGCTAAAGCATTAAAAAAATTGTAAAAATTACTTTCTTCTAAATTTGGAGGTACTACGTTGTTTTGAATGTAGTTGTCTAAGTCTTTGCTTATTCCATTTCCTGGAAATAAGAACTCGTTTAGACCAAGAAGAAACGCAACATTTGTTATCATTAGCGTAGATTTTGTGTTTGCAAGACCAAATGTTGATCCTAGAAAATTTCCTTCTTTTTTGTATAAATCTACAGGATAGTTATATCTTTCTGAAAGATACTTTGCTATGTAATCTACGTTTTTGTTTTTATAAGAACCTAAAAAGTTTTTATAGTCTTCAGGTATTCTTGTTGAAACATTTAACACAACGTTTAGAATAGAATTAAGTACGAGCATTCTCGCAATAAGACTAAAATAAACTATTGCAAAGTCTGCTGTTTCTATAGCAGAGATTGCGCCTTCATTTAATGAATTTAAAGTATTCAGCCCTTGAAGACCATCTAACTGATATCTTGATGAAAAGTTATCTATTTTTGATAAATCATTCGGGTCGCCAAAAGGTGAATTGTAGTTTTTATATGTTACTTGATCGTTATTGACTGTATTACTATTAGAGTCAATAGCAAAACCGTGAGTGTTATTTGTGATATTTGAGTCTGTCACTTTAGTTAGTTTACTATTGTTTGCTGCAGAGCTAAGAGTCCAGTCTGAATATTTTTTATCTTCTATAGACATCTGAACGCTGCTATTGACATTGCTTATTTTTTTAAGCTCTTCTGTATTATTTATCTCAATTACTTCGCCACTTGTGCCTAAAGTGTATACAGCCATCTGATTTATCCTTTAATGATATTATCTCCTTCATTAATTATCAGATCTCCTGTGTTTTCTGTAATATTTGTTTTTTCTACTTCGACAAATAACATTTCTTGTTGCTGCATAACTTTTTCTAATTCACTTGTGTGGATATTCATGTTTTTTGCGAAAGCTTCTAAAATGATACTTCTCATTTCTCTATAGCTACTGTCTTGCAATGCTTTTTGTACTATTGACATTTTATATTATTAACCTCGTTTATGTTAATTTGCTGTTAATTTTCATGTTGGCCTAACTGTCGTCCCTGTTCCTGACGGCTGACTTGCGCCTTGTGTTCTTTTTGGCGTTACATCTGCGTATTGTGGACTAGTTGCTGCTTCTAAAAACTTAACAGCCATTTCTCCGCTATTACTTATTTCAATAGTTCCACTCATCTTCATGTCTCTAAAAACTTGCTTTAAAGCTTTCTCTATATTCTCTGCAGACTTTTTAAATGCTACAGATTCAAAGTCGTAGGTGTAGTTATTTTTTTCAGATTCTTTGTAATTACTTCTATAAGACTGTAACACAGTGCTAGCAGTTGCGTTTATTACTTTTTTATCGCTTTTTGTTATACCTGATTGATCAACTACAAGGTCTGTGTCATCTAGACCTCGGAGCAAAGGATCATTTGTATTTTCAACTCTATATTGTCTTGCTGCTGCTATCAAGTCTTCAAAGTAAGTTGTTGTTTTCCATTTTTTTTCAAAATCTGCAAGTCTCGTTTTGGCGTTGTCCCATACATCGTCAGTCATATTTTCTCTTGCCATTTGTGCAGAGTATCGTAGCAAAGACTTTGTAAGACCTTCTCTGACACCATCATCCATTCTAGTAGCTGCTGATATTTGTTTTAGTTGTATTTCTATTATTTTAGCTATATGTTGACGCATTGCATGTTGCTTATCAAATGGGGTAAGTCCATCCCAATCGCCTCCATATTTGCCTTTTAGCATACTTCTAGCTGTAGCATTCAAGCTTGATCCTTGATCACCTGAAAAGTCTGTTGTTGCTGTTGTGTTTTGTCTTAGCAATTCAATGTTTTGTTTTTCTGTAAGTACGCCGTTACCTACAGCTCCTGATGCTACTCTATTTCCTAATCCTATAAATTCAGCTAATGCTGGCATTTTTGTTGCAATATTATCCAAGATTACATCTACAAAATCCCCACCAATTCTTTTAAAAGTAGGATAAACTGCGTCGTACAAAAAGTCTGCGATAGATAGAAGTGCCGACTTCATAAGACCAAATATTGAATCATTACCTTTACGCTCGTCACCGAAAAGCTCTTTTTTCACGTCATTCCAAAAATCTTTGAAATTTTTTACTGTTAATCCCATATTCTTTAAGAAATTTTTAAAATATTCACTAGGCGGCTTTTGATCTCTACTACTAAACATATCTCTTATTCCTACGAGAATTTTTCTAAATGTCCTTAATATTGTTGGTACTACTGTCATTGCTACTTTAGTAACCATTCCTAGAATATTAAGTCCTATTTTTTGAAAATCTGTCAAGAATCTAGAAGATGCTTTTCCTGCGCCATTAATAAAATTATCAAGATTATTTTGTGCGTTTCTATATGCATCAGGACTATTCCAGTCTTTTGTTATATTTCCCATAAAACCAGCTATATCTTTTACAATACCTGGCATGCTAGATTTAAGTCTTAGAAGAGCCTTGTCTATTGGATCTATTATACCTTTAAATGGTGATGTTATTTTTTTAATGTCACTTGATTTTAACCCGTAAGCAGCATTTTTAAAATCCTCTAGAGTTTTGCTTATTCTCATGACACCGGGTATTGTTCTTTTTATTCTATCTGTAAGCCCGCTAAAGAATGCTTCTATAGGACTTTTTTCATTTAGAATATGAATAAGCTCAGTAACTGAAGATGTCATAGATTGAATAGCTTTAAGCTGTTTTTCTTCTGGCTTATTGTCTTTCATTATTTGCTTAATTTCTTGATGAGACTTTCCTAAGTCTCTGTAATTAAACGTTAGTTTAGCTGCTTCTGCTGATAGTCCTGTGTATTGTGTTATGAGTTGCTTTTCAAACCTTGACATGCCATCAAAAGTCTTGCCTGTAGCCATCATTGATTCTCTAAGCATATCTATCATTTGCATAGGATCTTCAGCTTTTAATAACTGCAATGCATCTATATTCATGCCAAAAGCTTGTGATAATTGAGACGCCATTGTTGATGCTGACTCGAAAGTGTTTACCTTTTTAAACATGTTAGACAATTCACTCATTTCGATTCCTAGGTGAATTGCTCTTGAAGCAACTTTTGCTAACTCAGTATCACCTATATGACCGAATTCAACAATGTCTCTTCTTAATGTCATAAAGTTTTTAGATAGTATCTTTCTATTTATGCCAAAGTCGCTAGCAACGTCTCTTATTGCTATTATAGTATTACCAAAAGCCTTTGTTATACTTTCAAGGTTCGACCTAGACATAACAGCAAAATATTTTATATCTTCTCCACTAAGACCTAAACCTTTAGCTGCCATGTTAAAGTTATAGACTGTGTTTATATTCTCCATAACAGCTTGACCAAAGTACTCAGAAAGATTACCCATGTTTTGAATCTGTGAAGTTGTATCTGATATTGCTTTAGACACACCTTCAGCACCTCTTCCAAAAAGTTTAGCAAATTTTGAATTAGTACTCTGAAAGCTATTTATTAGACCTAGACCACTTCTACCCATTCTCATAATACTTTGACCAGTAGTTTCAGCAACGTCAAAAACATCTTTTGCGCTTTCTACTGATGTCATTATCGTTTTAAACTCTTCTCTTACACTATAACCATGTTCTGCTAAAGATTGC
>Ga0209137_1001972_pt1 | contig 18709 bp, 10 predicted proteins | sample SaaInl5LU_22_DNA_FD_184642 | JGI IMG/M metagenome (GOLD analysis project Ga0209137, IMG submission 184642) | Marine microbial communities from expanding oxygen minimum zones in the Saanich Inlet - ESP_105LU_22_DNA (SPAdes) (version 2) | ecosystem: Environmental > Aquatic > Marine > Intertidal... | reverse complement strand
GATTGTTATCATATCCTTGTAATTATTTTCACAGTAAATATCCTAATGAATTTATAGAAAGTAGAGTAGTGTTTGTAATGTTTTATAAAATAAAAACTAAAAATGAGTAAACAAAAACAAAGTAGAGTAGATCTACACGGAAAAAAAATAGAGGCATTAACTAGAATAATGCAGCAAGTTATGAAGGAAAATGAATACTTACGAAACTTAGCTGTAGGTACATTTGAAACAATAAAACTTATGCCTGGTTATGAAGAAGCAATGAATAATTTAAAAGAAAAAGTACAAAAAGATGTGGAATGAAAACTGAACAGGTAATAAAAGATTTTCAAAAAGTTATTGATGCTCTTCCTGAACCTAAAAATAATCCAAATGATATTGCTACAATTGCGTCTATAAACGGCAAAGTCACGTCAATAAAGTACAAAGATTTGGATAAATATGTTGTAATAAACGGAGAATTAAAATTTAAATAAAATAAAATATGTGGAATGAAAACTGGATTAAAGGAGAAGATTACCCTGTTTGGGGTGATACAGACGTATACAAAAAGACAATATCCGGGGGATATTTATACAACGGAGAGACACCTAAAGAGGCATACCAAAGAGTCGCTAAAGCAGTTGCTTCGAGACTTTATAAGCCAGAAATGTCTGAAACTTTTTTCAACTATATTTGGAATGGTTGGCTATGTTTGGCATCTCCTGTACTTAGTAATACTGGTACTGACCGCGGTTTGCCTATTAGTTGCTTCGGTATTGACGTAGCAGATTCAATACAAGATATTGGTAGTAAAAACTTAGAGATGATGCTACTCGCTAAGCACGGCGGTGGAGTTGGTGTCGGTATAAATCAAATTAGACCCGCTGGCGCTAAAATAACAGGTAATGGAACATCAGACGGCGTTGTGCCTTTCTGCAAAATATACGACTCAACAATTCTTGCAACGAATCAAGGATCAGTTAGACGAGGAGCTGCAAGTGTCAATATCAACATTGAGCACGGAGATTTTGAACAGTGGCTTGAAATACGAGAACCTAAAGGAGACGTTAACAGACAATCGCTTAACCTACATCAATGCGCAGTTGTTGGTGATAAGTTTATGCGACGCCTTGAACAAGGAGATGCGGATGCTAGAGATCGATGGAGTAAACTTCTTAGAAAACGAAAAGCAACTGGAGAACCGTATGTTATGTTTAAAGGAAACGTTAACAAGGCAAATCCAGAATCATATAAGAAAAACGGATTAAAAGTTCACATGACAAATATATGCTCAGAGATTACATTACATACTGACGAGTCTCATAGTTTTGTTTGTTGTTTATCATCATTAAATTTAGCTAAATATGAAGAATGGAAAGACACAAATCTTATACATGACAGTATCTTCTTTCTTGACGGTGTTATGGAAGAATTTATTCAAAGAGCAAAAGGTTTACGTGGATTCGAAAACTCTGTTCGATCTGCACAAAAAGGGAGAGCATTGGGCTTGGGAGTACTCGGATGGCATACTTACCTACAAGAAAAGGGTATTCCTTTCGAAGGTTTATTGGCTCAGTTTGAAACTAGGAAAATATTTTCGCAGATTAAAATCGAAAGCGAACGTGCTTCAAGAAATCTTGCTGAAATTTATGGCGAGCCTTTATGGTGTGTTGGCACTGGTATGCGTAATACTCACTTGCGCGCTATTGCTCCCACTGTTAGTAATAGCAAGCTTAGTGGGAATGTTTCGTCAGGAATAGAACCTTGGGCTGCTAATGTGTTCACTGAGCAATCAGCTAAAGGAACATTTATACGTAAGAATCCTACATTAGTAAGAATATTGAAAAAACATAAACTCAATACAAGTGAGATTTGGAATAAGATATTAGAAGATGGAGGATCTATTCAAGGTATTGATCAATTAAACGATGTCACAGTAGGCGATCACCATATACCAGTTAAGGAAGTTTTTAAAACTTTTAAAGAGATTAATCAATTGGAATTAGTTAATCAAGCTGGTATACGCCAACAATATATTGATCAGTCTGTTAGTTTAAATCTAGCTTTTCCTAGCGAAGCTACACCAAAATGGATTAATAAAGTTCACATGGAAGCTTGGAAAAAAGGTGTTAAGACTTTATATTATACTAGAACTGAAAGTGTTTTACGTGGAGATATTGCAGCAGCAGCTATGGATGAAGGATGTTTGAGTTGTGATGGATAGTATGCTATACACAGTAAATAAAAAAGGGATCTCGTTTGAGGTCCCTTCTTTGTTTAGGAATGTTAGGTATGGTACGCCTATTTGATATATTCCTTATTTTTTTGGTACACAATTTGGCACTTTTTTGCCTTTAGATGTTTTCATACCAATAGCTTCATATCCTTTCCAACATGGATTTTTCATATTCAAAGGGCTATTCATTCCTTTTCCAACAGCTTTTAGTCTAGCTTCGTTATCCCAAAATAATCTATCTTCTGGTCCTGGTGTTTTCATATTTATCTTATTATTTCTTTTCTAATTATACTTTTGTTTATTAAACTTTTTCTAGTTATTGATCTATCGCTTGGCTTTTTTTCTTTTTTCTTTTCATCTTCTTTTATACCTAATTCCCAAGCAGACCAACCACCAAGTAAAGCTAACCTCTTATATGTTTCTAATTCACTATTAGAGGCATCTACTAAGTTTTCTATTTTTTGCACAGCTCTATCTGCTGGAAAGTTAAACAAAGCAGAAGTTACTTTACCTCCTACTTTTACAGCTGGGCTAGCTGGACTAAATCCTTTTTCTTTTATCTCGTCCATTTCCCAAGACATTGTTCTACCAGCAGATCTTAATTTTTGAACTTTAGAAGATATAGGTGGTGATATTTTCAGTAATTCCAAAAATCCATCTTCGTATTTAGGATTTTTCTTCTCACTATCTCTATATAACTTTAAAGCTGTATTTTTAACAACAGTAAAGACAGCTCCTCCTAAACCAGTACCTCTGGCTATACCATCTATCATACCGTTTATTATATTTACAGTCTTTTCATCTTCTTCTTCTTCATCACCAAACGTCATAGCAAAAATAGCTTGTTGAAGCGCGTTGAATATTATATTTTGAACTGCTCCGTAATAAAGTATCTTAGATATATTTGTTTTAGCGTCCCCTCGTCCATTCTTAAGATCACTAGCGGCCTTTTTAATCAATCTAGCATATTGCGCTGGTGTATTTGCAAAAGCTAGTACAATGCGTCCTAATGGACCTGCTTGCTGTTGACTGATTTTATCTGGTCTACTTGACTGTTGAGATTCTTCTGCTGTCTCTATAAAATCCCTCATAGCTAATTTTTCTGCAGCTACTGGATCCATACCTTTTTTTATCAATGATTTTACTCTATTTCTATAAAAAGTAGCACCACCAGAAGCAATTGCAAAACTATCTGCTATTTGTGTTGGTGTAAAACCTAACTTAAGTAAATAGTTTAAAGCACCTCTAACCCCTTTTTCTTTGGCTATATCAGCAATATCAGCTTCGTTAACGTTTACTTTTAAGCCGTCTCTTCTATCAACAAGATACTCTGAATTAAAAAGTGTTTTAAAGTCACTCCAATATTGTTTTTGATTTGCTAAAGCTTTGCTAGCAGCTAAAATATTGTTATCTGAGAAGTTTATAAAGTTAACAGCAGATATTGTTTGCAAAACTGCTGATCTAGTGTTTAAAAACATAATAGCACCAACGGAACCATTTACCCAATCAGTAAATCTACCTGTTAAAGTATCTGTTCCATAAGTTCTATTTCTACCAGTTTTCATTCTAGTTAATATATTTTCCATAGCTTTACGATACTGTGTACCATAAGCTGCTTCTAATTTATTTAAGTTTTCTTCTGAGAATATAGCGTCAACATTTTGTTGCCACTGTTTCAAGTGCATAGCTCTTCTAGATGTATTTAAAACTTCAAGTAAATCAGTTGTTATTGTACCTGTATTCCAGGTTTTTGTTGGCGAAGTATATTTTTTACCTGGATTTAACTGCATTATCTGAACAGCAAAATCAGATAGGTTTTTATCACTGTTAACGTAATCAACTAACTCTTTAACATCGCTCTTGCTTAAACCTGGAATCTCTGCACCTATACTATTCCATATCCAAACTCTAACAGCTTGTTCTCTAGTGAATAAACCGTCTGGAGTTGTTTTTTTAAGGTCTTTTGGTGTAACTTTGAACTCTTTCTTTATTTCTTTAAATCTTCTTCCTAGTGCATTTCTATCTCTAGAAATAAACTCATTTGCTCTAGCGTATGGATCTAATAATGTTCTTTTATAAAACTTCATTTGTTCATCACCTGTTTTTCCTTTGCCTAAAGTATAATACAATAAACCTACGAAATCTTCAGCCGATGGTGGTATAAAGAAATCAAACTTACGCTTTTTATCTGCTATCATTTTAGCTTTAACCTCTGATATTGTCTTATCATAAGCTATGCCAGTTTTGTTTTCTATTATTTTGTTAAATTCTTCGCTTAAATTTTTACTAAATGAAACGTTGTTTGATAAAGGGTTATATTCAATTTTCTTAACTAAAACAAGTGGTGGAAGGCCAGCTTCTTTCCATTTTTCTTTTGAGTCTTCGTATCTAACAATTTTACCAGTACTACTTGTAACCAATGATCCGTTAGCTCTTCTTCTACCATTACTTCTAAGCCCTGCTCCTCCTTTCTTTTTTGATTTATCCATTATGTTAGAATAAACTTTTGGTATTAAAGCAACTTTGAAGTTATTCATAATTTCGTCAATAGATAAAGCATCTTTTTGTCCTGTTATAAATCTAGCTATTTCAACTAAAGTGTCCGAAGCTGTTTGTGTGTGTTCGTATATAAAATCATCATCTGTTAATTTTCTACCTAAAAACTTTTCTACTTTCTTAATAGTAATGTCACTTAGGAAAAATGTAGGAGAAGCTGCTGTTCTAATTAAAGCATCTACGGAGGAATTGAAATTAGCTAAAATCATATATAGCTGATCAGCGCTTATTTGTCCATTTTTATAACTTTCTTTTAAAACAAAAGCTACTTTCTTAATAGCTAATGACTGATCGTTTGCAAACTCTTGTCTTTTTTCTAAAGAAGGTGTTGTTTTTGCATTTGGCTTACCTTTGATAAAGCTTCCATCAGAAACACCTTTAGGACTTTGATTTGGTGTGGTAGTAATTATTTTTTGATCATTTACGACTACAAACGTACCATCTTCACCAACGTCTATTTTATCGTTAGGATATGCTTGTTTTAGCGTTTCTACAAATTCTTTTTTATTTAAAAACAGAAACTGTCTAGTTGAAAATCTTTGTTCATCTTCGTTATAATACGAAACAACTCTTTTGTCATCTTCATATTTAATATACCTACCGTTCGAATAAGCTCTTTTAGCTGTGCCTAAGAATATATTTATAAACTCTTCTATAGTAAAATTAGAAGAAATGTCTATTATAGCTCTTCTAGCATTATTCACGTTATCTAGATTTGTAAAATCTATATTTTTTGGTTCTAAAGTTTTAAAATCATCTACCAACTTTATACCTTTACTAAACATAACCTCTGATTTACCAGCGGCAACGTCAGCCAGAATTTGAGATTTTGGTTTAGATGTTTTAATATCTGACTTATTAATCTTGTCTCTAACAATAACGTTTGCAACTTCAGATCCATATAGTTTAGCAACACTTTTTAAAACTTGACCTATTTCTCTATTATATTTATTTAGTTTACCTTTTTCAGTAATACCAAGAGCGTCTTGAAACTTAGCGATAGCTTCGTTGCTTATAGTTCCAGTAAACTCTGGTTTAAGTTTGTATACAGTTGCTTGAGAAGTTAAACCTTTACTCCTACCTTTTGGAGATGTAATAGCTTTACTTCTTTCAGTTTTACTTTCACTTGACGATCTAGGATCTACATAAGTGTCATACATCAACTTTATTAAGTTGTTTGGCACACCAATAGCATAACCTTTAGCGCTTTCAGACACATCAATTATTTCTCCAGTTTCACTAACAGATACTTCATTACCAGCAACGTTAAATTCTGGCAATAATTTTACAAACTCTTTAGCTTGTTGAGGATTTGTGAAGGCGTTTTGTATATTTCCAGCTTCTGAGTATTCTGGTACACCATCTATTATTTTAGTAGCATAAGTTAAGTTAGCTGCTGGATCAGCAACTTTTTTAACAGGTACATTGAATATTTTAGCACCAACAATACCACCGTATTTTTCACCAACATTTTTAAATGTCAATGTTGTAATTGTAGCTGGGTCAATATCAATTTCGGCTTCTATTTCTGGTAGTTTATCTTTAACTATTCTTGACTTTCTAGGATCAATTAAAGCTTTCTCTTGAACTATTTCTTCTTCTAGATCTGTTTCTTCAGATATTATACCTTTAGCTGTCTCTACGTCTTCTTTAAAGCCTCCTTCATTCTCTTTTTTAAATTGTTCTAAAGCTTCTTTTACTCTGTTTCTTATACCAAACTGACTTCCGATAACAAAACCACCAAAATCATCATTTGTCTCCGGGTTAAATTTTTGTAAGTTTTTGAGTAGTTGAACACCTTTTACAGTATCATAGAAATCTTCCCAACTTTTACCATAAACATTGTCAGATACAATACCGTAGCCAGCTGCTATTTTTTTAATTAATGGATCAAGCGTTCTACCACTAACTAATTTTTCTGCAACCTTACCAATTACTTCGTTATCATATTGTTTTTTAGTTGTACCTTTTGGTATTATTTTGTTTATAGTATCGCCAATTTGATCGGCTTTTACGTCGCTTTCGACAACTTTTGGCTTTTTTATCTCAACAGGTTTGTTAACCTCTTGTTTTTTAGCTACTTCTAATTTTGATTGTAAATTGTCTAATTGCTGCTCATAATCAAAGTCATCTATCTCGCCACTATAATATTTGTCGTTAAGATCTTCTATTTTTGTTTCTATTTCAACAACTTTACTAAAAGATTGCTCCGCAGCAGTTTTTGAAGTTGTTTCTGTTGTTTTTAGTTCAGATATTAACTTGCTCTCTTTTGCTTTTTGAATATCCTCGACACTTAATTCTCCAGACTTTATTTTCTTGCCAATACCAACAGCAAAGTTAAACATATCATTTTCACCCCTGAAATCAAAGTTGTAATCTTTGTTAAATTCTTTCTGAATCATAACTCCAAATAAACCAGATATACCTTTAGCTTTTTGTACATTTGTTATTTTACCCTCACTAACGTATTCTAAAAATCTAGATATAACTTCAGTTGGTAGAATATTGCCTTTGTCGTCATCAATACCATCTTTTATAAACTGATCATATACTTTTTTATCGGTTTTTCTTAATGTATGTATCAATTGATCACTTATTTTAGAAAAAGCAGCGTTATTACTGTCTCTGCTTATTAGTTCCCAAAAAGCTTCGTGACCTACTTCATGTGTCTTTGTATATTTTCTTTGATTTTTAACTTGATTTTCTATTACGGCAACTTGTGTTTTAGCTTTGCCAGGTAAAGCGTAACCATCGTTTCCATCTTTTAAACCTTTAATTATAGCTTGTTTTGTTTTTTCTTCTAAATCTGGGTAATTATCTAAGTCTTTTATAGCTTCATCTACTGTTTCAAATGATTTAAAGTTTTTAAACAAGTTAGCAGAAGCTTTTGAATTCTCTTCTTTAATTATATCTGCAAAGTATAAATCATAAGCTTTAGCGTTTATATCTATTGGCTTTACTTCTTTGCCAAAATTTTCAGCTATTAAAATCTCTTCAGCTTGTGTTTTATATTCTTTAGTTTTAACTTGGTTTAAAGCTTTAAAAGCTTCCCATTCTGTTTCATTTTTAATAAAGCCTTCAGTTGATAACGCTTTGTTTTTATATTCATTTAATATATTTAGTTCGTTCTTAGCGTTTGATATTATTTCATTTTTTTCAAATTCATTTAAGTTTTTATCTTTTATAACTCCTTCAACTGTATTTTGTAAATCTAATTTCTTCTTTTGAATATCTGTCAAATATTTTACACCTCTAGACGTCAATTTGTTATTGATAAAGTCTTCTTGTGTCTTTATAATATTGTCTAACTTTTCAGTTTTTGTTTTTACAAGATCAAATATTCTTTTGTAAGAATCACTTTGTTCTCCAGTTTGCGAGTTTAAAAGTCTATTGCTTAGTGAATTTATTTCTGATTTTAATTTTCGGGCTTCAGTTAAACTCTCGTATGTTGAAAACTGAGAATTATACAAGCCTTTAAAAAAAGGTATAGCTGAAAAAGCGAGACCAAAACCATATCCAGAAAAACCAGAATGTTCAATATTATCTAAAATAGGTTTACCATCTATTAGATTTTGCATTGATGTAGTACCTATTTCACCTACAGACTCTAAAAGCGGATCGTAAATTATATCTTTATATTTGCTCTTAAAATACTCTTTAGTAGAATTATTTACCAACTGTTCTTTTCCAGCTCCGATCCAATTATTTTTTGCTCTTTTTAAGATAGGTATAGTTGTTAACTCAGCAAAAGCATATTCAGCTGCACCATAACCAATACTTTTTAACCAAAATTCAGCTTGACTATATTGTGCTTCTCCAGTAGACATTTCATATTGCATGTCCATCATTTTTTGACCAGTAGAAGAAGCTCCAATAACAGCTCCACCAAAACCACCACTAAGTAACATAGCTGTAATTATTGGTAATTGATTAGAAACTTCTTGGCCTAAAAATTTACCAAAGTTTTCTGGAGTAGAGAAAGCATCATCAAAAGAAACATCTCTAGAGTAAGAGTCTCTTATTTCATCAGAAAATTCTGTATAATCTATACCAGCTTTTTTAATCGCTTCACTTTGACCTAACGTAATAATATTTCCAGCTAGAATACCAATTCCGACCCCTATGTCAGTTACTCCTAAAGCTACGTTTGCTCCATACTTTTCAAGTAGCTCATAGTTTCTAGAAGCAGCGTTCATAGCTGTAGAAATATCTTCAATTCCACCTATTATTTCATCACTCTTGTTAGAGTTTATTTTTATTAAATCAACGTTAGCTTTTTCAGCAGATTCAATCGCGTTGTATAGATTATAAAAATTAGTTGGAACATTTGCGTTGTCTTTTAAACCAAACTTAGCATTAAATTTAGGATCATTTGTTAAATCAGAATTGCTAGTTGTAAAAACACCGTAGTCTTTTACTATTTTTTCCAGTTTAGAAACTTGATTCTCATCTTTATTAACTCCAGAGTAAATATCTAATATTAGTTTTTTATCTATAGAAGCTTGTTTTGTTTTTTCTATAGCTATTTGAGTTAATTTCGATGTTTCATTAAACTCTATCGCTTTTTTATTTTTTTCTGGAATAAGTGCCGTGTAAAGCAAAGCTTGAGCTTTATCTTTATCATCTGACTCATTTATGTAATCTTCATTAGCCTTGTATATAGCGTTGTTTACGTCGTTTTCATAAAGATTAACTCTTACTCTTTTTTGAGCCTCTTTATTAAACTCATCGTCATTACCTTCAAAACCTTCTTTTTTTAACTTAATAATTTCTTTGCTTATTTCATTTTCGTATGGTATTGTTTTTTTTAATACTCTACTACTGCCACTTATCTTAGTTCCGTCTTCTTGTAATACATACGGTACTGTTGTATATTTTTCTATAGGCTTAAATAAATCTTCATTTGCTAAAAACTTCTCAGAAGCAAGCACTTCCGTTTTTCTAACAACAGGATCTAAATTTTGTTTTTTAAATTGAGCATAACTAACTGCTAATTTATTTTTCTCTCTAGTCCAACCTGGTATATCTAAATTTTCTTTGTTTGACTCTATAAAATCATTTATTATTTTAGAATTTCTATCAGCATATTGTTTTCTTAGCTTCTTATCTGTTTCTAACTCTATCGGTTTTGAATAAATATATTCGCCTGTTTTTTTGTCTTTAACCTTCATTACTACGGCTTCAGTACCAGGTACACCAAAAGCCACTTCTCCAAACTCACCAGTTCCTATAGTTTCTCTTGTAGGAAATGTTATTTTATTACTTTCTTCAAACTCTATATTTGATCCAGCATATAAATCTTTAAAAACATTAACAACAACTTTTTCTTCTTGATTAAATAATTGGTCATTAAAGTCAGAAGTTTCAAATACACCTTTTTCTTTGTTATATACTTTTGTCTTCCAAGCGCTTTTCATTTCTGGTAACAAAGCTAAAGAAGATGTTCCTTTTACAACTATTTCAGGTGAGTCAAATTGCTTCGGTGTAGTGTTGAAAGCTTTTGCATATTCATCAAAAGTAGCTGGATAACCTTTTGTTCCAGCTTTTTTCTGTATATACGTGTCTTCGTATACTATAGTGCCATCTTTAAACTCAATATATCTTTTAGGAGTAGGATCAGGATTTTGCGAATCCAAAGAACCATTTTCCGATGTTGACACCGTATTTGTTGCTATTTGTTGTTTCGCTGTTGCAGGCGCAACTGGTTCCACAACAGCGTTTGTCTTTGCTTGATCTCCAAAAAAACCACCTACTGGTGATTCTTGTTTTATTTCTTTTATAGTAGGATTTTTGGCTAGTAATTCTTCAAACTTGTAACCTTTTTTATCGGCGATAGCTTGTAATTGCTCTAATGAATATTGTTTTCCGTTAAATTCAAACATTTTAATAAGCGTATTTAAGTGTTGTTTTTTTTTATATTATGCAAATTCAGCAGCAGCTTCACTTATTTGCTTTTCGTCATTATAAGCGGTTGTGCTACTTCCAATAAAACCGCCAACTGGTGAATTAGTTTCTGCTTTCAAAACTCCTTCACCTGGTTTTAATTTACCCATCTCTTTAAATACTTTTTTCAAATCAGACTCTCCTAATTTAGGAGACTTTGCTCTAATTATTTTTTTAGCTATATCATCAGGACTATCGTTTTTTAATATAGTTACTTTTGTTCCTCCGCTGCCTTTTATAATTATTTCAGAATAAGTACCTTCATCAACCTCTTCTTTAGAGCCAGCACTATCAACTTGTAAACCATAATCACTAGCTAAATCTAATATACTGTTGTAATCAAATTTTAATCTAGGGTCTCGCTTTATATTGCTAGCAACTACAATACCGTCGTTAATGTTAGATATATTTTTCTTTTCTGTTACTGATAGATCTTTTTGTTGCTTAGGTTCAGGTCTATTCATTAAACTTGTTTTTTCTTTAAAAGATCTGCCATCTGCAGATTTTAAAGTGCCTTTTAATTTTTCAATAGTATCATCAACTAGCATATTTGTAACTAAAGATCTTTTATTATCTGTAGACATTTCATCCCAGTTAACAGGAGGTTCTTCATTTAACCTGCTTCTAAGCCAGGCTTTTTGACTTTTATTATCCTTGTTTAAAACTAATAATTGTTTTTCTATGTTTTGTTTAAAAGCTGCGTTACTTCTAATTGCTTCTTCATTAAAAACTCCTCTCTCTGTAATAATATCCTTACCTGGTACTGAACTTGTTCTCGCGTTATACTCTTTTTCAAAAAAGTTATCGTTTATCTTGCCAGATTTGTCAACTATACCTGAACTTAACATAGCGTCTTGTAGATCAACACCTTTGTCAATTTTAGTGAACACAGATTCATAGTTTTTGGGATCTCCTGAAAAATTTAACACGCTTTTTCCTTCAACGTCTTCTAATGCATCAACATCTATAACTCCAGAATTTATCATCCCTTTTACAATAGGATTTTCTTTGTCTACAGTGGCTTTTATTTCCCACATGTTATTTTTGTATTTTTTCTCGTATTCAATACCTGGTATATCTTTATTTCCATTAGCATACAAAAATACCATATTTTTAAACATTCCATTACCTTTTCTATCTCCATCAAAAGTATATTCTGATCCAGATTGTCCAAATTGAAAGTCTTCTGCTATTTCTAAATCTAAAGTTACATTTGTAGCAAATTCTTTAGCTGCAATATCGTTTTCTGAAGCTTTAGCTATTCTTTTGTTTAAATCAGCTATTTGTTCTTTTGAAAAACTACCTGGATTAAACCTAAGTCTAGCTTGCTCGTCTATTAAACCTTCGTAAAAAGATGTCTGTTCAGCTATATACTGCTCGGCAAAAGACTTGTCTTTTATACCTGAAGCAACGTCAGATATTTTTTTAGTGTAATCCCCTCTTAAGTTTTGAGTGAAAACATTTATAGCTTCTTTTTGTTTTTGTAAAGCGATCTTCTGCTCTTCTCTCTGTTTGTATATGTTTTGAACACCTTGAACCATTGCTTGCCCAAGATTAGACATACCTTGAGCCAATATTTCAGCAGATCGATCTACTATTATTTCTGGATTTCTGTAACTCATGTTTTTTTATTTTACTATCTTCTAGGCATTAAAGTAACCGCATCGCCGGTCAGTGGATTTATATTTGGTGTAGTGTTTATTTTAGCTATATCTGCATTGTAGTTTGCTTTAGAGTATGTTTCACCAGATACCGCTGGACTTACTTTCCCGCAGCCCCAACAGCAGAAGAAGCAATACCGCCAACGGCGCTAATAGCACCTGACCAAGCGCCAGCACTAGCTTGTCTAGCGGAAGCTTCGTTAGCTTGAGCTTGCGATATGGCTCCGGAAGTTCTATCCAAATCAGCATTAAGTCTGTCTTCTTGAACTTGAAATTCAAATTGCTTACCAGCAGCTTCTAACTGTTGAATTCTCTGACCTTCTGCTATTTTTTGTTGTTCTAAAGCTTGTTGTCCGCTAGCTCTTAATTTTTCATTCTGAACTTCTTGTTGTTCTATTGAAGCCGAAACACCTTTTTTAGATTCCAAAGCAGCTTGTGCTAAAGCTGTTGCTCCACCAGCGCTAGCCCCTGTTGATCTTAGAGTGTCTAGTGTGTTTGCTAAAGCTATATCACTTTGCTCCATTTGTATTTCAGCAGCCTGCGTGGCTACTCCTAATTGAGCAAACGGATTAGACATCATTCCACTTAAATCTTTTACGTTTTCGTAAGGATTTATAACGTCTTGCCTTTGGCTTTTCAATCTGTCTAACTCAGCTTGAGCTGCGTTTTTATCTCTTCTAGCTTGTTTTGCGTCTCTATTTGCTTTGCCTGATGCTATTGCGGCTCCACCTATTGATACCGCTGCGCCTACCGCTGCTGCTACTGCCATATTAATTTATTTTTTTAGAAATTTCAAACGATGGTTTATCGTCAACTGTGTATTTTAAATCTTTAAAAGCGTTCATTAAACCCTTGTTTCTAGCTACACTTAAAATTATGCTATACCCACTTGATTTAGCGACATGCTCTATGCCTAATATAAGAAGTTCTAAGGCATCTTTTCTGTCGTCGTCTCTATAATCTTTGTTAGATACAATCCATTCAACCCAGCCAACCTTAGAATTAGTCGTGTAAAGAAAACCAGCCACTATAGGAACACCTGATTTCTCAACAATATATCCTCCAGTCCCATTTTCTGGTAGTAGTTCTTTTGTTGGGAACTTATTTTCCCACTCTGGCCACATATTCCACAACTTTGTTAATGTGTCCCAATCTGATTCTTGTAATTTTCTTATATTTAATTCCATTTAATTCTTAATATGATGATTCAGTATAGTTAGATGATACAGCGAATAATTCTTTTAAACCACCTCTATCTGTAGTTTCATCCGTTGATAAAGTAACTGTTGCAAAGTAACCTTTAATGCCTGACATACTATTGCCCCACAAAACCTCTCCTTCTGCCGCGCCGCTATTGTTAACTATGTTTGCTTGATATTTATTTTCTTTTCTATCAAAACCAGCTCTATATTTTATACCACCTTCTGTATAAGCTCCTTCAGCGTAGCTATATATAGGCTTAGCTTCGTCACTCGTGGTTATATAGCTACCATTTAATAATGTTTTACCAGTTGGATCAGATTGAAAACTTTCAACCTTCCACCCATTACTTCCTTCGTAGTTTATTGTTTTAAAAACTTTAGACAAACTAACTTCAGGGTTAAACACAAAGCTTATCGATGTTTTTGTAGTGTTGTAATCACTGTCTCCATAAAAACTACCTCTAATAACCGAACTTTGATAATGTTTCCAAAGTGTACCGTTTTTTAAACTATAAAAACCGTTTTTTAAACTAAACACTTGATCTGGTTTGTATGTAAAGAAACTCGTAAAACCTAAAACGCTTTCGTCAAAAGACAAAGTATTGTACTCGTTGTTAGTATACACGATGTTTGCTTGAGTGGACAATACGTATTGCTTGTTATAAACATCCCATCCGCCAACTATGTTACCAGGCACAGAGAGAATATCTATTCTAGCAAATTCATCTCTAAAATAATCGCTCATACCATAGTTTGATATTTCCGTCAAGCCATCCATAGACAGTCTTAACACAGCGTTTCTATCTTTGTCTGTAAAGTATTTTCTATAACCATAAACAGCAAAACTCCCTGGATCTCTACTTATACCAAAATTACCAGCGTAAGGTTGCATTGTGCCTATAGTTGTATTAACATTTGTTATGGTGCCACCACCTTCCGCTGTGTATATAGCGTCTTTATCTATTAAAGCTCTAGATACTTTAGCTTCTTGAAAAACAATCAAGTTTGTATCTTCGGCGTATAGTTTTTGTATTGTGCCGTTAGCAGGGTCAGCTGATTTAGTTATCTCCTCAGCCACAGAGAACACGTTTGTTTGATTTATTCCTGTTCTAGAGTTAAATATACCTGAATATATCAAAGAGTTGCCTCTAATAGATCCATTTGCTTCCTCTTCAACTAAGTATGCTCTAACACCGTAATCAACGTTGGTATTATTAAAACCACCTCTTATTCTAGATTCTTCTATAGCCCAATTTTTACTATTTGGTGCTACATTTTGTATTTGAGGATAACCACCTATAGAAGCTGGCACACCAGTGGACCCATTCCAAGCTGGAGCTTGATCAGGTTCTTCTATTACCGCGTTTGTTTTTCTTAGTAAAAAAGTATTAAAGTATTTTACCTCTATAACTGCTCCCATATAATTATTACTTATTTTTATTATTTATTACACTATAGTAAATGTATACCCAGTAAAATTTATCGCCTGTTCAGAAACATATTGAGGATCAATATCTCCAGTTACGCACACTGAAGCTGCTGCTAAAGGTGGAAAAACATCTTTAAACATAAAATCAGAATCAATAGGACACGTTGCATTTTTACTGGCCCCTGTGTAATCTAACACTATGTTAAATTGAGTAGATAATTGATGCCAAGGACCTAGATATGCATAATATCCAGATCTATCATTGTTTACACCATCTTGAACCTCTAGTACTGTAAAATAATAAAGCTCTCCAAGTCCGCCAAATGTTGTATATGCGTATTCTGTGATAGAATTAACTTGTACTGAACTATTGATAGTTATTACTATTTCGTCATAACCACCTCCAGCATCTGTCACTCTTATAGTTAAGTTATATACGCCTGCTGGCAACGAGTTTACTAGATTATTGTTTAGTCTGCAAGTTGAATAGTTGTCTCTAGAAGTTATGCTTAAAGAGAAATAATTTGAATTATTACCACTTATTATTGACCAGCTTAATTCTTTACCACCGTTAGCGTTAAGAGAGCTAACTCCATTGGTAGCTGTTATTGTCGCGAGAAGAGCATCAGAACCATCTGTTTGTACAGTAAAGTCATTGGGAGGCAAAATTAATGGATTTACGTTGTTTAAACTTATAGTTTTATCTATAAAAGACTCTATATTATTAACAATAGCTTTGAATCTAAAATTCCAAACTCTAGCACCTTGATCACTCCCGTAATATACGTTGTTAATAAATTCATTAGTAACAGAAACATTGTAGTAATTAAAACTGCCTACTAAAAATGGACCAGTTAACTGAAAGTAAGAAGAAACATTTAGAGGAACTGACTGAGTATTAAATACAGAGGCCAATGTAAAATCGTTAATATTTAAACTGTCTATATTTGCACCAATAGGATCTATTAAAGTAAAATTATTAATAGATATGTTATCTCCGCTCTCTACACCCTCATTAAACAATGACACATTGTAATCATTAGAAAATCCACTAACCAAACTATCACCGCCAATTTTATCGTTTATATCAGATATTAAACCAGAAGTAGATGTTTCCCAAAATATATCTAATCTCGATTCTGTTGGTGCTGTCTCTAAAATAGCTAAATTCGACATAGATCCTGAACCCACAATAGTATTAGTTACTCCAAATTGTTTATTTGTACTTTGGGATGTCGAAAGTTGAATTACTAATGGGTTAGATTGCCAATTTTGAAACACTGCTAACTCAGCATATGAAGTTGCAGGCTCAGATCTATTAACACCAAAGTTTTCAAAAAGATTCTGTACTGCTGCTGAAGTAAAAAACGTTTTATCTGGATAAAATTGAAAGTTACCTTGGCTTGAAACTGTCGCTTGGGAAATATCAACCCTACCGAACAAACGTACGGAACTTCTAAATTGATCTTGTAACGGTCCAACCTCAGATAAGTCTCTTGGTATTTTATTTATATTGTCATTAAGCAAAGACAAATATGTGAAATTCAAGTCTTTTGTTGTATCGAATGGATCTCCTTTTAAAGCTCCAGCTGCGTATACATTGTAATAATCTTGTTGTGTTTGTTTTACTACTATCTTGTAAGAATACCAACCAGTAGGATTATAAGATTCAGATGTAATATCTTCGTTGTAAATACCTTCTGTTATTGGTTGATTTAATAGTATTTTCAGCGAGTTTCCTTTCCAACTATCAATGTTAGCACCTATATTTTCATCTATATAAGGTGAATATAGTGTAGATCCTAAATAGGTAGTGCCATTGACTGTTATATTTTCTTTGTTACTTGAAAGTATTACTGTTGATTGTCTACCAAATTTGTCGGCTAAAACAAATCCTATTTGATAATTTCTATTTGTCTTTACACTACTACTAGGGTATTCTACAGAACTTGTAGAGCTGTTCAATAAGTTAAATTCAGATTTTTGTGTACATGCCACGTTATAATCCAAGTGTTTAGGTGGATTATTTTTATTTAAAAAATTACCATAAACAATTCTATTACTTATAACTTCTTGCGCAAGCGCTTTTACTGGAACTTTATCGTAAACTCTAGTAGTTTCATTAGAAGGTAAAGTTTTGTATGGTTTTTGAGCTTTATAAACGTATTCTATCACATCGGAAGTTTGATCAATATCTTCACTAAGATTATCAATATATATTGTTTCAACAACCTGCAAAGACAAACCATCAGATTCTTTATATATTATATCTATTTCTGTTATGTGAAAACTACTGTTTAGATCTTCAATTTTGCAAGGCAGCGGTATTTGTAAGTCTATTTGATTAACTTTATTCTCCATAAACTTAACTATAGTTGAATCAAAAGCTTCTTTTTCATCACCTTCTGATACAGTCGTATTTAAAAAATAACCATCTTGCTTTGGTATGAAACAGATTTGAGTAAATGGAGCTAGCAGAGAATATTCACCATCATCAAACTTAAACCTATAACTAAATCTAACAAATTTATCTTCTAAAAAACTGTCGTCACCAGAATAATTGCTCTTGTAGTATGGATTTACATTAAATACTAGTTCAGTGCCACTACCTATTGGAGGTATTGTTACAGGACCAGTTAAAGTTAATTCGTTAGTTCCGCTATTATAAGACGATATAGTTTCGCTAAGTAGTATTATTTCACCGCTAGTTTCAACGTAGCCAATAGTAAAACCATTAAGTGGTTCATTTGGATAAACAAGTATTGATAAGTTACTTATAACAAACGTACTCAAGTTGTTAACTGCAGAACAAGTAGCAGAGCCGCCATTTGGTAAATTTTTGCTAACAACGTCTTTCATTGTTGATTCATAATCCCCCTCGCTCAGTGAACTACCTTTATAAAGATTAATCGTTTGGTGTGGGTAGTATTTTGCCACAGATATTTGATCTTCATTAGTGTAATATGTAGAATTCTGAGAAGCTGAAATAACGTTTATTTTTCTTGGTTGATTTCTATTATCTGTCCAAAATAATAAATCTTCTAGCAAGTTAACTCCAAATATTGGATTTAATTTACTAAAATTTAAAAAAGCACCTTCAACGAGTTTAGTGATTGAGCCATCTTCTGTGTTATACTTAAATATATAGTGATTTGAACCGGGTCCAGTTGGTTTATAAAAAATAGTATCATTGTCGGTTAAAAAAATATAAACATTATTACTAAATTCATCAGCTAAATAACCTATAGAAGATACGTTAGGAGCAAAACTTATTGTTTGTCCTACGCTAAAATTAACACCTTCACTGAAAGTTATATCCGTTGTAGGACCACCAGAATTACTAGCGCTAACAACTGTTATATTATTAGCGTAGTCATTTGTAACAACCTTATAACCAGCTAATATTGATCCTGAAACATTACCAACAGCTATACCAATACTAGCGTATACATTAGTAACTACAGCTGTAGCTACTACCTGTGTAAAATCAGCGACTAAAGCATTACCTAAAACGTTCTCTAAAGCACCAACATCAGAACCTTCTGATTTGCTTACTTGTGCATTTACAGCATCTCTATATTCTCCTGATGGTAGTAATCTATCATCAAGATCTTTATTCATTTTAGACTTTATGAAAGCATTTTTAACTTCTGCCATTTAATTTTAGTGTTTTATCCATTTAGATTTACCTCTCATAACT
>Ga0209137_1001971_pt1 | contig 18710 bp, 6 predicted proteins | sample SaaInl5LU_22_DNA_FD_184642 | JGI IMG/M metagenome (GOLD analysis project Ga0209137, IMG submission 184642) | Marine microbial communities from expanding oxygen minimum zones in the Saanich Inlet - ESP_105LU_22_DNA (SPAdes) (version 2) | ecosystem: Environmental > Aquatic > Marine > Intertidal... | reverse complement strand
CAACATTGGCGTTAAGTGACACATCGCTAGATGCTTTCAAAGTGGTGAGTGTGGTTGGACCAACGACGTTCAAACCATCAGACACATCGACAAACGCATTTAAGGATACATCGCCTATTACCAATAATTTTTTTTCTATTTCAACATTGGCGTTAAGTGACACATCGCTAGATGCTTTCAAAGTGGTGAGTGTGGTTGGACCAACGACGTTCAAACCATCAGACACATCGACAAACGCATTTAAGGATACATCGCCTATTACCAATAAATTTTTTTCTATTTCAACATTGGCGTTAAGTGACACATCGCTAGATGCTTTCAAAGTGGTGAGTGTGGTTGGACCAACAACGTTCAAACCATCAGACACATCGACAAACGCATTTAAGGATACATCTCCTGTAGTTCTAAGAGTAGACCGAAATGTTACGTTTCCGACTACATTTAAAGAATTATCTATATTGGTTAAATCTTCTACATTAGAATAGGTAATCCCCTTTAGGTTGTATTTATTTTTATTCGAGATGGTTGTGGTAGTTCTTTTGACCGAATCTGACATTATATATATTCTTATAATATTTTAAATTTTATCAATGTTCATAATCTTGAAAATTATGTCCTTCAAAACATGTTGGTTTAACCACATAATTACCATCTGGTCTTGGTGATGTAAATGTAAATTTGTATCTGTATCTTTTTCTTAAATCTCTTCTGGACGATATCTATCAAATGTTGCGGCGGAGTAACCCTAAAAGGATCAAAGTACATACTATTCGTAGAGACAAAATTGCTTATTGGTTCTCTGATATAATGAAAATCTGGTGTTGTATAGAATCCCATTTTTGTTTGCGTTTCGTTCTTTGTGATTTTCAATACATCACTGGTCGTTTGACTAATTACGCCTCAAAATTATCAGAGTTGAAATTTTGACCGACTCTCTTTGGTTTAGCATCTTTAGAAAAGATTTTATTTACTATGTAATGTTATCAAAATTTCCTATATATTTGAATTCAATACTTGCTGATAAGTTTTTATAGTTTGGATTACTACCAACAAAATCATCTCCATTTACATTTTCAATATAAGTGTTAATTGAAACATAATCAGTTGAATTATTGAAATGATAAATACGTTTTGCGGTTAAATTACACACCATACCTTCATCCATTCTAGTACAATTTACAGCGAATGGTGTTTGTGAATATGGTTTCAAATCCCATTTTGGTGAGGTGTATTCCGTCGATGTGTCATTCGTATCATCGTTTATAGCTATTCCTATACACGGATTCTGTCTAAAAGTACTCAAATTTCTAAATATAACATTTGCTGTTATTTCGTATGTGCCTAATTGTGAGCATACGAATTGTTGATTATTAATCGATGTAAATTGAGTAGAATGACTTTTTGTAGGTGAAGTTGGATAAGTATTGAATTTAACACGATTACCTCGTCCCCAATTACCAATAGAAAAATTATTTCCATAACAGAAATTTGTAAAACTATTTATAGGAATAGAATTGACTTTAATTCCATTACAATAAATTTCACCATTCACTGATAAATCATGTAATATACGGGTATTTCCAGAAGAATCAATCAATAAAGCATCGCCTTGTTCTCCTGCGTTGAAAATAGCAACATGTTTATCTTCTCCATTACCTAATTGGGAAACTTTTAACGCTGGACCAGTTCCTTCATTTGAAATATCTAATTGGGTACTAAGTAGTATTTCATTATTGATCGTAGTATTTATTAGATTATTTACATTGAATGAACCATCAATTATAATATTTCCATGTACATGTAAGTCATTCAAGCAAATATCGCTTAAAAACGAAATGGTATCTTGTTTTCCATCCAATGTAAGTTGTAGTCCAGAAGTATCGCTAATCAACAAATCACCTTCATTGATAGTCTGTTGTTTAGTCATGTTTAGGTTAGATACATCTAAATACAATTCTTCTATACTGCTAGATAAATCATATACAGAATTACTCAGATTAGTATCTATTGTTATATTAGTTATTAAATCATTTATTTCAACAAAAGAACTTTCTACGTCATTTCGTAGTTGGTTTACATAATAAAAATTACTTTCTACACCACTTATACCAACCACAGAAATAATATTGTCTACTATTTGTATATTATTTCCGGAATTTAATTTATTTTGTTTTAATGAAATATTATATTGATTCATTTTAATATCACTATTTATAGTTTCCAAATCAATATTTGGATTAGAGACATAACGAGTATTATAAGGTTCTAAAATCATTATAAATCTATTTCTAGCTGGATTATATGGGTTATTGGTAAATTCGCGATTGGTAGTTTGAGACAATAAGTCCGAACAAAACCATGAAATCACCGAATTTTCTTCTAGTATAATTTCATCATAGTCTACGCTTATGGTTGGACCATTTATATTTTTTTTCTTGAATAATGCCCCCAACATATTTTTACTAGCATCAAGCGTTTCTTCCACGTAATAATCACTCATAGATCCATTGATATATAAATCTAACTTAATACGTACACTGGACGAATTAAAATCATAATTATCTACAATTTCGCTGACAGTATATTCATTAATACTATCATATAAATACATAAAATATACTCGTTTCAATATAGATTTACACGGAACAATTAACCCAAAAAAACCACTTGACCATTGACCTGCCCCATAAGCAAATGGAAATTTTTGATAATCATAACTGGGGCATTCAGCCACAATCGAATAATGTGGATTTGTATAAGATACATCGGTTAAAACATCGTTATAAGACAAGTCGCACTGGTTTATATAATGTATCAGTGCGTCATATTCACTTGTAGGTTTATAAATTTTCCAATCAAAATATGGATTATGGTATAATACAATTTTCCGATAATCTGCTAAGTAATAATCATAAAACAAACTATTATAATAACAATCATGAAATATTTGTCTCTGTTCTTTATAACCATATTCATTGGCATGGAACCATAATTGGTCGTTGGTCATTCCTGATAAATCTGGATACGATTTGTATTTGAAATCAAGTGTTGATGTATTACATTCTTCAATAAAATAAATCTTCAGTTGTTCTAACATATATAATTTCTATATTATAATGTTTCTAAAACAACGATAAATCTATTTCTAGAAGGATTATATGGACGTTCTGTATAATCATCACCTATTTTTGAATTCAACACATCACAATACCATGATAATATTGCGTTTTGTTCTACAACAATCGTCGTATTTTGGATAATACATCCATTATCTGAACTTTCTTCACTTTTAAACATTCCAACCACCATATTTTTAGAAGAGTCTAACATTTCTTCTATATAATAATTTGAATAAGAACCATCTATGTATAACTTTAATTTTATATAGGTATCGTTTGTATTGTACGATAAGACTGAATCTGAATCTTCTTCGTCATAGTGATACATAAAATATCCTCTTAGTAATTTAGATTTAAACGGAACTACCATACCAAACAAATTCGTTGATGTTTGTCCGGATCCATAATGAAACATAAACTGTTCTTTTTGATAACTAGATTGTTCTCCTATTATAGTATAATGAGATTTGGTACTTGAAATACTTAACGTATTGGATGATGATACATACGCACAAGGTTCTAATTGTCGCCGGTCCATAAAATCTAATAATGCGTAATATTCACTATTTAAAGCTAAACTATAACTTTGTATGTATTGTTGCCAATTAAAATAAGGGTCTACGTTCAATACTTGTTTCCTAAAAGTATCCAAATAATTACAATAAAACGAATCATTATAAGAACAATCATTAAAAATAGTTCGCTGTTCTTTATAGCCAAACATATTGGCGTGTCGCCATAATTCGGTTGGAGACAAATGGTTCAAATCTTCATAAGTAGAATAATTGTTCTCATTTTCAGAAATATCATTATAAAAAAATATTTCTAATTGGCTTAAGTCATAATCACACATATATATTAATCGTTTATTTTCTATTTATAATATATAACTTATGTTTAATGTCTATTGTCGTCGATATATTTTATAACGTATATCAATATAATTTAGCAAAAAATATAAATAAATATTTAAACGACAAAAATATTGCTACCCATTTGATAAATGATTTAAATGAAATGTTATTTTATAATAAAAATCTAAAATATAAAAAAAATATATTATTTATTTTGTCCTATAGTCGATTGAATCCATCCATATATTCTTTATTGAAAGATAGTAAATACGTTATTTTTCAATTGGAAAATCTTATTGAAAATGTGAATATAAATAAATACATTGAATTATTCAAACATGCTATGTATATTTATGATTATAACTCCTATAATCTAAAATATTATAACGAGAAAATCAAATCTAAAATACATATATTCCAACCACCTATTTCCACAAGCGAACATATTGACATTTTATTTTATGGAACACTAAATGAAAGGCGTAAAAAAATATTAGGCGATTTAAAAAAAAAGTTCAACATAACAATAGTGACCAATGTTTTTGGTGAAAAATTAAATGAACTGATTAAAAAAAGTAAAATTATTTTGAATATTTCTTATTATAACAATAGTTTATTAGAGACAACACGACTGAATGAATGTTTGCCGTTCAACAATGTGATCATTAGTGAAAGTCCTAAACTTAATCAAGATAATCAACAATACAATGATAGAGTAATTTTCATAAATCCTATTATAGGAGATTATTCTGAAATATCATACCATATTGAACAATGTCAAAAAAAACATAGTATTATAAAAGATTTGAATCAACAATTTGATGTTACAATGAATAGAACGATTATTAATTATTTTAACGAACAGAAATATAAATTATTATTTCACAAAGTAAATTTGAAATGTATACGTCAAAAACCAATGGAATACAATGTTGAACAATATGAAGTATACTCAAAACCATTGTTTGTTCATTTACATTGTTTTGATATATCACAATTTAGTGCTATATACGATTATTATTTGTTTGATTTATCAAAGTACTTTCATATTGTGGTGACCTATTCTATTGGATTCTTAGAAAAGGAATATAGTTATATGACTATATTAAAAATACCAAACAATGGACTAGATATAGGTGCTAAAATGATGATGGTAAAATACTTGAAAGACAAAGATATTGAGTATGATTATATTTATTTTATGCATTCTAAGACAGATCCTCATTTGAGGCATATTTATATGGATACTTTATTTGATAATATAGGTCATATTGTCTCTAACATATATGATTACGAAGGATATTTTCCAAACTTGGTATATACATTATACAAGCAATACAATATAAAAATGATAAATCAAACAAAAAATGTGGATTTTAATTATAGTTACACCAATGAATTGAAGAAATATTTGAATGTAAATGACCCACATAAAAACGCATTTATTGAAGGAAATATATATATTTTGAAAAAAAACATTTGTGAACTTATCTTTGGTGACGAACGTTTGTATCCATTGTTGAATGAACCCGATGAAAACGACTATGTTTATTTACAACATATACACAAACGACCTATTGAAGAAATTTTCCAAAAATTTAAACATCATTATCAAACACGAATGATACACGACGGACAAATTGAACATGCATTTGAACGAACTGTTTTGTCTTTGTGTAATACTTATTATATAGCAAAACCAATATTAACTATTATTATACGTAATGGTGAACTAATACCTCACATATTGGAACAATCTTATAAAGTAAATATTATATGCACTGATTATGTAAATAGCAAACAATATGATAACGTCACCTATGTTGAAGATACACAATTTCAAGATATGATAAAATATGTTACCACTGGTTGGTTATTGTTTTTGGAAATAGATTATAGATACAACAATAAACATGCCTTATCTAACATAAGTCAATATTTATATAACCGAAGTAATATTATAAAAATGAATATTTCTGGTAATGACCGATTATGTTACTCAAACATTATTATTCATCATTCTATGAAATGGGAAGCCTTATATATACAAAATATTCGAAAATATTGTATAGAATCTAATAATAATTATATTATTAAAATATAAAAAGAATTTATTATCAATACCAATGGACGGAGAAACAATTGGTATTGATCTTGGAACAACGTATTCTTGTGTAGGCGTTTGGCAAAATGATAGAGTTGAAATTATTGCCAATGATCAAGGAAATCGTACAACACCTTCTTATGTAGCCTTCAATGAAAAAGAGCGATTGATTGGCGATTCGGCAAAAAATCAAGTATCTATTAATCCAATTAATACAATTTTTGACGCAAAACGGATGATTGGACGCACTATGAACGAATTGAAACAAGACATGAAACATTGGCCTTTCAAAGTAGTAGATGGAAAATCAAATCAACCCAATGTCCAAGTAACCTATAAAGGGGAAGAAAAAATATTTTCACCTCAAGAAATATCATCAATGGTTCTTATTAAAATGAAAGAAATTGCCGAATCCTATCTTGGTAAAGAAGTAAAAAATGCGGTCATTACAGTACCCGCCTATTTCAATGATAGTCAGAGGAAATCTACCAAAGATGCAGGGGCGATTGCTGGATTAAATATTTTACGTATTATCAATGAACCAACAGCAGCCGCAATTGCTTATGGTCTAGACAAAAAAGATGAACAAAATATTTTAATCTTTGATTTGGGTGGTGGAACATTTGACGTTAGTATTTTATCGATTGATGAAGGAATTTTTGAAGTAAAGGCAACCGCTGGAGACACCCATTTAGGTGGTGAAGATTTTGACAATAGAATGGTAGATTATTGTCTCCAAGAAATAAAACGAAAATATAAAAAAGAATTGACTGACAATCAACGGGCATTGCGTCGTCTAAGAACATCATGTGAACGTGCCAAACGAACGTTGTCATCGTCTAATATAGCTAACATTGAAATTGATTCATTGATTGATGGTATGGATTATAACACTACTATTAGTCGTGCCAAATTCGAAGATATGAATATGGATTATTTCAGGAAATGTATGGAACCAGTAGAAAAGGTCATTCGTGATAGTAAATTATCTAAATCACAAATTCAGCAAATCGTTTTGGTGGGTGGTTCTACCCGTATTCCAAAAGTCCAACAATTATTGTCTGATTTTTTTGGTGGAAAAGATTTATGTCGTAGTATCAATCCAGATGAAGCGGTTGCCTATGGTGCTACCATTCAATCAGCGATTTTAAGTGGACATAATCAATCTGAAGCATTAAAAGATTTATTATTGATTGATGTAACCCCTTTATCGCTTGGTTTAGAAACTTCTGGTGGTGTAATGACCAGTTTAATTAATCGTAATACTACTGTTCCAGTAAAAAAGACTCAAATTTTTTCAACCTATTCCGACAACCAATCAGCTGTAAATATTCAAGTATTTGAAGGTGAAAGGGTAAAAACCAAAGACAATAATAAACTGGGTGAATTTTTGTTAGAAGGGATTCCACCTATGCCACGCGGACAACCACAAATTGAGGTGTCGTTTGAAGTAGATGCAAATGGTATTCTTAAAGTGAGTGCCAAAGAAAAAACCACTGGTAAAGAAATGCAAATCGAAATTAAAAACGATAAAGGTCGATTATCAGATTCTGATATTGAAAAAATGATACAAGATGCCGAATTGTATAAATCACAAGACGAAGAATATAAGATTATCTTGGAAACAAAGCAAAGTTATGAACAAAGTTTATATAAAATAAAAAGTGAGATGGAACAATCGTCTATTGCTGAAAAAGAAAATGTATTACAAAAAATCAATGAAGATATTCAATGGTTAACAACACATAACGATGAATCTATAGATGTGTACAAAACTAAGATTCAAGAACTAGAAGAATATATGAAATCAGTCGGAACAACTACCGATCCTGTTTCAGAACCCAATATCGAACATGTTTCGGAACCAAACATCGAAGAAATCGATTAGGATAAATTAAACTTTTATTTTATTTTGTTGTTATAATACTAACTTTAAACCAAAGAATAAATAAAATAAAAGATGATATATCATTCATTAATAAACTAGATTTATGTGGGAATGTATATTTTAGAAAAAAACTTAATGTAGATAATAGTTTAATTGTTCAAGATTTATATATTTATGAGAATTTGATTTGTTAATTAGTGATATTTCTGGAACTTACCCTTTCCAGTAAACAAGATGCAATTGCGTATTCAAGTCATATTTGCTTGAATGACTTACATGTACATGAAAATATTATAATTGATGTTTCATTCATTGTAAATAATCTAATAAATAATGAAATACTTGTTAGTTTTACCAATTATGGGTCATTCGTCAAGTAACTAAACAAACAGAAACAAAAGATCAAAATATTTAAGAAATGTATTAGTAACTTTACAGTATTTTTTTTATTTTTTTCTTATAATGCTAACTTTAAATCAACAATTATCACATATTCGTAGTAAATTAAATGGAATGGTAATAAATAGTGAAGAGTTAAGTGGAGGTATAGTAGAAAATACATTAAAAACTTTAACCAACATAGACAATAAAATAATAAACCTAACGGAAGATATATCTCAAAATACTTATTCTATCACCAATAAACAAAATGGTTTAATCGCAGGACACAATATTACCATTAGTGGGGATATTATTTCATCCATTGGAGATATAACAATAAATGATGTAAACAATGAATTATTATTAAAACAAAATAAGTTAGTGGAAGGTAATAATATTTCTATTAGTGGCGATGTTATATCCACTATTAATCTTATAAATACTACTGACCTAAGTAATGCTTTAACATTGAAACAAGATAAATTAATATCAGGAAATAATATTACTATTAGTGGAGATATTATATCGTCAGTTGGTGATATAACCACAATAGCTCTAAATAATGCGTTAGCATTAAAACAAGATAACTTATCCGCAGGTACAAATATTTCTATTAGTGGAGATGTTATATCCACTGTGGATGTGGTAACTACAAGTGATTTAAGTAACGCGTTAATTTTTAAACAAAATAAGTTAAAACAGGGAAGTAATATATCCATCAGTGATGATATTATATCCACAGTTGATCTTGTAACCACGAACGAATTCAGCGAGGCATTAATACTGAAACAAGATAATTTAACAGAAGGTACAAATATTAGTATCATAGGAGATATTATATCCATTTGTGGAGATATTCTCACTACAAATGACCTAAGTAACGCATTAATTTTGAAACAAGATGTATTGACTTCCGGCACAAATATTAACATTAGTGGTGATGTGATATCCACTGTAGATGTTGTCACTACAAACGACCTAAGTAACGCATTAATTTTGAAACAAAATAAGTTAACACAAGGAACTAATATATCTATTAGTGGAGATATTATTTCATCTATTGGAGATGTAACTACATACGACTTAAGCAACGCATTAGCATTTAAACAAAATAATTTAATAGAAGGAACTAATATATCTATTAGTGGAGATATTATTTCCACCATTGATATTGTAAATAAACAAGATCTATCTAACGCATTAGTAACGAAACAAAATAAGTTAATAGAAGGAGATAATATTTCTATTAGCGGAGATGTTATATCTACCATTAATATTATAAATACAGAAGATATAAGTAATGCATTAGTATTAAAACAAGATAAATTAACACCGAGTAAATTTATTAGTATCAGCGGAGATGTTATTTCCGCTGTTGATATTGCAAGCATAAGTGATCTAAGTAATGAATTAGCATTGAAACAAAATAACTTATCCGAAGGTAAGTATATATCAATCAGTGGTGATATTATATCCACAATTGATCTTATAAATAAAGGTGATCTGAGTAATGCATTAGCATTGAAACAAAATAATTTATCCGCAGGAACAAATATAACCATTATTGACGATGTTATATCCATTTGTGGAGATATTCTCACTACAGAATACATAAATAACGAATTATTATTAAAACAAGATAATTTAGTACAAGGTACAAATATTTCTATTAGTGGAAATGTTATATCAGCGATTGATGTGGTGACTACAAATGATTTAAGTAACGAATTAATATTAAAACAAAATACTTTAATTGCTGGAGATAATATTACTATTAGTGGAGATCATATATCATCAATTTGGGATATAACCACAAGTGATGTAAGTAGCGAATTTGAATTAAAACAAAATAAGTTAATAGAAGGTACAAATATTTCTATTAGTGGTGATGTTATATCTACTATTAATCTTGCAACCGAAAGTGATGTAAGTAATGCATTTGCTTTGAAACAAAATACTTTAACTGCAGGAGATAATATTAGTATTAGCGGAGGTGTTATATCTACTATAAATGTGGTGACCATAAATGATTTAAGTAACGAAATAGAATTTAAACAAGATAATTTAACACCTGGAAATAACATATCTATTAGTGGAGATGTTATATCAGTTATTGATGTGTTGACCACAAGCGACCTGAGTAATGCACTAGCATTTAAACAAAATAACTTATCTGAAGGTAATAATATATCCATTAGTGGAGATGTTATATCCACTGTGGATGTGGTCACTACAAGTGACCTCAGTAACGCGTTAACATTAAAACAAAATAAGTTAATAACAGGAACGAATATAACCATTAGTGGTGATATTATATCCACCATTGATATTATAAACACAAGTGATTTAAGTAACGCATTAGCATTGAAACAAAATAATTTATCCGAGGGCACTAATATATCCATTAGTGGAGATGTTATATCGTGTATTGATGTTATAACCACAAGTGATCTAAGTAATACATTAGCATTGAAACAAAATAATTTAATAGCGGGAGACAATATTACTATTAGTGGAGATGTTATATCATCCATTTGGGATATAACCAAACGTGAAGAATTTGAATTGAAACAAAATACTTTAATATCTGGAAATAATATATCTATTAGTGGTGATGTTATATCTGCGGTGAATGTGGTGACCACAAGCGACCTTAGTAATGCATTAGCATTGAAACAAAATAATTTATCCGAAGGTACAAATATTTCCATAAGTGGAGATGTTATATCTGCTATTGATGTTGTAACCACAAGCGACCTGAGTAATTCATTAGTATTGAAACAAAATAATTTATTGGAAGGTACAAATATTTCCATAAGTGGTGATGTTATATCCACTATAGATGTAGTCACCACAAGCGACCTAAGTGATGCACTAGCATTGAAACAAAATAACTTATTGGAAGGTAATAATATATCCATTAGTGGAGATGTTATATCGTGTATTGATGTTGTAACCACAAGTAATCTAAGTAATGCATTAGCATTGAAACAAAATAATTTAATAGCAGGAGACCATATAACTATTAGCGGAGATGTTATATCATCCATTTGGGACATATCTATAAGTAATGAATTTTTATTGAAACAAAATACTTTAATAGCAGGAGACAATATATCTATTAGTGGTGATGTTATATCTGCGGTGAATGTGGTGACCACAAGCGACCTTAGTAATGCATTAGAGTTGAAACAAAATAATTTATCCGAAGGTACAAATATTTCCATAAGTGGTGATGTTATATCTGCTGTTGATGTTGTAACCACAAGCGACCTGAGTAATGCGTTATCATTAAAACAAAATAATTTATCCGAAGGTAATAATATATCTATTAGTGGTGATGTTATATCTGCGGTGAATGTGGTGACCACAAGTGACTTAAGTAACGAATTAGCATTGAAACAAAATAACTTAACTGAAGGTACAAATATATCTATTAGTGGAGATGTGATATCAACCGTTGATTTAGTAAGTATAAATGACTTAACTAACGCATTAACATTGAAACAAAATAAATTAACCGAAGGAAATAATATTAGTATAAGTGGAGATGTCATATCCACATTTGATTTGGTAACCAATAATGAATTAAATAATGTATTAATATTGAAACAAGATACTTTAACAGTCGGAACTAATATATCTATTAGTGGTGATGTGATATCCGCGATTGATGTTGCAACTACAAATGACTTAAGTAACTCATTAACATTGAAACAAGATAATTTAACACAAGGTACAAATATATCTATTAGTGGAGATGTTATTTCAACAATTAATCTGGTGAGTACAAATGACTTAAGTAACGCATTAACATTGAAACAAGATAATTTAACACCTGGAACTAACATATCTATTAGTGGTGATGTGATATCCGCAATTAATCTTGTGACAATAAGCGACTTAAGTAATGTATTAACAATGAAACAAGATAGTTTAACACCTGGGGACAATATTAGTATCAGTGGTGATGTGATATCCACAATTGATGTGGTGACAACAAGCGACTTAAGTAACGCGTTAACATTTAAACAAAATACTTTAACAGCTGGAAGTAATATTTCCATAAGTGGAGATGTTATATCTACTATTGATCAGGTTAGTACAAACGACTTAAGTAACGCATTAACATTAAAACAAAATACTTTAACAACTGGAAGTAATATTTCCATAAGTGGAGATGTGATATCCGCGATTGATGTGGTAACTACAAATGACCTAAGTAACGCGTTAACATTGAAACAAGATAATTTAACAGCCGGAACTAATATATCTATTAGTGGAGATGTGATATCCGCGATTGATGTGGCAACTACAAATGACCTAAGTAACGCGTTAACATTGAAACAAGATAATTTAACAGCCGGAACTAATATATCTATTAGTGGTGATGTGATATCCGCGATTGATGTGGTTACTACAAGTCAATTAAGTAGTGCATTACAATTAAAACAAGATAATTTTATACCTGGAGACAATATTAGTATCAGTGGAGATGTTATATCTACTATTGATGTGGTGACAACAAGCGACTTAAGTAACGCGTTAACATTTAAACAAAATACTTTAACAACTGGAAGTAATATTTCCATAAGTGGAGATGTTATATCTACTATTGATCTGGTGAGTACAAGCGACTTAAGTAACGCATTAACATTGAAACAAGATAATTTAACACAAGGAAGTAATATATCTATTAGTGGAGATGTGATATCCACCATTGATTTGGTAACCAATAATGAATTAAGTAACTCATTAACATTGAAACAAGATAATTTAACAGCCGGAACTAATATTAGTATCAGTGGTGATGTTATTTCAACAATTAATCTGGTGACAACAAGCGACTTAAGTAACGCATTAACAATGAAACAAGATAATTTAACAGCCGGAACTAATATATCTATTAGTGGTGACGTGATATCCACCATTGATTTGGTAACCAATAATGAATTAAGTAATGCGTTATTATTGAAACAAGATAATTTAACAACTGGAACTAATATATCTATTAGTGGAGATGTAATATCCGTGATTGATGTGGCAACTACAAATGACTTAAGTAACGCATTAACATTGAAACAAGATAATTTTATACCTGGAGACAATATTAGTATCAATGGTGATGTGATATCCGTGATTGATGTGGCAACTACAAATGACTTAAGTAACGCATTAACATTAAAACAAGATAATTTAACAGCCGGAACTAATATATCTATTAATGGTGATGTGATATCCGTGATTGATGTGGCAACTACAAGCGACTTAAATAACGCATTAATATTGAAACAAGATAATTTAATAGCCGGAACTAACATATCTATTAGTGGAGATGTGATATCCGCGATTGATGTGGCAACTACAAGCGACTTAAGTAACGCATTAACATTGAAACAAGATAATTTAACAGCAGGAACTAATATTACTATAAGAGGAGATATAATATCCACAATTGATATGGTTAGTATAAGCGACCTAAGTAACGCATTAACATTGAAACAAGATAATTTAACAGCAGGAACTAATATTACTATAAGTGGAGATGTGATATCTGTGATTGATGTGGCGACAACAAGCGACTTAAGTAATGCCTTAGAAATAAAACAAGATAATTTAACACCTGGAGACAATATTAGTATCAGTGGTGATGTAATATCCATTCATAGTGATGTGATAAAAGAAAACGAACTAACTAATGCATTAGAATTAAAACAAAATAAGTTAATCGCAGGAAATAATATTACTATTAGTGGTGATGAGATATCATCTATGGTGGGCGATTCCAGTATTTTCACATCTTATCAAAATCATTATTATTATGATAATACGCCTTTAGGGATAGGGACAAAAGATATATGTAATAATTATGCGTTGACTATATCAGGTGGATTATATATAATAGGTACACAAACGCAACATGATGTTAAAATAGAAGAAGGAAATATTACAACATCAGGAAATGTTATAGTAGGAGGAGAATTGACTATTAGTGGCGAAACACTTCATAATATAATTGATAATAAAATAAGTGAATCAAGTACTGGTCAAAGTGTCAATCAAAATACAGAAGGTTCTATTGTAAATGTAGTCTATAGAAAATATGATAAATTTGTTACATCAAATATTGGGATATGGAATGATATTGACGAAGATATAGTGAATGGATATGTTGTATCGTTGAAGCCCACTTCTGCCAATTCTAAATTAATGATACAATGTAATATGCATATCAGTACAAATATGAAAAATGGTTCACAATGGTGGGGAGCCAAATTATATCGTAAAATAGGCACAGGTAATTGGGAAGAAGTAGTTGGGGCAACTAACAATCAAACAGCTAGTCGTCCTAATGGTACAGGTGTATTTTTATCTTCTCAACACCAATGGGGAACTGGTACTAATAGATATATTCAAAATGTGAGTAACAGTTACGTAGATGATGCTTATGATAACACAAGTATACATTATTATACTATTTATTGGAAATGTATATTAGGAAGCAGTGAGAATGGTAAAAACATATATATAAATAGAGGTTATGAATCGCCTAATGTAAATGACGCTTTACCCATTTCTTCTTTGATTTTGAGAGAAATTTATTATCCATAAATAAATGAATTAAATACATACTATTTATATATAATATAATGATTTCATTAGATGAAGTGATGAGAGAATTACGACCAAATCATAACTGGAAAATTATAAATGGAGAAATAATTTGGAAAGATGATATAGATATGAAACCAAGTGAAGAAGAAATGGAAATTAAAAAAAATGAATTGGAGATGATGTATCCAATGAAACTACTTAGGGAAAAAAGAGATGAATTATTAGAAGAAACAGATAAATATTTTATTTTAGATTGGCCACATAAAAACGAAGAAGATAAACAATCATGGATAAATTATAGACAATCTTTAAGAGATTTGCCTAACACGTCTACTCCACAAATGAATGACGGAATTTTAACCAATGTAGATTGGCCATTGAAACCTTTTTAATATAAATATGTTATAATAACCAAAGATAAATTGATAGATTATTTTTACACTATTTCATAAAAAAAGATTAGTATATTTATGGTACTTTTTTTATATTTTTCTTATAATGTTATATTTAAATAAAGAAAATTTAAAACAACAATTATCATATATTGATGACAAATTAAATACATTGATGGTTAATAGCGAAGAATTTAGCGAAGAATTGAGTGGTGGTATAATAGAAAATACATTAACGACGTTAACCAACATAGACCATAAATTAATAGAGTTAATGGATGATATATGTCAAAATACTTATTCTATTACCAATAAACAAAATGAATTAAACCAAGGTACGAATATTAGTATTAGTGGTGATATTATATCATCTATTGGTGATGTAACTACAAATAATCTAAATAATTTATTAGAATTAAAACAAAACAATCTATATGAAGGAAATAATATTAGTATTAGCGGAGATGTTATAACTCCCCTTATTTTTGTAACCACAAGTGAATTAAGTAACGCATTTGAACCAAAACAAAATACTTTAATCCAAGGTAGAAATATTACTATTAGTGGAGATATTATAACATCTATTGGCGATGTTACTTTGAGTGAACTAAATAATTTATTATTATTGAAACAAAATAGTTTAAACCAAGGTATAAATATTAATATTAGCGACGATGTGATATCCACTAATGATGTTATAACTACAAGTGACTTAAGTAATGAATTAATATCAAAACAAAATGTGTTAATAGAAACTACGAATATTACGATTAGTGATGATATTATATTCGTTAGTGGTGATGTAATTAATCAAACCGATTTAAGTAATACATTATCACTAAAGCAAAATAAATTAATAACAGGTGGAAATATAGGCATTAGTGGTGACATTATATCCACTGTAGATGTTGTATCCACAAGTGAACTAAATAATGCCCTAGTATTGAAACAAAATAATTTATATGAAACTACGAATATTAGTATTAGTGGGGATGTTATATCAACTATAGATGTTGTAACTACAAACCAATTAATTGACGTATTAACATCGAAACAAAATAAATTAAATGAAGGTGTCAATATTAGTATTAGTGGAGATATTATATCATCCGCAAGTGATCTAACAATGGACGATTTAGACAATGCATTAACATTGAAACAGAATAATCTATCTGAAGGGACGAATATTAATATTAGTGAAGATGTTATCTCTATTAGCGGTGATGTAATCAATCAAACCGATTTAAGTAATACATTATCACTAAAGCAAAATAAATTAATAACAGGTGGAAATATTGGCATTAGTGGCGACATTATATCCACTGTAGATTTTGTATCAACAAGCACCCTAAATAATTTGTTACCATTGAAACAAAACAAATTAATAGAAGGAAATAATATATCTATTAAACATCTAACTACATTTGACACTATAATATTACGTAAAATATATGGAGGTTATCTACGTTTAAACGAGGCACAATTATGGATAAATGGTTCTAATATTCTTATAGATAATACGAATCCTACAAATTTTCCAGGTCTCTATATATCAGGTAGTGGTTTACCATTAGGGGACACAATAGAATTTTTTACAGTTGATGATGATGGAACGTTTATAACAGCAAATGGTTATCTAAGGAACCACCCAAATTATATAGCATCTAAGTCTGTAAATAATATAATTTTAAATGATCTGGCAATTTCAGAAGACACTACCGCATCTTTGTATATCCCACTAACCTCATCATTTAATGTAGAAGATATACAATCATTTGTTATCTATCAATATGGTTGGAGTGATAGTTCAATACAATTACAATTATATAACAGAGAAAATGACCCATCATTTTTTATTCCAGTGGCACTTAGTAATATTATCACACAAGGTAATGCTCCAGTACATAGAATTGATTTTCCATCCATTTATACTTATATAGATTTTGTAGAAAATGAATCAATTGAATTTATCACAAGTAATGCTCTTATATCAACAGATATTACATATGGTGCTGAATCAAAATCATTACCAACAACTATATCTATAGTGGATTTTGTAAGAACAAGTGATCTAAGTAACAAATTAACATTGAAACAAAATAATTTATATCAAGGCACAAATATTAATATTAGCGATGATGTTATATCCATTAGCGGTGATGTGGTGACCATACACGAACTAAGTAATGCGTTAGCATTGAAACAAAATAGTCTATTTGAAAGTACAAATATATCTATTAGTGGAGGTATTATATCAGGGATTAATCTTACCACTCAGAACGATTTAAGTAATGTGTTAAATATCGCATTACCATTGAAACAAAACAAATTAATAGAAGGAAACAATATATCTATTAATCGAACTAGATTTGATACTATATTATTACGTAGAATATATGGAAAATGGACAGCATATGATGGTTTAGATGAGGTACAATTATGGATAAATGGTGCTAATATTCTTATAGATAATACTAACCCTATGGATTGGTATTTAAATACTGGTTTACCATTAGGAGACACAGTAGAATTTGTTGTGCTTGATGATGACGGAACGTTTAAATCTGTAGGAAGTAACCATCCATATTATGATGCAACTGTGACTGTAGATAATATAACTCAGTCACATTATAGAAGAGCATTTCCAAACGACCCTAGTGCATCTTTGTATATCCCACTAACCTCATCATTTATGCTAGAAGATATACAATCATTTGTTATTTATCATTGGGGGAATATGGAAAATAGTTCAATTGGACTACAATTACAAATATATAATAGAGAACACGACCCATCATTATCTAGACCATTGGCACTAAGTAATATTACCACACAAAGTGCTTTAGTACATAGATTTGATTTTCAAGCAATTGATACTTACACAGAGTTTGTAGAAAATGTATCAACTGAATTTATCACAAGTAATGCTCTCATATCAACAGATATCTTTAAATATGACTTTTTTATATCTACTAATGATGTTGTAACCATAAATGATCTAAGTAATTCATTAACGTCTAAAAATAATATTTTAACGGAAGGTTCAAATATTACTATTAGTGGCAATGTAATATCCTCTACAGGGTATGTAACCACAAGTGTATTAAATAATACATTAGCATTGAAACAAAATAATTTATATCAAGGCACAAATATTAATATTAGTGGTGATGTTATATCCATTAGCGGTGATGTGGTGACCACACAGGATCTAAGTAATACATTATCATTCAAGCAAAATAGTTTAATAGAAGGTACAAATATATCTATTAGTGATGAAATTATATCAGGTATTGATCTTGTCACTCCAAGTTATTTAAATAATGTGTTAAGTATCGCATTACCATTGAAACAAAA
>Ga0209137_1001970_pt1 | contig 18713 bp, 20 predicted proteins | sample SaaInl5LU_22_DNA_FD_184642 | JGI IMG/M metagenome (GOLD analysis project Ga0209137, IMG submission 184642) | Marine microbial communities from expanding oxygen minimum zones in the Saanich Inlet - ESP_105LU_22_DNA (SPAdes) (version 2) | ecosystem: Environmental > Aquatic > Marine > Intertidal... | reverse complement strand
AGAGTTCTTAAAATTCTTAAAGAAAAACAGAGTTAAGATTATCTCTAAAGAGATGCAAGGTCCTGGTGGCGGAACTCCAGTTATTACAATACAAGGCTCTAGAAAAGACCTTGAAAACGTATTAGCTGATGACGAATATGGATGGGATGATCCAGATCTAGCAGAATACATTGAAGAATCAGTTGAGACTGAAGTTAATGAAGCTCGTTCGATCAATAAAATCCAAAAGGATTGGAATGCAGTTAGCCAAGAGATGAAAGAAGTCGTTAAGTCTTGGAAGTCTGCCGAAGGCGCTGAAAAAGAAGCACACCTTGAAAAGCTAAAGGGTCTAACTGCTAAGAAGAAAGAGCTTGAAAAAGAACTTGACAAAGCAGTTAAAGGTAAAGACAGAAACGCTGAACTTGCTGCTTCTGAATCTTTACTAGAAGGTGGTATGTCAGAGATTGATATCATTGCTCAAAACGCAAGAAACTTCAAAGAATTTATGAAGGAAGTTATTGCTGATTTCAAACTAGAAGATACAAAAGAACTAAGAGATTGGCTGGAAACAGTTTACGCTCCTTACAAGTAATGAAACACTTCGAAACATTTGAAAGCTTTCAAAATAGCGCCTCAGTTGATGAGGGGCTATTTAGCTTTTTAGGTAGACTGTTCAGTAATCCTAAGAAGAAAAGAGAGCTAGACAAGTTGGCTGCCAAGCTAACTCAAACTAGAATCGAGATTGGTACCCTAAAACTTGACGGTGATCCAATCGAAGAGCTTGAAAATGAGCTTGAAGACAAGTCTTTCGATTACAAACCATCGAGAGGCTTCAACAATAACAAGAACGATGTTCACCAGACCAAGATCGATATCCTACAAGAACTTGAGGAAGAGATCATTGATCAAATGGATGAAATCGGCCGTGAAAACGATGCTCTTGATAAGTATGTGAGCAAAGTCAAACTAGAATCTAGAATGGCTTCAACGCAACATCTAATGCGTCATGCTGAAGGTGCAGTTGCCAAAGTAATGGCTAAGCTGTACAAAAAGGACGCTAAAGGCGCTAAGGACTTTGAAAAGCAAATGTACAAAGCAGCCAACGAACAGTTTCAAATCGAAGAAGCATCTAAAAGAGAATGGAACGATAAGCGTAGAGGTCCTCACCCTTACGATTCTGGTTTGTCTGACAAAGAGCAAGAAGAGAAAGAAGCTCAAATGAAAAAGCAAGCTGAAATGTCTGACGACAATGCAGATGCTTACAAAGAAATGCCAGGTGACGAAGAAGCTAGAAAGAAGGGCAAAGTTAAAACATCTAAGCATGTTAAAAGATATCATGACCTTTACGGTGAATCTGTTGTAAACGAAAAGGCTGAAGGTGACAGAAGCCCAATCGATAACGATGCCATTGAGTCTGCTCTAAAAAAGAAGTCTGAAGAAACAGGTGTTTCGATCGAACTTCTTAGAATCGTGATGAGACGCGGTATGGCCGCTTGGAAAACTGGTCACAGACCCGGGGCTGGTCAAGAACAGTGGGGTTACGCAAGGGTAAACTCATTTTTGACAAAGCAAAAAGGTACATGGGGCGGTGCTGATAAAGATGTTGCTGCTGAAGTAGGTGATATCAAAGAATCACTTAACGAATCACTAACAGGTATCTTGACTGCGCTGGCATCAGTGGGTGTTGGAGTGCTAATTCAATACTATGCGCCTGCTGTAATCGATGGGTTAGAAGACATTTATAAAACTGTAAAGTCTTACATTGCACCAACTGAATGGGACAAGGTACTCAGAGCACTTGGTAAAGATGAAGCTCTTAACAAGAAAGTTCTTCAAATGATTGAAGAAGATAAGTTTAGAATTGTACATCGACAAAAGAGAGCAGCTCTAATTGAAGAGCTTCCAGAATTCAAAGCTTTTGTTGAAAAGAATGGTATTGACGAACGTGTGGCTCATAGCATTGCTGTTCAAATGGAAAGAACTATCTGGAATCACCAGGAGTGGATTACTGATAAGATCAAAAAGAAGTTTAATATTGAAGAGTCTCTAATCAACGAAGCTGAAGAGACTTACAATGACTATCCTGCAGCTGCTAAGGCAAACGCTAAGAAAGCAATCGAATGGAAAGAGAAGTACGGCCGTGACGAAGTTACCGGTGGTACTGAAGTTGGTTGGGCTAGAGCTCACCAATTAGCTAAAGGTGAATCACTATCAGCTGATGTAGTTTCTAGAATGGCTCAATTCAATAGACACAGAAAGAATTCTGAAGTTGCTGCCGAATTTAAGGATACTCCTTGGAAAGATAGAGGCTATATTGCATGGTTGATCTGGGGTGGTACTGAAGGCGTTGATTGGGCTATTGCTAAAATGGAAGAAATCAAAGAGGCTTACAATATCAATAAGTACTCACCATTGTCTTATGCTAAGCAGATTGCATCAGGCGCAATGACTATGCAAGACGCAATGGAAGAAACAGGTCTACCATTTACAGAGCTAATGAAGCTTGTAAAGAAGATTGACAAAAACTTCAAAATCAATTTTGAATCAAAAGATATGAAACACTTCAAAACATTTGAATCATTTGTTAACGAAGGCAGCCACAAAGAGGCTGAGAAGATTGCAGATCAAATCACTGATCAGATTCAGGATATGATTAACAACGACGAAGAGGTTGATGGTGCATATTACTTGGTGAAAGATTACTTTGAAGGAGATACTCGCAACCCGCTTTTTAATATGGTAGTTGACCTAGTTGATAAGTGGATGAAAAAGAATAAAATCTAACATGAAACACTTCAAAACATTTGAATCGTTTATTAACGAATCGTACAAAGTGGACAAGAAGGACTTCGATAAAGTTGTCGCGGCCGTAAAGAAAGCAAACCAACCTGCAACTGTAATGTTTGTTCCTAAATGGAATGAGATTGAAATTCTAGTGGGCATGGATGCACCTGACCGAATTAGCGATGCAATTTCAGATGAACTTTATAAACTAGGTGATCTTGGTAGAAGAGTTTCAATAGCGGGCGATTCTTCAAGCTATTCTAGAAGAGAGTACGAAGCTATTGAAAAAATCAGTGGTGGTCACAGAGACTATTAAGCATAAAATGTGCTGATATATACTTAATAACAAATAAAAACCATACACATCATGGCAAAATTAAAAACATTTGAAGAGTATATCGCTTCTATGGACTCTGCTGAAGAGATCGAGAAGGATATCGTTGCTATGGGTGAGCCTGAAGAGGCTGAAGGTGGTGAAGAAGTAATTTCTGACGATCAACCTGAAGCTGAAGCACCAAAGAAGTCCGAGGACGAAGGTGCTGGTGAAGAAGCTGAAGAGATGGAATCTGATGCTGAAGAGGTACACTCAGAAGAAGACAAAGAAACGGAAGAAGGCGATCAAGAGATGCCCGAAGACGAGGGCGAAGAAGGCGCTGTTGAAGTAGCTGAAGCCGAAGAAAAAGAGGAGGACGACGAGGTCGAAACCCAAATTGCAGACGACGAAGAGGAAGGGGGTGATGACGCAGAAGCTGAGGGTGATAAATCCGAAGAGGACGCTGAAGACACCGACGAAGAGGACGAAGATGAAGATGAGGACGAAGAGTCTGAAGAAGCTGAAGCTAAAGCAACTGTCGAAGAGATGGTTAAAGAACTTTACGAAAGAGTAAAGGAAGAAGCTAAGGTTTGGGAAGAAGACGCACACGATACTCACACTATCGAGTCTTACCTAAAGGAAAACTGCGCTCTTCACGCTTCTATGGCTACCGAGGCTCTAAAGTCTTGCAAAGAAGATATTACACAAGAACAATATGAATCGGCTTGTAATGGCCTAAAAGAAGCTTATTCTAAGAAGATCGATGAGATGATCGAATCTTGGAATGCTGAGGGCGAGACAATCTAATCTCCAAATAATAAACTTTTTAAGAAGGTCTGCGTATAATACACGCAGACCTTTTATTTTTTAGTATGCCCAAGATATCAATTGATAACGTTTACATGAAGATTGCTTACGAAGTGGCTGAGCTGAGTTATGCTCAACGTCGTAAGGTTGGATGCGTGATTGTTAAAGATCATCAGATCGTTTCTTTCGGTTACAACGGCACTCCAGGTGGTTTTGATAACTCCTGTGAGCACGAACATGTTCATATTATAGAAGTTGAAGGCGGATACGCAAGTGCGCCAGATGCCATTAAAGTACTAGAGGATGATGGTTACTTCTGTAATCCAAATGGCGTTTGTGGCAAGATATCACACGAAACTAGAAGAGAAGTACTGCACGCGGAATCAAACGCGATTACAAAGATTGCTAAGTCAACCCTAAGCTCAGATGGAGCTGATCTATACACAACCACAACACCTTGCTTTGAATGTTCTAAATTGATCATTCAATCAGGTATCAAACGGGTATTCTTCACTGAAGATTACCGAGATATGTCAGGCCAAGATCTATTGAAGCAAGCGGGTATTGAAGTAATTCACATTCAACTATAATTAAATGGGTTTCAACAAAGTAATCTTACAAGAACCAAGAACACTATTAGCAGAGTATAAGGCTAAAGGTCTACGTCAATTCATCTCGAGATATTCGAATTATGATGCGATCATGGGACCTTCTGAATCGGTAACATTTCTAAACACAATCTTCGATTTCAAAGATGAATCCTCTGAAGAAGTTATCAGCGATTTTGTTAAAGCCTTCGAAACAGAACTTGAAGCCCAATAATATGAGTACAGTTATGGCAGAAAAGAAGACTAAACGATACCAATGGATCAAAAGTGAGCGCATGGGCGACGTTGTCGAGGTGGCTGAAAACCAACCTGACAAAAAGTGGTTACACTTCACAGATGGTTCCAGAATCAATCCTTCTTTGATCAAAGAATTTTTGACTGAAGTTGCACACGACAATCAGATCATGAACTTTCCAGATCTGGATGCACCTCAAACAGGTCCAGTCCAAGATCAAACACCTACGGTTGCGACTAACACGTCAAGCCCAGTAATAACACAACCAACCAACACTCCAACCCCAACACCTATGGGTGCAATGATCATGAAAATGAGCAAGAAGAATGTGGTTGAAGTACCAGTTGCAATGAACATCAATATTCCAAGTCCAGAGCTGTATGCGATGTTAGCGGCTAATATGGAAGATGATGATCTTAAAGAAGAAATCATGGGGGTTGCTCTTGCCCAGATTGAGATAAATAAACTTCAAGAGTATGTTAAAGAACAAATCACTAATTTTCTAAACACTTATTATGAGTAATCGTCGTTTCCGCCGTGGTCAGCTTCGTATGATGCAGACACTTCGAATCAAAAACATGTTCAGTCGCTTTAGCGAAGTTGGTATCTTATGGTACAACAAGTCACAGCAAGAGGGTAAAGCTCTTTATGAGAAGAATCGTAAGGCAACTGAAGACTCGATCTTTGAGCAACTGCAAACTATTGAAGATAGCAAGAAAGAGCACTTTTTGTCTTTGGGCTATTCAGAAGCCAAAGTTGAATTGATGTTAGAAGCATGGAGAATTGGTGCGGTAAAGAATAAGGAAACTTACCGCCAAGATAAAAAAGAAGCGCAGCGTCTACTTCGCGAGGCAGCTGCCATGAAATAAAGCATCATGCAGAGAATTCTGTTAGAGATCGCAGACAACGGTATCATAAAGACCGTGACTGACGATAACATTAACGCAGCCGGTGAAAAGTTTGAATCCAAAGTGGTTTATGACTTGGAGAACGGAGACGTTGTGTTAACCAAGATGAATATCTTATACGAACTGTCAGAAGACATGGGTATGGAACTTGGCAACTCTAAACAGAGTGATCAGATCAAAATCATCTCGGATTGGGGCGATAATTATGTCCCAGGTGATGATGAGCTTAAGGCCAAAATTGAGGATCTTGAGCAAGAGCTGAAATCTCTGAAAGAGATGCTAAAGCAATAAGATGGTATTAAAAGTAGAGTGTATCTGGTGTAATTCAAAAACCGAGTTTAATCGCTATGTTAGAAATTTTGGCGAAGATGCTTACGTTATCAATTACATGGATATTATTAACAAGCTGGCGAAAGCCGATCCCTACGGGTTAGATCCAAATGACAACGTAGTTGGCCTTCACTTGCATTCTACTTTAACCAATCTAGTAGGTAAAATTGAGCAGGCAGAGACAACCGAAAATCGGGTAATCTACCTGCTCAAAAACCTCACGGCCGAAACAGCAGAAGGCCTAAAAGAAACGCTGACTCATTTGATGCCTGAAAGCACAAGAATCCCGATGAAGCTGGTCATCATCAATCGAACAGACTATCCAAAGAAGGGTGTGCTTAGTCGTTTTGATGTGGTCAAATTCATTGATAAATGATACAGCACCGTTTATTCCCAAAGGGTGAATATTGCCACGCCCTAATTTCTAGTCCATCAAATCCTAACATCTTATTTCCTGTCAGGGGTCTAATCCTTGATGTTAAGATGGATGATCACAATCCACAGTACTTACTTAAAGTCGTTAAATTCTATGACGACATTCACTTCCTAAAGAGATACTTTATTGGTCAAAGGTTTACTACTGATCTAGTTGGTAAACAAACTGCTTTCAAATTCAAACGAAGTAGCTTCAATACTAGCGAAGATTTTGAAAATAGATTGGCTGATGAAAAGAGTTGGATGAAGTATACCCTAGTGGCTGACTCTATCATGTGTACTAAGACAGAAGCTGAGATGCGAGATCTCTTTAACACTGTACAGACATTTATGGTTGAAAAATCTATTAAGGAGATCTTTGAAATGGCAACCAGAGTATACTATCGAAGCGGCCAATATTATTTCCAAACTAGAGATGACTACGAAATGGCTGTCAAAAGATTCTTAAAAGATCGGACACCAGGTAGAAGCGGTTGGTTGGAAGACATTTTACACAGGGCAACGTTTGATGAGCTCGATGGGATAGACTGATATATAGAAAAAAGTCTGTCGTTTAATGGGTGTAGGTATACCTCAATTTTCTACGGCTCCTTCGGGGCCACCGCCACTTAAAAAAGTAGTTAAAGCTGCAACAAAGGTTACGGATAAAAAAGAGTCCGCAACGCTTGGTGAGCAATTATTTGATGTAGCGGCAGGTACTCAGAGATTTTTTGGGTCAGATACTGCAGCTGTTAAAGATGGTTATAACAATACTGTAGAATCTGTTACTGGTGATTTTACGGCTAATTTTGGTGATTGGTTTGCTGCTGAAGATGAAGGCAAAACTAATGGTAAGAAAGGCACTAATAAGGGTACAGCTAGAAGGGTTGTTAAACCAAAGCCGGCTCCTGAAAACCCTAACTTTGCTGATAGTGCAGATAACTTGAATCAAGAGAATCAGGTTTCTGAAATCAAAGATCTATATCCACTAGAATATAGCGCTGCTAAATATCCAACTGAACCTGGACAACCCGATGAAAAATGGGTAACTGGTGAAAGGGCACCTTACTCTGTATTTAATGAATGGTCTCTATTTAAGTGGAGGGGTAATCCTAGATCTTCTAATCCAACACTTAAAGACTATAATAAAGCATGGTTGCTTGCCGGCGGTGCAAATACTCCGACCGGCGAGACTACTGATTTCAACCAGTATAGGAATCCAAGTATTAAGATGGTCATTGAAGAGGTCAACAACGGTTCTGGAGCTACAGAGGCTTACAGGTACAGCTATTTTGACTTTGCCTTAGCCAAATATGCTGGCAAGATTTCGAATGATTACATGCTAACTTTGAGAAGGTTTCCAATGCCGATCGAAGACGATATTACTACAGCACCTGACGTTAATGGTAAGGAGATGAGTTCAGCTGCACTTCCAGCTATGGCTCAAGCAGTAACTTGGATGAGTGAGGCTACCGGTAATAGTCTTGAAGAGATTTTGAGCTTCAATGTTAGTACCGAATGGGAAATGGTAAAGTCCAAAATGCAAGAGATCTCTGGTGGTATGGGCGGCGGTGGCGGTAAAGTCGGAGAGACTATCAAGAATAGCTCAGTACTTTCTTCTATCTATGGCGCAGCAACTGGTAAGAATGCCTTACAAACTAAAGCAATGAAAGAGGATTGGGATCCATTCGGTGACACATATCCTAACCATGTTTACGGTCCAATTAATGTTATCAAAGAGATTGCTGTCAGACAACAAGGTCTTGATTTTGAACAGAATTTCAAAATCAAATTCCATTATAGTTTGAGACAAGTTGCAGGCGGTAATCCAAGAGCAGCATTCCTTGATTTGATGTCGAACCTATTGGTATTGACGTACAACAATGGTAAATTCTGGGGTGGCGCTGTTAGACACACTGGTGGTGCGGCCGGTTTTAACAGACCATTCGGTGACTCTTCTAAGTTGGCATCCGGTGATTTTGGAGGTTTCTTTAAGAGCATCTCAGACGGTTTCTTTAGCGGTGCTAAGAACTTTGTAAATGATATATTCAAGAAGGATCCTGGCTCAATGTTTGGTTTCAAAATGAACCTTGGGGATAGCAAGTTTTTGAATAACTTCTTAGGTGGTCAAATGATGGATATGTTTGGTACACCGCAAGGTACCCAAGCAATTAATGCATTTCTTCAAGGTAATGCAACAGGTGAATGGCATTTGACTATTGGTAATCCACTAAATCCGATTGCTGTAATCGGAAACCTATACTGTGAGTCTGCTGATTTCTCTTTTGGCGGTGAAATGTCTTACGACGGTTTCCCAACAGAACTGACGGTTGAAGTAACACTAAAGCACGCTAGACCAAGAGACAAAGCCGAGATTGAATCAATGTTTAATGGTGGTAAAGGCAGAATGTACTTGATGCCGGAGGGTGGCGTTGATGTTGGCGAAGCAGTTACCGTTTCAGCTTACGGCAATAGAGATAAAGCAGGTAACTTCACTGCTGTTAAACGAATGACAAACGGCTAAGATGGATTTAGAAGCTTTTAACAAGAAATCAATAGTCGATAACAAAATTGTTATGACTGAGGCCACCATGGTTTTCAAACCTGGTGTTGATATTATTGGTACACATATCGTAACCGAAGATGAAGTTGGTAGACCTGATAATTTATCGTGGACATTCTATAGAAATCCACATAAGGTTGACTTAATTCTAAAATGGAATGGTATCTCAAATCCATTTTCCATTGAAGCGGGTACCGAGATTGAGATTCCAATGTTAATCTCATCATTTAAGAAATTTATCAAGCCTTCTAGACCGAGTGAAGAGACTCAAAAAGAGAAGTTTATTGCTCAAAGAAGAATGACTGAAAAGGATGTTAAAAGGCTTGAATTCATTCAACAAAAAGCTGCTAAATACAATACGCAAGCTCTACCACCAAATATGGTTAAAGATGGTCAACAAAAGACAACCGTTGTTGGACCTGCTAGAATTGTAAACGGACCTTTAGATACTGACAACAAGACACAAGCATAATGGGCCTAAACTCTCAAATACTGACGATTAAGGACCCGACTATCAAGCTTGACGAGATCCAAACATTGGACCTTGGAGAGAATGAAACTGGGGCTCCGGTTGACTCGATGAATGCTGCATACCAGCCGTTTGTCAAGATCAACGGTTACGTCTTTGATTATAACGAAATCACTAACTTTAATTTGAAAGTTGTTGATAAGTATCCAGAGCTTACTATGACTCTAAGGGACTCGATGGAGATCTTCTCAGTAGCTACATTCCCAAGAGATGGTGATGTGTTATCGCTTAGAATTAAAGCTAGAAACGAGACTTTCAAAGACGTGAGAATGGACTTCCACATCATTGACTTTAAGAATACTACTCCAGTGGGTACAAGAGAAAAAGCTAGGGGTGGTGCAACATACAATGTTAGGGCATACGCTAAATTGCCAGGATTGTATACTGATGATTGTAAGAGTTACGGTAGAGCAACTAGTTATGATCACATTCTAAATATTGCCGAAGATCTACAGCTTGGTTTTGCAACGAATGTTGATGCAACCGATGACGAAATGGTTAGACTTTGTGCCTATCAATCTAAGCTAGAATTGCTAAACGATACAGTACTACATTCTTATATCAGTGATGATACATTCCAGACGTTCGGTATTGATCAATATTACTACATTAATTTCGTTGATTTACAAAAGATTTTTGATGCTCCAGAGGACATCGAATTGACTGAAATTGTGAATAGTAATTTCTTAGTAAAAGAGAGAGCCCAGGACTCAGACGAAAGTGAAGGGCAATTGGAGTCTCAATTGATCTTAACGAACCATCATAATTATACAAATACTTCGAACCATATTATAGCACACAATCTGATCAATAACTCTACTAAGATTGCGCTTGAAAATGGTTATAGAAGAAAGGTTCAGTACTTTGATATCAATAAGAACATGGTTGATGCCGACGATACTCTAAACGAGTTTGACGTTGAATCATTAGTTAGTGCAAATATCAAAGATCACGAAGAACCTTTGAAAGGTCGCAGAAACTCCGATACTGACGAGTATGCAACTCACATCAAGCACAAATACGTCGGTTTACAGGACTCAACACCAGCTGATGGTAATGTTCACATGAACTGGCACTACAGTGCAATCAACAATATTCAGAACCTTGTTGAACTTGATAAGATGAAACTGGTTGTCGAATTGGCAACACCAAACCCAGCAATCTACAGGTATTCAAAAGTACCGGTGGTTATGTTCTCATATTCAAAGGGTGGTGTTGGTACAATTGAACAGACCGCTGAAAATGCTCAAGAAAAAGGTTTTGGTGAAAGCACTGCTGGTGAAAACAGTTCAACTAATACTAGCGACGATAACGCTACACAAAATGGTTTTATTCAAGATCCATTCTTATCAGGTTTTTATGTAGTAATGGGTATCGAATACAAGTACAACGGCGGTAGCATCACTCAAGTCCTCCACCTTACAAGAAAGGAGTGGCCGGCCAGAATGAACAATGTTTAATATATAGGCTATGGAAAATAAGTTCACCAATCAAAGCATCTTTAGAAAAGGTCACTTGGTCAAGCACTCTAAAAATGCTTACCAAGAGCCTACTTATTTGTCGTTTGTATTGGTGTTCGATATTGTTAATTCACCCCTTCTTAACAAAGAACAAGCTGTTAAATTCCTAAGAGATTTCTACAAAGAAACTGACAAAGCCGATAAGCTTGAAAAGTTCATCAATACTCTATTACTATTGAACAAGGAAATGCCATGGTACTGGAAAAGTATTAGCGGTGTTGACAATGCTATCAAAGTGTACGAGAACTTTGGCGAGAGTTATCACGGCGGCGATGATGCCACATTAGAAATCACATGTTTAGAATCGATCAATCTAGCTATTTCAGGTTTAATGGATCTATATAGGCAAGCTGTTTACGATTCATCCAAGTGGACTCAGGTACTACCAGAGAACATGCGTAAATTTAGAATGCAAGTCATTGTTTCCGAAGTTAGAGATCAGAGACGCACGAAGGACGTTAACCAGTCTGCCGAAGAGATCATCAATTCAGATCTAGTTAACGTGATGCCTAAGTTTGTATTCGAGTTTGACTTTTGTGAGTTCAAACCTGAATCAGCTTCAGAAGCATTCTCAGATCTATCAGCAGAAGAGCCTGAAATGGCAGATGATTTGAAAATTTCAATCTCTTACGAGACTGTTAAAATCGTTAATAGTAGTTCTCAATACTTAAATGGTGTTGTGGCATCAAATGATGGTGGCGATAATATGACATCGCTGGGTTCAGCCGCTAATCCGCTAGAATCTTTTGGTGATAGAATATCTAGAGACGGTGATGGACCTGTTGCAGGCATCGGCGGTCTAATTAAGAAAGAAGCGCAAGGTATTAGAGATAGTCTTAAAAGTGCATATGCAGATGATTTAAGACGATTAGATCCTAGAAGACTTGTTAATCGCCCAGATAATGTTTACGGTTCTGCTCTTGAAAGGTTCATTATGAATCAAGCAACCAAACTTGATCAATTTGCTGGTAAAGCCACTAGGATTTCTGATAACATTTACAAGGGCATGGTAAACAATGCCGACGATACTGGCGAAGGCTTCAAACAATCTATCTCAACAAATATTTACGGCGCACTACCTGGACAACCAATAGAGTCTGCCCTAAGACGCGGTGCCATTCAGTCTATTTTTCCGATGATAAATACCCAAAGGAGCAATTTGAATCCGGGTACTAACATCTACGAATAATGAATCAAAGAGAACTTTTTAAGGACAACCTTAGGGACTCACACTGGCTTGGGGAAATCGTTAGCAACGAAGATCCTCAAAGCATGGGGCGTTGTCGCATTCGTGTGTTTGGAAAGTTCGATTTGATCGCTGACGAAGATTTACCATGGGCAGCTCCTTGTACCAATAACATGCATGGTCAATTTGCGGTCCCAAAGGTTGGTGACGTGGTCTCTGTGCGCTTTGATAATGGTAACCTATACCAACCAATGTATTGGTTTCAAGTGCTTCAGGACAAAGATATCATGGGCAAGGTTGCTACAAACGGATCCCTTAAAGTTGTTTCATTCTTTTACGATCCTGATAGAATGCAATTCTATTGGGCTGCCGATGAAGGTTTGAAACTTATTACTACCGAAGGTGATGGTGAAATTAATGTACCGGATATTCTACATCTTGTAGGTGGCTCTGGCGGTGCAGAAGAACCGGCGGTTTTGGGCGATAAGAATGCTCAAGTATTAGCTGATATTATTGGTGAAATTAAGGCGATTCAAAATCAAATTGCGGTATTCGCTACGGCGTTTACAGCAGCCTCTGCCGCTAGTGCACCTTTACCTATGTTTAGCGCAGCGCCATTTGTTGCGGCTGCAGCTGCATTACAAACTCAATCAGCATCGGTAACCGCAACCGTCAATACGCTAAACACACCGGTGAAAGCTAACGTTGAATCTACTAAATCGAATAACGTAAAAGTCAACTAATTATGTCTGATAAAATTACTGGTAATAATATGGGAGTTGGTAATGCCACTGATGGTAACGGTGGCAATAACACCAATACCGAAAGCACGGCTCAAACGCAAGGCGGTGGGGGTGGAAGTACATCGACTCCTTCGGCTCCAACGGGTCCTAAAAACTGGAAAGACGAGGACAAAAAGATTAGAGAAAAACTAAAAGCTAATCAATTTGGTAAGAACACTGTTGAATGGTATCAAACAGTTCTAAATGCTTTTTCTTACGAAAATATTAAGGATATCAAAACTTCTAATCGAAATAAAGATCTTCAGAAGATACAAGAAGATTCCAAAAACGAGTCTCTTATTAAACTTCAAGAATTGGCATTTATTTTAACTTTGGCCATGTCAAAAGCTGCTAGTTCTGCTGTTGATACTGCACTAAAAGCGGCTGACAAGCGCTACAAGAAAAAGTAATATATAATCTATCAATCATTTATTCACCCTTTAATTAAACATTAAATGAACTCCAATCAAGCGAACGATTCTACTAAAGGAAACGCTCCAAAAAATCAAAAAAGACAACGACTAAGCAAAAAGCAAAACATCGTTGTCGAGCAGCAAGAAGAAATCCTAGACACTGTCATGGATCTAGAAGCTGATGATTCGGACAAAGATTCGAACGATTTCATCCTACCAAACGGCGAATTCGACTGGGACGGTTACGAATCTTACCACAACACCAAACTTAGAGTTAACAAAAAAGTTAAGACTGCCGGTCAAAAAGAGATCGTGTATTGTCACGAGCCATATGCTCAAGACATGTACAACATGATGTCAGACGTGAAGTTCCACGAAACAATGGCAGAATTGACAGTTAATGCTATCGAAACTGGTAAGATTTATACTATGTCGGAAAGATGGGCAACTGTAGACATTGGCTACAGAGAAATGCTATACATCGATCTATCCAGAGAAGACAGAGAAGTTCTAGAAGAGCTACGTCCAGGTGATGAAGTTTCTGTTAAAGTTTTGAGTGACAAAACTAACACTAAAGAATACGCGACTGCTTCTATTTCAGAAGGTACAAAACAGAGAGTATTTGCAGAACTTAGAGTAGCTGCTGAAGAGGGTGGCACTGCATACTTGGGTACGGTTAAAGAAATGATCCCGGGTGGTGGTTATATCGTTAACGTTCAGGGTATCAATTGCTTTATGCCAGGTTCACTTGCGGGCATCAATAAGTTGCATGATTTCACATCAATCGTTGGTACTAAAATGTACGTTGTTCCAGATTCTTTCTCAGCATCTAAAGGTACAATCGTCGTATCACACAGAAAGTACCTACAAGCCATGATTCCTAATGAGATCTCTAAATTGCAAGAGAACCTAGAAGTTGAGATTACTGGTTCTGTGACAGGTACTGCTAAGTATGGTGTATTCGTAGAATTCAATACTTGCTTGACTGGTATGATTCACGTTAATGATCTAAACTCTGAACTATTTGATCGCCATAAGGCTAATGAAGTTGCACCTGGTGAAGAGGTAACGTTCAAGATTAAGGAGATCGTTAGCAATGAAAAGATTATTCTAACTCAAAAGGAGAAATCTGAGGTTAAAGTCGACAATTCTTGGGAAGAATTTACACAAAACTTCACAGCTCCAATGTTAGTTGATAATGCAACAATCAGATCTATCAAAGATTACGGTTTGTTCATTGGAATTCACGGCTCGGTAGTTGGCATGGCCCACATCTCTGAATTCGCAGAAGGTACAGTATTGAGAGACTCTTTTACTAAAGGTCAAGAAATTGCTGTCGAGGTCACTAAGATTGACGAGGAAACTAAAAAGGTATTCCTAAAAGTGATTGGAGCTTAAGCTCAAATACTAATTATTCAACAGGCTCAGGTACTAAGTATCTGAGCCTGTTTTTTTAGGCCCTTCTCATATAGATATATACAGAAATAGAAATGCGCAGATCTATATGTTAAACGAGGCAAACAAGGACATTCTACTAAAAGCTTATTGTGGCATTGAGTTTGAATTTTATTCAAATCATGATGTTGAAACTACAGCTAAAATGGTAGGTGAAGTGTTAGGTCGTAAGATTAGAGTCGAAGAGAAGGCGCACTCTGATTTTGCACCAAGCGATAGAGAATTTAAGATGGAACCCGATATGTCGGGTGGTGCCGGTTTGATCGAAATGGTTACGGGTGCTCTAAAGTATCCAGATGCTAGATTAGTTATTATTAAAATGCTAGAGTGGATCAAGTCCAACGGTTATACAACTGATAGGGCTGGTATTCACTTAAATGTATCGTTTGATAAGGCAGCCGTAGGTGCAAACTTTATCACACACATGAATACTTTGAAATTCATTCTTGATTTCAAAGAGGATCAAGTTTACAAGTTCTTTCCAGAAAGAAAGGATCTAGTTTACGCTAAATCTATTAAGTATATTTTACCTAAGAACGAACTGTTTAACTTTGACGAAAATCACATTTCAAAACAACAGTTTAAGTATCCAAATACTAAATATTACGGAGTTAACTTTTTGAAGCAGAACGATGGGTATTTGGAATTTAGATACTTGGGCGGTAAGAATTACGAGAAAAAGGCCTCAACTATCTTACACTTATTAGATCTATTCTTAATCCAACTTTGGAATGCATGTACTAATAGTGAACTAAACGAGCTTAATCGTCTTGAACTAAGACGTATCATGGCTAAAATGAAGCCAATTTATGCACTGTATAAAGATCATAGAAACTTTGATCAATTCAAGAATATTAAGTTTACATTGGATCTAAAGAATCACGGTGAGACGATAGATATGTTTTGGGATCAGATCAAATATCAGATAATTAAGTTAATTACTGAGGGTGGTTTGACTGAAGGTCACATTAATTACGATACAGATAGATCTAAGGTACAAATCAGAGATGGTAAGTTTATGGGTGCTCATGATTTGTCAGGTTATGAATTCGTTGAATGCGAATTTAAGGGTGAAGCTAAGTACAGTGATTTTTATCGTTGTAAAATTGAAGGATCCGATGTTGATGGTTGTAACTTATATCAATCAACAAGCGTAAAGGACTCCAAAGTTAAGTCCTGTTATACACACTCAAGCGTAGCAGTTGAAAACTGTTACGTATTTGGTACTGATAGCGTCTTCAAAGGTAAAATGAAAGGCGGTATTTTTAGAGAGGGTAATTATAGCGAAAAAACAGCACAATTCGACGGAACCGAAATTGTGAATTCAAATAAAATACAATAAAATGGGCAACATTTTTGAAGGTAATCTGAATGATCTAACCACGCCACCGTCGTATGATCCGAATTGCTTGAACGACTTTATCGATGAAGTTGCAAGTTATGTGACGGGAGCTTGTATGATTCCGATGAATCTACCTAAATCTGAAATTTATAACATTATAAAAAGGGCTAAGAAGTGGTTCTATAAAAACTATGAGTATTCAGTTACTGAAAACTTTTTAGTTATTCCAAAAGAGGCTTTTGAAACAGATCACTTCAAAGCTAGAAGATCTTTAACTCTTCCTGGTGAAAATCCAGCAACTGGCGGCAATGAAGTATATTCAGTATATGCTGTTGCCGAAGTAGGTTCACGTTATGGTGCAGGTTCGTCCATTACTTTTACAACCGGTGACTTTGATATTCAAAGAGCTCTATTCGGTTCTTTGTATTCTGGAGGTTCAAATATTGTATCAGGTGCTGAAAACTTGCAGTATTATGTGATCAATGAATCTTTCTTTGATATGGCTCGCCAGATCCTAGAAAATCCACTATCTTTCCATTATTCTCAACAGACTCATGAAATCAAATTTACAGGTCAAACACCATATAGAGATACCATCTTAGAAATCTATGAGACTATTCCAGACTGCGCATTATTTGGAGATGAGATCTTTTTTAGATATGTAGCTGCTAAAGTTATGATCTCATTAGGTCAAAAGCTTGCTATCTTTGGTTACAACTTACCAGGTGGTATTACTGTCAATGCTGATATTATTCAGTCAATGGGTCAAGAAGAGCTAGAGAAAGTAGTTGAAGAAATCAAGAATGATGAAGGCACCGACTGGTGGTTCCATTCTTAAAATGATATATAAACATAGCAATGGAATTCTACGTAAAGGCTCCAGGAGATCCAAACTTTGACCCAACATCTATTCACTCTGAAAGTGAAATCGCAATGTTGATTACGCAATTGGAAACTGTGTTGTTTACGAATAAGGGTGAAGTGCTTGGAGAACCAGGTTTTGGTGCTAATTTAGAACACTTGATTTACGCGTTGAATTACAACGAAGGTACTATCTTGGCTGAGTTAGAAAGACAGATCGATCTGTTTGTACCACTGGCTAAAAAGTACGGTACAGATGTTTCGGTTTCTTTCTACAAAGGAACTGTTAGAGACATTGCACAAATAGACATTACAATTGATAGTAAATATCAAGTTGGTGTCTACATAAATTAAGGAGACACGGCAAATGGCTGAATTTAATTTTATCAATACCGCTAGGATCAAGGCTAGTGAAATCCAACAAGATGCTAGGACATACTTGAGCAGGGTTTATGGCCGTGCCGAGTCTTTATTTACGTCAGCATCTCCTTTTGCCCAGCTTATTAAGGTCGCATCAGAGATGACCCAGCTGATTCTTTTGTACTTAGAGGATTCTACTGTTGAACAGAACATCATGACTGCCCAGCAGCCTGAATCAGTTTACGGTCTAGCTAGACTTGCAGGGCATGATCCAACTAGAGGTTTCTCAGCACTTGGTGAGATCGAAGTTTCTTGGAAGCCAGGTATGCAGAACGATATTCAAGGCGATGCGCTTTACATTAGACAAAACAACCAGATCAGAAGCAATAACAACAACTTGATTTACTTGCTAAGATCTTCAAACGATATTACGCCAATCCTAAAGAACGAAAGAGCTTACATTAAGTTTCCAATCGTTCAAGGTGAGACTCAAACTCAAACCCTAACAGGTACTGGCGATCCTTTCCAGACTTTTAACATCCAAACTAACGGTGCAACTGCACACGACAGAGTTTCGGTTTCGGTTAATGGTGAAACTTGGAAGATCTACGATTCACTATATGATATGCAAGCTACTACTAAAGGCGTGATCGTTAAGACTGGTATTTTAGGCGGTCTTGATTTATTCTTTGGCAATGGTAACTTTGGTATGATCCCAACACTCGGTTCAATTATTTCAGTTGAATACATTAAGACTAAGGGCTCTGCTGGTAATTTGGGTGATGCAAAGGACTTGACATTCAAGTTTGTTGATCCAGCTTACGACGCATTTGGCAACGAATATGATCTAAATAACCTATTGCAAATCAGAGTAACAGCTGCGCCAAAGATGGGTGCTAATCCGGAGTCACTGGAGTTCACTAGACTGATTGCACCGTTGATGTCTAAGTCATTTGTATTGGCTACACCAGAGAACTACGAACACTTCCTGGCACGTTACAATATGTTCTCATACATTGACGCATACAACCTAACTGACGATCAGTACTTGGACGACGACAACATCATGTACTTGTTCCTATTGCCTGACGTTAAGTCTAAGCTAAGTTCGAACCAGGATTACTTCTCAGTACCTAAGGAAGAGTTCTTCTTTATGCAGAGCGAACTTGAAGGTATTAGAGAAGCTATCGAACTGTCTGGCCAACAGATGGTAACAACCGAGATTTCGTTCGTTGAGCCAAAAGAAAAGCTGTACGCTATGAACATTTGGGTTCGTCACTTCGAAGGCTTCGATGAAGTACAGTTGATGAACACCGTTAGAGCT
>Ga0209137_1001968_pt1 | contig 18716 bp, 13 predicted proteins | sample SaaInl5LU_22_DNA_FD_184642 | JGI IMG/M metagenome (GOLD analysis project Ga0209137, IMG submission 184642) | Marine microbial communities from expanding oxygen minimum zones in the Saanich Inlet - ESP_105LU_22_DNA (SPAdes) (version 2) | ecosystem: Environmental > Aquatic > Marine > Intertidal... | reverse complement strand
CTGTGATCATAGAGTTGAGCTCTTGGCCCTATATGAGGAGCACTACCAACAGACACATAGCGATGATGCTGATATAGACCAGCGGGAGCGAAGAGCGGCTATAGATTCAGTGCTTGATCGTTGGTGTATGCAGGATGATGACCTTACTCAAACCGTAAGCAAAATCAACAGAAAGATTAAGCAGGCGGTCACGGATGCACTTGCTAAACCACATCAAATCCTAGGGCCTCGAGGTGGGGTACGAAAAATAAGTGCGACTTATCATTAGCGATTAGATTCGGATATACAAATTTTCTATATTTAAAAGAATTAAAAACATTTGGAATGAGTCAAATAAGAGATGTTGAAAGAGATAAAATGGAAACCCTGTGGAGAATATTGAACGCACAAGAGTTTTATTCAGATCTCGTGTCTATTCAGACATTTATTAAAGAAAATTATAATGACTTGCATTTTAGATGGGGAGTCAAAAACAAATTGAAGCTAGCTGCAGAGCGAATAATTAGATTTCACGTTTGGCGTAATTTTCCAACTGTGAAATTGTACAATACACCTCACAGTAGTGATATAGCAATAGTACTCTCAGACTGCGTTCTTAATATCGACTGTAAAACCGTAGATTTATGCGGTAATCAAGGAGATTCGGAATATTTACAATTTGAATTGAATCAGTCAAACTTTTATAATCAACCTTTGCAAAAAGGGAATTATAATCAAACGTATTTTTCCGGATTTCCTTGGCTTGTTTCACAGGCCGCATTTTTCGATAATAAACCAGTACTCAATTTTTTTGTCACGATTTATTATAGAGATGATTCTAGCAGTTTCGAATTGGAAAGTGTAGAGGCTTGTTGTCTCCCTCATAAAGATGTTGTTAGCCAAGAATTCAATGACGAAATCATTCAAAACTTCAAGACCTACAAATACATGGACGAGATTCAAGCGCTTAAAATAGATTCTTATCTCTGTCCTAGAAGAAGTGTTGATCCATCTTGGGTTAGAATTGGGAATACTCACAAGTATATAGATGTAAGCAGAAAACATCCATTTGATACTAGTTTAGATCTTATATGGGGCTTGGTTTCGGGCAAGTATAAAGTATGTGTAGGAGGACAAACCGCGAGAGTAAGGAAAGATCTAGTTGAATCTAGAACTTCAAATTTTGGTGATTGGATTGCTCGAAGAAAACTCCCTTTTGAATTATTGAGATCTTAACATTTCAAGAACTGAGTGAGCTATTTTTTCAGCTAATTTTACTGGAACTGCGTTACCGATTTGAGCGTACATACTTGCTGTGCTTCCAGTGAACTCGAAAGAATCAGGGAAGGACTGGATTATAGCACATTCACGAACAGACATTCTTCTTTGTTTGTTTGGATGTATCTCAGGACCAGTCGCAGTAATTGTATCACTCGGTTTATCCCAATTGCTAATCCTTAAAGACTGTTCGAAAGTTATTGGCTTTTCAACTAATTCAGTTACCTGTTTGTCATATTTATTATCAAAACCAAGTATTTTCTTTAATTCCCACCAGTCTGAAGGGTTTGGAATAGAGCCAGAATTATTATCCTTGCGAAACCAGTGTCCAGCAGTGTGGGCATATCCAAAGTGTTCGTCAATTTTTTTTGTGGTCCAACCTGATTTGTTTCTCCAATATTTTAGATAATCACAAATCTCATGCTGGTTTACGTCATACTTTCTTCCCCAATATTTGTCTTGAACATTGGTGCGAGCAATATGATTGAAAATAAGTGTTCCATCAGTTAATGTTATCGACGTATCTCTTGTACGGACCTTTGCTAGATGACCAACAGCTTTTTTGGTGCTGACATATGGTTTTAATCCTTTTGTATCACCATGGGTAGGCTTTGGAAATTTATTCTCTGCACCAATTCTATTACCTAAAATGATTACTCGTTCTCGATTTTGAGGTACTCCATAATTCGATGCCTTCAATAATTCAAAGTTCACGTCGTACCCTAGATCCTTAAAGTCATTTACAATCATTTCAATAACTTTTCCCTTGTGCATGGAAAGAAGCCCTTTAACATTTTCAGCTACGAAAACTTTCGGTTTAGTATGCATAATAACCCTGAGCATTTCTTTATACAGGAAATTTCTTTCATCTTTCATAGATCTTCCCGTATTGGCAATGGAGAAACCTTGACACGGAAAACCACCTAATACGACATCAATCTTATCAGGTAAGTCTCCAGTACTTATTTGAGTTATATCCCCATGAACAATGTGGTCACCTATATTTTGTCTATACGTGGCACATGCATCTTTATTAAAGTCATTTGCCCAAACAAGATTAAAACCAGCATTCTTGAATCCTAAGTCCATACCCCCGCAACCAGCAAATAGTCCAATAGTCCGTAAGTCCATTTAATTGTTCAAATTTTACAATGAGGTACCAATATTACGTAAGAAGCGTCGGGTCTTTAATTGATCATTTAAGTATTTCTAATAAACTTTTCCACACGGGCGAATAATGATGGCAATATTCGGCCAGTAATTATTTCAAATTATATCGATTTACGAAATAGATATAGATTATTTCGTGTGTTGAATAGTGAGATGATGCTTAATAAGTCAAACAAATACGCGAATGTAATTACCACTTTAGTTTATTATTTAGCCAATAAAAGAGTGAATTTCACAAGAATGCTAATTGCTATGTCCCTAAATGTGTCGCGTTTAGGCTAAGTGTATATATTAGCTCATAATCCACCACCTTTAATAACTCTGTTTTTGAATTCAAAATTTCATCTTGTTCAAAATAGATTCTTTTCTTAGGTCTAAGGCCATGATGTATTCCCCCATCAATTCTAATTGAAAACGACATCCCTGATTCCGATTTAAACTTAAAAATTCTATAATGTGGAAGTCTTTCCTCTGGGCAACTGATTGGTGTTCCATTCATGATTTCATTGGTTTCTCCAAAATCTTGTAATTCGCTAAAAGATAGAAATGGGTCGGTAATGAAGCGTCCATTACTTCTTGCCTGCATATCGCTCGTGAGCGCTCTATAGTGAACCAGATCACTATTAATTGATTTGCAAACGCTCTCCGCGAATAGCTTTGACAAAACCATTGAAAATGCCGAGTTATTGTATATGTCGGAATATGTAACAGTATATTTTTGATTAGAAACCTCGGTATTGACCGCTTCCGTTAAATTGAGATTAGAAATTACAAAAGCCCCTAAGTCTCCCATATTTAAATTGTCGAGTTCATTGAGTTTGAATTCGAAAAGGCTGGTGTTATCCTCACCCAATTCAACATGAATATCATTGAGGTTGTACTCAGGATAATTAGTTCGTTCAATTATTACATCCTCATCGAACCAGTCATTAAGATTTGATGTCAAAGCCTTTAATGGTTGTCGTGAACGATAGTTATCTTGAATATCGTTTTTCAAAGTTACACCGAAGTGAATAGGGGCTAACTCTTCGTCCATTTCTTTTGAAACGACTTTGCAGCGTCTCTGTATATTCAATAAAGTAACTTTATCGTGGTAACTCTCATATTGCGGTGTTCCGTTTATGATGAAGTTTATTTTGTCGTCAGAGATATCTAGCGCATTTAATAATTGGTGTATCGAGCCGTCCCAATTACAAATTTGATTGTTCAAATAAATGTTTAACTGCTTTATACCTGGATAAAAGCCAATTCTCCTTATTTCTGTCCAGAAATCTGTTTGAAGCGTTGATAATTTAACTTGGCTATCTAAACCAAATATTTCAGGGTCTATTTGATTAGATATAGCGTTCTGAATCCATTCAATCGCTACATTTCTGTCCAATTGATTCAGGTACCATTGAGAATTACGATCAATCAAACATTTTGTACAAGCCTTTTGGCACTTACAAGAAGTTAGCTCCTTAAGAGCGGATTTTAATAGAGTCTCATGATAATCTACGAACTGGCAGGAATAACCTGCTCCTCCTCGAGCAGTGTCATAGAGAAATAATGTTGTGAAGGTTTTATATCGTTTAATTCCGAAGGAAACTTCACTCTCTTCAATTCCAAGATATTGCGTAAGAGCTCGAGTCAGAATTACACCTAATGATCTTGCAAGTTCTAGAGATGTTGAATAAGACGAATCGTTGTTTAGTAATCTGATTTCTACAAAATCGGTTTTAACGGTAGCTCCTAAGTACGTATCGGTTTTAACTGAGTCACCGGAGCATTCAACACTTCCTGATTCATTCTTACCGCCTCTAAGTCTTTTGTGCCCATCATTCAGTTCTTTATCAGTCAAACTTCGACCACACTCCAGGCAGATGTCAAATGTTGAATTAGCATAGAATACTATTCTTGCGTCCTCTTCAGTTTGACTAGTTCTTATGAAATAGCTTACGTATTGTTTTTTTGGCCAAGGGGAAATGTTAACTAGTATTGGCTCAGTTGGCGCATTGTATTGCCCTTTCTCTAGCCCTCTTTTTGGAGTATCATATAGATCAGTAGCAAAACCAGATGGTTGAATAATTTCTGAATATCGACCATGTTGGACTCCTTTGAAATCAACACTGTTGCAATGTTGACATGGTGAATTGATATGCTCATGATCTTTTAGGTAGCGTTGATGACCACAGCTCCTACATCGTTGGATTATACCAGTAATGTTCTTTTCGCCACGACTACTTTGAAGACTCACGCCCTTGGAAACATATGACAGTCCATTTATGATTATTCTATTTCCTGGTAAGAACTCACTTAGCGCTCTATCAATACTGTGGCTCGGTAAACTTTTTCCTGAAACACGATCAATACTTCGCTTTAGCTCATCAACACTTATATTGTCGAATTCTACTATTCCCGTTGGTAAACCAGAATTGGGAAACAACCCGGCTTCTACTAAATAAGATAATCCAAACTGTTTTTTGAATTTGGCAAATTTGAAGCTCACTGATTTATAAGCGGGACTAGTAGCTCCGTATTCTTCCTCCAGTTCAATTAGGGTTTTTTGGAAGGATTCATTGGCCGCAATTGTTTTATCGAACACCTTCTTGAATCTTTCCCGAACATCATTGATAATATCTAGGGTAGCAATCTTCTCAAGGTCAGTGCCACTTACAATCTTGTCTATTTTAGGTTTTAGACTTTGTGTAGGTTGGCTTAAAATCCAATTGTTCAACTGGACTAAAACCGATTGATTTTCGCTGAGACAAAGTTCTTCAACGGTTATTGATACGTTTATTCCAGTCGAGTTTTCATTACTGCGAACGAACAGACCGAAAATCAAAGAGTTTAAATGGCGCTCGACTACTTTTTGGCTGTCAAATTTTAATAGAGGAGGGGCAATATCATGGTTCACTATTCTTTGTGGCTCCTCAAATGTCTTTATTCCTATCGGAGTAGGTGGGCATACCGTAAAGGCTAGAGATTTCTTCTCTGCTCTACGTCCGGCACGTCCAGCACGCTGAAGGTAATTTGCTGGCATAGGTGGAACATTCGACATTGCAACAGCTGATATACCCCCAATATCAACACCCATTTCCATGGTGGTAGAACAGCTAAGAACGTTTAGTTCGCCACTCTCAAAGTTGCTTTCAATTCTACTTAGTACTCCCTTTTGTTGTTGTGCGGAATGTTCTCCGGCTAAAAATAAATTATTTGGGTAGAAGACTTTTTCATAGAGGTTACTCCAAAGCCCAAAACTTTGTAATGAATCAATCTGAGGAGCGATCCAGCTATCAACGGATTCGTTAGAAATCAAGTTGTTCTCTGAGTCTCTATGGAAAGGGTACGGGAAGTGTTTAATGCTGACTGAATCGTTTGATTTTAGTGTAAAAAGTTCTACCAATACTGGATTGAGTGTCCCACTTATCCACGGAGAAATACCCTTGAACTGAGTATCGATTAGTTTGTTTGTTATGGGGCAAATGAAATTAGAATCTGAAAGCGCGATTTTAAACTTTTGTTCATTGAATAAATCGAGATAATAAACATTGTCACGCGCTTCAAGTACCTTGCCCTTGATGGTTTTCCAAACCTCTTGAAGCAATGAATTGATGTCATCTACTTCAATGGGGTTTAAGTCCTTAAGATCTGTGTAGCCTAATCCTGCTGCCAAGAGTAGGACTAGACGATTTTGGAAGTTAATAGGATTATTACTTTCACGCAGTTGAGGCCAGCTATGATCATCCGGGCTTGGGTCCTTTAAAGTAAAAGTGAATATATCTCGATTAATGTAAAGTCTTAGTGTGTCGTCTATTTGGAAATTCCGTCCATTTCGAACTATGAAGTCCGCAGCGATTTTGATGAAATTTTTCCATTCTTCCGAAGTAATACCTTTTGAAACAGCCAGAGCAGGTATTGTTAAAGAGTCAAGTTGTGGGTAATGAGTTTTAATTAACCCGAGGTTTTCGAGAGAACGTATTCTTTTAAACCTTTCTGCGACCTGCTCTAGAACTAACGCTCTTAGGTAATAACGGATATGCGTTGATGCATCTTGGCCTCTACCGAATTTATCAAATAGCACTTTTGCGTAAGGAGTTTTGACGAGTTCATCTACAAATCGGTCTAGGCTAATAGGATTGAAACTTAAACCTCCTTTTTGAAGAGACTTTAATTCAGCCAGCCTTTCTTCGCTTGATTTCTTAATGAATGATGGAAGGTTCTCAAGGTTTGCTTCAATTTGAGCTATTTCTTTACTAACGGATTCAAAGTCTATATCGGGTCTCGACTCTTTAATAAGTTGATGATATAAATTATACTTCACCCAATCGCGCTCAGATTCGATATTTATATTGGCAGAAAGTCGCGCTGTTCCTTGACGGCTGTCCGTAAACGAAATATATTTCCGTCCGCCATAAAGAGCCCTGTCACTCTTTTCGCTCGATACAGGTACTTGCTTTAAGATTAAATCTGAAACTGCTCGGTTAACTAACTCAGAAGAAAATCTGTAAGAAAACTTTCCTTTAGAAGAGCATTTTGGACATTTCAGTGAATGCTGGTATAGAAAATCTTCTCCATTAACTAGGCGGCCTTCCTTAGAGATGGAGCATTCGACAAGTTCATCATTGAACGGGTAATGTTCATTTGCAAATAAGTAGTATCCTTCATTGGATTGGTTAAAGTCAATTTCCAGCGGATTGTCTTCGTTTATATCGGATTCTATCTCTGTACTTTGTTGGAGTCTTGGTTTTGCGCCTTTATCATTAGAAAAGGCCTGCATTGCAGGGGTGTTACAAGTGACACATGTTACAAGCTCAAAAAGAGGAAAACCACACTTGCAGTTTTGATCCTTTGTCGTCGTTAACGTTCCAAGAACAGAATTTGGCTTAAAAGAAGTATGTTCGTGACACTTTGGATTAGAACAACAGTATACCCCTCCAATACTTCGTGTGAAAAAATGTGTGCGTACGGGCAACAGATTTTGATTGTCACTTTCGATCTCGGCCAACGAATCGATAGCCGAAAGAGCATCTTCTTTTTTTGCTAGTCCAAGAGTTTTAGCAACTTCATTTTGGGTGAGTAGAAAATTGTTAGAGAATTTCTTTCGAAGATTAGTCAATCCACTTTCTGAAATGTTTGTGGGTAATTGAGCGCTTCGGTTACCATTATCCTCAGGTAAAATTCTTTTTCCTCCAATTACTTCAATCTGTTCGGTATCTATACCGCACAGATCTGCCATGAATTTTTTTAGTTTTTCAGTTTCTCCGCTCCCAACAGTTGCACTGGTTATTGCGAATCTAATATCACGCGAGGAAACCTCGAAAGCATCTAAAACACGTCGAATTAGAAGGGCCATTTCCATGGCAGAAGAGCCCGTAATGGTGTGAGCTTCATCCAATAATATCCAGCGAAGTTTACCTTTCGACTTTTCGATAATCGGAGCGTCCTGATTTCTAACCAACATGTATTCTAGCATAGTTGGATTAGTAAATAGAATGTTAGGAGGACTTTTGCGTATTTCGCTTCTAGAAAGTACTTCTGGTAATGCTTGTGTACGTTCTCTTTCTGATGGCTGTCTATCGACGGTGTCTCCAGTTAATTTTGCATATTTTATTCCTTTAGCAGCTTTACACCATGCATGGAGCCTCTTCTTTTGGCTTGCAATGAGTGCATTTAAGGGATATAGAAAAATGGCATTAACCCCCTCTGAATTTCTGCAGTTTGCATATAAATCTTGAATTACTGGAATCATGAAAGATTCAGTTTTTCCTGAACCGGTACCTGTGGTAACAGCAATAGACTTTTTCTCCTTTAAAAGGAATTCCCATGCTTGAAGCTGATGCTTGTAAGGATTTCTATCTTTTGGGAACCTAAATTCTTCGTTGGAAATACGGTCAAGTTTCGTTAGTAAGCCTTTGCTAATTAAATCCTCACACTCTCCAAATGTTTTGTTCCCAGGTTCCCAAGGAAATGAACTTTGGAAAAGCACATCTCCGACCATTCTCTCGTTTTCAAGAATTTTGTCGAGATATCGCTGTGTTTCGGCGTTTCCGGGTGCCCATAAAGAAAGAGCAGCTTCGCGAAGCCTTTTATCGATGTCTTTCTGGAATTCGGTGTATTTCATTAAATACGGTTTAGAGTTTGGATAATGACGCGTTCAAAAAAATCAGGAGCAATCTGCTTACAATACTGAATGTCCCTTCTCATAGCTGCTTGTTCAGATGTGTTTCCAAACAAATTTAAATTTGTATTAGAAAGCTCTTCTGCTACTGTAATCCCCGCATGAATTAATATAGATATCTGTTTATGATGGTCTACGGGGATACCATAGTTAGATTTACAATCGAAAGTATCTCTAGGAAGTTCTTTTAAAACACGAGTACCGAGGCTACTTCTCACTTCAGAGAGATCGGAATTACTAATAACCCCATTTATTAAGTTAGGCTTAGTACCATTTATAACATACTGCTTTAGGGATTGTAAGCCATGGTAATCAAAGTACATGCTCACTAGATCTGATAACTCGGTAAGAAACGGATTCTGGTACTTGTTAAATAAAAATTCAGAAACCCTCATTACTGCTTTCATCCAGGTTTGTGAGCTAATAGTAAAGAGGCTTATGCCAAGGTCCGTTTCAATTCTATTTAAGTGTGTAGTCAAGAACGTCATAGGGCTTTCCTGATTCAAGAGCGTTTTCAGAAGAAAAACGACAGCTACTTCCGGAGCTTGTCTTAAAACTTTTATTTGGTCAAGTGAACTAAAAGGAAGCTGGAAGTCTATACAATACTGGAAGTATCCGGTTAATACTTTCCATGCGGTAGAGTCTAGTTCGCCAATGAATAACTGGTTTTGGTAGTTTTCAAAATTGGGGTCAACTTCTTTAGGTTCAGTAAAGCAGATTCTTCTTGGACTCAAAAGAATGTTTGGATCCGGTGAATCGGCTATTACTAAAACTTCGGAAAAGTGAGACAAAGAATCGGTATGCACTAATTCATCATCGGAAATGAGTTGAATATCTTCGACATTTTCATTGAAGATACGGGTAGGCAACGCATTGTATCTTATGCCTTCAACTAGATTGTCTACATTGATGTTTTTGTTTTCGTCTAATGAAATCTTGCCAGTTGTAGGTCTGAAGTAAATGGTTTTTTGTATAAATCCGTCGGATTTGAATTCGGCAATAACAAAATTGGAGCCATTCATAGGGTCTCCCAATTCATACAAAAGCTTTATATCATCATTCAGACCAATAAGAGAAAAGAGATGGCTTGATGACTTTTGAATTCGAATAGCTTTTCTAAGATTGTTATACAGCGATACCGTGATCTTCTTATCAGGACTAGCAATAAGACGGTATCCCTGAAGTTTGTTGAAACAAAACGTACTAGTATTTGTGATTAGAGTTTTCTCAGGCGTGATGAATTCTATGCCATTAAAGGGAATAGCAAGTTTTATCTTACAATATTTCTGATTTTTCAGTTTGACCTTTATTAAACCTGAGAAATCATATTTCTCTGCATTAGTATTAGTGAAAACAACGGAGTTCGATATTACTTCTGCTGTAGTTAATTCGTTTGATACACCTTCAACTAAGAATTGAGACATACCTAACATCTCAAATCGAGAAGTTGAAATAGAATTCTCCTTTAGTTCGAATGCTAGGTTGCCAATGTTAAATACTTCGTCACGGGCATCAACTCCATTGTAGTCTATCTTTAGATCAATAAACCCTAAAGGTAGATATTGATTTTCAAGAGAAATCCAATCTCGGGATCCTCGAGATTTGAAGTATACGTCATATTCACTATTTGGAATTCGGTTGCCGCCATTATCAAAGACTTGTATGGACAAAGAGTTGGAAATGATTTTTTCCGTACTTGATTGAACATGAGCGGGGATGTAGACATTTACATTCCAGTCAAACGAATCCACCCCACATTGAAATCGGTAGTTAGATTTTTCGAATTCTAATGAAATTTCACCTTCGAATTCCCTAAAATGATAAATTGAATTTAGAAGAGTGAAGTCGTTACTGGTTCCGCTCGATGGAATAAGTAGGTTTGCTATTGTTGATGAAGTGAAGGGCGTACGTGAGTATCTGTAAATACCTTGTTCTTGAGTTATCCAAAGTGAAGGTTGGTCAAGTTTAGGAGTGCTTGGTAGTAGATGAGGTAAGGTTTTACTTTCTTCACCTCCCGTGATGGAAATAATAGGTAAACTATCAAGATCATCTAGTTTAAATGTAGATTTTGAAGCAAATGAACTGAAATGGCCGCTTTGGGTCTTACTTATCTTGTAAGCCAGTTCATCTCCGACCATTAAATAACAATGGGTCGATGTTATTTCCTCAACCTGTATTAGCTCTTTGAACTCTTCTTCGGAATACTTAGGGTTAAGAATTACTTGAAAAGAAAGCTTGGCTTCGCCATCAATCAAAGAGATGTACCAATTTTGTTTAGATCTTACAGAGCTTCTTCTGGACTCAACGTTTTTGGCAACCTCTTTTAAATTCGATAAGATTTCCCCCAAAATATCATCATCCTTGAATACGTTATCGTATTTATTTGACCCACTTAATAATGCTTCAACAACATCGTAGCAACTTGAAAATATGTATTCATTCTGACTCGATAAAGGCAGGTATTTGTGAGTATGTACTGCTTCAAATACATCTTGTACGGAGTTGGGTTGTAATTCAAGAGTTTCCGATAGAAAGGTCTCGTAGTTTGTTCTGTTATTTTTAATGTGCCTAAGAGGAAGGCCTCCATTTAACAATAGCGTTCTGAAATAAAGAGTGTTGGTTGAATGAATCCAGTTGTATTTCATCCTATACCCACCTTCTTTTGCGAGTTTATAAAAATCCTCAGCGTTTAAACTGCTGTACCAAACACCATTATTAATGGACTTAAATATTGTTTCTTTACTTGGCGTACCTCCATTATACATCCTCTTCCACCACTCAGCATAGTAGAGCGCACAATCTCTTGGGTCTAAACGAGATCGTGTAGAGTTTTTGATTTCAGATATGAGAAGCTGGAATTCCCTTTCGGTCAAATGATAAGCCCACAGGGGTCTACCATCATGTCTATAAATTCCTGAACGATTTAATATTCGGGGGAAATAACTCATAAGTCTTGTTCGGTGCCAGGAAATTAGTGAATACCTTTTTCATTCTTAAAACTCCAACGAGAAAATTGCCATCGTTTCCCCACTTGTTTTGCGAAATTCAATACAATAGAAATATTCTTCGGATTACGCACTCACTTGTGATTAATGGATCCGGAATTTCAGTTTTTAGTCAATTAGAGGTTGTTAGCGAAACAGGGTGGTAGTCTCTTTTGGTTTATGCCTTATGACTTGTTTGGTTACGAAGACTTAGTTGAGATTATTAAGTCTTGCCCTTCTCACTCTTTGACAGTTGTAACGTATTACGACGGAGTGAGGCTTTTGCTAGAATTGGTCGAACCTCATGTTAAACAACTTTCTTGGATTAAACTGAATCTTACATCTATGGAATTCAGATATAGAGCATGCCTGATTAGTGATACTCACTTCGCACCTAATAGTTTTGAGGTGGGCATAGAGCCTTGGGACGAGGAGGTCTACGAATACTTTGAGTGGTTGGAGGCGCAAGCGTTGAGCGAGCTAGCAGAAATCACGAATTGGTCAAAAGCTGCTTAATGTGAGCTAAGGGGGTTGACAAACTTCTATTCTATGCAGCCCTATTTTTTAATTAAAACCTTTTAGCTTTAATGACTCTTCATTATTTCAGTACTCCCTTGCCCATGTCCAAGTCAAAGTCAGCCAATTCTGTATTATTGAATCGAAGTCGAGATTGGATAGAATCTGAGTTTTATGTTAAAATTGGATTACCAGCTGAATTACTTGAAGTTCTTGCAGATCGTGACCTGTACATTTTATATCGATGTTTCGGATTTATTTATGAAGAGAAAACGACTTTGGAGTCTATTGGTAACGAATTCGGAATATCACGTCAACGTATCCATGTCATAAAAAATAGAAGCATTGCTCGCCTACAATTAAGGGCCCAAGAATTAGGTATTGACCTTGAAAATTTACCGTTATGAAGTCATTGAGTAAAGAAGGTATAGAAGTCTTGAAAACAAACCCGAAGTGGTTCGAAGATGGCTTTCACGGCAAAACGGGAGAAGTTTTAAGTAAAAAAGAATTCGTCTACCGTATAAAAGCTCTAAGAAGCATAGGAAAAGCAATAACGCTCTCTAATTTAAGGAAGCATCAAGGTCGCACACCTGTTTTTAAGTTACGTCTATCCGCTGGCAAAGTGTACAAGGTACATGCAGATTGTTCTTTGGATGCTTTGTATGAATTAATTAGTGAAGGCCAACTACAAACGGTTGCATCCGCGAATGGAAATTTAAAATTGTCTAATGAATCCCTGCCTAAGACAGGTGTTCAAATTTATTTACTCCCTTAAATGTTTGAAGTTAGATGGACTCAGAAAGAGTCAACAGTCATGATTAGAAATCTTCATGAAGTGCCTATTTCTTATGAATTCGCAGTGAGTATGGCGATTAAAGATTTAATGTACTGCATTGCGTATAATGAGGATCATCGATTAGTAAATATTAACTTATCAACTCCACTGCATCTTGATATTCGATATGAGTACTGGGGTGAATCTTATGTCTATTCTTCAATCAATAGAAAGACCGCTTTGAACGATGGTAGCTTTATACTCGGAGGTAGTTACCATTCATTCATTAGTTTTTATCAGAGTCACTTATTTGAATTTGAATCCCGGCAGTTTGTAAATCGGGAGATGCTTTTGGATAGTTCGCCTCTTACGAGCCTGTTCAACTGGTTGAATGTAAGCGGAGATCGAATGGCATCAAACTTCTTATTTGATCGTGAATACATCTATTCAATAGACGTAAAGTCAATAGTCCATTTGAAGCGAGCTAATGAAGAGTATATTGATCTGGAAGAAGTTACCCGCGGAGATGAAAGATTGGAAGACTTTAAGCACGATTACCCTGGTTTTTTCCAAGTGCTACTGAAGCCAATAGAAGGAATGCAGGCCTATTCAAAAAAACATAAATGCTGCGCTATTTGTGAAACGGAGGCTGTTAACGAACTAGAGTATGGTTATTGTGAGCCTTGTTCGAAAAAAAAGCTACTTCCAATGTCGCTCCAGCCTGCTGAAACTATAGATTATCTGGCATTGCGGAAGTCACCATTAGTAGATAAAAGTGATTTTTATATCGGTACTGAATATGAATATTGGATAAAGCCTGATGGTAGTTTAGGATACGAGGAACGGGGCCTTCCGTTTTGAATCAATTTTTAACTTCAAACAATATCAAACCATATGAATAAGCTAACCTGTCCGAATTGTAAAACCCCTTTTGAAGTAGATGAGCAAGGCTACTCAAGTCTTGTGAAACAAGTAAGAGACGAACAGTTTGAAAAAGAGTTAAAACGAGCGGAATCGGCCGCAATTAATGAAAAGAATGCAGCTGTAGAAAAGGCTTTAATGGAGGCTCAGCAGAACAGTCAAAAGGCCATAAGTGATAAAGATCTTGAGATAGAGCGGTTGAAAGCCGGTGTAGAAGCAGAGGTTATTAAAACTCAAGCGGCATTAAATGCTGAGATAGCCGAGCTCAAAAGTAAGCTGGAGAATGCTGAGACTAAGAAACAACTCGAGATCTCTGAAAAAATGAAGGAGGTTGATAGTGAAATACTTAAACTTAAGTCTGACCTTAAAAACAAAGACCTTGAGTTTGATTTTGCAAAAAACAACCTTGAGAAGAACCACCTTCTTGAACTCCAAGCGAAAGATAAGCTCATTGAAATGAAGGAGGAAGAAGTTGAGCGTTATAAGGATTTTAAGCAGCGTCAGTCCACTAAAATGATTGGTGAGTCGCTAGAGCAACATTGCGAGTCCCAGTTCAATAAACTTCGTTCGACCGCATTCCCAACAGCCTATTTTGAGAAGGACAATGATGCCAGTTCGGGGAGTAAAGGCGATTATATTTTCCGTGAGGTTGACGAAAATGGCGTAGAACTCATTTCGATCATGTTTGAGATGAAGAATGAAGGGGATGAGACTGCGACTAAGAAAAAGAATGAGGATTTCTTCAAGGAGCTGGACAAAGACCGCAATCAGAAGAATTGTGAGTATGCGATTCTAGTAAGTATGCTTGAGGCGGATAATGAAGTGTACAATGAAGGGATTGTTGATGTCTCACACAGATATGAAAAGATGTATGTCATTCGCCCTCAGTTTTTCATCCCTTTGATTTCTTTATTGAGGAACTCTGCACGTAATGCTATGGCCTATAAACAGGAGTTGCAAACCGTGCGAAACCAGAACATTGACATTGCTAATTTTGAGAGTGAGATGGAAGCATTCAAGGATGCGTTTGGTAGAAATTATGATATCGCCAGCCGTAAGTTCAAAACTGCGGTGGATGAGATCGATAAAACCATTAGTCACCTCAATAAAGTAAAAGACAATCTACTTGCTTCAGAGAATCAGTTAAGATTGGCTAATGACAAGGCGGAAGATTTGACCATTAATAAGCTCACAAAGAATAGTCCTTCGTTGAAGGAGCAGTTTAAGCAGTTGAAGGGGTAAACATTATGGGAGAGGTTATTGACAAGATTGCCTGGATTCACACGAAGGATGGCAAGATTCTCTCCACCTTATCCAAAGGGAAGAGTACTTATTATATTCCCGGTGGTAAACGCGAGGGGGATGAGACTGATCTCGAAACCCTTGTTCGTGAAGTAAAGGAAGAATTAGACGTAGATATTGTGTTAGACACCGTTGAATATCTCGGTGAATATGAAGCTCAATCAGACGGAGCGGCTGAAGGTGTGAAAATAATAATGACTAGTTATATAGGCGATTATGTTGGAGAGCTAAAAGCTAGATCCGAGATTGATCACTTCGAATGGCATACGATGTCCGATATCAAGAAAGTCTCAGCGGTAGACAAGATTATTTATTTAGACTTATTCAGTAGAGGGTTGATAGAATGAATATTGACAGGTTTTTATTCCGAAATAAGTGGTATCTCTTAAATTTAGGGATACAGATTATTCTGTTGCTTTCTAATCCGTTTAGAAAGCTAGACCGTGGAATTTGGCCCATACAAGGGCTTATTCAAATGGAAGAAGTTACTTTGAAAGAAGGAGAGCATCCGAGATTAATTTTAGATAAATTGTTGAATCCACCAAGGACCAATGCTGAAGATAGGTTTGTTCAAGGTGCCCCTGAAATATGGAGTCTTCCAAGTGAGAAGAGGATTATGAGATCGGAGATTCTCCGAGTTTTAGGAAGGATACAACAGATGGTTAATTTAGGTTACAGTGAAGTAAGCATAGAAAAATTTATGCGCGAAGAATCTGCTATTCCTTTTGATATTGAACGTCGAGTGTTAAATAGAAACAACACAAATAGTGACTATTCTGGTGCACTACGTGCTCTTTTTAAAGATTACGAATCTGGAGTTTCACTAGACGATAAGTTGAAAAGTTGGCCTATCAAAAAAGATGAATCGCTAATAATAGAATATTATCATTTACGGGAGGTTTGGGAAGAAATAGTGGGGGCTTTTTGTGAAATACAGCTCTTATCTAGCGACTTTCAAAGAAACTCGGAGTATTTAATGGGTCTCCTTCCTCAAAGGGTAAGGCGGTTTGATTCAATTTCTCTAACCAATTATGGTTACCTAGAATTCTTTATATATGGATTTTTCATGCCTTTTACAGTTTATGTAGGGCGTCTTAGATTGAAAATATCTAGTCGAAGAGTTTAGGGGAAATTATCAAGTGAAGTTAAATGCTCAATTCTAAATGATTGATGGATACTTTTGAGGGGTAAAGATTTAGTGACATTTGATATTCGGTCTTTGTCAGTTTCTGATTTTTTTGAATGATTGAAATAAGCGATATAATAAGTCTTCGAAGGCCTTTTAATAGATGTTAGAAGTAGTTGCAGCCATTCTTGAGAGTGAAGATTATTTCCTCTGTGTTCAAAGATCTGAAAACAGAAAAGAGTACATCTCCCTGAAATGGGAATTCCCTGGGGGCAAGATTGAGCCAGGTGAAAATCGAGAGCAAGCCCTTCGCCGAGAAATACTCGAAGAACTTGATGTTGAAATAGAGAACCTTGAGTATTTCATGACTATAGAGCATACTTACTCTGATTTTCATTTAGTAATGCATTCCTATACCTGTTCCATAGCTAAAGGTGAGCCCGTGCTTAAGGAACATGTTGCATCGAAGTGGCTGCGTGTGGAAGATTTAGATCAACTTGATTGGGCGGCAGCGGATATTCCAATAGTAGAAAAACTGATGAGCGGGAGAGACTAGGTTTTTTTTGCCTAGCGGCAAAAAAAACCGAGTGGAGGCCCTAACACCGAAACTTCGACAAAGCCATCCCAACCTGCAGTTATCATTTTTGGGGATTTTTCTCGCTCCGCTCGAAAGAACCCTTGTCGCTTGCCCTGGTCTTCGAATCTTAAAGCCGTTCGCAGCATAGCTGCGTAGCGGCTTTTTCTTTTGAGTGCTCATAGAAGCGAGCTTCACTCGCATCAAAAGAAAAAGCCGCTCATCTTTCGATGAACAGCTTTAAACTTCGTGGGCGATGAGGGATTCGAACCCCCGACCCCCTGCTTGTAAGGCAGGTGCTCTGAACCAACTGAGCTAATCGCCCTGAGCGGGTGCAAATATAGACTCTTATTCTATTTCTGCAACTGGATTTTGGTGAAAAGTTGGGATTGGGGTGATTTTTTTTCCAGGGTGGGGTGGTGCCAGCATTTTGTGGTCTTTTAACCCGCTGGCGTTGAGAAATTTACTCTCCTTTTTCCTCTTTTTCTTCCTTAAAGTCGATGCTTAGGCTATTGACACAGTAGCGCAGGCCAGTGGCCGTAGGACCGTCGTTGAAGACGTGGCCCAGGTGGCCGCCGCAGCTGGCACACACTATTTCGGTGCGGAGCATGCCGTGGGTTTTGTCCAGTTTCTCTAGTATAGCGCCTTTAGCGATGCCCTGATCGAAGGAGGGCCAACCACAGTGCGAATCAAATTTTGAATCCGAAGTAAAGAGTGGGGCGTCGCAACCGCGGCACGTGTAGGTGCCTTCGTCAAAGTGCATGTTGTATTCGCCGGTGTAGGGACGTTCGGTTCCTTTCTGGCGGATAACAAAGTATTCTTCAGGAGAGAGTTGCGCTTTCCATTCTTGTTCGGTTTTTTCAACCGGGAAGGAGGTGTTGTCGGCGTTGCCCATAGTAGAATTGGTTTCCTGGCCCTGACAAGCAGTGAGGAACAGGGTGGTGGTGAGTATGTAGAGAACCTTTTTCATGTAGGAGAATAACGCAAAAGAGGTGCGGTATGTTCAGGGTTAAGCAGTGAAGAGGAACTGGTAGATCTGCTGGAGGACTTCAGGATCGCGCAGGATGCGGCGGTGACCCAGTCCTTTGGTTTCAATGAAGGTTCCTTGGGTGAGCTGCTCGCCAACGGAGCGTCCCATGGCGATGGGAGTGTCGTTGTCGTTGAGATCATGGAAGACCAACGCAGGGATGGTGTTGCGGGTAGAGAGGCCAGGGGCACTGTAGCTGTCAAAGTCCTCGCCGTGGATTTTTTTGAGGTTGGAGATGATGCGGCTGTGGACTTTTTTATTGAAGCCTACTGCGTCGCAAAAGAGTCCGACCATGCCGGAGATCAGTCCTGGTGGGGCGATCAGGATTTGGTGATTGGCCGTGGTGCCGCATTCTATTTGTGCGTAGAGTGCTGCATTGCAGCCTAGACTGTGGGCGATAATGCTGTGGAATGTACCGTAGCGTTCGTGTATCTGCTGAATGCATTCACCAAATTCGGGCATCATAGTACGTTTACCTTGAGCACCGCGGTGTGCGAGGGCATTGAACCCTATGAGGGTGTATTCTTCTAGGAAATTTGAGTTTTGAGCTTCGCAGTGATCGAGCAGGGCAGTGAATTGAGTGAATCTACCGCCCCAGCCGTGGACGAAGAGCACACGTTTGGCGCCTGTACCTAAGGTATAGACGGGGTAGGTGAGGCCGCGGGGATGGGTGAAGTGCTCTGGAGCGCCGAAGCGTTCCTCCATGGGGCGTTCACGTTTTGGTATTTTAAAGGGGTAGGGTGTGAGGAACCAACGCCAGGCAATCTTTGCGGCAAGCGCCGTGCTGACGCGTTGTGAGGTTTGCGCTGTGCGGCGCATAACGGCAGGAACTTGCAGTGATGCGCGTTCCTGTGATGTGTTGGGTTGGGGTTGGTCATTCATTGCAGCAAAACTACGCAATGAC
>Ga0209137_1001965_pt1 | contig 18725 bp, 20 predicted proteins | sample SaaInl5LU_22_DNA_FD_184642 | JGI IMG/M metagenome (GOLD analysis project Ga0209137, IMG submission 184642) | Marine microbial communities from expanding oxygen minimum zones in the Saanich Inlet - ESP_105LU_22_DNA (SPAdes) (version 2) | ecosystem: Environmental > Aquatic > Marine > Intertidal... | reverse complement strand
CGCTCCGTGGCTCCCGCAGCCAGTTGCACATCGCCCCAAACTTCAGATAGCGCACCGATTGATGTAGCGCAAAGCACTGCGTAGAGAATAAACTGCCCCAACACACCGCCCGACATATCTCCCGCCAACACGTCATGCGCACCCATTCTTAAAAGCCCAACAACTCCTGAAAAAACCAGTATAATAGCCAAGGCCGTTAACATGGCGCGCGCTAAAATCCTACGGTGCGCGATGATAAAAGACAGTTCGACAGCATCTGAAAAACGCTTTCGATCCGATTTTTCGTGAGTGAATGCCTGAACCGTTTGCATGGCATTTAACGTCTCGGCTGCATGCGCACTGGTATCCGCAATACGATCCTGACTTGCGCGAGATAACCGACGCACAAGACGACCAAAAACAATCACAGGGATAATAATTGCCGGCAAAGCAAGCGCTGCAAAGCCGCTTAATTTTGCACTCGTCAATACCAACATGAAGGCAGAGCCGACAAACATAAATAAGTTACGCAGAGCAATCGACGCGGAGGATCCAACGACGGTTTTAATCAAGGTCGTATCCGCGGTAAGTCGCGATAAAACTTCGCCAGTGCGCGTCGTCTCAAAAAATGCCGGGCTAAGTTTTGTTATGTGGGCATAAACGTCATTGCGTAGATCTGCCGTGACCCGCTCACCAATCCATGACACAAAATAGAACCGGGTCGCACTCGCGCAACCCAGCACAGCGGCAACGGCCACCATCGCAATAAAATATTGATCAATCAGTGAACTATCGGTGGCCGAAAAACCATTATCAATTACGTAACGAACAGAGACAGGTAGCACCAAAGTTGCACTTGTTGCCGCAATCAGAGCAATAAAAGCCCCAAGCAGCATAAATGGATAACGAAAAACAAAAGGAACCAAGGCACGCAATGGGCCTAGCGTTTTGGACTTTTCCCGACGAGCTGCTTGATCATCTGGAGCTAACATTTTGTTGGCTTCCGTCGGCTCGGGTTTTTCGGGGCTGGTTTTGGCCATTCACGCTCCTTATTTAGCCGTAACGACTAAATTGTTTCACTCAATTCACCTCAGATAGGAAATATAATAGGCGATATATAAGGCGATATATACAGATGTCTCGCGTTACGAGATTCGAATTTATGTATCCGCTTATATCAGTCCCTGAACTGCAAGACTACACGCCTTTTAGGATAAATTTGGCTGTTATAACTTCTGTTTAGATCAGGGGCTTGCCTTACAAGAAAATCGAGGCTATAGAACCTGCTTACACGTATTTATATTGGATAAATTCAATGAAAAAAGACATTCACCCAGATTACCACATGATCACAGTTGTGATGAATGATGGCTCAAGTTATCAAACGCGCTCCACTTATGGTGCAGAGGGCGACACGCTAACTTTGGATATTGACCCGACAACACACCCAGCATGGAACAAAGGTTCACAAACAATGTTGGATCGCGGTGGCCGTGTTAGTCGCTTTAACAAGAAATTCGATACGTTTATCAACTAATATTGGTTTATTAACGAATATTGGTCAGGTCTCATTTCGACTGGTTAAAAATATCTTAGAATCGGCTCTTACTTTCAACCGACTTTGAACCGATTAAATTTTGAACCGATTAAATTATTACTGTTTAAAAAAGGCTTCCGCTTGTTGTCGGGAGCCTTTTTTGCTTTCAGCCATCTGTTTAACCCGCAAAATTTCGCTCTCTAACAGATCAATTCGGTCGCTCAACTCTTCGATACTCATCAGGCTCAAATCCTCGCGCAATAGTTCCGCGAGTGCACTGCTTCGTTTTTTATCATCGAGATCGACTATATCCATGCCACCTTCCCCACTTCTTATTACGTTCAACTGCCGTTCTTCATCGGCGAGTTTTAAAATATTTCCGGCTTATCTTACTTGCCTTTATATCTATGAAAAAGTCTAATGGGCATCGCATAAATTTGGAAGACAGTTTATCGCTGGTTCAACGCAAGCAGCCCAAACATCTTAGACAGCGTTAATGGGGGAACGGAGAAACATGGAAAATATTCCACAGATTATGTCAGCAATCGAGATTGGAGACGACGGCTCCACAGCAAGTCTGAAGATAGCCGATGCACCCGTACCATCTATCAGCGACTATGAAATATTGGTTCGCGTGGCCGCCGCTGGGGTCAATCGAGGTGACTGTTTTCAACGTGCTGGTTTTTATCCGGCGCCGTCTGGCGCATCTACCATTATGGGTTTGGAGTTTTCAGGAACCGTCGCAGCCTGTGGCGACAAGGTTTCAAAATGGAAAATCGGCGACCGTGTCGCGGCACTCGTTGCCGGCGGTGGCTATGCACAATACGCGAGCGTACATGAAAACCATGCCCTCGAAATTCCCGAGAACCTGTCGTTTATCGAGGCCGCGGCGTTGCCCGAAACCATCTACACGGTTTGGGCCAATGTCTTTGAAGGTGCATTTTTACGCCCTGAGGAAACAATATTAATTCATGGCGGCTCGAGCGGTATTGGAACAACAGCCATCCAAATGGCAAAAATATTCGGCGCTCAGGTTATTGTAACCGCTGGATCAAAAGAAAAATGCGACGCCTGCCTCCAGCTCGGTGCCGATCTGGCTATCAACTACCGTGATGAAGATTTCGTGAAACAGGTAAATACATTCACCCAAGAAGTTGGGGCGCATGTGATTTTGGATATGGTTGGCGGAGATTATATCTCTCGCAACATGGCGTGCGCTGCGCGAGGCGGACGAATTGTAAACATCGCTTTCCTCCATGGCTCCAAAGCTGAGGTCGACTTTATGCCTGTCATGATTAAGAATTTAACGCTGACGGGTTCTACCTTGCGGGCGCGTTCTATCGCGGAAAAGTCGCGACTAACGGATGCAGTAGCCGAGGCAATATGGCCGGATGTTGGCCTATCTGTTAAGCCGGTCATCGACAAAGTGTTTCCACTGGCACAAGCCGGCGCCGCGCAAGCACGCATGGAAACGAGCGAACATATTGGTAAAATTATCTTAGACTGCGAGGCTGATATTTAGACCAAAAGCTTGACCTAGATACAGGCCGATATATCAACCTACATATCAACCTGTATTTAGGTGAGTATTTAGTCTAAAAAACGCTTCTCATAATAGGTTTTTTTGCCTATATAGATGGTATTCCCTTTTAATTTTAGGATTTGGTCTGGTTGCTAGACGGCTTTCAGACAGGAGGACTTGCTATGACTGCCCCACTTATGCCCAAAGCCACAGCTGTTTGGCTTATTGATAACACGGCTCTAACTTTTGATCAGATTGCATTATTTTGTGGTCTGCATCCGCTTGAAGTTCGCGGGATTGCAGACGGCGATGTTGCGACTGGCATTAAAGGCCTGGACCCGATCGGAAATGGGCAACTATCACGCGAAGAAATAGAGCGCTGTCAGGAAGACCCTACAGCCATTCTCGCTCTAGCTGAAAGCAAGCGCGAAGTACCTCCTCCAAAAGTTCGTAAGGGCGCCAAGTACACGCCGCTATCAAAGCGCCAAGAGCGCCCTGATGCGATCTCATGGCTGCTTCGCAATCATCCAGAGCTTAACGATGCGCAAATTAGTCGTCTTGTGGGAACCACAAAGGTAACGATTGAAACGGTTCGCGATCGCAGTCATTGGAATATCTCAAACATTAAGCCGGTCGACCCTGTCTCCCTTGGATTGAGCACACAGGTCGAATTGGATAATGAAGTTGGTAAGGCCGCGCGCCGCGTCGAGCGTCAGCGTAAAGCCGAGATGAAAGCCGCTGGCATTACGGGTGCTGTGCTGCAAGATGCAGACGTTACCACAGGCTTTACCCCTGAAGCGCCTGCTACCGATACACCGGCTGCAGATAAAACAGCAGAGCCATTCCCATCAGACCCATATAGCCCAGAAGAAGCAGATAGCTCCTCTAAGCTTAGTGCAGAAGAAGTCTTCAGCTCGTTCAAAAGCGACGAATAAAGACGAATAAATCCGCGTAAAGACGAATAAATATGCGTAAAGACGTGTAAATTATCTACTCATAAACCCAAGGGTCTATTCATAAGCCCTTGGACTTATCCGTCTGCGTGCCGAGCAAAACCAGCGCGGTATGTGCCCAATGGTGGCTTAAGTCAGCTCTAGCTTCGCTATTTGCTCCTTTACGAGAAGCTTCTTGCGCTTCAATGTGCTGACTTCTCGATCATCCGGTCTTAACTGCTTTTGTAAATCCGTAATTTGTTCATCTAATTTCGTATGCTGACGCACTAAACTTTCTTTACGCGAAACATTGGTCATAGCAACTCCTCTCGTTTTACCTCATTATCCTTGCAAATTCGCGCTGTAAAAATCAAGATGAATTTGATTTCTTTGCAGCGCAAAATGCTTGATCCGAGAGCCATTTTAGGCTTAAATCCGCGTTTTCCAGCCTTGGGACCCTCAAAGGAGAACAAATTGGCTAACAATCCACTCGTAGGCGTCATCATGGGAAGCCAGTCTGACTGGGCGACCATGAAAAATTGTGCAGATACACTGCAATCCCTCAATATCGGCTTCGAAGCCCGAATTGTTTCGGCGCATCGCACACCCAAGCGGTTATATGAATATGCTGAAACCGCGAAATCTCGCGGCCTTCAGGTAATCATTGCTGGCGCTGGTGGCGCGGCCCATCTTCCTGGCATGGCGGCGGCGATGACGAGCCTGCCGGTGTTAGGTGTGCCGATTGAGAGTAAGGCGTTATCCGGTCAGGACTCCTTGTTATCCATCGTTCAGATGCCGGCTGGCATTCCTGTCGGTACTTTGGCGATTGGGCGCGCCGGTGCTATTAACGCGGCACTCTTAGCGGCTGCAATCTTAGCTAACCAAGATGCAGATTTATCGAAACGCCTTGAAGCCTGGCGCCAAGCCCAGAGCGAGGCTATTGAAGAGGTCCCGCGTGACATCTAATTCGTCGTTACGTCCCTCTGTATCGGCTCTCGCACCCGGTTCTACCATTGGCATTTTAGGCGGTGGCCAATTGGGCCGGATGCTCGCACAAGCTGCGGCTGAGCTTGGTTTTCATGTCCATATTTACTGCCCTGAAGCCAATCCCCCGGCCAAAGAAACTGCGGCAAAGCACATTCATGCTGCGTATGATGATGAGCAGGCGCTGAACGATTTTGCCGCCTCTGTGGACCGCGTAACCTATGAGTTCGAAAATATTCCGGGTCAAACCGCTGAAATTTTAGCCAATTCTGTCGGCGTGTTTCCTAGCCCGAAAGCCCTTGATATTTCCCAAGACCGGCTGACAGAGAAAAACTTCATCCACGATCTCGGTATTGAAGTGGCGCCGTTTCACGACATAAAATCTAAAGATGAGATTGCTAAATACGCTGCTAGTTTTGGCGGTGAAGCGATCCTAAAAACCAGACGCCTAGGCTATGATGGCAAGGGGCAATGGCGGATTAAAGCAGATACAGATATTGACGAAATATGGTCAACCTTAAACGGCCAAGCCTCCATTGTCGAAGCCGTGATCCCCTTTTCGAAGGAAATATCCGTGATTGTCGCGCGCAGCATAGATAAGAGCATTTCTTGCTATGACCCGGCTGAAAATATTCATGAAAACCACATACTCCGAACCAGCAAGGTTCCAGCAAACGTTCCCTCAGCGCTTCACGATCAAGCAATGACCGTCGCCAGCACAATCGCCGGTGCGCTTGATTATATAGGCGTGTTGGCCATCGAATTATTTGTTACTGAAACCAGATTAATCGTCAACGAAATAGCCCCCCGCGTGCATAATTCAGGGCACTGGACGATGGATGCTTGTCAGACTAGCCAGTTTACACAACACATCAGAGCCGTCGCTGGTTGGCCTCTGGGCTCGCCTGAGCGCCATTGTGAGGTCGAAATGACCAATATTATTGGGGAAGAAGTGCAAAATTGGCTCGAATGGGCAAATAAGCCGGATCATCACCTGCATCTATACGGCAAGCACGAGGCCCGAGCAGGCAGAAAAATGGGGCATGTGAACCGTCTAATCACTGACTAACCCACTATATCACAAAAATTATAGAGCTTGAATAATAGAGCTTAATTTATTGAGCTTAATTTATTGAGCTTGATTAATAGAACTTAAGCCGTATCCCGGAAACGCCATTTAGCGAGCTGGCCGATTAAGTCCGAAGCCGTTTTCTTGTCGCTCTTCCAGGTTTTAAACTTGGCCTTCGCTTTTTCAAACTGCATGACATTCTCGATACGACGGTCCAAGAATTCCCATGTATCCTCATAATCATCGCTATCATCTGAAAACCAAAACAAACGCGTTGACGTCACAACAGCTCCCAAGGTCATACGCTTGGTATAAAAATTATAATCGGTAGAGCTGTCGCCTGCCCAGCGCCACATCGCATCCAAAGTCTCATAGTTCAGCAACAAAGCTAGGCTCTGGCGCCCAGGCAAAGACAAGGCCGCTGCAGCTCTCTGCGCGGCTGGGCGATTCTGTGCATCCGCTAAAATGCGCTCACGGACACATAGGGTGATTTTTTCTCGTATTTTTGTTGGTGATTCGATGCTGGCCAGACGTTCCAACATGATTTCATCACCGCGCCGAGAATAAAAAGCCAATAACCCCTGAATACCCTCCGGAAAAGCTAAGGCTAGCTCATCCGCCGGTGTGGAGGTTTTTTCTCCAGCAATATCAATAACTTTCTGCGTCCACCCATCGAATGGCACGTCCTGTAAAGCCGCATCAAGTATAGTATCGCGCAAGGCACGAAGTGGAGAAGTTTCTGTCATAATACTAATATGGCAACCCTGTGCAGCGTAAGCAAGTGCGTAAGCTAAAAACAATAACAGGACTGGACAGTTTACTCTTACTTTGCTAAATCAAAAGCAATGGAAAGTCCTTATAGGACACTTATTTATTTGGAGATCATGCAAAGTGCAAGTATCGGTTCGCGACAATAACGTAGATCAGGCTTACAAAGTTCTGAAAAAGAAACTTCAACGGGAAGGTGTTTTCCGTGAAATGAAACTCCGTGGCCACTATGAAAAGCCGTCGGAGAAGAAAGCACGTGAAAAAGCTGAATCGGTTCGCCGTGTTCGTAAACTGGCCCGCAAAGCGGCTCAGCGCGAAGGTGGTACAATCGGACCTCGCAAATACTAGATTTCATTCTATTTCCCATTTGCTGTAAAAATTAAGCCAGAAGATCTTAATGGTTTGGTTATTTAGAAAATGGAAATTGAATAAAAAAAGGCGCTCTTAAGAGCGCCTTTTTTATTATCTTTTATTATCTTTTAGCGAGCCGAGACTAGAAAGATTTAATAATACTCTCAACCATCTTCTTCGCATCAGCAAACAGCATCATTGTGTTATCACGGAAGAATAGTTCATTCTCAACGCCTGCATAACCAGAACCCATGCCGCGTTTAATAAACAGAACCGTACCCGCTTTCTCTACATCTAAAATCGGCATCCCATAAATAGGAGACGCTTTATCTGTTTTCGCAGACGGGTTGGTAACGTCATTGGCACCAATGACAAAAGCAACATCCGCTTGTGCGAATGAGCTATTGATATCCTCAAGCTCAAAAACATCATCATAAGGTACATTGGCTTCAGCCAATAACACGTTCATATGACCTGGCATACGACCGGCGACAGGGTGAATAGCGTAGCTCACTTTGACACCATTTTTCTTCAACTCATCAGCCATTTCACGCAAGGCGTGCTGGGCTTGAGCCACCGCCATTCCGTAACCCGGAACGATGATGACAGAGTTTGCGTTCTTCATAATAAAAGCCGCATCCTCTGCGCTACCCTGTTTGACAGGTCGTTGCTCAACGGCGCCCGTTCCAGCCGCAACTTCGCCACCAAAACCACCTAGAATAACAGAGAAGAATGAACGGTTCATTCCGCGACACATAATATACGACAGTATCGCACCTGAAGAGCCAACCAGCGCCCCTGTGATAATCAATGCCATATTACCCAATGTGAAACCGATACCTGCGGCTGCCCATCCAGAATAGGAATTGAGCATTGATACCACGACAGGCATATCCGCACCACCAATTGGAATGATAAGTAAGAAACCAATCAAGAAGGAAAGAATGGTTACCGCCAAGAAAACCTCTTTCGGCGCATTACTTGCCAGACATAGCATTGCGATACCGGCAATAATCGATAATCCCAAAACAATATTAATTGTGTGACGCGCTGGCAAAATAATCGGTGCGCCCGACATGATGCCTTGAAGCTTTGCGAAAGCAATAATCGAACCCGAAAATGTAATCGCACCAATCGAAAGACCAAGCGACATCTCGATCATGCTCGCCGTCATGATGCCATTACCATCGGCAATACCGAAAGCCTTTGGCGCCAAAAAGGCAGACCACGCGACCAACACAGCTGCCAAGCCAACCAGTGAGTGAAAGGCTGCAATCAATTGAGGCATGGAGGTCATGGAAATCTTGCGAGCGATTTGCCAGCCGATAGCACCACCAATGGCGACACCTGCAACGATCGTGACCCAAACTGAAATATCAGATGTCTCGAGGTTTACTAAGGTTGTCACAATCGCGATCAGCATGCCAATCATGCCGAGATTATTTCCGCGATGGGACGTCTCTGGAGAACTAAGGCCGCGTAACGACATTATAAAAAGAACACCAGAAATGAGATATAAAATAGCTGTTAAATTTGCTGACATGTCTCGCTCCTACTTGTCTTTTTTACGGTACATGGCGAGCATGCGTTGGGTAACTAGAAAACCGCCAAAGATATTGACGGAAGCCAAAATGATCGCTCCAAATCCGAGCCAACTGGCGAGACCTGCATCTCCAGCAGCGTCCAAACCGGTCTTGCCGACAGCGACAAGCGCACCGACAATGATGACCGATGAAATGGCATTCGTTACTGCCATAAGCGGCGTATGCAGAGCGGCCGTCACCGACCAAACAACGTAGTAGCCAACAAATACAGCTAACACGAGAATGCTGAATAGAAATACGATTGGCGAAATATCCATTACTTAGATCCTCCGGTTTTCTTAGCTGATGCAGCTGGCTTTTTTGCCGCCGCTTTGGCTACTGGCTTTTTTGCTACTGGCTTCTTAGCCACTACTTTAGCTACTGGCTTTTTTGCTACTGGCTTCTTAGCTACAGCTTTAGTTGCTGGCTTCTTAGCCACTACTTTTGCCACTGCTTTAGCTGCTGGCTTTTTTGCCGCTTTAGCTGGGGCCTCAAGCACTGGATGTATAACCGCACCGTCGCGGGTTAAAGCCGTTCCTTGAATGACCTCATCTTCCCAATCGATCGTGAATAACTTGGTTTCACTATCCCAAAAAGCTGTAATGAAATTATATAAATTACGCGCGTACAACTCACTGGCATTTCCAGATAGACGCCCAGCTGTATTCTCATGTGCAACAATTTTAATACCTTTGTGGTCTATCACTTTGCCAAGTTTGGACAACCGACAGTTTCCGCCTTGCTCGGCTGCAAGGTCAACCAATACGGAACCAGTCTTCATGCTTTCCAACATTTTCGTTGTAACCAGCTCAGGCGCCGGACGCCCCGGTATCAGTGCGGTACAAATAACAATATCTTGCTTGGCTATATGCTCAGCAACGAGGGCCGCTTGGCGCTGTTTATAATCAGCGCTCATTTCCTTGGCGTAACCGCCTTCTGTTTCGCCGCTCTCATCTGGATCGGCCTCAACCATAACAAAAGTTCCGCCCAAGCTTTCAACTTGCTCTTTCGCAGCATCGCGCACGTCGGTTGCGCTGACAATTGCACCAAGGCGCTTTGCCGTGGCGATCGCTTGCAAACCAGCAACCCCTGCACCCATAACAAAAACACGAGCCGCCGGAATTGTTCCGGCCGCTGTCATCATCATTGGCAGAGCGCGGCTATATTCAATCGTCGCATCGAGAACTGCTTTATAGCCGGCTAGATTAGACTGAGACGACAGCACATCCATCGATTGCGCCCGCGTGATACGTGGCATCAATTCCATCGCGATAGCAACAAGCCCCATATTCGCATACTGCTTGGCACGCGCGGCATTTTTGTGTGGCTCTAACATAGCCACTAATAATGTTCCTGGCTTAGCGCCCTTCAAACGCGCTGGCTCGGGTGCACGAACGCTCAGGATCGCATCGGCTGACTTAACCGCACCGGCAAGCGCTCGAGTAACGTTTGCGCCTGCAGCTGAATAATCTTTATCACTGAAGTTAGATGCCAAACCAGCACCTTGCTCAACCGTGACCGAAATCCCTAATGCTGTAAATTTCTTAACCGATTCTGGAGAAGCGGCGACCCGTGTCTCGGTTCGATTACCCTCTTTTAAAATACAAAGCTTCATGCTCCGTCCTCTCTAATACGCTGGCCAATTATTATTACAAAGATATGCTAACAAAATTATTCTCTTGCAATAGTCTATGTCTAATAGTCTATCGCATGGTCTATCTCAAATTCTGAGAAAAACTATCACGATCAAAAATCAATGATAGTTTTAAAAATCAATTATAAACAAAAACCAATAAAGCCAGCATAATAACTGTAATAGCGATCAAACTATATTTAGAGTAGTTCAAGAACGATACATAAGTTTCTTCATGCTCACTGCGGTCCATTTCTTGACCCCAGTCTTGAGATTGCTCGTTTTTTGACATGATTGTTTCTCCTCACAAAATAGTCGCGCGAACTATACCAGATGACCGCCAAGGTACAAGCTACAAAAACCTATATATTCGCTCAGTTAATTGCATTTTCAGAGGATTTATCGGGCTACCGAACTGTACCACCGCAAGCCATTCGACCCGTAAGCCAATCTGTTGTCTTTTTGAGACCTTGATTAGAGGCCTACGCCGAACTTTGGCTTAGAGTATGCGCTTTGTCTCTTCGTCCATAGCTGCGCGCTGCATAATCTCCGATAAGTAGACGATCCATTTTTCGCGCAGCTCGGGGGAGCTGGCAATATCCTGGCGTATCTCAATCAGGCCATGTGCTAAACCGCGCGATGTCGCGTGCCGGTTCATGCAATCATTTTTAAGCCGTCCCGAATAAGGCTCGTTATCGCCAAAACATATATCGGGCTTGGCCTCAAAATAGTTTATCATGTGGTTGCGTAAACGCGCGTCTTGGTCCCATAAAATAGCCCCTTGCCAAGGCCGGTCTTGGCCTTTCCAAGATGGCGTAAAACTGTGTACAGATAATAAAATGGGAACGTCTCCGGCAGCCAACGCTTTATCTATTGCAGCCGATATGGCTTGGTCATAGGGACGATAGAAAGTGGCTAAACGTGCCTCAAGCTCATCATAATCTCGAAACCTGTCGACATTTCGGTTTCCAGGAATAATTTCACCATCGGACAGCTTCATAACCAAAGTCGGGTCATCTTGACCTCGGTTGGGGTCAATTATCAGCCGTGAGAAACAAGATAAGACAGCCGGACATTGCAACCGATCAGACAGGCTACGAGCTATCTCGGCGGCGCCAATATCATAGGCAATATGCGTTTTCAGGCTCTCGCGACTAACCCCAAGATCATGATAATGTTCAGGTATATGATTACTGGCGTGATCACACAAAATTAGAAACCTTAGGTTTCCATCTGATCGATAAATCTCAGTCGCGGCCTGCCCCACATCCATTCCCTTCAAGTCAGTCTATTCTGGTATTTAACAACCGAAAGAGTATCAGGTTTTGTCTTGCGTTGCAGATATGGGTTCGTCGTGTGTGACCAAGCCGCTCTTAAACTTCTTGCCGCCGGCCAATATGGCGATCTCATCCACCAAAACCTGCGTCCGCGTATAATGCACCATGTGCCCCCCGCCCTTAAACCAAACCAATCGCGACGATGGAACGGCTTCAAAAAAGCGCTTCGAGTTAAACTCCGCATTGACTGTTTTGTCTTGATCTCCGGTTGAAATGATTAATTTTCCCGTTAGCGCGGCATAGCCTTTCGACATATCCGCCAAATGTCTTTTCAAATTAATATTATAGAGTGAATTAACACGAAATGGGCCGAGCCTCAGGATCTGTGGCAAACCAATAGCCTCACGAAAACCTTGTTTAGACGGCTCCGGCCAAAAATTACTGTCTATACCGGCTTGCAATTGCGTTAAGCCATATTTGGTCAGCACAAGAGAAGAGAAAATGGAGCCGATAACAGGTCGATTAACCAGTTTCTCATACCAGGCTGGCGGCCCGCGCCACGGAAATAGGGGCGGCGCGATCGACAATACACCAGCAATATCATCGGAAAATTGCATTAAATAAGCGACTGCGACAGCACCGCCCCAACTATGCCCAACGATAATCGGCTTCTTTTGTCCCTTCGATCCCCCGAGCTGAGACATAACAAATTCGTGAATAGCTGCCGCTTGTTGGCGAGGATCGGACATTTCAATGTCAGGGATTTTGTTTTCACTCCAGCCAATACCAGGCCTATCCACGGATAGAACTTCGTAATTTTGTTCGAGAGCTAGACCGAAAGCTTGCATCATATCGCGCGAGGATCCGCTAGACCCATGAATTAAAACAATAGGTTGAGCGCCCACCTTGCCTTTCCGAAGGACATGCAGCCGGGCTGTTTTCCCCTCATGCATCTCACCAATCGCTGGATAGCTTTTGGCAATTTGCAAGCGCAGATAGGCGTCATGCGCCCATAAAGCCAGCATTAGTATTAATAAAATTATTGCTAAGGAAGCGATCAGAACAAGAAAAAACAATTAGAAACCCACCACACTGAAGACGTGGATATCTTACGATGGATATCCAACAAAAAATTCGCTCAGCATCTTGGCTCAGCGAATCAGATTTGTCCAATAAGTGAAGAAATATATGCCTAATTCTGACTTAATATATGTCTAAAACATACTGCGCGAATCAAAATTGACTCGCACCAAACAAAATTAGGCGAATTAAAACAGATGCTTATAAAAAGACCTAGAGCTTAGCCCTGGCGCGCTTTGAAGCGTTTGTTAACTTTATTGATAATAAATAAACGTCCACGACGACGAACCAACTGGTTCTTCTGGTGGCGGCCCCTAAGGGATTTCAATGAGTTGCGGACTTTCATCGTCGGCTCCATAAATTAATTCAGTGCCCAAACGCACTTCAAGATTGGGCGAAAGCTACTGGCATCGGCGATAAATGTCAATATGACGCGACAAATATCAATAAAACTCTTGGCAGAAAATCAATTTTCACTAATGTGCGTCGCTCAGGGAGATTTAATATGACTTTAAAGAATGGTGGGCAACAAGAATTATTGCCAGCGCGCGAACGTATTGACTTTGAACCGAGTTGGTTTCAAGAGGCGCTTTCATGCGCCCCCACAGCCAATCGCATAGCCTTTCGCGGCAAGCATTTGCATACACGAAACTGGAAGCCGGAGCAGCCGGCACCTGGCATCGTGTTTGTCCATGGTAATGGTGCCCATGCTCGGTGGTTTGATTTCATCGCCCCCCTATTATTCCCTAGCTACCATATGGTCGCTTTAGATTTTCCTGGTATGGGCGACAGTGATTGGCTCCCTGAATACTCCCGAGAGATTATGGCCGAAGCCCTAATTGAAACCGTCCGACAAAGCGGCTTTGCAAGCAAGCCAGTGGTCGTTGCGCATAGTTTTGGGGGAATGATCAGCGTCATCGCTTCCGAGCTGTACGGAGCTGAAATCGCGGCCACATTGATCTGTGATTATGTCACCTCGCCCCCTGAATATCATACGGAATGGTATGCGGATCGAGCGGCTGGCATTCCTACACGTCAATATGAAAGCCATGACGAGGGAATGGACCGTTTCCGGTTGCTGCCCGAACAGCCTTGTGAGAATGAGTTTATCGTTAACTATATTGCTAAACACTCGTTGCGTGATTTGTCAGTCGAAAGTGAAATTTTGCGCGATGACCGCCAAGGCAAGGGGACTGGATGGACATGGAAATTCGACAGCGCGATCTATGACGATTTCGTTGTTGGCTCAGATCTCGCCGAAAAGTTTATCAACATTCAAACACCAATGGCGATGATGTTTGGAAGCCTAAGCCACGAGAGTGATGACCGTAATTTTACCAAGCCAAAGATTATCGACTTCGTTCGTTGCCAACGACCGGACGTGCCTTTCTATGAAATCCCGGGCGCACATCATCATATCATGCTCGATCGTCCGCATGCTTTTGCGGCCGCAGTGGCAGCCCAAATGGAGCAGTGGAGAGCCGCTGGCCATATTAAGCTATAAATAAAAACTAATGCCGATCAGGATTACTTAACGTTTTTGCTTCGACGTCTTGACCATCAACTTCTTCTTCAAGACTCCCAATATCGGAGACGTGTAGAATAATTAGCATCAAGAAAGATAGAATAAACGCAATCCAAAACGGGCCTGTCGGGCTGATTAAATAAACCGGCATCGACACCAATGGAACAAAGATAATACCAACGGCGGCGGTAGAGCCTATATAGCCAGCTGCGGCACCCTGCTCCGTCTCGCTAACCGCCAATGACGCGCCAGCTGCAACACCGGGTCGCAGCAACCCCATACCAAGCCCCTGAACGGTTAGGGCTATAACGAAGGAGCCGACGCTCACTGGAATAAGCAGCAATGCCGTTCCGAAAATAGTGATGACGATGCCGCTGAATAGCAATTGCCGCACAGATAATTTAAATCGCGGAATAATAACCAATTGGGCCAGTAACGTCGCCATCGCCATGGCCATCATAGCAATACCAACAATTTGCGCAGTTTCAGCAATACTGAGATGCATTGTATCCATCACAAAGAATGCCGCAACCTGCATAACCGCAGCTTGAGTTAGCGATACAACTACGCCCATAAACAAAAACGGCCGTAGCCTCATATCCAGTAACCGTAAAGGTTTTACGTTGCTATCCTGCTTAAGTTTTGGTGACTTACGCTCCGGCAAAAACAAGGCAATGGCAATTGCGCTGCCAAGTGCGAAAACCGAGAGGGCGAAAAAAGGTGCGAGCAAGTGAACGGCTGCAAGCGCTGCCGCAAACCCTGGGCCCATAATTGTACCCATCCCAAAAGCCGCACCTATGGCGGCCACACCACTCGCACGTTCTTTCTTGGTCGTGCGGTCGGCAATATAGGCTTGCGCGGCGGACGGCGCCCCAGATCCAAACAGACCAAAAATAGCCCGTACAGAAATCATTAAAATATAAAGTGGCACGAGGCTTAGCAAAGCATTTTGGCCAAGCCACAGCAAAATACCAAAGCCGCCCGTTGATATGCCAAAGCCAGCTAAGCCGACCAGTATTACTGGTTTACGACCAATACGATCGCTCGCCTTGCCCCAAAAAGGGCTCATCACGACCCACAACACGGCTGACAACGTAAAAATTGCGCTGACTTGAATTTCCGATAATCCAAGGTCTCTTCCAAGCGGTGGAAAAATAGCAAAAAATAGTGACTGCCCCATGCCAAGCGATAATAGGCTCACGAAAAGAAGTATAAGCCCGCGCTGACGCTCTTGGCTGGTCGTCTCGCCCTGTGAAGGTGTTTGTGACAAAAAAATCCCCTAAATTAAAATCAAAACCATTCGCCACCGGCTTTGGCCCGATCATAGTCGGCTTTCGCCATCATTTCGACAAGCCGCGCAAAATTTACGGCGGGTTTCCAGTTTAATTTTTCTCGCGCCTTGCTCGGATCTCCAAGCATCGGCTCAGGTTCGCTAGGTCTGAAAAAAGCTTTGTCGATATTAACAAGCTGGCGGCCCGTTTTTTGGTCAAAGCCGACCTCGTCAACACCTTCACCTTCCCATGCTATATCAAAGCCTAAATGTTGAGCCGCAATCTCAACCCAATCACGCACGCTATGCGTCTCCCCCGAGGCGATGACATAATCATCGGCCTCGTCTACCTGCAACATTTTCCACATCGCTTCGACAAAGTCACCAGCATAACTCCAATCGCGTCTCGCATCGAGATTACCGAGCCGCAAAACCTGCTGATTACCCGCGGCTTGCTGAGCCAAGGTTGCCGTTATTTTTCGTGTGACAAATTCCAATCCACGCAACGGACTTTCGTGATTAAACAAGATGCCCGAGACCGCGAATATATCATGCGCTTCACGATAATTTACCACCACCCAATGGCCAAATAATTTTGCCGCGCCGTAAGGTGAGCGAGGCCGCATTAGCGTATTCTCGTCCACGAGGTCGCTCACAACGGCCGCATCATTTCGACCAAATATTTCCGAAGAAGAAGCCTGATACAGGCGCACCCCTTTACCAACCAGCTTGATAGCTTCGAGCAAACGCAACGTCCCCAAGCCAGCCGTTTCAACCGTATAAATTGGTTGTTGAAAGCTCGCTTGAACGCTGCTCTGCCCGCCGAGGTTATAAATTTCAGTTGCGCCAGTCGTCTCGATTAGCCGACAAATATTCGGCAGTTCTTGAATATCGAGCGTTTCCAACTCAACATCATTGACGACCCCAAGCTCAACCAATCGCGGCAGAGTAAGGATGGAACTCCGACGAATGGCGCCGATCACACGGTAGCCTTTTTCCAATAAAGACTTTGCTAGATAGCCTCCGTCTTGCCCAGTGACACCTATAATAATCGCTGTTGGTTGAGACATATATTAGAGACTTCCCCGCGCCTAAACGCACCTAAACGCACCTAAAGCTGTAACGCTAACTTCAAAGCATCAATTGCAAACTGACTATCGCCTGGATTTTTCGTTTCGATTAGCTCAGCAAAATAGTCCAACTCGAGCGCCAATGGCTCAATTTTTGGCAACTTAATTGAAGTATGTTTTGGTTCTGGCGCAATCGCATATGGCATAATCCGGTCGACTTCAAAAAGAGATTCATTACCGACGTAAATATCGACCGTCTGTTCAATGAAATCCATCGTAATATATCCACGAGTTCCAGTAACATTCAGGCGACGAATTTTAACAGGCGTAATCCAATTGGATTGAATAAATCCCGACCCTTGCGAAAATTTAAAGAATATCTCCACGCAGTCAGCCCGGTCTTGAAGAATAGTTTTCTGCTTATTACCCAGCACAGATTGCGGTTGCTCGCCAAATAAATAACAAATAATATCGATGTCATGGATCGCCAAATCCACAGCAATATCAACATCTTGGATCTGCGGTGGCATGATACCCACGCGCCGAGCTACGATCGAATTAACCGCGCCCAACTCACCACTATCGATAATGCGTTTAACTTCAAGGACAGCCGGATTAAACCGCTCAATATGCCCGACATGCATAGACACACCTTTGGCCTTAGCCGCTTTCAGTATCTCCTCGCCATCCTCGACCGTGCTCGCGATCGGTTTCTCAACCAAAACATGCAAACCTTTATCGATACAATTGAGGGCAATTTTCTTGTGCAAACTTGTTGGCACACAGATCGATACAGCGTCCAATTCCTGATGCGACATCAACTCTTCGATTGAAACAAACGCATTGGATCCAAGTCGATCCGCAACTTCCTGCGCGCGGCGACGATCTGGATCGACCACGCCGACAAGATTATATCTGAAGGACTGCGAGGCAACCCGAGCATGGTGCTGCCCAATATTACCAACACCAATAACTGCAAAATTTATGGCCATTGTAATTATCCTAATATGGTTTGAATGATGTAATCTTGATCGTCTTCACTCAGGTATGGATGCATCGGCAAACTTAAAACTTGTGTCGATAGCGTCTCGGAGACACCCAGTCCGGCCTTTAATTTCGGAAACCGTGTATAGCCCTGCTGTTGATGAAGCGATAACGGATAGTACACCATATTTGGAATACCTGCAGCCGCAAGCTTCTCCTGCCACGCCGCTCTGTCCTCTACAATCAATGTGTATTGTGCCCAAGCGCTCGTCGTACCAGCCATTTCAAAAGGCGTTATAGCTACACCCGCCAAAGCTTCATTATAGCGCTCTGCGACCCGCTGACGTGCCGCTAGCTCGGCTGGAAATATCTTTAATTTCTCAATTAGAATAGCCGCTTGAATGGTATCCAATCTTGAGTTCAAACCGACATTCACATGATCATATTTATGCTCACCCATGCCATGAAACCGAAGCGACTTTAACAAGTCCGACAGCTCGTCATTATCGGTGAATATCGCTCCTCCGTCGCCATAGCAGCCAAGCGGTTTCGCCGGAAAGAAACTTGTCGTCGTCGCACCGCCCATCGTGCCGACACGGTGGCCGTCCAGTGAGCCGCCAAAGCTTTGCGCTCCATCCACCAAGACCCGAATATTTTCACGCTTGGCTATTGCCGAAATCGCGGCAATATCGCAAGGCTGTCCAAACAAATCGACCGCCGTGACCATAGCTGGCCTTAATCCAAGCTCTCTAATTTCGATGACCGCTTGCTCGAAGCTAGCCGGATCCATGTTGAACGTGTCCGGTAAAATATCGACAAAAAATGGCGTCGCCCCTAATTGCGCAGCCGCTTCCGCAGTCGCCACATATGTAAAGGAGGGTACAATGACTGCATCGCCCAAACCGATACCCCAAGCCATCATCATCAAGCTAAGAGCGTCTGTACCATTGGCGCACGAGACCACGTTCTTGGCGCCTGTAAAGGCCGCCAGATCCGCCTCAAATTGTGATACTTCCGGACCTAATATATATTGACCATGATCTAAAACGCGCGCGATGGCAGCATCGATCTTGTCACGAATAATCGTTTGTTGCGCTGCAAGATCTATGAAGGGTATCGACTTGTTTTCCATATTAAAAGCCCCAATCGAGCGCCCTAGGC
>Ga0209137_1001961_pt1 | contig 18756 bp, 23 predicted proteins | sample SaaInl5LU_22_DNA_FD_184642 | JGI IMG/M metagenome (GOLD analysis project Ga0209137, IMG submission 184642) | Marine microbial communities from expanding oxygen minimum zones in the Saanich Inlet - ESP_105LU_22_DNA (SPAdes) (version 2) | ecosystem: Environmental > Aquatic > Marine > Intertidal... | reverse complement strand
TAGTCTTAGCCACGTGAAGAAGCCGAAGTTCAGCGACCTCTTCACGGAGTTTGTTCAATTCTTCACGAAGCTCCTCCATCTTTTATGAAATTGGTTTTTGTGGAACGAAGTGACAGGACTTAGGTTATTCATATCTTCTTTCAATCTTGTATCCCCTAGCTCCGGTGACCGGGTCCCCGAGAGTACGGAATGTTAATTCTCCTGTGTATAAGTTACACTTATTCCCTACACCACTCCATGGAAGTACTGTATTAACACCGGTACATTCAGGGTCATTAAAACAATATGCAAGACACATATCCTTAGTTTTGATCCTAGCTTCAAACAGACTATAACCAGGTTCATCATCCATGTTAAGGCCCGCCGGAGCCGTCCAGGGATCTTGCTTATCTTGTCCTTTATAGGAATGCAACAACTCACCATCTACAATTTTTGGTATAGCGACGATGCCAGATCCTGTTTCAATTTTCCAATTAGGTTCTATCTCATGTTTCTCACCCTCTTCAAGCCATTTACACGCACCAAGCAAAGAAGATCCCTTGCGGTTGCTCGTATAATAATGACTCCTCCCTGTCTTTAGATAATCACACCTATTCCTGTTGTCTTCACATGTACCCTCACTCCCTTTACCTGCGCACCTCCCTTCACACTCATAATCGTCATATCCTAGCTTTTTCATATAATATTGATACCCTTTATCAATTACACACGTTCCAGGATTAATTATAGGTGTCTTGGACCTTTTTACAACGTAATAGGACCTTTTTCCCGAGGTACCCATTTTATCTCCTCGCAAATATCCGTGACCATCCCAACTCCTAATAGGTTCGTCGTTCTCACCCCAAACCGAATCAGTCTGACCAATCCCACCCCATATACTACCACCAATCATGTATGGGGTATGTTCGTACCAAGCGTAATACGCTGTATCTCCACTCCTAGGATCATAATATTTAACTTCGTATTCCACACCGTCTATAGTTTCTGTTGTATCAACTGTAGGGCATGCCGGATTTTCACAATCTCGCATCTCCGTGTCACCGGTTGCATTTGGACAATTAGCACCCCCGTGAGCCGCGCTGGTCTTTACTTCATAAACATACTGTCCCTGCTGTGGTCCACAATCAAGATTGCATTGATTCGAATCAAGTTTCCATTCACCCACACAATTTATAGGACACGCCTGTGTATTACAATCATTGGTTTGAATTTTTGGATTGGGGCATGCAGTTCCACCATATTTGGGTTCTTTTGTAGTGGTCCACGTTTTAGTTTTTATACCACCCCCACATGTTGCACTACAACCACTCCAACCACTCCAGCTACCTTCACAGGGCTCTGCGGGGCATGCACCTGTATTACATGCTTCTTCTTGAGTTAACGGACTTGGACACGCCGCACCACCATATAATGGTTCTGCTGTAGTGGTCCAAGTTCTAGATCTCGTTCCACCTCCACATGGTTTACTACAAGCACCCCAATTACTCCAACTACCTTGACAGGGAACACTGGTATCACCCCCCTTTTCTATATTAGAAAACACGTCTTCCAATGTTATTTTTCCCTCGAATAACTCCTGAAGAGTTTCAACACCCGTTTTATTACTGTCACTCGCTTCAGCTGCACCATATATTCCAAGCACTACCAATACACTACAACAACACAGTAGTAGTAAAACAATAAGACCAACGGGGGAAGATTCTCCACGACTTTTCCGTCTCATATATAATTCATATATATTTTTTTTATGTACGAGCTAATGTTATTATAGCTGGTTCGTCATTATACCCGTAATACTTTATGGAAATTCCAAACAGTCTTTGTAAGAAGGGGTTTAGTTCCTGGTTGATACTTCTCTTCCAATCAGTTAGGGTAGTCTCAAAATATTCATATCCCCCCAAAGTTCTGTATCTACTCTGAAAAAATGGTTGTGTGCGTAACCACTCCATAGTCCTATTGACCTCTGCGGCATTAGGTTTTCCTCTACCAGTTGTCTCAATCAAGTCAACGACATAGTATCCATTCTCATCTGAAATCATGTTAGCCTGCATAGTTGGATAATTGCCAATGTAGGCCTCCATATCAGCCCCACTTGGGAGAGTCACAAATATTTTTCGCAACGAATTCCGGCGAATAACCGGTGGTGATTTGTTTTTCAAATTGTTTGGTGTATAAGCAGTTGGATGGGTGTGGTAAGAAATATACGTATTTTGCATCAATTGGAATGTTTCTGCACTAATCGCATTTCTTAATTGAGATGTAAATCTCTGTGGATTATTGAACTTTACCATTGATCCATTGGGATTGGGTCTAAACTCTATCTTACCACCATATTCCCATCTATTCAGCGAAGACTTCTTGTTTAGATCCCTCAATTCATTAACTATACGTCTCGGTAATTTGATGTTAATCTTGTCAGGAGTAATTTTACCAATTTCAGCAATCATAGTTAAATCTGTTCTTTTTGGGGGTCTACTAGAAGCATTACGGTTGTTCATACGCTTACGCTTACCTAGCATTCCTGGACGAACCGTGTTAATATTCATCATGTTTGGGGGAAGTATTCGGTTACCCTGGTTAATATTCATAGGTGATGCACTATTCCGACTGTTAGACATCTTAATTTAAACATATATTTTTATTAACATTCGCATCTAGCCGCCCAATCAACTATTTCTTTCAATGTCCATTTCTCGTCAATGTCATCACGAAGATGCAAGGTCTTCAATCTAATGTTAACTTCATTAGTGGGAATCTGTATATACCCACGAATCATTTTAAAACGCTTTCCACGTGAATTCTTAGTCTCAAAGATGTATCTAAAGTTTGTTTCAAAATAGTTCCACTGTACTGTATTTCTCACTGGTATGTATTTATGAATAAGACCCCAAACCACTCTCTTTATGAACGTGAGACGATCTCTGGGATCTCCAGGACCCGGGTTACCCAAACCCAAATCATTCATTATAGCAAGTAAAGACTCCACATAACAGAAGTGATGTTGAGAAAGCTCATCATATTGAGACAATTCAAAAGCTTTCTCCAATATTTTTTTAGGAACTCCACCAGAATAATCGGGATCTTTAAACTTTTCAAATGACTCAGCTACAAATCCACCAGTTGGCTGGAGGTGGTTTTTAGATACAGTCAGAGTGTATCTTTGTGTTAATAAATTTTCAAGAGGGGTCTTGAAGTCTGATTCAACCTTTACCATAGAATCGTATAACCTGACAGCTTTATCATAATGATTAACTTTCGCTACCCCATAGTGACCAGTATTATTATCATATGATACTTCCATCAATATATATTCAAGACCTCTTCTCTTATTGAATTTCATGGTAGATACATCACTACACTGAAACTCAAAATCCACCTGAGTCTCCAATTTGATATCTTCAGCAATCTTTTCAAATATACCAGGTTTATGAAGATAACGTTTTGCCATTTCGCTTGCATCTTCAATAGCCATTAATTGTCTCGCCTTAAGATCAGTCATTATCTTAGACTCTATATAATCATCCTTGTCAATCTCAGAATTATCCACTTTGAGATTCAAAAGGGTATTTTTGACACTTTCATCTGTTAGCAACTTAATTGGTAATAATTTCATTTTTTATATATTTACAACTTAACTATTCACTTAGGTTCTCTCGCTCAACATACCATGGAAATGCTCACAAAAGTTTTGAAGTTTGGGAACAATTTCTTGGGTCCACATATCATCATTCTTTTGAATGAGGTATGATTTACTCTCACCATTGTAGGTCTCTACGAGACGACAAAAGTCAATACCATTCATCATCTGCATATATGTCTGACACTGCACTTCTTCATAGTCCCTCACACGACCGAAGAACCCATTTGCCCGATTCTTAATCTCAACTAGAATGCGCGACCCATCTTCATTTGTCTGAACACGGTCAACCCTTCCAACAATCTGATAGAGGGTACCCTCAATCTCACAGATATCGTGGGTATAGTAAGTATCATCTTCAATGAGATTGGCAGCCATCTTATCAAACTTCGCAGTCTTGTCCTCATTCCTAATTCCATGATTAGTAGAAAGGGTCTTCCGGATGTGTTCCTTCGCCTTCAATATATCTTGTGGAAGGAGACCAGAATGTTCAATCTGATGGAAGAGTTTACGCGTCTGCTGTTTCACGTCATCACTCCTTTCAGACTTGAAACTTTCAGCTTCATTGAGAATCTTCTTCGTCGTTTCCATAGAGTTGAGAACCAATAAGGCCTCTTCCTCTTTAGTTTGACCCTCAAATGTTTGAGGCAAGTACTTCTTCCACAACTCAGAAATGAGCTCAGGTTGCTTCTTAAATTGACTCTTACCAATAGCCGACGCTACAGATGAAGCACCGATGATAACCTTGGGTACACCAATCTTTTTGAGCTTCCTATCTACTTGTCCCATCAGAAAAGGGTAAACTCTACCACATGCGATACAGTCAGCCAAGGAATTATGGGCATTCTCAAAGTCTTCTCCAAATAGTTCATTATAGAGTACACCCAATTTAATCGGTTTCAAGAAACGGTCTTTGTACATCTGTAGGGTACATACAAAGTTAAAATTATCGATTAGAGACATGTTTAAACCATGACGAATCACTTCGGAACGAAGAACACTCTTATCAAACCGAGCATTATGTGCAACAAGTGTAGTTGTTCGGGGTCCAATAAACTTGATAAAGTCCGTAAATACTTCCGTAAATGGCCGTCCTTCACGTTCAGCCATTTCTTGTGTGATACCGTGAACTTCAATAGACTTCTCACCAATTTGAAAATTTTCCGGTTGGACGATGGCATCAAATGTATCAATGAGACGACCCTTTGACGAAAAACGTGCAGCGGATAGAGAAACTGCGCGACAATCATCAAAGTTCTTTAAAGTTTCTGAGGTAACTTCAACATTACGACGACCGGTCGGAAGACCTGAAGTCTCAAAGTCAAATGCAACATACTGCATACAACTCATGTTAAATTTGAAGAGGTTTAAAACTTTATATAACTTAGGTTATATATAAGGATGTGCTTCCCATTCTTTTCGAGTAGAAAGTCAAGATCTCGTAACTTTCATAAACTCTTTGAATGTTCTTGTGACATATGTGGGAACAACTATGAAAATATGGAAAAGTTAATCACACATATGGGTAGGCATAGTACCGATCAGATAAACTATAGAATTTCACGTGGTTATGGGACTGTTCGTTGTAATAAATGTTACGTAACATTCAACACCGTCGCCGATATGGAAGAACATGCATGTGCACAAACTACTTCTGTGATACACGGTCTTTCTCCAATTCCAAGTACTGATAGTCTTGAATCTGTTTTGATTCACGGTGAGTAGGCAGATACTTACATTGTATGACACATTCACAAAAGTTAAACTTACCCGAAAGTTGTCGTGAAGAAGCGTAGCATTTTAAGGGTAGATATTTGTCATGTTTTAACATACGTATTACACGGTCTAGTATTATAGACATACTATTCTACATCATCTTTATCTTTAACTGTCCATCTACCCTTTAAAAGAGATGAGCGTCGCTCCCAATCGGTAATCTTCAGAGTTTGATTAGGTGGAGTGACAAGGGCACCCTCGTTCACAACTCTACAACGATAACCACCAACATTACACGCGTGTTCAAGTTCAAATCGCGAAGCAAATTGTACATAGGGTCTGTGATTCATCTCAGCTTCTAAAAGGGTCTTGTACCGAAATGCATCTTCAAAATTTGTAAAAGCGATAATATCATCTTTGACCTTAGCTTCATCATCAAGGAGTTTAACTGAATAGATACCACAGTCACCATCTTCAATAAAAGTCAATACATGGAACATACTATCATGCTCAACTTCGTCAAGAGGTTTACTATTCATGTTGTCAAGAGAATAATAACACTGAACTTTTCTCTGAATCAGTTTCTTTCTGTAACTGAAAGAAGGTGTGTGAAATACCGGACATTTAGCGGCGAACATGATACCAGATTTTACCTACACTCCACTGGAGACCCAAGATTGCAATAGCGTTTTGGCAAGCCTCAACTAGAGTGTTCATCTGTTTAAATTTATATTTTGTTTATTTCTACTTAGGTGCTAGAAGCATGTAACCAGCCAGTGCAAACATATTTATCATCCCCGGACCACAAAGGAAAACCCATATGAAGGTAAGTCCACGTTGCTGGAAATATAATAAGTTTACCCTTCTCAGGTTTTATAACTTTTCCACCATCTCCCACAGAAGGATGAAATCCTGTACCACCACCATGCTCAACAGGATCATGTGAAGATAAATACCATAAAAATGTAAGAAATCGCCCATTAGCAGTCATCGAATCACTATGCCAAGAATAATAATTACCTATGGACGTCCTTTGCATCTGGTATCCATTATCATAACATTCCTGTACACTTGCACCTACATGACTAGAAACACCCAAATCATCCAAATGTTTCATATATATTTTTATTCCTTCACTTAATTGTTCATATAAATACTTATCAATGTCTTTCCATTCTGAACAAGATGAGATAGTCAAATCCATACTCCGTTTTACTTGAGTTTCTTTTGCTACCAAACCCACAACACCAGGTTTTTTACGGTCATCAGATTCAAAACGTTTAATCATTTCGTCGCATTTCTCATCTGATAAATTATTAGGTATCTCTAGAACATAATCCATTTATATTATGTATGATAACAACCTTTATATCACTTATGTAAAATATCCATCATATCCTGACAGTTTTTGAGAGCAGACTGAACTGCGCGTAAATTCCAGCCTGCTATTAATTTCAGCTTCTTATTTTCAGCCTCGTATATGTCAATCTGTCTCTCTAATTCATGAATTTTTACATCTTTATAATCAGATACCGGCATTCGTGGACTCATCGAATGCTGACGCCAATGACGATTACGTTTATATTGTGGGGCAGCCTCGGGCTTCTTCTCAACCGAATTATACACACGAACAGGTGTAACAGAGATAGCAAACATCCTGTGTATAATAGGGGTATTAACTTTAACTTGTATTTAACGAGGTCGGAGGGTCCCAATTCTTTGAGCAGTTCTACCAGCTGCAACTGTTTTACCAAAGATGTTTGCCTCTCGTATAACTTGATTGGCTGTTTTTGTTTTGTTGTCATAATTCCCGATGAGACCTCTTATCACATAGTTGGGGAGATTCTTCTTCTTAAGATTTTGAATCAATCTGTTACGACCTGTATTTACTCTCTTCGCGGTGGGTTGGCTGACATTATTATTATTGTTTCTCGTGCGTTTTGGGGGTCTCTGGCTCACATTGTTGTTATTGTTATTGCTGTTTCTAGAGACACTTCCCTGGCTAGAACCAGCGACACTCGTAGTGTTGTTAACATTCATTCTACGAGCACTGTTGTTCAGTGGACTCCTGTTGACAACGCCACTGTTCACGGGTTTCTTATTACCACCGAAAATCCTTCCAAAAAACCCTTTGTTATTTGAGTTACCACCACCCTCAATGCGATTGCTTCCAGATGAAACTTCACTGCTATTATTGTTATTGCTTATGAAATTACTTCCAATAAACGATTCCTGTTGTTTAACACCCTGACCAATTTGTATTAAGTCCGAAACACCATACATGACTATCTGATTACGTTGTTTGAAGGACATATCAATAAATATTCTGGGTTCTTCATTCATTAAACTCTTTGAAAGGAAACAATACATACCACACAAAACACCGTCTAAAGTTCCTAACACGATACGCTGATTGACAGGTTTACTGAGAACAGTTAAAATCTGCATGAAATCACCCAAAAATTTGGAAAGTTTATCTTTATCATCAGAAGCTTTTTTGGCTTCACCAGCTGTGACACCATAAGGTACTTCATTACCATTTATTTTAAGATTAAACTTTCCCCTTCCAGCAGTATCTAACGTAAGACGAGTTTTACCAACCTTGAAATCACAATCTTTCACATTGTACAACTGTGTAGACTTCAACTTGTCAGCCTTTTGCATGAGTTTAGAAAACTCTTCGGTAACACCCTTTATAGGCATAAGTCTACCTGGATCAACGCGATTAGCGAGTGTTATAATAGGTTTCAAGTAGTATCTAGTTATTTGTCTGCCATTGAATGTAGTGAATGGATATTTAGCGTTTTCAATAAGTGTAGAAATAGACTTGTATTCACTTTCAGAATCTATAGTCACATAAATAGGTTTATTATCACGATTCTTTGCCGAATTAGAAAGTTTTGTGCTAACAGCGATAGTTGTTATAGGTTCTTGAACACCGAAAATGAATGGTAGATTAACTTTGATCTTGTTCTCAAACTGCGATCCGGGCCACAAACCCTTTAATTTACCAACACCTTTTTTAGTTTTTTCAGTGGTTATAATTCCCAACTTTTTCATCCGCGACATCATTTCAGTGTTTTTTTTGTAAGATATGGTTTCACCTAAAAATGTCTTCACTATACTACTTTTCACAAAAGTTTCAAAGTTTGTACCAACTGTACCATCATGACTCATGTCCAACCACATGAGGAGACAGAAATTTAATTTGTCATCCGGTGTTTTAAAATTTAAAGATAAAGTATTCTTTGGCCCACCCGCCTCTCTTATATTGCCACTCACCACTTTGTACTGTTCTTCTATGGATGCAATCAGTGCATTATCATCCAATTCAAGGCGTGTAAATAAAGTAGCAGCGGCATCTCTATATATGGAGTAGAGCATGTTGTATATTTTATCATTTTTACCTTGAGACAGACTGTCTAAAATAGACAAAACACGGGATTGTGCATTTTTAGGTGCCAATTCACGAATTGCTTGTGGTTGTATGTTAGTTTTAGCGACTGTTTTTGGCTTGACAGTCTTTGGCTTGACAGTCCTAGGTCTAGACTGAATATTCTGAATATTCCGATATCTCTCTGGGGCCTTCCTTTCTTCTCTTTGGGGACGAGCACTCATGTCTATAATTTAATGATATTTTAATCAAAGCTCACAGAGCAGTCAATCTCATTGCACTTCTCGCGACCAACTAGGTCATAAACCCAATCACCATCAACAATCTCATCTTCAATAAGTTTGTCTTTGAGTTCCTCGAGTCTATCACGATTTCCCACGATGATACTCATAGCATCCCTATAACAATTGTCAACAAGGTTACTAATCTCTAGATCAACAAACTTGGAAGCCTCGTTAGACATGTTACGGTAGTCAAACTTGTATTTACTGAAACCATAAGTGGTAAGCATTTCGCGGGCAATCATGTACACTTGGGCATAGTCACCTGATGCACCCGTAGTGACACGATCCTTACCATAAATGACCTCCTCTGCGGCTCTACCACCAAGGGCAACCTTAATTTGGGAGAGGAGATATTCCTTCGTGTACATGGCAGACTCGGCATTCTCTTCCGATGGTTGAAAGAAAGTGACACCCCCAGCTCCACCCCGTGGAATGATTGATACCTTACGAACTGTATCATAATCTGGAAGGATAGCACCTACAATGGCATGACCAGCCTCGTGATAGGCTACGAGTTCCTTCTTCTTTTGGGAAAACTTCGTATCACCTTTCGCACCCACAACGACACGCTGATAGACATTTTCCATGATATCCGTAGTAATTGTACCGTCACCGTCCCGGACAGCGCGGATAGCACATTCGTTGAGTAGGTTTGCCAGATCTGCACCGGAAAACCCTGTAGTCTGCTTAGCAACACTATCAAGGTTGAGATCATCCGCGAGCTTCTTATCACGCGCATGTACTCCCAGAATCTTCTTACGACCTCTGACACTAGGAAGACCAACTTGAATCTTACGATCAAAGCGACCTGGGCGGAGTAGTGCATCATCAAGGATGTCAATTCGGTTAGTAGCTGCGATAACAACAATACCAGTCTCATTGTCAAATCCATCCATCTCCGTGAGGAGCTGATTAATGGTCTGTTCTCTCTCGTCATTAGATGGCATGCCTCCCGCACTACGCTGTTTACCAACGGCATCAATCTCATCGATGAAGACAATGCATGGTTGATTCTCGCGAGCAACTTCAAAGAGGTCTCGTACTCGTTTGGCTCCGACACCCACGAACATTTCAACAAAGTTTGCCGCAGAGCATTGGATGAAAGGAACATTAGATTCACCTGCGATAGCGCGAGCAAGAAGAGTCTTACCCGTACCAGGTTTGCCAGCAAGAAGAGCTCCACGTGGGATTCTGGCACCGCTCCCAAAGTAACGTTCAGGTTGCTTAAGAAAATCTACAATCTCCTCAAGTTCATCCTTAGCTGCATCAATACCCTCAACATCACTGAAGCGGGTATCAATGTCTTCCTCAGCTTTGAATTCTTTATTCTTTAGGAATGGGTTACCCATAGGTCCAGCGCCCCCACCAGATCCAGAAAACATGGCACGAAACAAGAAAAATGCAAGGGAAATTAAAAAAAAGGTAGACAGGTAATCAAGCAAAGATGTGGGTGCGGTCATATCAATCATAACATTCGCCTCACTCTCGGTGAGCGTTTGCCAAAGTTGTTCAGTCTGGACAATTCGTGTCTCTCCATAGTTACCCTCGTCATCGTCATAGATCGCAAGGTTTTGGTTAGGTTTTATAACAACTTGGGGAAGTTCATTGTTCTTGATACCTTTTACAAAATCACTATACGTTCTCGGATGATATACACGTTCTCGTTTTACCTGAGAAGGTTCAACCTTAACAGATGGAGCGACAGGTAATTGTTGTGCGATGCTGAACATCCTTTATAGTATGCAGGTTAAAGTTTTAAATAACTTTTAACACATGAGTAAAATAAATCTTATTGTCAAATGTGTAAACAATGGGAAATATAACGTATTCACAATTGCAGATGACGAGTATATAGGACCAGTTATAAATGCAGGTTATGAATGGGATGGATGGATGCGCGAAGATGTTGAAAAGTATTACGTCCCAGGTACAGAAATACTTGACATAGGAGCAAATATTGGGTACAACTCATTAATGTTTTCAGATTATGGACCAGTGTATGCATTTGAACCAGTATATCACAAGATTGTACAACTAAATATAGATAATAACGATTTGAAACATCAAATGTACTCAGTACCTATAGCATTATCTAATATTTCTGATACTGTCAGTATGTATATGGCAAACCCTGTGAAAGAGACAGGTTTGCGAAATTATGGAGGTACTTCTATGTATACATCCGAAGGTACAGATTATTCAACTGAAACAAAAGTAGCATGTCATCGCCTAGATGATATATACAAGGGTAAAGTTTCATTCATAAAACTTGATGTAGAGGGTCACGAACTCCAAGTTCTAGAGGGTGCGAAGGATGTGTTAACAAAAAATCTACCAACATTGTTGGTGGAATTGATTGACTACGAAGGAAGTGAAGTACCCTCATTTCTTAAAGAACTTGGTTATACCATGGAGCCAATTGAGAGACCAGAGAAAATGTTTCTTTTCCCCAGTCCCAGAACATATAGTGCATCTCATTAATCTTTTATTGTGTACACAAAGTTCTGAGTATCTACATGTTATGCATATTTCTCTTATATCTCCATGTATGCATATAGGGCCACTGTTACACTCTTTACATTGAAGATATGCAAAACCATGTGGACAGCCACCAGGAGGCATTAATATCAATTATTCACATATCTTTATATCTAGCAAATGACATCTTTTCTACCATATAGTAAAGCTGATATGCTTCTACAATTTCTTTCCGCCTATATGGCTCAGGCATACACTCGGGAATGCCTTCGTCAGAATAATATGCGGTCTCACTTCGTCTCTCTTCAAAATGGGAAGGATGATGATCCCAAAGCCACATAAGATGCCTAGCACATGTGTGTACCTTTCCATATCTACGCGTATATTCCAGAGTTAGGGCAATACCAATCTTACACGCGTATAAATAGTTTTCAAGGCTTGAAGCGACCCACATTGTCATAGGGTGTTTGGGGTGTGCAGGTCTATATCCACGTCGCGACCCATCTTTTGTGAATGGTGCATTCTGTGCAACATAGTCTTGCTGTTGCGCAAAATGCCAGGCCATATAAAGCATTTGTGTAATCTCGAGTTGTATTTTTACAACATGTTGATCGCATGACATCTCAGCGATTTCCGTGGGAATGAGAGATAGAAAGAATATGTTCATCGTTGTGGTCAGAAGTTACTCGGAGTTTAGGTCGGTAGATACGAGCGTCAACGTTTCCGTAGTAGAACTGTTTGTCACCGATTTCCCAAACTTTGTGGGTGGTTGCTTCTTGTGCGTATTTTACAGCCTTTTTGAGATCCCAGAAAACAGATCTTTCAAGAACAGAGTTACCGACGACGATATGGGTGATGAACATTTTTAAAGTAAAAATAATATAGGTAGTTTACGACTTAGGTAACCGGGATTTTTATCTAAGGAAATTTTAAGGGAGATGAGTCAACAATCGCTATGGGATGCGCTGCCAGTTGAACTTCAAGGGATCATCATTGAAAATTCATTCGAACTCTGTAGAGAAGAATATCTCAACTCAAATCGTAAGAAGCACAACAAGAATAAAAAGAAAAGAGAACGAAGTTTGCTTACTGCAGGTATGATACAGTATATCATGTCAAGTACGGATGCAATTGAAATGATACAATGGGCTTTTCCAGTGGAGTTGATTGAATTGGAACTATTAGTAGATCCACCGGTAGAGGAAGTTAGGGATTTTGATTATAATGAATATTATGACATATTCTTAAAACGCGCTATTGACTATCTAGAAGATCCATCACACAAAGACGAATGGGTATGTCCATCGGAAGATCAATGGATCACGATGTTTACCAGATTAAACAATTTTCATAGAACCCATAGACATCTTGAAATACTCTCTGAAATAGATGGAACTCCAGACCTTTTTATTTGGTTACAATACCAAAAAGACCCAGATACAGAACTTTCTAGAGAAAAGCGACAGTCACTTCGTTCTCTTGGGGTCCGCCTTCCACCACTGAAAAGAGATTAATCAGAAAGATATTCTTCATCATCCACGGGCTCCTCAATATCTTCATCTGCATCAGGTTCTACATCCATTCCCTCATCCTCATCGGGTACGTCATCTTTCTCTTCTTCATCCTCATTTGGATCTCCAACAATTTCTTCTTCTTCTTCTTCTTCTTTTCTCTTTTTTACTTTTCTCACTGGTTCCTTATTGAAGATTTTGTCTATGATCTTTTCAACTCTTTTTTGTTCCCTCACCTTTTTAGCAAATGACATTTTAATTTTTTCTAAAAATCCATCACTAAAACCTGTAGATTTATAAGCCTGAATAATATTTTTGACGGGTGGTCTATTACCCCTACTATAATATTTTTCATGTAGGGTTGCAATTGATGCATCAAGTTTAATTCTCACGATACCACTCTTGAGAACACGCATCTTCACGTACACAGTATCCGCATACCCTAGTACTGGTTCTTTCATCATGTACGGTTCTTGAATTTCAGTAGAATCTGGGAGGGTGGGTTCTACATATTTAAGCCCTAAAAACTCATAATGTTTCTTAAGATTCCTAAGATAGTCTTCCTTTTTATAGACTGGACCCTTATAAAACTTAAAACAAGTGGTCGGTTCTGGGTTCATTAAACCATATAGAAATGACCCTTCTGCAATTTTCACTGAGTGATGTACATCAGTGTCATTTTTAATACGCGGCAACGGTCGCTTGTACATGCTCATCTTGAGAAATAGGAGAACTTCCCTCTAACTTAGGTTTGAAAAAATCCAATTCACACGCAATCACATGCTGAGATTGCTTGTTAAGGTGTGTGTGATATGGCCCCCAAATCTCAATAACTTTCCTCTTCTTGTCGTACCAAAGGTAATCAAGTCCGAGAAACTTGGTCAACCAATAGAAACGCTTTCCAGTCCTACCGATGAAAGAAAAGATATGATCTTCGTCATAATGACTAACATCCATTTGAGAGTAATGCGTGGTGGGAGGCTGATAGGGAGCCATCACTTCTAGTTACTAGTTATTGAAACCAAATCCTTATGTAGGTTTATTGATACGCTTTTCTTCTAATTTTTTTTCTAGAAGTTCGGCTTTAAGACGTATACACTTTTGGGAGAATATCGGCCTTTGATTCTTTTTGTCGTTTTTCGTAACACGCTTTTTTGGTTCCTTGAAGTCCATGAAATATATATTTAGTATAAGTTTGTTTTTTAGCTCTATGTTCCATTACCCATTTAACCCAATCCTGTTTCCTTAGGTACTCAAGATCCTTTATATTCATACCTCTATACTTATCAAGTAGTTCATGAAAATGAACATAGTCATCAACAGTTGCATATATATTACATTGTATATGAACTTCTCGAATTTCTTCGTTACATTCAAATGTTATATCCTTGCGGCACATTGGGCATGTGTTATTTTTACACTCTTGGTACCAATGGGTAATGCAATGATAACAAAATGAATGTCCACATGTTAATTTATAATCCGTGTGTGTTTTATAACACACCGGACACTCCATAATTAAATATTGTTTGTATTATTTAAGCCTCCTCATCCTCATCCTCGTCCTCATCAATGAAAGACTCACTCTCCGATTCACCCGACTCAGAACATATATAATCCTCATCTTCACTATCGTCAACTAGTTCATATCCGTGTATGGTTTTGAAATATAGGTTGGTGTCTTCTAATTTATCAACATCATAGAATCCGGAAATAGAATCCTTATGAACTAATTCAGTTGAAGTTGAAAAATCGTAAACGCCGTGTCGTTTTGATTCTAGAAAGTTAATAGCATACATATCACTATGTTCGTGAATTATACGTGCAATTTGTATGGTGTCATCTTCGCAATGAACGTCAACGATCATGTCTTCATATTCGAGTATTTAAATCTTTAATAATATTAATGATAGGTCCAGCTGGTCCAAATGATGCGGTTATGTTTGACATAGATGATACACTCATCTGGACAAGTGGAAAACCAAATATACCAATTATTGAATTGCTACATAAAATGAAAGCTCTTGGTTACAAAATAGTGATTATTACAGCTAGACCTGGTGTAGAAATAGCTATAAAATGGACTATCAAACAAATGAGCAATTATGGGATTGTGTACGACTATTTGGGATTTACGAGTGCAGAAACGAAATCTCTTATGAAAAGAAAACTAGGTTATAACTTTGTTCTATCTGTCGGTGACATGCCAACTGATTGGACCGATTCTAAATACTATATCAACACTTCCAGTTCCGGTCGCAATTGAGACAACTCACATAAGTTGTCATAGGTTCATCAGCTGATCTCGTCTGAAGCTGGTAATATGTCGTCTTATTTGACTTACACCGACCACATGTAAAGAATCCCTCTTGATTCTTAACCTCTTGTGCCAAATATGCTTTCCTGATATCTTTAATGATTCTTTCCTCCATAGCTTTTGCGTAAGGTCCATCGGGCCACAGATCTTCTGGGCGCATCTCAATCACATCCTTTGTCTTAATCTTTTTATCAAGAATCCACCCCTTCAAAACTGGAGACTTCTTCAAGTTAGATTGAATCTGTAGAAACTTCTGTTTATAAATACCTGAATATTTGTGATTGTCCCATGCAGGTTCTTGTCCGATTTCACGAGCTTTATCCAACGAGTAATTCAAAATGTTCTTCTCGAGATTTATACAGATTGTATCATCTTTAGGAATCTCGAGGAGAGTTGAAATGCGATCAATCACGAATTGACGAGTTGGGTTCTCCATTCTTATTGTATAAGATTACATTGTTTTTAACTGACTTAGGGCAGTGGTAATCCCTCATAGGGGTTGTTACGTTTACAATCTTCCATATTTTCAGGAGAACATGTATCGAAAAATTGGGATGTACGACGCACGGGGTTTGTATCAACGAAACCATAGCGATAATCAGACTGGTCGGGTCTGTACTTTTCCCGGTTCCTTATCAGTATATACATGATAATAGCCGCTACGACGGATAAAACTATCATTGTTTTTTTATCAGACACGTTCATTTACATTCTGTTGATATTTTTTTATAATAGGAATTCAAGATGACTGTAGCTGTACTGATAAAAGAACAATTTGGAAATATACAAGAAATAGACTTGGATATCACTCCAAGTAAGAATGAAATTTTTTTAAGGTTAGGTGGACCTGCAACATTTATTGGTCAATGGCCAGATCTTGATGTGGTAATAATGAAATCTACCTACAATGGAGAAAGTTTAAATCGTAACACATTGCCGACCCCTTTCAATACCGAAGAAGTATACGGTTCCATTTTACTCGTTCGTATGGATGAAAACTCAGACCCTAGAGATTTCACCCTCGAAGAGTACCTTCGTTTTACTGGAGGGGATAAACGCATCATCATTTAAAACCGCGTTTGTATATTTCATAGCCAGTTGAAAATGGATATAAGCCCAATCCATTGGATTACTCATCTTGGGTTTACCATTCAGAGGATTGTTATTGACAGTCCTAGAAATGTCATACTTCCCCCCAGTTGAAACCTTTGCCATACCCGCACCAACTTCCTTGAGCCACATGACATGCTTCTCATTCTTGCAATCAAAGTTCTTAACAAATAACTCAGCCATGTTTATATGTTACTTAGGATTCTTTTCTATAAGTAGACGCGCACTTGGATCAGTAATTTTTGTCCATTTGGGTCTCCAAATCTCAGAAATGAGATGATCGTTGTCCTTTCCATACATTTTCCAAAAGATGTTTCTGTACATAGCCTCTTCCTTCGTGAGAGGGGTGTTATGACCATGAGTCATTTTCTTTGTGTCCCTTAAACACATATCATCCACGTTATCTTCAGCGTACTTCTTGATCTCATCCACCCAATTTGTTCCTACTGCGTCACTCATCCCATCTTTCTGTCTCCATAGAATATCATCTGGGAGATACCCCGTAAATGCTTCTCGTAGGATTTTCTTCTCAATGTTCCCCCTCTTATCATTCTGGTTGATGCTCATACAAAGGTCTATGAAGTTCTTATCAAGGAACGGAACAATCAAATCTAGACCGTGGGCACCCGCACATCTATCCGCCCTCAACCCATCAAACTGATGAATCAGCCGAAGTCTGCGCATATTTTCACACGCAAACTCATCTACATTTGGTGCGTTATGGAAATAGAGGTATCCACCCAAAATCTCATCACTCCCCTCACCCGAGAATATGTACCGACACGAGGTGTGTTGTTTGATGTATTTGCATAGAAGCCACATAGGTGTACTTGCTCTAACGGTAGTCGTGTCATACGATTCTAGGGAATGAATTACGTCATTGAGGTGAGTGAGACCCTCTCTAACAGTAAACTTCACCTCTGTATGATCCGTATCCAAGTACTCTGCAACTTTTCGAGCAGCCTCCAAATCAGGACTTCCCTCTAAACCAATAGAGAATGTCTTAATCTTTCCTAACTTTCTAGCTGCGATAGAACAAATCAAACTACTATCAAGACCACCGGACAATAAGAATCCAATGTCACGCTCTGTGTTGTTTATGCGCTCATGAACCGCGTGTTCCAAAGTTGTTCTCAACATATCACGACAATCCATATTCAAATGCTTGAAAACCTTCCAATATCCCGCGTGGTAACACACAAAGTCATTGATATACGAATCATAGATATGACCAGGTGGAAAAATTTCAATCTTAGAGTTCAGAAATAGAAGCGCTTTGGCCTCACTTGCGAATGCAATTGAATCTTTGTCATAACGTGTGTAGAATAGAGGTCTCACGCCAACCGGGTCACGAGCAGCGATGACCCTCTTACCATCCGTGTAGACGAGGGAAAAGTCGCCATTAATCTGATCCATAGCACCCATTATACCGTAGTACTTGATGAGAGGGATGAGAACTTCACAATCACTCTTACTCGCTTCGTGACCAGTGAGATGTTCACGATAATTGTAAATCTCACCGTTGCATACCAACATATGATCACCTTGTCTGAAAGGTTGCATACCCGCATCAGTGAGGTCATTGATCGCGAGGCGATAAAAATCCATTCGGCATTTACCTAGAGTTTTCGTGCGATAATCATCAGGACCTCGGTGAGTAAGTAGGTACGAAGATACCTCTACATCCTCACCGAAGAGGGCTAAGATGCCACACATATTTATTGTACAAGTGTTATTGGTTTTAAGTATCTGTTTTTTTTGTAAGTGTATAACATAAATGATCGGTTACGCAGTACTTATACTAGTCGTGATACTTGTAGCTGCACTCGCGTACTACTATTTTACACAGATGAAGAAAGATGCCGGTAATTCACCACTTGATAGTATGTCTCCAGGTGAACTCCTGATTACAGAAGAAGGTTCTTTTTATAAAGAAGCTTATCAAATCATGCCCAAAAGAGAAAAGTACATAAGAAGACCAGATGTGCATAGATGTCACCGACCAGATGTAGCGGAGGATTACTGTTCATCATACACTATTAGTGACACAACCGGTTTTGCATACGTGTATGATTTAACTTTAGATGGACACGGTGGTTATGGTTACACGGAATGCACGGGAGGTGGTCACGATTGTTGGTACGTTGAAAAGTTTGACACTGAAGGTACATTAACTGATGTGGTAAATAATAATGGTGAATCTCTTATACAAAAGATAGCTGATGATATTTGGGGTGGTAACTGGGATATGGAAAATCACGAACTTACAAAATCCATAAGAGATATGTTTGAATATACAGATGGAAAAC
>Ga0209137_1001958_pt1 | contig 18789 bp, 29 predicted proteins | sample SaaInl5LU_22_DNA_FD_184642 | JGI IMG/M metagenome (GOLD analysis project Ga0209137, IMG submission 184642) | Marine microbial communities from expanding oxygen minimum zones in the Saanich Inlet - ESP_105LU_22_DNA (SPAdes) (version 2) | ecosystem: Environmental > Aquatic > Marine > Intertidal... | reverse complement strand
AGTGCTGCGGCTTCCCCCAATGCTCCCAATGCTCCACCAACTGCACCCATAATTCCACCACCGCCTGATTCATTATTTGAACCACCCGTTTGATTGGATTGAGTTTCATTTGATGAACCACCACCACCTTCTCCAGATTGAGTTTCCCCAGTTGTAGATGTTTGATTTGTTTCAGAATTAGATTGTTGTTCTTGAATTCGTTCTACTTCTTTAAGCAAATCACGAACATTTACAGCTTTTCCAGAGTTGTAAATTAGATTTTCATTTCTTTGTTCTTGATTACTTGCCATTACTTTAATTGAATATGATTACTTAACATATCGTTTAATCGAGTAACCAATGCGTTTATTTCAGGATTGTTAGTTGGACCTGGTGCGGTTGGACCGGATGGTGTTACAAATATTTGTTGTGCCACAATTACCATAAAATCGTACAATATATCTTTTAAGGTTTCGCCCTTTACTGCTGCCTCCAATTGACCATCAGTACCCAATGCAATTGTACCATTCCCAACATTAAAGTTTACATCTCTATTCTTCGTATCAACGAATATACCAGCTTCGGTTGTAATATTAATCCCTTGAGTTGCATCAATTGAGAATTGTCCATCAGTTATAAATCCAATATCCTTTTTAGCCACACCAATCATTTCAGCGGTTTTTGCTGAAAGGATTATTCTATCTGAATTAAGTAAAATTTGATTTCCCTTTAATTCGTTTGGATAGTTAAAAAACGATTCCTTTTTATTGGTTATTGGTAATGTATATTCTAATAATTTATCACCACTTCCTAAAAATATAATATTACCATCTTTGTTAACATCCTCCTCAGTTGATATTCCGATATCCGCTAATAAAGAATCTGCATTTTCGCCATTTCTTATAATAAGTGTTGGAGCGAATACATTTTCAGCATTATTATATCCACTAAATCGGATTGATTGTCCAAATCTACTTTCAATTAAAGTATCACCTTCATACAATTTTAATTTATGTATATTTTGTTGTGGTTCAAAATATACACCATATCCATCATATTCTGTTGTGTTGGATGATTGATTTGTTCTTGATATATTTGTTTGACTTACATCATTATAAGTTTTTGATTTTGATGAACTATCATCCAATTCATCCTTAGCAACAAATTTAGATGAAATTACATTACCAACAGTATTTACATTTGGGGTAACATCACCACCTATTCTTGAATAGTGCCAATTTCCACCCAAATTATGTATTACAACTATTTCATTTTTGGTTGGAAGTGTATTTGAGTTTTTATCAATAGGAAACGCAATAGGTAATTGTTCATTTGTATTTACATTAGTACTACCCATTCCTCTAAATCTAATAGCACCAATAGCAGAAGCCCCACTTAATCCTTTATTTTTGGCAGTTTGAGTATCTACATCCAATAAAACTTCATATACCACTCCATAATTTTGAGAAGTATCTAAATTTATTAAATTAGAACCAAGACCACCGGCTATTTGACTTCTTCCAGACTCTAAACCCATCTTACTTTCCTATTTTTTGCTTTACTTCTTCGATTTCATTTTCTAAAGTATCCATTCGTTGAACTTCATCTTGAACTTGTTCAATTTCAGCAAGAAGTTGTTCTCTTTCTGCTTCAGTAAGGAAACCACTATCTCCTTCCGATTTTTGATTGGATGCAATAATTCTTTGTGCGATAGTTGCTAACTTAACCAATTGGTCATCGTTACGAACCGAAGTATCAATTAAGTCCTTAATAACAGGACCAATTACCGCCATATCACCAGAATGGCGAATGAGTTTCCTCATTTCAGCTATAAGTTCGGATATGTTTCTTTTTTTGGATATTTGATTGTTGTAAATATCCTCAAATAACCCACTCAGGTTTTTACCTGGAAATAATTCGAAATCTGTTGACATAATTAGTTTATCAATATTTGTTCAATATATAAATATCAATAAACCAAAAAGTGGTTTTATTTACCCTGTCCTCTATATTTCTTTTTGTAGAGTTTAGATGTTTTAGAAGCTGATGATTTTGTCTTAGCATGAACACCAGGTCTACTAATATGTTTCTTTTCTAATTGGTTTGAAACTGCCTTTGCCATAATAGTAATTTTTTAATGATAAATATCATTAATTCAATTAATCCAAAGCATCTTCAATAGCTCTCTTTACCGCTACTGAGAATTCGGTTTGTTCAAATGGTAGATTTTCATCTTGCAATTGAAGTAAGGTTGCCGCAACATTCATCTTAGCAGTTCCAACTCCAACTGATTCGTTACCATCCTTAGTTACAGTTACAGTTACAAAAGTTTTCTTTTGTTTGAACTCAAATGGTCCGATTCTCACACCTTGAGTTGGTGCTTTGATTTCATTCACCACTACATAGATTGGAGAACCATCAGGACAAAGTGGTGCTTCTTGTCCTACGATTTCTTCGGTGATTTGTCTTACACCGAAAGTGAATTTTTCTTCTGGAATATCTTTGATTGATGCTAAAGACATTACTGAAGCTACGAAATAGCATACGATTGGATTCATTGTGTTATTTTTTGTGTATTAGTTGTTCTTCGGTGTTTTCCCAAAGAAACGATATAAAACCTATTGAGATTGTTAAATGTTCTAATTGATGATTTGGGATATTTTAGATGATAAGTTAAACTATTAGCATTTACTTCTATATCATCTTTTTCGGATTGTGAATATACCCAATTATGATTGTATGTGTAGTTAAAATTTTGTCCCAATTTGTATATTTGATATGCGGAGAATACATCTGAATAAGTTACGATATCCGAACTATCAGGTTCGTAGAAGTTCATTGTATGGTAATCCCAAGATGCGATTTCATTAGGGAACATTCTGAGATACATAAGATAATTCATTTCAGATTCGGTGAATATATTATCTATTCCACTTACATCTACATTCACTCTATAAGGCCAATTGGAAGAATTGGAGAATGTTACCGAACCAGCTGATGTGGTTGTTTTTGTTCCTTGTGATTCCCATCCCTGCACAGGCGCCATCGGAGTGTATTCATAGGTTGTACCAGCTCCGTTAAATGATGCCATATTTCTACCCGGTGGAGTTGCAGCTAAAGTACCAGTGTGGTTCTCTACACCTTGCGTTGCTGGTGGTGTCCAACCTTGTGCGGTAATTGTGGTTTGTACTTTGTTTGTATTCTCAAAAAGAATTATCTGATAATCCACCCAAGCGCTTCTATTAGAATAATAAGTTAGGTGGGCACTTACAATCAATTGTCTATTTGGTGCAGTTCCAACAGTTTGATATCTCATATAATATCCATTTGTTGGATAAAGGTCTGTCCAATATGCAGCTACAACACCATTTGGTTGATTTGAATTTGGGAATGAGCCAGGAGTGTAACTACCAGATGTATTACCAAATGTAATGAATCCGTTGGTACATATTCTGAATTGTGTGAAGTATTGTCCGTAGAACTCAAAGTTGAATCCGATGTTGAAAGGTCCTACATTAGAATCATCACCCAATGAAACCGAAGTCCCAGCCGTTGATACTGGATTGTATGTTACAGCCGCAATTGAGTGGTTGGGTACATAGTTTACATAGTGTTCCACCTCAACATCGATACCACTCATATCTTGCACACCAACAGTTGCAAAGGTTACAGTTTGAGAAAATCCCTCAATTGATACTAATACTATAAAAATAAGAGTAAAAATAAACTTTTTCATCATAACAATATCTTTGTACCAGTTGAAAGTTGGAAATTAAGAATATCGGCATTGTATTGATATGCACCACCAAATGAAATACTCCATTTGAAAGTTTCAGTAATCTTAAAATCAATATTAGCAAGTGGAACGAAGAGTAATCCACTTTTATACCACTGCCCTTCGTAGTAAAAAATGTAGGGTGAGTATATTCCTAATAACATAACATTTCCATTTAAGAACCAATCGTTATTGAAGTTAGTGAACCCACCAGCTACAATACTCCAGTTCTGAAAATCACTTTCACCAATCTTACCCAAAGTGAAGTTAGTTCCCAACATTGGAGTTACTATCCAAAGTTTTTGTGAGGCAAGAAGTGTAGTAGTATTAAATATATCAGTTTTAAAGTTTGTCATTGTGGAGTTAGAGAACACCCCCATAAAGTTATCCTTCTTATATGAACCATATAGAGTTGAATTCAATACATTTTCACCAGTAGTAAAATTAAAGTTAATACCTTTGATGAAGTTTTGTTTGGTGTTTACGTGAGTTAGAGATGCGTTAAATCTGAAGTTGTCCATTCCTTGTGCTTTGTAATCGTTACCATTTCTGATAATCACAAAATCACCAGCACCAATCAATGCACCTCTACCAACTTTCTCTTGTTTGGATTTTCGTTTCTTACCTCCACCGCCGGAGCCGCCTCCACCATCATCACCACCTTCGGAATCACCACCACTTGCGGTAGTTGTATTATCATTACCACCAGTAGCGCCGGTTTCAGTTCCACCTCCACCATCGGAAGTTCCACCAGAGGATACACTACCCCCATCTCCACTACTTACTCCACCCGATGGTTCTCCACTTCCACCACTTCCAGTACCTCCACCAGATGAGCCGCCGGTGTTACCTCCACCAGAATCTCCAGAACCTCCCCCAGATGAGCCGCCGGTGTTTCCACCTCCACTTCCTCCACTTCCACCAGTACTACCCCCAGAACCACTCCCAGAAGAACCTCCAGTACTTCCTCCTCCGCTCGTTGAACCTCCAGAAGAACCAGAGGAACTGCCACCAGTAGAAGTAGAACCCCCACCGCTAGAAGTTGACCCACCAGTTGAGGTTGAACTACCAGAAGATGAACCAGAAGATGTTGAAGATGAGTTATCATTTGATGAAGATGAACCGCCAGAAGGTGGAGTTGGTGGTGTAACAGTTGCTGATGAAGCTTGTGAACCCAAAGATGCGGCAATACCTACGATTGAAGATACATTGTTTGCTGTTTGAGTTGCGGTTGATGTGTTTGATGATGTTGATGTTTGAGCACCAGCTCCAGCACAAGGGTTTGAACCCGGTGGGAAGGTAGCGTTGATTGATGCTACCCAAGCTTCATATCCACCCGATTGTAATTGGGCTTGTGTAAAGGTGTTCCATTGTCCAGCATAGAAAAGAGTTACTGAACCTGATGGTTGTGTGATAGTTACAGTATTAGGAATTCCAGTACATGGGTCAGTATAGGTGTATTGGTACGATTGCCCAAAACCCCTATACCCCCATAACAATAAGATGAGTAATAATATCCACTTCTTACCATCCATACGCTTCCATGCGTTTCACAAGGTTCACCGTAGCAACCTCTAACGCACGCTGGGTAGCGATACCAACTGTTGAATTGTCAAATCCCATTTTAGGGTCTTTAAAGAAACCCTCACCAACTTGAGTAGCAGTACCTTGTCCACTTGCTACAATATACTGAGAGTTATCTACATTGACCATTCTGATTTGGATACCCATAATAGTGGTGTTAGTTTTTTCAACCTTACCTCTTTGGTAGTTTTCACCATACGATACTGCGAAATCATAAATCTCCGCATATACAATGTATTTAGGTAAGGTGATACCTTCCATCTTTAGTTCGGTAGTTCCATCACCCAATCCATTGAGTTCGGTTTCCCAAGCATCTAACATTTGGTTTTGGATTGCTTCTTTCTCTTCCGCATATGTGAATCTCTGAGTCATCTCAAAGTTTTCAATGATACGATTAGATACACCCAATCCAACTCTCTTATCTCTAAGTTCTGGGAACATTTCCCACAACTCTTTGTTTACATTCAATTTAGAAAGTTGAACTACTTGTCTTTCACCAGTATAGATTGGTAATGTGTTTAATGGTTCTGCTTTCTCAAAATCAGCTTGGTATTGTTGAACACCAATAGATGATTTACAAGAGGTTGCCATTCCACCAACTAATAGTAAAGATACTACCACAAATAATAATCCAAGTGGAGCAAATATAAGTTCTAAAATTTCATCTTTTCTCGTTCTCATCACTTACCTCCTTTTTGTTCTGCTCGTTCTCTCTTCAATCTAGCCATTCTTTCCATTGGAGTTTCTGGCTTCTCTTCAACTACTTCAACAGGTGCCGCAGGAACTTCCTTAACAGTCTCTCTGATGATAGTCTTAGTAGCAGGAGCTGCTTTTTGCTCTGGGATATTGATGATAATCTCAGGTCCCGTTACATTCACATTTTGTTGTTGTGTGTTTTCAACAGGTACTACAATCTCAGTTGGAGTTTCACTCTCTTCTTCAATACCCAAAAGAGAATTGAATTGAGTGGTTACGAATGTACCAACTGCTGCAACCAATGTCCCAGCTAAACCGATGATACCTTTTTTGAGGTTTGACATCCCCTCTTTGATTTCTTCTTTCATAATGTTACTTCTTAATAATTCTATAAACTTTATCTCTATCTTGCGTAACCAATCTAACCAAATACATTCCATTTGGTAAATCTTGCATACTGAAACCTTGGAATTGGAAACCACTTTGATAAATCTTATCAGACCATCTCATTGCTTCTCTACCATTAATACCATAAACGATTGCGTTGATATCTCCTTCTTCTAAGTAAGTGTGATACTCAAATACAATCCAATGTCCCATAAGTTCGGTTGTTGGGTTTGGATAAACTTTGAATCCATTCATCAACTCATTTAACTCTGGGTCAATTGAAGTTCTATTTACAACCGAACCATCGTTTGGTGAAGGCTTAATACTCACATCTTGTGCGTATAAATCACCGGCCATCTTTTCAACAATTCTTAGTGGTGATTGATTCCAACCCAATGGGTCTACCACTTCAAAGTTAAATGTGAATTGAGTTGTCATATCGGTTACTAATGCAGGATTTAACTTATCTTCGTGTCCTGCCCAAAATACTTTACCTTTCTCAACTGAAAGTACGGATGTCCATTTGGATGTTGCATCTCCCATTTCAATTGATTCGAATCTGAAGATGGTTGTATCGAATTCAATACCCATTTGAATAGCACCCAATGTATTACCAAATGTGTAAAGAGTTACAGGTACACTCATTTTGTTATCAGCTGTCATTAACAACTTAGGAATTCTAAATTCAACAGTATCGGGTTTGTTCGAAAGATATACCGAAGGGTCTAAGATGTAATCAGTACCAATACCAGGGTCAGCCATTTTAGCTACCAATACCGCTGGGTTGTTGTAACCAGTGTTTGTTACATCACCAACTACATAAATGTAAGGTTTAAGTGAATCCATTGAGTTTACAATCGTATCGATTGAATATACTCTCGGTACATTTGAGAATGATGGTGTAGATGTTGCCGCGTTAGCAGTATTCCACTCATCTGGCCATAAGATTGCCACATTGTTCACACCACTAAATAAGGATGTCCAAGTTGTGGATTGTAATGCCAATCTATTGAACATTGCAAATGCATCTGAAATGGTTACATCACCACTTTCGTTGATATCACCTTGATACCACTCAATACCACTTAGGGTATCTTGTTGTGAAGCGTTATTTGCTAATTTGTATGCATCGGTTACCGATAGTGCTGAACCATCAGTTAGTGAATCAGTTAATGCGGTGATTTTTAGATGCCAATAGTTGGTATCAATTTGGTCTGAAACTACAAACAATCCATTTGAGTTAGTTGAATCAGATGTAATGGTAGTCCAGTTACCAACGGTATTATTCTTTAATCGTTTCTCAGCAGTGAACCACAAACCTTGTGCGTTTGTTCCATCAGCGTTTCTAACTTTGATTGGGAATCGTAAAGTATCCATTTGGAAATTACCACCATAGTTGTACATTCCCATTGTGATATCCAAACCACCAGTAGTTGTTGCTAAATTGTTATATGTGGTTGAACCAGCAATAGCGATTGAATCAGGTGTACCAACATATGATGTCGAATGATACAATCTTAATTTGAACATTGCCCCATCTGCCCAATCGAAACCAGTATTAGTACCAGTGTATGCTGCAATAACATTCACATAATCCGAATTAGCGAAGTATGAACCATACTTATCGGTGATTGGAGTTGCGGTTGGTCCCCAATAAATCTCAGGTGTTTCAAATTGAACATTATCGTAAAAGATTCTGAACTGAACAGCTGATACGATATCCGATGGAGTTGGGTTTGCGTAGTGTAAATAAACTTCAGTATAACCAACTGAAGCATCATTGTTTAATGTGAATAGGGTATCCACCAAAATGTATGGTGAATTCGAGGTAGGAGCTGTTAGGATTTCGTTAGCTCCGTTTTGGCCAAAAGACATGAATGGTAGAACCACCAGAAGGCCTAACAAAAATCGTTTCATAAGATAATTACTCTTTAGTGAGGTAATTATAACATATTATCGAAACTGAAGTAATTGATAAAAACTATTTAAGTAAAGTGAAGTGTGTTACTTAATTTTCTAAGAATAAATATAACAAAACTTAGGTTTAGTAAGAAAAGAACTCATCTTCGTCTGAATCCTTAACTTCCCCATAATCTAAGTAATCGTTTAACATCCTTTTCTGATGCTCTTTCATTACATTTACCACTTTGGTAATATAGTGAGTTTTACAATCAGTCATTTCTCTTATTAGAAGGTATAAATGTTTTTTATTGAAGTTTTCTATGTACTGACTTCTGCGAAATAATTCTAATATTGCATCTGCTATTTGAATATCTCTTTTCTTTACAAATACCTTAGTTAGATTCTTATCCCAATATTGCAACATAAGTTCTTTGAACTCATTGAACTCATTACCTTGTTCTGATTCGTAAAAATCGTTTTCCGGATTCCAAGTTTGAGGCATCTGAGAGAGTAAATCGGTTCTCTTATATCTTTTATAATTTGAGTTATTATTTAATATAAGATAATTTTTTGCAACAATAGAAAAGTAAGAGAATGCCTTACCCTTACCTTCTTTGAACATATGAATCTTTTGAATAAGAATAGCCACAACTTCCATTTGAACATCCTCTTTAGGTACATCAAAATAAGAAAATTTGAATGTATTTAAGATATTCTCCGCAAGTTTTTCAAACGGATATTGAATTTTTTCCCGATAGACTTTGTTTTTAAATCTATCATCATTTGATTTGTTATACTCTATAATTGCATCCTCAGTTTCCTGAGTAAAATACATTTTGTTTTTTCTTTTTCTAGGCATATTTAAAAGTTGTTTTTGTACTTTTCAATAACATCTTTTAACTCTTTGAAAACCACCCCAACCTCATCATCGGATTCGAATGAGCCTCTAATATCAATTTCTCTCATCTCATCTAACATTTGCGTTAGAATCGTATCTACATCATCTTCTAATTCAGAATAAGCTTGTTGATATCTTTCGATTTGTTCTACAAGTTTATATCCTCTATAAAATAGTACGATGTTTAATAAAATTGATAAACCTAAAATTATATAAAATGCAATTTCCATTTAGTTAAAATATATTGTTACAAATATACGAAAAATATTTTACTTTTCCAAATTTATGCTTCACCAATTGGGCCGCCAAATAAATTTGGTAATTTAATATCATCTTCTAATTCTTCTTTTAAAGAATCGGTTATTTGTTTTACTCTTTCTATTTTTTTAGCCATAGATGAATCAAATTCCTCTTCATCTATAATTCCTTTACTAATCAATGTATCATGCATTTCATTTACAATCAATTCCAAAGTTAGTAATCTATTGTTCATTATTTCTAATATATCTCTTTCAATCATATTTGTAGTGAACCCGTTAGTTTGAGAACCCCTTTCATAAATTGTTTAAACTCCCTATCGGATTCAGTTTCAAATTCTAAATCACCAAATGTTCTTTCGATGGATTTGTAATGATAACCCATTGCATGTGCCAATCGTACACATACAATTTTAAATTCATTAATATTCATATCATTTGGAACATCAAATGAAATTGTTTCCGCTTCTCTATTATGCGGTTCATCGTTATGGTAAACTAATCTAGCCATTACATTAATTGATATCCTTTAGCCAATAGAGGACCTGCGTTTTTGTATTTAACGAATTCCATTTCACCTTCTGGTGATTGTAGCATTACTCTTTCGTTTCTACCAATTTTCTTTTCGGCTACAATTTGAGGATTGTATCTACGAAGTGGTGAATTCACACCAATACCATCTATTGAATCAATTAATCTCTGAGCCATCACACATTCAAATAAACCCAAATCATTGAAAAATTCATTTTCATTTTCCCAAGTTTGTTTATCGGAGGAAAATTCAACCACACCCAAATTATCAGTATCTACTTTAAACGAAGTATGTCTTGCTGTTTTTCTGGTTTTACCTTTTTCATCTTTTTCAAAGTAAACAACCATACCTTCCGATTTTTCGGTTACTGTTGGATTTACTAAAGTTAACTCTTCGTACTCTCCACCAAAGTTTAAGGTAACGATTCGTTTTTCCATATTAACATCCAAGGCATTAAATGAAAATCCTTTTAAGTTAGATATCTTTGCTTTATATTGGTTTAACTCCTCAGTTGTAACTGGAGTTTGTTCAACTCTTTTTACTTTCATAATATTCTTTTAATTTTTCGTTTAGGTAATCTACCGATTCAGTACTACCAACAAATCCTTCGTACTTTGAGTAATAACGCAAAACCTTTGGATTTGTTTCAATGTTCTTTTTTAAATCTTCTATTTCAGGCAAATGGGTGTACACATAACTCATAGTAAATCCTCCGGCGTTTCTCTATACACTCTGTAACTATCTTCATCAAAGTGTTCGGTTGATACTTCAAATACAATTGAGTTATCTTCCAATGCAATTAACTGATGAGGTAATCCTCTTTCAATTAAAACACTTTCACCTTTTTCCAAAGTGGTACTTTCCAACTTACCATCTTCTACATTCAACCAATTGAAACGGAATCTACCTTCTTGCACATACCAACTTTCTTTTTTCTGAAGGTGGTAATGCATGGAGAATCGGTTTCTTTCTTTTGTGAAAACTAATAGTTTACCACAATATTCTGAATCGTTATGAATCCAAAGTTCATAACCCCAATTCTTTTCTACTCTCTTTGGAGTTTTAATATCTACATCTATAATCATGCGTAACTTTCTACATTTGTTAATCCACTATATGCACAAGTTTTTTCTTTGATGATAAACGGAAGGATAGCCAATTCCTTAGCTTTTGCTTCCACCATAATATCAACATCCATTCCATAGGTATCAGGAATTTTATTGATATAATCAGAATGAGCTTGTGGTTTTAGTGATTCGTTATTTTCGTGTAATGCTTTTGATTCCGAATAGTGAACAATCGGAGTGATACCCTCTGGCCAAGTACTTACGGCCAACGATAGGGCCTGTTCTTCGGTGAGTTCACCCGTCTGAAACTTATGATGGTGGTAATCAAAAACAATAGGAATCCCAATTTTCTCATGTATGTACATTAAATCCTTTACTGAATACATTGTTGCTTTATCATCATTCTCAACCGTCAATCTACTCTGAACTGATGGTGATAATCTTTTGAAGTTCTCACAAAATCTATCCATAGCAGATTTTTTATCACCATACACACCATTACAATGGATGTTTATTTTGTTATATGGGGATTGTTCTAATCCCAATAAATCAAAAATCTTACCATGTATCTCCAAATCAATAATAGCATTATCTACAACTTTTTTATGTGGAGATGTAAGAACAACAAATGGGCCAGGATGTGAAGTCAATCTCATTCCATTTGATTTTGCATATTGTCCACAACCAGCTAACAAAGTTTTGATACGAAGGTATTGTGGTAAATCTTCAAGTTTGTATTCACTAGCCCAAGGAAAAAATGCAGATGATAAACGAAATAGTTTGATTCCGTTTTCATTATTCCACTTTAAGATATGAAATAAATCTCTAGCATTTTGTAGAGCTAACTCACCAGCATACTCCAAACCTTTTTGTTGGAATGTCCGTTTTACCATTGAACGATTTGTGGTAATCTTTGGTTTTTGTTCCGAAAGAGTCATGTTAATACAAGCGTATCCTAAATTCATCTTTGTATGATTTGTTATTTATTAAACAAATATACGAAATTTTTTTGATAAAACCAAATATTATTTAATATGTTTTGGAATCAAAATCAGTTGGGTAAGAATTATCTTTACTATTTTTGATGTAAGTCAACCAATAGTTTACTGCCGATTGATTATTTATCCAAGCTTTTCTATCTCCCCAATTAAAGTTAGGTCTAGCGTAATATGGTTTTTCATTCAATACATAGTGTGCTCTGCGAGAGGATGATGGTACTGGTTCATCAATTAAACCATCACCAGTATTATCATACCCATCGATTGTCCCATCACCATCCATATCAATACCTCTACGATTTGTGTCTTTTTTTAGATTAGCAAGTTCATCAACTACAAACTTTTCTCTATCTTCGGCTTTTGTCTCAGAATACTCTTTCAAAAGTTCTTCCTCATCCATATCGGATACCATATCGTTCATCACCATATCCAATGCATGGTCTTCATCCCATTCATCATTTGTATCCTCTACGTCAGTTTCAAACTGATTATCTTCATATGGAACATCATCCAATCCATCAGCAAGGGTTACATCCCAATCGGAGAAGTCATCTTGGTCGTTGTCTTGGTCACTAACTTGGTCGGTTTCACCATATAGTTCTCGTTTCTCAACTACTTTCTTTTTATCCCGTTCTCCTTTATCAATTTTCATTGCGGAGTTAAATGCGATTACCAATGTAACTGCTAATGGGTCAAATACAAAAATGATAAACAATGCAAACCAATTCACAATTGTACTCATTGGTTTACCTGTTACCTCAGCCATATACTTCAAAGGCCCAACCTCTGCAGCTAAATCATTATTAGATTGTAAATCCAATACTTCTAAATCTAATTTAGTAATGGAATCGGTTAATGATTCAATTCGTTGTGATACTATGTTTCGTTGTTGTTTAGCATCATTGAGTTGTTCAGTTAATGCTCTACGAGTTGCCGATGATGTAGTTGTGATTAATTGACCTGTTTCTGGGTCTTTGTATTGAATCACATTGTTGGATAATCCTTTTGATAACTCTGAAATGGATTCAGATAATTGAGTTCTCTCAATTGAATATCCATCTAATTGTTCTTGAAATCTGCCTTTCTTTAATTCAACTACCGCAGTTTGTTTATCCATAATACTTAACTGGTCCGCTGTTGTTTGATATGCGGAAGTTAGGAATCCATAGATACCTGCGGATGTAATTAAAATAAGAACCCCAACTGCGATTGTTAAGTAGATACGAAGAAGTTTTCCTAATCTATCCCAATAGTTGTGTAGGAATGCAGCTGATATTAGTTTAGCTAATTCTAAAGAACTTGCCATTAGGATTACCGCAAAAGATGCTCCGGCAAATAGTTTAGATAAACCAGTTACCGAAAAAAATGCTGCATTAAACGCTACGAATAATGCCGCTAATCCTAGCAATAAAGTTCTGAATTTCATTGTACCCTTTCTATGCCAACTCTACAAGAGTTCTCGTCATTTCGAGTAACCTTTCAATTTGATGAGTTAACCTTAAAGCTTCTTGTTGGTTAGAAGGTCTACTTCCATCCAACATTCCTTTAATCACTTTATTGTGATTTTCAACACTTTCGATGTGTGTTAGTGCTTTTTCTTTATGTTCTGGTTTCATAATAACATACTATTTGTTAATATATATAAATATCTAAAAAACAAAAAAGGGAGATTTTTCAACCTCCCCTTAATCAAAACTAACACCCTAAGTTAAAATTTGATTTTTACTTTTTTACCTTTTGTTTGTTCTTTTTTATCCAATAAGATGGTTAGAATTCCATTTTCAATAGATGCATCTGCAGTTGTTCCATCATACTCTTTTCCAACTGTAAATTTAAGATTTACATCTCTAATCACCGCATTTACTTTTTCTGCGGTTGCTTTAATATGAATTTCGTTTTCAGTAACATTTACATCAACATCCTTTGGATTGTGTCCAACTACATTTACCATAAGTTCTTTTCTACCATCTTCATTTGTGTTGATAGAATAGTTTCCTTGATTGTGATAAACATCTCTAAACACAACAGGTGATTCGTTTAGTAACTCATTGAATAAATTGTTAAATGCGTAAGTCATAATATTTTTCTTTTTTAGGTTAAACATTTACACTCTTAATTACCAATTTTATACCAATTCCCATTTTTTGATAGGTTAATGACTTTTTGTCAGTTTAATTAGAAGTTAACTGAAAAATCGTCATATATTCCCATCTTTTGTTTGTACTCTGAATTTTCAATTGCGGTACTCATATGGTCAGCCCAATGTAGAATTAGAGGAAGATTTGTTTTTAATTGGAAATCTTCATTGTAAGAAATCCAATACTTTTTAGTTGCCTCATTATATAATCCATCAGCCATATGAATACCCAATTGTTCTTTCTGAGTATATTTGATTCCATATTGATTTAACAACCAAAATGCCCTATCGGTTACATCAAAGTATTGTAACTTTGGATTGTGAGTGAACACTTCTTTTTTATTCTTTTGATGCCACTCCGATTCTTGTGGTAGGTAATATGGTTCAGCACCATCTCCCAATTTTCCCAAATCATGGTGGAATGCCGCAAATAGAAGTTCTTCATCGGTGAAGTTTACAATACCACCACCTTCTTCAAACATCTTTTTGATTTTGTAAGCATTACGAGCTACATTCATCACATGGTCAATGTACCCACCAACATATGCTGAGTGGAAGTTCAGTTTTCCACTTGCTGGTGCGATAGCAAGTTCAGTTCCCAATTCTTCTGGAGAATACATATGGAGAAGTTTTTCCAATCGTTCTCCACTAAATACTTTTTTGATAGCTTCTATAAACTTATTATAGTTTGCTTCTAATTGTTCTTCGGTGTAGTTTCTAATCATTGTTCTATGTATTTGCCTGTTAGTGATTTATATAATATTTCTAATTCTTCTTCCGTTGTACAAAATCCCAATCCATCAAAGTCCAAAATCTCAACAAAGTATTGACCTGGCTTTAATCCCATATTAATTAATTCTTCATTATCATCCGATGTGTTGGTTACAAATCGAGGTGCATACTTATCATTTCTATCTTTAGGAATTGGAAGTGTCCAAAAGTATGCTTCTTCAACTTCTTCATCCGCATCCAAATCTTCTCTATTCTCAAAGAAATCTCCAATACCATTGTAATCCTCTGCTATGTGTTTTGACCAACCCTGTCTTTCAAAGGTTGAATCTGATAGTGGTGTTACTTGTAGTTTTACTTTTCTCATTCTAATATAATACGAATTGTTTCTTCTAAATCTCTAAAGTGTGCTTTCACTACCATCGTATCCCCTTGCATAAAATCAACAGGAGCAATTACAGTGTTAATTTCACCTTCACTTCCACTATATGAAAACTCATTGATAGTTGGAACAACTGAACCAGCAAATCCAGTTACATAAGTTGTATCTACATCTACCCATTCGCCCAAATAGTTAATTGTTCTACGAATGAATATATATGCGGTATCATTTACAGTCCAACTATGTGATGATTCCCATTCTACTAATTGTGGTGGATATGGTTCTTCTCCATTGTTTAGAAGTTTGCCTGTGATTCGGTGGATTGTTTGGATTGAATTATTAGATGAACTTAATTCTAATTTATACAAACCTTCGTTTGTAGTATCTAATCTACCATCCAATTCCATTGTGTAATTATCAGGTATCGGGTCTACAATGTTATCTTCACAACTGAAGAGTAGTAAACTTAAAGCAAGTATTCCAAAATACTTTCCCATGTTGGATATTCGTTTGGTTTATTATCATTTTCCCAGTCCATTCCGTAACGAAGTAATTCGCCAGAGAACTCACCAGCACCATTTTTCAATCGGTCATCAATTAGGTAATCACCTAACAACATATCTTTTCGGTGAGTGGTAACCAATCGTTTGTGGAATAAGTTTCCGAAGTGGTTTTCAATCCAATATCGTTTATCGGTTAGAGATTCGGGGTTTCCCCAAGGAGCAGAAGTAGCGATGAACAACTCATACTCACCACTTTCAGCAAGTTTCTTTACAGCTTCGATAGCACCTTCAATTGGAGGAGGATTTCGGAAGATACCCGGAATGTGGTCAGGACAATTTTTGAATTTTTCTACTAAATGTGGGTGATTGTTAAACCACTTTTCCATTTCAGAGCCCAAGTCAACTAGGACACCATCCATATCAATGTAAACTATTTTTTTATTCATTTGATTTTTTAAGGATTAAACACTCACTCATTAACAGTGTAAACATACGAAAAATAAATGAGAATTCCAAATTATTTTGGAAATTATTTTAATTATTTAACCATTGATTGTAAATGTAATCGTAAGAATGGCCGGTGATTTTTGAGAACTTTTCAAACACTCTTTCTCTAACAATACTATCACCAACACCTAAGTATTCATAAACGATACCACCACGAATTGCAGCCCATAAACCACCAAAGGTAGCACCATTATTAATTTCAATTCCCAACTCATCGGTTGGATACTCATTCAAATAAAATTCTTTAATCAACATATCTTTTATCTTTTAGGGTTTTAATTAAACTAAGTAAGTTGGTCCGAAATATTCCCAACTATCAGTACCATCAAAGATGTTACCACGAGAATGTTTGGCTGGTGATTGCCAACCAGCGGGTTTCAACAAATCACCTTTCTTAACGGGAACTCCTTTGTTAACTCCATCTACCATAGAAACAAATCCCCATGCAGAACTACCATCCCACAAACGAATGTATTTTCTACCTTTATCAACTCTTAGGGGTTCGTAGGGCTTGTAAGAAAAGTTATTATCCCAATACTCTTTACGAGTCTCATTAACTTTTTCTAGCCACAAATCAAATTTAGTTTTCATATCTTTTAGGGTTTTAATTCTTTTAACTCTTACTCTCAATTACAGTACTAACATACAAAAAAGATTTGACATATACAAGCTTTTTCTTAATTATTTTTGAACTTTTTCAATCAATTCTACCAACTCTTTAGCGTAGTATTTTGTGTTCCAAGAGTAGTAAGTATCAGTTGAATCAATGTTCATATTGATTTGAGGAACTTTCAACCAAAATCCGGTATAAGTTCTACTACCACCAGAAGTGTTGTATCTACATCCTGCAGCAGAACTCCACTTTTCACAACTTGATTCATAACAAGAGTTTTGGATACCCAACTCAGTTAGTAGTTGTCCAACTTTGTTGAGGTTTGGCATTCTTGAACTTTCACAAATACCCAATCCGGCTTTCTTACGGAGGGCTTCTAATGTTTTAAGGTTTTTCATATCTATCTCACAATTACAGTACTAACATAAGAAAAATATTTGACATACACAAGCTTTTTCTCAATTATTTTCAAAAAAAATCCCCATCAATGAACTTAATCAAAGATAGGGATTTACACCTCTAAGGTAGCTGCCGTCAAGGAATATTTTAAGTATTGTAATCGTACAATAGTCTTAGTACTTCGTTTAGAGATTCATGTCTATGATTATCCTTTAATACTGTTTGATATACGTGGTCTGAACCTTTTAACTTTGGAACATCATGTATTGCGGAATCGTTATTAAATTTTAAATCTATTTGTTGTGGGTCTCCAGTTAGAATCATCGTTGAACCTTTACCCAATCTACCCAATACCATACCCAATTGTGGTTTGGTTAAGTTTTGAAACTCATCAACAATAACAATTGCATTATCAAAGGTTCTACCTCTGAAATGTGAAAGTGAAACTAATTCGATATTTTCTTCTTTCTCCATCTTTTCCAAAATCATAGGTTTGTTATAAACCTTTCTCATATTGGAACGAATTGGAACTAACCAAGGTTCCATCTTTTCCGCAAGTGAACCTGGCAAATATCCATTATCTTCATTTGATACCGTAGGTCTTGTAATAATAATCTTATTTACCATACGAGTAAAATACATATCCAATGCAATCTGAACTGCTAAGAGTGTTTTACCACTACCGGCTTTTCCCATAATAAAATTGTAGGGATGATAAAGAATTGCGGTTTTTGCTAATTTTTGTTCTTCTGAAAGTGTTAAATCAAATTTGATTTTTCCTTTTGGCGGAGATTTCGTAATGTTTTCTGCCATCATTTAATTGTTAGTTGTTGAATACTATGCGATTTTTTAGTTGGAGTTTTTGATTTTCGTTCGATTGATTTTTGGAATTTAACAATCTCTGCACATATTTCATACTTTTCCAATCGTTCACATAAAGTTAGTAATCGTTGTAAAACCAATAGGTAATCTTTCTTTTCAACAACTGATACAAATTCGTATTCGGTGAATTCGATTAGTACAATTGATGGTAAGTTTTGCTTGTGTGCCTCAATAACTAAAGAAAGGGATTGGTTGAGAAAATCATCTCCATAGAAAAGTAAATACTCATTTAAAGTGGTATTATTAGTTGAGAAGTATTTTCTCCATTCAACATTTGCTAAAGGTCTTTTACTCAAAGTTCAAATGTTTAAGTGTTACTATTATAAATATATAGGAATTGGTTTAATCGAACCCACCATAACCACCAGATTGGTTACCACTACCACCTGCACTGCCGAATTCCCATTTTCTATCATCTTCGTTCCAAATCCATAATATACTATCTCTGAATACTTCTTCTTCATCATAGTTTCCTGCTCTTCCAATTGGTGGATATAATGGTGGTGGAGGTGGAGTTGGGTTGTTGTTATCATCTACCTCTTCATTTATTGGGGTTGATGGT
>Ga0209137_1001954_pt1 | contig 18802 bp, 7 predicted proteins | sample SaaInl5LU_22_DNA_FD_184642 | JGI IMG/M metagenome (GOLD analysis project Ga0209137, IMG submission 184642) | Marine microbial communities from expanding oxygen minimum zones in the Saanich Inlet - ESP_105LU_22_DNA (SPAdes) (version 2) | ecosystem: Environmental > Aquatic > Marine > Intertidal... | reverse complement strand
GTAATCGCCTTTTTGTTTTGCTAACGCAGGATGAAAACCCCAATTGAGTTTGGTGCTTGTAAACGCCTCTGCAGAAATTACGTTTTTACCATAAATATGACCTGCAGAAACTGCTGCACGTTTGTGTTTATTGGGTTTTCCTAACCAAAATTCTCCCATTGGAATATCTGCACTTCTACCAGCATCTAAACTATTAAAAGGCCCTACAAATCCATAAGGCTCTATATAAGAAATCAATCCATCTTGGTGACATAATTCTGTGAAATAATCAAAATAATTGGTGACCATTAAGTCGCTTATCAGTTGTTTCATATCCCAAAAAACAGCTTCAATAGTTTCGTTATTTTCTATAGATTTTCCAGCATACATCAATAAAAATGGTGTAAAATCGTACCCAAATCTTTCTTGAAATAGTTGTTCCATATCATCTGTCCAGTTTTGTGGCCCAACTTCATAACTATCAATTTCAACATATTGCAATGCATTTGGCGCATCAATTTTTGCTTGTTTTACCAGTTTTCCTACAAAGGCATCATAATGAATTTTTAACGCTTTTTTACTAAATTTATCCACTTCAAGTCCTGTACCTTCGTCAGATGCTGGTTCGTTTGTAGCTCCAGAAGCAGTGAATCCAAAACGCATAATTGTCCAGTTTCCTTCAGGTAATTCCGTTTTAAAAACACCGTCTGCATCCATTTTATCACTTAAAATAATAATGTCTTCTTTTTTAATATATGCTTTGGCGTCTGTATTATTAATTGGACGTCTGTTTTTTCGATAGGACGCATACTCCATTAAATTTCCTAAAACAGGACCTGCAGAAAGTTCCATTTCATAGATACCTGCATCCATTTCAGATTCTATTCTAAAATAACGGGCTGTAACAGGTTTAAAACTTTCATAAAAGTAACATTCGTCTTTTCCAATACGTGCTTCCTTGGGTTTATGTGCTACTGTAAAATTGATGCCATCGTTTGACTTTAATAATGTCAATCTTCCTTTACGTTTATTGATAAAAACGTTTATGGATTGAATGGTATGTAGTTTCCCATAATCATATTGCACCCAATTTTTTGCTCCTAAATCTGCATGTGTATTGGTTTGTTTGTCAGTTGCTAAAGCTATGTTGAATGCTTTGTCTGATGAAGTGATTATTGGGTTTACACTTTCGTCAACTAATTCGCTTTCTAAAGTTGGATACGCAACAACAGCAATATCTTTATAAAAATTATGTCTTGCTGGTGGTTGTGGTAGTTTTATACTGATTTCTTTACCTCCTTTAGCAATTACTTGGCTATTAACCACAACTTTCATTGCGTTTTCTGGAGTTACCCAAGGACCTCCACTAGACGTCCAACCATCACAATTATGCACCCCAAAACTCAATCCTAATTTTTCGCATTCTTTGGCTGCGTGTGCTAAAATATCTCTGTGTTCTTGCGAGTTGTATTTTACATCGCCTTCTGGCAAACCCATAGAAACATTAAAAACTAAAACACCACCAATACCTGCTTCTTTAATAGCTTTTAAATCTTTTGTAAAACCCTCTTTAGATGCGTTACCACTATTAATATGGTACCAAGTTCTTGGTTTTGAGTATTTTGGTGGATTTTGAAAACCTGCTTCAAGGCTTACTTTGTTTTCTTTGCTGTTAGTACCCTTTGGATTTTGGCAGGAAACTAAAATAGAAAAGATAAAGATTAGTGTTAATATTATTTTTTTCATTTTTTCGAATGCTTAACGTATATTATTTTTTTGGTTTAGTTGATGTAAAACTTTATCAAAAGAGTTATCCATAAAAATTTCACGAATAGTTTTTAAATCTGATATTAATTTTTCTTCAGAATGTTTTCTGTCTTTAATCTGTTGATACTCCCACTTTTTATAGTTTGTGAGATAAGGCAACATATATTGATATGCTTTTTTGATACTTCTACCATCTTTAGATTTTTCATCCCAAAGATTTACCCCAACTTTTTGACCTAATTTTGCCAACTCTAAAAATCCGTGTAAATTCATAACTGAATAATGAAATGATTTTGTTCTAGCCAACTCTAAAGGTTGGCTACCATCTGGTTCTATTTGACTAAAAATTCTAGCTTTTGTGATTGTTGATAGATATTCTTTTACTTCATCAACTTTATTTAGATATAATAAAATATTTAGCAACTGATTATCGTAATGTGTTCCGTGATTATTTTTTCGGGTTGCTTCTTCTTTACCTAGCTCGCTGTTTTTTAGCCAGTTGCTATATTCAGAAAACCAGTTAAACATTCCTTTTTCTGTTTCTGCATCAAGCAGATTGTTTGTTTTTGTTACTTCTAAAAATTGTAATACTGCTGTAATTCCACCAAATTCAATAATACCAAAACATCTTCCTTCGGATTTTCCAGGAACGTATTGCCCAAAATTCACATTGGGATTCATTTTGGTTTCATCATCTAAAAACCAAGCTCTAATCAATGCTATATTTTTAGTTACATACTTCTTTTTATTACTTGTCTCGTATGCTTTACTTAATGTTTTTACAGCAGATATAAAATTGTTTTTCTCTACATAATCCGTAAAATTATTTCGAGTTCCAGGGTTTATTTCACCATCTTTTCTGATGTATGGTAAGCCATTATCAGTATTTGGATTTGGCCACCAATAAGGACCAATACTCATATAATCGTGTTTGTTTTTACTTGGTGGAACACCTGTTTTATGGACTACTGAAAATGGTTTTATATTTAATATTGAATCTGCTTTTTGAATGAGTTGATTTTCTTTTTTAATATTTTTTTGAGCATTACTACAACTCGTTAGGCTTATTAAAAACACAACGAATAATTTGATATAAAATATAGCTACTTTGCTCATAAATTATTCTTTTTTAAAAATTAATCAATAAATAATTCGTCAATAAAAGGACCACTTTTACCAGTGGTTTCTATTCTGATTCTATTTGCTCCGGCTTTTAATCTTAGTATTACTGGCACAAATTTCCATTCTTTTTCCCAACCACCAGTTGCTTTAAATTCTAAAATTTTTACATATTCATCATTTAAATACAACTTCATCGGGTGTTTTTCTCCAACATTATTGTGCATATATCTTAAACGCAAACTGTAATCGCCTTCTTCTCCATCATTTTCTTGATAAAACTCTACTGAACCTTCTCCTCCTTTAAAATCTACAAAACCAGTTCCTTTAAAACGTCTTGCTTTTTTGCTTACTGTTGTGCTTCCTTTTAAAATACCTTCTTCTGCAGAAATATTGATTCCTCTACCAATCCACATATCTTTAGAATGTTCATCGCCCCAAAATAACCCTTCGTTTTCACCAAATTTCTCTTCCAATCTTAAAACGATTTTGTTATTTTGTTTGATAATTGCTTTTACAATAGTTCCTTCTGAAACTTCAAAAGCTTTGTCATAAACTTTTCCATTTGTTTCTGGATTTTCTCCATTTATAGAATATAAAATAGTTAATTCATCAAAATTTGAATTCCCTAAAACCGATATTTGTTTTGCATCAATTGTTATTTTGTTAGATGTAAAAAGTGCTTTGTCTCCTAAAATTGATGCTGTAATAATGGATGCTTTTTTAGCATTGGGTAACGCTCTTAAAAACAATCTATTTTTTCCGAAAAATAAAGCTCTAAAATCTGATTTTGTTCTACTTGTAGGATCAATAGGATTCCCATTTTCCATAGAATTTTTTTTTACATCACCTAGAATATTATAATAGACTTTATTCTCTCCATAAGGATATAAATTATCCTTATCGTCCAAACTTTCTGATGTGATGATATAACTTGTCGTAAAACTATCTTCTGCTTCTAATCTTTGTAAACTTGTTTTTAATTTTGATGGTTGTTTACTCGTGGAAAGTGAAGTTCTTTTGATTTCCTTTCCATCAATATAAGCAACAGTTTCTAGTTTTCCTTCTTGATAAGGTACCATCCATTCACATTGCATTTCATTCCAAACAGTTCCTGGTTTGTCTTTTCCTAACGATTTTCCGTTTAAAAATAACTCTACTTCATCTGCATTAGAATATACCCAAACAGGAATTACAGTGCCTTTTTTCATTCTTGGATGTGTCCAATGTGGTAGCATATGAATCATTGGCTTTTTTGTCCACTGACTTTGATAAAAGTAAAATAAATCTTTCTTAAAACCTGCTACATCTAAAGCTCCACCCATAAATAAATTGAAAGGCAAACCTCCATGAACCAAACCTGCTTCACCATAATAATCGAAACCTGTCCATCTAAAATGACCACTATGCCAAGGATTATCTCGCATTACTTCCCAATATTTTCTTGCTGAAACTCTTACTGTGGCATTGTCATAAGACGAATTAAAACTCTGTTTTCTGTTTCTCCAATTTTTAGGATTAATGCCTTCATAGAAAAAGATTTCTTTTTCGGTTAAATTTGGTAATTCGTAAGTTCCTGGTAATTCGTTATCTCTCCACCAAGTTTGTGTTCTGTAATACCCACGAGTTTGCCAAGTATGAGGCGCTTCTGTGGAAATGAAAGCTTTTTCTAATATTTTCCCATTCATCCCATCTATAAAACTTTTGGTTTCAGAACCCCCATTAACACCTAATATTTCCATATCTTCTGGGTTTCCTGCTCCTGAAGTAAATAAACGTGTTGGATCTAATTTTTTTCCGAATTTCACCAATTCTGGTCCAATAGAACTGTGTGTTTCGTTTCCTAAACTCCACACAAAAATACTAGCATGATTTCTATCTCTGGTTATCCATTCAGTAACATCAAGTTGCCACCATTCGTCAAAGGCTTGTTTGCCATAATCTTGAGGTGCTTTTTTATGCCAACCATCAAAAATCTCATCCATTACTAACAAACCAATTTCATCACAAATGTCATAAAACATTGGTGGTGTAGGGTTGTGTGAAGGACGAATGGCATTGATACCCATATCTTTTAAAGATTGTAATTTCCAACGTAACATTGGCTTTGTCCAAGCACCTCCAACTGGGCCACCTTCCCAATGTTCACAAACACCTTTTAGTTTTACATTTTTATCATTTAACCAAAATCCTGTTTTAGTTTCCCATTTTACAATTTTAAAACCAAATCGGGTTTCAATTTCATCAATAACCTTTTTTCCATCTAAAATTTGAGTGACAGCCTTGTATAAAACAGGTGTTTCTGGACTCCATAATTGTGGAGTTTTTATTTCAAATTGATAGGTTGGATTTGCTGATTCTAATTTCTCACATTTTTTTTTGAGTTCTTTTCCATCCGAAGAAAATAGTTTTACTTCATATTTTAAACCTTTTATTTTTCCGTTGATTTCTGCGTCAATAGAAACAGTTGCTTTATTTTCTTGAATAGAAGGTGTTTTTATGAAAATAGAATTGGGTTTAAAATGAGTTGGATGAACTTCTATCAATTTTACTGGTGCGTAAATTCCACAAGGGTGATACCATCTTGCTGAAGGCTCTAAACTGTTATCAACTCTAATAGCAATAGTGTTATTCCCTTCTTTTAAATATTTTGAAATATCGTATCGAAAACTGATATATCCATAAGGCCTTTTGGCTAAATAATTACCATTTACCCAAACTTCACTATTCATATAGATTCCATCGAAATTGATGTATGTAATTTTAGAAAGTGTTTCTTTTTTTACATCAAAAGTTTTACGATACCAGCCAATTCCACCATCGTGATAACCTCCACCTTGACCTTGATCCCCACCTTTTCTTACACCTTTTTCAAAAGACCAATCGTGTGGAACGTTTAGGTTTTGCCAAGAAGAAACATCAATGTCTTCTTTAGAAAACAAAGGATTATCTTCTAGAATAAAGTTCCAATTGTTATTGAAGTTTATTTCTTTACGCTGTGCATTATAAGAAATTGAATATGCTAGTAAAAATAAGGTTAATAGTAGTTTATTCATTTTAGTTCTGCGATTTTTAAAGATAAAAATCAAACCTAACTTTTAATAACTGAAAAATAATCCTGTACTGTCAGGATATTAAAGTCTCAGGTTTTTCTTGTGATAGAGAGAGTTAAAATGAATTGGTATTAAATAGTTTTAAATTTTTCTGAAAACTCGCTTGGTGTTAATCCATATTTTTTCTTGAAACATTGGCTAAAATATTTTGGCCTTTTAAAACCTACTTTATAACTCACTTCCGAAACACTTAGTTTATTGATTTCTAGAAGTTTTGCAGCGTTATTTAATCTTATTTCTTGAATAAAATCATTTGGTGTAGCATCTACCCAAGCTTTTATTTTGGTAAAAAGCATTGAACGACTTACACCTAAATCTTCCGAAAATTGGGCTATATTAAAATCTTGATTAGCAATATTATCTTTAACAATTTGAAACGCTTTTTCTAATAATTTTTGATCTAGTGAAGTTAAAGAAACATCTAAAGATTCAAAACTGCTATCGGATTTGAATTTGTCTTTTAATTTTTGTTTTGAAACTAAAATGTTCTTGATTTTTAGTTTGAATTCTTTTAAATTAAATGGCTTTGTAATATAATCATCTGCACCACTTTCTAAACCTTCAAACTTATATATTAAAGATGTTCTTGATGTTAATAAAATTACTGGAATATGACTAGTTGCTAAAGTTGTTTTAATTTTTGAGCATAATTCTGTACCTACCATTCTGGGCATTACAACATCACTAACTATTAAATCTGGTAGATGTTTAATAGCCATTTTTAATGCTACCTCTCCATTTTCTGCCAGTAAAACATTATAATCTTCTTTTAAAATTTCTTTGATAAAAGATCTTAACACTACATTGTCTTCCACAATAAGTATCGTATAATCTTTTTCCTTTAAAGTTAATTCTATGGGACTTATTACCTCCTCATATTCAGATAAATCTATTTGTGTTACATATTGAGAAACATCATCACTTTTTTTGAAACCTTTTAAAATCTCTTTTTCAGCAAGATGATCTTTTCCAAGTTTAAGAGCTACTGAAAACTTTGCCCCATTAGGTTTTACATTAACCACAGAGATATTTCCATAATGAAGTCCTACGATGTTTTTAGCTATAGATAACCCAATACCTGTTCCCTTTAAATAATCTGAATCAGTTTGTTTGTTTACAGCAACTTCAAAAAATCGATCGAAGATTTTATCTATAAACTCATCTGCAATACCTACTCCAGAGTCTTCTACTTCTATAATAACCTCTTGATTTTCTTGTCGTATTTTAACAAAAATAGCCCCTCCTTTTTTCGTATATCGAAATGCGTTTGATATCAAATTATAAAAAACGCGTTCTAATTTATATCGATCATAATAGAGTAATATTTCTTCTTCTGTAGTTATAAATTGATAATTGTAATTGCCATCTTTAGCATGTTCTGTAAAAGACAAATAAATTTCTTGTAAGAATTTGACAATGTTACCTTTTGCAGCTTCTAATTGAAATTGATTGCTCTCTAACTTTCTAAAATCCATTAATCTATTGATTAACCTCAATAGATGATTGGTACTACTTTCTATGATTTTTAATTTTCTATAAGAATCACTCGAGCCAGAATAATTTGATAATATATTTTGAAGTGGCGCAGTTATTAAAGTTAATGGTGTTCTAAACTCATGTGAAATATTTGTAAAAAACTGAAGCTTAAATTTATTTAATTCTTCATTTTTTTTGTTAGTAATATACTCTAATTCTAACTTGTCTTTTAATCTTGATTTCGATTGAATAAACCAAACGAAACCAAAAATAAAACCAAAAAACACAATGAAGTAAATAGCATATGCCCACCAAGTTTTCCAAGGTGCTGGCTGTATAATAATTTTAATTTTTGCAAGTCTATTATTCCAAACGTTATCATGGTTTGCTGCTTTAACCTGAAATTCATAAATTCCTGCATTTTGTAAGGTAAAAAAAGCTTCTGTTTGTTTGGTATAAGTCCAAGAATCATCCAAACCTTTTAAACGATATGCATATTTATTTCCTTTAGAGTTTATATAATTTGGTAACGCATAACTGATAGAAAAATTAGAATTATCATAATCTAACTCTAACACTTTTGCATAGTTTAAACTTTTAGATAAAATCCCATCATTAGCATCTATGTTTACAATTTCATTTTTAACTTTTAATTCGGATAAGACTACTTTAGGTACATCGTTACTTTTTACAATTTTGGAAGGATTAAAGGTAGTTACTCCATATAGATCTCCAAAATAAAAATGATTTCCAATTTTTAATGCTGCGTTTTCTCTAAAACTATTATTTACTATAATATTGTTTTGATCGTAGGTAAAACTTTTTCCTGTTATGGTATTGTATTGTACAATACCTATATCTGTGCTTAACCATAAAACACCTTTTTCTCCTTCTAAAATTGAATTGACTTTAGAGAATTTATCTCTATCAGGAAAAGTGATGGGCTTTGTGCTATTCCCTTCAATACGATACAAGCCTCTTGTTGTAGTTCCTACCCAAACTACACCGTTAACATCCTTAATTACTGCACTAATATTATACGTAATTAAAGGTCTATCTTTAAAATAATTTTTTGTTTCAGCTTTTCCATTCTTATCAAGTTTTATGGTTGATACACCACCCAAACCTCCAATTAACAAATCGTCATTTTCATCAATAAAAATACTTTTTACAATGTTTGTAGCTATTTTATTTTTTGTGAAAATTCTTAGTTTTTTTGTTTCGCAATTGTAACGAATCAATCCTTTACTAAATGTACCAATATGTAAATTATTTTTGGAATCTTTTTTAAGATCATATATTATAGAATTCCCTATTAAATCTTGCAAATCTCTAGAAATAAGGTCTTCACGGATTTTTTTTGATTTTACATCATAGACAAGAAGTCCTTTATTTTGGGCACCAATAAACAATAAGTCATCAGATTTATTATAGTATAATGATTTTATAGGATAGCTTATATTTTTTTCTGAACTTGCTATTTTAAATATTTCAGAAACATTCCCTTTTTTATCTAACACACTAACTACACCTGCATCAGTTGCAAAGTAAATATTACCTTTTTTATCTGAAACAATACTATTTGTAATATTATTGTATACTTTTTTGTTCTTAAAATGCAAGAAATTTTGATATGATTTATCCCAAGTAATTACTCCTCCATTTTGAGTTCCTAACCAAATAAAACCTTTTTTATCTTTGTAAATACTTCTTATAAAGTTTTGAGTTGTACCATAATTACCTGCATTATTTTCTTTGATATAAATTGTCTTATTTTCAGGAGTAACTATAAAAAGACCACTTGTTGTGGCCATCCATAAATTTTGATCATTATCAAACTCAAGATCTCTTACGTCTAAATTTTGAGGGATATTTATTTCTTTAGGACATATAAACTTTTCGGTTTCGGTATTAAAATATAAATAGCCATCGTATTTGGTTCCAAGTCCAATGATGTTTGATGAAACTTCTAAGATTTTATTGACAACAAAGGTTGTTTTTCTATTGTCTCTTGTATATTTTTTAATTGCAAATTTTTTATTTTTATCTCTATCTACTTTTATAATACCATTATTAGTGGCTAACCAAATTCTATGTTTTTTATCACGATAAATATCATATATAGATCTTACACCTTCTTGCAAATTACCTTGTAAAAACCTTTTAAATTTATCATTCTTTTTGTCATAAATAGAAACCCCATTTGAAGTTCCAAACCAAATAACACCTTTAGGCATTTCTAAGCTGCAAATAATAAAGCTATTCGTTAGTGAATTCTTATTAGAGGGCCTTTTGTAATACCTTTTAAAGGTATTGGTCTGTGGGTTGTACCTATTTAAACCATTAAAGGTACCTGCCCAAACAAACCCTTCTTTATCCACTAAGATATCAGAAATACCACTATTACTTATACTATATTTATCTCTAGGAACATTTCTATAAACAGTAAACTCTTGCCCATTATACTTATTTAATCCATTACTTGTTCCAAACCATATTTGACCAAATTTATCTTCTTTAATTGATGTTATTGTATTATTAGAAAGTCCATCAGAAATATTAATATTTCTAAAATTAAAATTATTTACTTGAGCAAATAAGAAGTTTGAAACTAATAGGAATAAGAATAAGAATCGTTTCTGTTTCATTAAAAAACTAATTGTAGTTTTAAGGTAAAAATATATTCTCGAAGGTAAAAAATACAATTTAATTGACGGCATTATTAATGAAAAAAGGAAATCTAATATAGATTTCCCTTACATAAAATTTTGATTTAAGAATGGGTTATTTATAAAGATTCTCGATTGATAAAAGTAATAGGAATTTGTATTTTTCCTTTTTCCTTTTCCAAAATCATTCTTGCAGCTTCTGTGCCCATTGATGAGAAATTTGTACTTATTACAGTAATCCCTAAAAGTTGTTTTAAAGGACTATCGTTATAAGAAATTACACCAATATCTTTTCCTAATTTGTAATTACTGCTTTTTATTTTATTAACAACTTTTACCAAATCATCATCTTCTAAAGTAATGAACAAATTTTTAATTTCTATTGAAGTTTGTGCAGTTACCTCCTCAATAATATCAAATTTAAAATTATTTTGGATACAATAATTTTGCAATCCATCTAAAATACTTTTAGGATAAGGGTAAAAAGAAGTTCTTGGGTATACAATTGTTAGCTTATTATATTTGGCCAAACTACCTTTAGCCTGTTCTAGAGCAGAAAAAATATCCTTTTTAAAATCTTGATATACTTCATTAAAGTCACCTTGTATATCATAATCACAATTATCTAATAAAATTAAATTTTCTTTGGGTATTTTATTAATCACCTTGGTTACTTTTTCAGTAGTACTTATGTGAGTTAAATCTTTATTTCTAAAATGAGGAGCAATTACAAAGTAGTCATATGAAGATTTATATTTCTCCATTAATTCTAAAAATAATGATTCATCAGAGTGATAACTATGTAAGTCTACTTTATAATTATCTCCCAATTTGTTGATAAATGAATTGAAGATTTTAGTTTTATAAGGACTAAGTTTATTTACGAAAAATAGAACTTTTGGTTTAGCTATTGAATCAGTATCTACTATATAAGTACCTTTACCTTGAACAGTAACTAATACTTTTCGTTTTTTTAATACGCTGTAGGCTCTTTCAACAGTATCTCTAGATAAATAAATATCCTGACTCAGTTTATTAATAGATGGAATTTTATCACCAATTTTAATATTTCCTATAGTTATATGATGAACTATTGCATCAATAATCTGTAAATACTTTGGGACAACTGAGTTTGGGTCTAAGTGAATTAAATCTACCATAATTTGCATTGTTTTAACTATGATAAAAATAGGCTAGGTTAAAAAATTAAAAATCTGAAATAGGGTAACCAAAAGTTTTTTAACACTTTTGTATACCATATTGATATTTTTTGAACTTTCTGTTATTTTCTCGGTTTGTCATTTTGTGGAAAAGGTGGTGCATTTCTTGGGAATTGTTTTTCCAGAAGCACCTTCATTTGCTTTTCTATTTTAGAATATTTTTTAATACCTGATAAGTTTACGAAAGACAATAAACTTTTTTTATGTTCATATAATTCTGCTTGTAAAATTTCATTGGTTACAGAATTTCTCCACTCTGTATACCTCCATTTACCATCAGTTGCTGTAACACCCATTATTTTTTTACCTCTTGCATAAACACTGGTAGCTATTTTATCCCAAATTTTATTTGGTTTATTAATAACAGGAAGAATACTTTTTCCATCAAATTTTGGACCTTCTAATCCACATAAATCAATTAAAGTTGGAAAAATATCTACATTTTCTACTAAAGCATCTGACGTTTTACCTGTTTTTCTTTTCTTATAATTGGTTTCTCTACTAATAATTAAAGGAACTCTTACATCTATTTCTACATTAGAATGTTTACACCAAGCTCCGTATTCGCCAATTTTATATCCATGATCACTCATAAAAATAACCATAGTGTTTTTTCTTAAATCCAACTCTTCTAAAGTTTTAATTACCTTACCCACTTGAGCATCCATATAACTAACAGCAGCATGATACCCATGAATTAATGTCCTTGTAATGTCATCATTCAAAGGATCTTCTTTTGGTATACCATGGTAATTTTTTAACTCACCCCATTTACTTAAAGCTAATCTGTACATTCCTTCTGGTTTGTCTTTGGATGGTATATCAAACTTGTTTTTATCATGCAAATCCCAGTATTTTTTTGGAGCATTAAAAGGTAAATGCGGTTTCATAAAACCAACAAATAGCAAGAATTTATCATCTTTATATTTGTGTAACATTTTTATTGCATCTTTGGCAACAACACCATCTTTATATCCATCATCTGCAACATCAGCATCTTCAAAAGCAGGTCCTTTTGGATTTTTTTTACCTCCCGCTTTTAAATCTGCAATTGCCTTTAAACTCTTAGTTTTTAAGTACTTATTTTGTGGTCTTGATACTAAATCTGTCCAACTTTCCTTATCATCTACAAAATGATGATAAACTTTACCAGTACTGATGGTTTTATAACCATTTTGCTTGAATAATTGAGGTAAGGTAACCACATCTTTATGTACTTTACGCAAAGGTGTAAAAATGCTATATATTCCTAAAGTTTCAGGTCGTAAACCTGTTAATGTACTCATTCTTGATGGAGCACAAATAGCCTGTTGGGTATAAGCTTTGTTAAATAGCACACCTTCTGTTGCTAGTTTATCGATATTTGGTGTAATTGCGGTTTGACTGCCATAACAACCTAATTCTGCTCGTAAATCATCAATATAAAAGACTAGTATATTTGGTGATTCTTGGGACTGAGAAAATAACGAGCTCTTTGCATTTATTAATAAACAAATTATGAATACTACTTTTTTCATTTTATAATTTTAGAAATTTTTATTCTACTTTTTCAACTTCATACAATTACAATTTTGAAACGAATTGATAATTACCTGGTTGCACTAAGAATTCTGTATTTTCTTTTGTTTGATTACTTTTTTTGATGAACTCATTTTCATTAAAACTTACCATAATTCCAGGTACTAAAACCTTAGCTGTAGTATTTGGTGGAATTGTAATATTAAGTATAAACTTTTCTTCTTTTATTTTCCAAGACGAAGCAGCTTTGCCATAAGGTGTATTTAATTCTGCAGATGCTGATGTTAATGGATTTCTTGGTTTAGGAGCAATACGAATTACTTTATACCCCGCTTCTAATGGAGCTATTGCTCCTATTCTTTCGTACATCCACTCACCTATGGCTCCATAAGCATAATGATTTAAACTATTCATATTTTGCGGATTAAAACCTTCTTTTTTACTATAACTATTCCAACGTTCCCAAATAGTGGTTGCTCCTTGATTTATAGAATAAAACCAAGATGGATAAGTTTCATTAAATAGAAGTTTATACATTAAATCTATTTCTCCTGTTTCATCTAAAACTTCTGATAATAAAGGAGTCCCCAAAAATCCTGTTCTTAAATGATAATCAGCCTCTTCAATCTTTTTTAATAATTGTTCTTTAGCTCCTTTTTGTTTTTGTTCAGGTAACAAATCAAAAGCCAAAGCCAACAAATAAGTAGTTTGAGTTTCTGTTGCATTTTTTACGGTTCCATCTTCGTTAAAAAAATGATTGCTGAACTTTTTTGCAACTTTCTTATACAAATCATGATAATTCTTGTACTCATTATCTTTACCTAAAGCCTTAGCTGTTTTTGCAGTTAGCATAGCAGATCTTGCAAAAAATGCAGTGCCAATTACATTGAGTTTGGTATCTCCTCTATTATCTCCATTTTCTGGGTAAGGCTGCAACCAATCTGCAAAAAAGCCCATTTTAGAAATCATATTTTTAGAATTATCTTGGTGATAACCAACCCACGCTTTCATCATTTCAAAATTTTCTTCTAAAATTCTTTTATCTCCAGTTCTTAGATAAATTTTCCAAGGAATTATGGTACATACATCTCCCCAACCTGCACTTACTTTTTTATTGAATAACACATCTGGTACCACCCAAGGCACTCCCCCATTGTCATATTGCGATTCTCGTACACTTTGCATCCAACTTGCCCAGAATTTATATACGTCTGCATTAAACATAGATGTTGGCCCAAATACTTGTGCATCACCTGTCCAACCCATTCTTTCATCACGCTGTGGACAATCTGTTGGGATATCAAAAAAGTTTCCTCTTAAACCCCAAACAATATTACTTTGTAGTTGATTCAACTTTTTATGTGAAGAAGTAAATGTTCCATTCTTTTCAAAATCTGAATATTGAACAATACCTGTTACCCAGTCTGTAGTTGGTTCTTTTGAAACATCAAACCCACTTAATTCTAAATAACGAAAACCGTGAAAGGTAAATTTTGGCATCCATTCTATAACGCCATCCTTAGAAGCTGTATAATAATTTGTAGATTCTGCTGTTCTATAATTTTTTGTGTAAAAAGAACCATCAGGAGATAACATTTCTGCAAATCTAATTTTTAGTGTTTGTCCTTTTTTCATTGGCACTTTTAACAATGGAACACCTACCATATTTTGTTTTAAATCAAAAATTACAGCACCATCTTTTTCTATAACTTGTTTTGTAGGGAGTTCTATTTTTGATTTTACAGTGGTATGTCTTTTGGGTTCTAAACGAATGTTATCAGAAATAGAAAATGCATTTACAGATTGCCACTTCTTATCATTAAAATTATTAGTTGTCCAATTTGGTATCTCTAAATTGGCATCGTACGTTTCTCCATCATAAATACTAGCCAAACGTATGGGCCCATTTGTAGTTCCTTTCCAACTATCATCAGAAATTATTACTTCTTTTGAACCATCTTTCATTGTCAATTCTAATTGGCAAATCATTTTAGGAGTTTCAGTATCTAGCCAATACTCTTTCATCCAACCCAAACGTCCAGAATGCCATCCTGCAGCTAATTCTACACCAATGGTATTTTGTCCAGATTCTATGACACCAGTAACATCATAAGTAATGGTTTCGATACGTTTTATATAAGGCGTGTAACCTGGAGGCATTACATCTTCACTTACATTTTCTCCATTTATAGAGACATCAAAAACACCTTTGGCTGTAATGTATAATCTTGCTGATGCTACAGCATTAGACAGTTGAAAATTTTTGCGTAAATATTGTGGTCTATGCAATATATTTTTTTGAGTACCAATAACTTTTTCTTTTTTGGTATCTAAACCAATCCACTTTGCTCTCCAGTCTGAGTTATTTAGTAAACCTAGTTCAAAATGATTGATATCACTCCAAAAAGAGGCCTCTTTGTCTTGATTCCAATACTTTACCTGCCAATATACTTTTTGGCGAGACTCTAGGGGTTTGCCTTCATATTTTACCCAAACAGACTGGTCTGTAATTTGTTTCCCAGAATCCCATAAATCGGCATTATCGGGTAACAAATCTTCACTAGATGCAACTACAATGTGATATGCTGACTGATGCTTAACATTTTCTGCAACTGGTAGTTTCCAAGAAAATGTTGGAGATGCGTTATAAAATCCTAACGGATTTTTAAACCCTTCAGAAACCGTTAAATCATTTGCTTTTTCTAAAGTTTCTTTTTGACTACAAGAAGTTACACTAAAAAAAACAACACATAATAATGTGAATAAAAATGCTTTTTGTTGAAATGAATTATTCATTAGAATCTAATTTAATTTGAAATTGATAAGTACCTGCGCTTACTGTTTTTATCTCTTGTTTTTTACTATTTGATATCTCTGGAAAATGAATTTCTGCAGTGGTATTTGAAGGAATCGTTGCCTCTAAATAAAATACATCATTCTCAATTTTCCAAGAAGAGGATGCTTTGCCATAAGGTGTATTTACACTTGCTTCTGCAGAAGTTAGTGGTTGATTAGGAATTGGTGCAATTTTGATTTTCTTGTAACCAGGTTCTAAAGCCGATAATCCTGCAATACGTTCGTACATCCATTGCCCAACAGCACCATATGCGTAATGGTTTAAGCTATTCATACTTTGTGGATTGTAACCACCTTCTTTACTAAAGCTATTCCAACGTTCCCACATTGTGGTTGCTCCTTGATTGATAGAGTAAAACCAAGAAGGATAAGTTTCTTTAAACAAGATTTTATACATCAACTCGATCTCGCCCATATCATCCAACACTTTTGGTAAAATTGGTGTTCCTAAGAACCCTGTACCCAAGTGATTGTCTGCATTTTTAATAGTTTCTAGCAAATGTTTTTGCGCTTTTACTTTAGTTTCTGGTTGTAATAAATCAAAATAAATGGCTAATAAATAACTGGTTTGTGTTTGCTTTTTATTTTGATATTTTCCGTTCTTATCAAAAAACTTGTTTTCAAAAGCTAAAGCGATTTCTTTATATAAATTTTTATATTTTTTCTCATCATCAGCTTTACCCAAAACACCTGCAATTTTAGAAACTAAATGTGCTGAATGCGCAAAATAAGCCGTATTTACAAAACTTCCTGGTGTGTCGCCTCTATTTCCAGTTTTTCCAATTTTTTCTGGGTATGGTTGCAACCAATCTCTAAAAGAATGTATGGTTGGAATGTAATTATTTGATTTAGACTGGTAATATCCTACCCATTTTTTAGCCATTTCAAAATTTTCTTCTAGCACTCTTTTATCTCCTGTAGTTTTATAAATATCCCAAGGAATGATAACACAGGCGTCTCCCCAACCAGAACTGGCTCTATTATTTTGTAACACATCAGGAATTATAAAAGGAATTAAACCATTATCGTGCTCAGATTGTGTTTCTCGCATACTTTGCAACCAAGCTGTCCAAAAGGCGTGCATTTTAAAATTATACATAGCCGTTGGCGAAATAACTTGTGCATCTCCTGTCCATCCTAAACGTTCGTCACGTTGTGGACAATCTGTTGGAATGTCTAGTAAATTATCTCGTAAACCCCAAGTAATGTTGCTTTGTAGTTGATTTAATTTATTGTGCGAAGAAGTAAATGTTCCATTTTTTTCAAAATTTGAATGTTGTACAAGTCCTTTTACCCAACTTGTATTTGGTTCTGCTGATGCATCAAAACCCGATAACTCAATATATTGAAAACCGTGAAAGGTAAATTTTGGTGTATATTCTATAACGCCATCTTTTGCAGCAATGTAATAATCTGTAGATTTTGCTGAACGATAGTTTTTGGTATAAAACGTATTGTCTGACAATAACATTTCAGAAAAACGAAGGGTTAAGGTGTCTCCTTTTTTCATAGGCACTGTTACTTTTGGTACACCCACCATATTTTGTTTTAAATTAAAAACAACAGATTTATTTGTAGCTGTTACAATTTCTGCATCGTCTAAAACAACCATTTGTTTTACTGTTGTATGGCGTTTTGGTTCTAATTTTACGCTATCTGCAATAGCTTCTATTTCTGTGTTTTTCCAAGATGCATCTTTAAAAGATGCTGTGTTCCAATTTGGCATTTCTAAATTTGCATCATACACTTCTCCATCGTACAAACCTGCCAATCTAATAGGGCCATTTGTGGTTCCTTTCCAAGTTTCATCAGAAATAATTGTTTTTTTAGAACCGTCTTTTAAAGTAACTTCTAATTGACATAAAACTTTTGGTGAAGCAAAATTTTCATAAACAGCTTTTCCTCTACTTATTCTACCTGAATGCCACCCAGAAGCTAATTCAACAGCAATTATATTTTTACCTAAAGATAACATCTCTGTTACATCATACGTTAAGGTTTCTATACGCTTGTTGTAAGGCGTCCAACCAGGAGTTAACACATCATCACTAACATCATTTCCATTTAAATGCACATCAAAAACACCTTTTGAGGTGATGTATAATCTAGCTTTTTCAACATCGTTTGGTAGTTCAAACCCTTTACGTAAGTATTGTGGTCTGTGCATTAAAAATTTACGAACTCCTTTGATACTATCTTTTGCTGTATCTAATCCTGTCCATTTTGCTTTCCAATCTGAGTTTTTTAATAAACCAAGTTCAAAATGATTGACATCACTCCATTCGGAAATATTTTTATCTTGATTCCAATAACGTACCTGCCAATATGCTTTTTGGCGAGACTCTAATTTTTTACCATTATATTTTACCCAAACAGATTGATCAGTAGTTTGCTTTTCTGAGTCCCATAAATCTGGATTATTTGGTAATAAATCTGGATTACTAGCTACAACAATTTGGTAAGAAGATTGACTTTTTACATTTTCTGATACTGGTAATTTCCACGAAAAATTTGGAGTTGCATCATAAAAGCCCAAAGGATTTTTAAAACCTTCTGAAATGGTTAAGTTTTGGGCTGAATCTAAAATAGCTTTTTCTTGACAAGATTGTAAACTTAAAAAAGTGAAACAGCTTATTACGTAAAAAAAACATCTAAAATTTATATTTCCTAACATTGTTCTCAAGAGGGTTTCAAAAATTAGCATTCAATTAAAATAAACTAACAAGATTTTATTTTTTTTCTTAAAAACTATCCTGACCTGTCCTTAAATTTATATCAAAAAAAAAGGTAACAATATTAATTATTACCTTCTTCTAATCTAAATATTAAAAAATTCTAACTATTACTCTATAATAAGCTTTTGGTTAAATACTTTATTATTATCCGCTAAAACTCTAACTAAATAAAGACCTGATTTGAATCTACCATAATTATTAATTAATGTAGTTTTTTTCTCTATAGAGGTTTCATAAATCAACTTTCCTATAAGATTATAAATTTTAATATGTGCTTTATTTATACCATTAACAGCAATTGTAAAATTACCATTTGTTGGGTTTGGATACACCTTTATTGATGCTGATTT
>Ga0209137_1001950_pt1 | contig 18838 bp, 14 predicted proteins | sample SaaInl5LU_22_DNA_FD_184642 | JGI IMG/M metagenome (GOLD analysis project Ga0209137, IMG submission 184642) | Marine microbial communities from expanding oxygen minimum zones in the Saanich Inlet - ESP_105LU_22_DNA (SPAdes) (version 2) | ecosystem: Environmental > Aquatic > Marine > Intertidal... | reverse complement strand
TAAGCTCCACTCTAGTGTCGTTGCACCTTCTCCCCATGGGTTGTTGCCAGCTTCTTGACGACGTGCAAATGCGTGCATAACACCAAACAAGAAAATCAAAACACCAAAGGCCGAGATATAACTGCCGATTGAAGACCAATAGTTCCAGTCTGCGAAAGCATCCGGATAATCAACATAACGACGAGGCATACCAGCCATTCCCAAGAAGTGCTGCGGGAAGAACAACAGGTTCACACCAAAGAAAGTGACATAGAAGTGTAACTTACCGATGAACTCTGAATAGGTGTAACCACTAATTTTCGGGAACCAGTAATACCAACCAGCGAAAATCGCAAACACAGCGCCCAAAGACAGCACATAGTGAAAGTGAGCAACTACGAAATAAGTATCGTGATAAGCGCGGTCAACGCCAGCATTCGCTAGCATGACGCCCGTTACACCACCTACCGTGAATAGGAAAATAAAGCCAAGAGCCCAAAGCATAGGTGTCTTAAACTCGATCGACCCACCCCACATCGTCGCAATCCACGAGAATATTTTAATCCCCGTTGGAACCGCAATAACCATGGTCGCCGCAACAAAATAGGCCTGCGTATCTACCGTTAGACCCACCGTATACATATGGTGCGCCCAAACAACGAAGCCAACACCGCCAATGGCGACCATTGCATAGGCCATACCCAAATAACCAAAGACTGGCTTTTTCGAGAAGGTCGATACGATCTGAGAGATCATACCAAAGCCCGGTAGGATAAGAATGTAAACCTCAGGGTGCGCGAAGAACCAGAACAAATGTTGATACAAAATCGGGTCACCGCCACCTGCAGGATCAAAGAAGGTTGTTCCGAAGTTACGGTCGGTTAACAACATTGTGATCGCGCCAGCAAATACAGGCAAAGAAAGAAGAAGTAGGAAAACCGTTACCAAAATCGACCAAACAAACAACGGCATTTTATGCAACGTCATGCCTGGGGCACGCATGTTGAAGATGGTTGTGATGAAGTTAATGGCTCCCAAAATCGACGATGCACCAGCAATGTGCAACGACAAGATTGCATAATCCATAGCGGGACCAGGCTGTCCCGACGTCGAAAGCGGCGGATAAATTGTCCACCCACCCCCAACACCGGCGTTACCGGGAGGGCCTTCGGCAAAAATCGACATGCCCAACAAAATAAACGAGGCAGGTAATAGCCAAAAAGAAATATTATTCATTCTTGGGAAAGCCATATCCGGCGCGCCAATCATAAGCGGCACAAACCAGTTACCAAAGCCACCAATCATCGCCGGCATAACCATGAAGAAAATCATGATCAATCCGTGACCCGTCACTAATACGTTATAAAAATGATAGTCTCCGCCAAGAATATCGTCCCCTGGCGATTGAAGCTCCATCCGCATAACCACGGACATTGCGCCACCGATAATGCCGGCAATAATCGCAAATATCAGATACATCGTTCCGATATCTTTGTGGTTTGTGGAGAATAAATAGCGTCTCCAACCCGTTGGGTGATCCTCGTGATGGGCGTCTGCAAGCTGATCTGTTGCCATGACTTTGCTCCTAACTTTTCTCTATCGTATCGACGAAATATTAACGTTATCTGCAGCTAGCTTCGTTTTACTACCTTCAAGCGCTGCATATTCTTCTTGAGCATCCGACACCCAGTTTGCGAACACTTCAGGTTCGACCACCTCAATACGGATCGGCATAAAAGCGTGGCGAATGCCGCATAACTCAGAGCACTGCCCGTAATAGGTTCCCGTCTTTTCCGCTTTGAACCAAGTTTCGTTCAAACGTCCGGGAACGGCATCAATTTTCAAGCCAAATGCTGGCATTGCAAAAGCGTGCAATACATCAGCACCTGTCACGACCACACGGACCGTTTTGCCAACTGGCACAACCATCGCTGTATCCGTTGCAAGGAGCCGAGGCTGGCTGCCACGCTCTGCATCACTGAGCATCAATGAATCGAATGCGAAATCACCATGATCGGGATACTCATATCCCCAATACCACTGATACCCGACAGCCTTAATCGTCAGGTCAGCTTCTGGGATAACGCGTTGGAAATAAAGCAGTCGGAACGATGGAACCGCGATAACCACCAATATAAGGATCGGCAACACAGTCCATAAAACCTCAACCAATGTGTTATGGCTTGTCTTAGATGGGACTGGGTTACGTCCAGCACGAAAGCGGATCATAACAAAGACCATCAGACCAAAAACAATAACGACAATGGCTGTCATAAGAATCAGCAAGAAATTATTGAACTGGGTAATCTGTTCCATATTGCTTGTTGCTGCGTCTTGAAAACCTAATTGCCAAGGTTTGGGTTGGTCAGCCGAAGCCTCTCCCAACGCTAAAAAACTCAAGAATACTGCTGTAAAGGCCGAAAAGTAGTTTTTATTTGGTAAGCGCATTATTATCTCCACCGCTTCGTAGAATAGAATTGTGCCGAACTTATCCGGATCACTAGAAAATACAAGATTTCTTTAGAGAAATCGCCCCCTTAATCGCAAAATGCGACCAAATGCCCACAGAGTTTTCGAAACCGGCATCGTTTTGGTTGTCAGTCACCTAGTATCTAGGTTCAAACCGAATATTGCCAAGCCAATTTGGATAAGAATCAGGATGAAATTGACGCAGATTGAAAACGCCTGTGGAAATCAAACGATAATATCCCTATTCTAAACCCATGAAGCGTTGATACATTTGTATTTCGGCTCATAATCGACACATAATTAGACGTTTTCAGTCTGAATTCTATGTTAAGTTGAAAGACTAAATTTGTAGTTGATAGTTTAAGTCGGTACGTTCGATCGATAAGTCCTGTAGAGAAAGAAAATTATATGACAAAAGCGGCAGACCTATTTTTTGGTTCCAATAAACTCGACCCAAACCAAGCTGAGGCTCTTGTTGGGGACGCGCTTAAACAATCTGAGGATGGCGAGCTATTCCTCGAATATACGCTCTCTGAGGGATTCTCTTTCGACGATAACAGACTTAAAGCCGCCAGTTTCGATACCAGTCAAGGCTTTGGCTTGCGCGCCGTCTCGGGCGACCTGACCGGATATGCCCATTCAACCGAGTTAAGCCATGACGCGATTAAACGCGCTGGCGCAACCCTGAGTGCGGTACATAAAGGCCACGCAGGAACGGTTTTACAGGCACCAACAGGCCCTGAAATCAGCCTTTATTCAGGCGATAATCCACTTGGTGAGCATGCGTTTGAAGACAAAATTAAGATGCTCGAGGAGATTAACGCCTACGCCAGATCGCGCGATAATAGAGTACGTCAGGTCTCCATCGGCCTATCTGGCGAATGGCAAGCTGTCGCCATTATTCGCGCCGATAGCGCACCCATTTACGATGTACGGCCTTTGGTACGCCTCGATGTATCGGTCATGGTTGGTGAGGGTGACCGCCAAGAAACCGGCCATTCTGGACGCGGCGGACGCGCATCCTATTCACATTGGATGGCACCTGAAAACTGGCAAGGTCAGGTTAAAGAGGCGATCCGCCAAGCCGTCGTAAATTTAGAATCGATCGATGCGCCAGCTGGTGAAATGGACGTGGTTCTAGGCCCGGGTTGGCCTGGCATTCTACTGCATGAGGCCGTTGGCCATGGGCTTGAAGGCGACTTCAACCGCAAAAAAACCTCGGCTTTCTCGGATCGTATTGGCCAGCGCGTTGCTGCGCCGGGCGTCACCGTGATTGACGATGGTACAATTCCGGATCGTCGTGGATCGTTAAGCGTCGACGATGAAGGAACGCCAACCAGCCGAACCGTCTTGATTGAGGACGGTATTTTGAAGGGCTACATGCAAGACCGAATGAATGCGCGCCTCATGGGCATGGATCCGACTGGAAATGGGCGCCGCGAGAGTTTCGCCTCCCAGCCACTACCGCGCATGACGAACACATTCATGTTGGGCGGTAATCACGAGCCAGACGAGATTATGGCCAGTGTGAAGAACGGCGTCTATGCAACGGCGTTTGGCGGCGGACAAGTAGATATCACAAGCGGAAAATTCGTATTCTCTTGCACCGAAGCCTATGAAATTAAAGACGGCAAAATTGGCCGCCCGCTTAAAGGCGCGACCTTAATCGGTACGGGCCCGGAGAGCATGCAAAGGATTAGTATGATCGGCAACGACATGCAATTAGACGAAGGCATTGGAACTTGTGGCAAAGATGGACAAGGCGTACCTGTCGGTGTGGGTCAACCAAGCCTGCGCATTGATGGCCTGACTGTCGGCGGTACCGCTGGCTAAAAGGCGTTATCGACGAATATACGACGCATATCGCCTTGCCACTCGCCATGATATTTCTCGACGAGAATATCGGCGGGTGTTTTGCCATCGCGAATGATTTTGAAAAGCGGAGCTAAGAAGCCAGCCTCATCAGCTCCCATGCTGTCCATTTTTCCGCGCGCGCGCAAACCTTGTTGCGATAGGTCTAATAACTGAGAGGCAATTTCCTGCACGGTGCTGTTTCTAAACTTGGTTTTTAATCCTGTATGCGGAGCCTGACCACGCAGATATAACCGCTCCTCCTCAGTCCAATCCGAGATCAGGTCAAACACTTTCTTTTGCGTCGCCGGATCATAAAGCAACCCCACCCAGAAAGCTGGCAAGGCGCATAAAGTTTGCCACGGGCCGCTATCAGCGCCGCGCATTTCGATAAATCTTTTTACGCGCGCCTCTGGAAACAGGCAGGTTAAATGGTTTTCCCAATCCTTGGCAGTTGGTTTTTCACCGGGCAACGCAGGCAAGTTACCAGCTAGAAAATCTCGGAAGCTCTGCCCCATCGCGTCGATATATTGACCATCGCGAAAAACAAAATACATCGGAACATCGAGCGCATAATCAACATATTGCTCAAAGCCAAACCCCTCTTCAAAGGCAATAGGTAGCATGCCCGTTCTGTCCGGGTCTGTATCCATCCAAACCAACGAGCGCTCCGACAAATCACCCGTTACCTTATTGTTTTTGAATGGAGAATTTGAAAATAGCGCGGTCGCAATCGGCTGAACGGCCAATGAAATCTTAAGTTTTTCGACCATATCGGCCTCAGACCCAAAGTCGAGATTTACCTGCACAGTGCTGCTCAGATACATCATGTCGAGACCACGCCCACCGCGTGTCGGCATATAATCACGCATCAGCGCGTAGCGACCTTTGGGCATATGCGGTGCTTCATCAAGCCCCCAGATAGGTGAGAAACCGACGCCTAAATAACCCTGCCCCAATTCTTCCGCCACCTCGCGCACTTCGCGCAAATGACCATTAACCTCTTTACACGTTTCATGGATTGAGCTGAGCGGCGCGCCAGATAATTCCAACTGCCCACCAGGCTCAAGCGTTACGGAACCACCCCCCGCCGCATCCTTGCGAGTTAAAGCAATGAGCTTCCCGCCTTCTTCAACCGGCTGCCAATCAAAACGGGTTAAGCCGTTTAACATCGCTTGAATACCAGACGGGCCTTCATAGGGTAATGGATTCAGGCTAGCCTTATCAAACCCGAATTTCTCATGTTCGGTTCCGATCCGCCAATCCGATTGTGGCTTTTGACCAGCCGACATCCAATCTTTGAGGGCGGCAACGTTATCTAACACGTCATCTGTAGCTGAGGATGGACCCGACATCACGTCTCCAATAAATCAATGAAATTCGTCTATAGAGCTCAATCCAACTCCGCACAAGATATTCTATTCGCAAGCCCCAAAGATTGAGCTCCGAAACTTGTGTACCGCAAAACCAAAACGTCTAGAAATTGAACCCCAGAACAACACTGAAAAAACTCTATTACGACTCGCTCCAATCGCCAATACACGATTGCACCAAAGCCAAAGCCGCCACCATCGCCGTATCTGCGCGCAATATACGTGGGCCAAGTGAAATAGGAAAGCAGGCCTCGATTGCGCGCAATCGAGTTTTCTCTTCGTCACTAAATCCGCCTTCCGGCCCGATCAAGATCGCGACCTTTTGTCCGCGCAACTCAGCCAAGCCATCAAGACCTTCACCTAGCGAGGCACTCTCATCACAAAATAATAAGCGCCTATCCTCCGGCCAATTGGCGAGACATGTCATCATATCTTGCAACGGCTCAATTTCAGCGACGTGCAACCGACCGCACTGCTCAGCGGCCTCAATTGCATTGGCTTGCAAACGTTGCAGGTTCAGTTTTCCGCCTTGCGTGAAGCGGGTCATAATTGGAAATAGCCGGCCAGCGCCCATTTCCGTGGCCTTCTGGATCATGTAGTCCATTCTGTCGCGCTTAATCGGTGCAAATAATAACCATAAGTCCAGAGCAAGCTCCGGCGCGCGCGTTTGTTCTACGAGCATCAAGTCAGTCGTTTTTTTACCTATTTTAGTAATCTCAGCAGTAAACTCGCCGGAAAGATTATTAAACAGCGATACGCACTCGGAGCCCTTGCACCGCAAGACATTGCGCAAATAATGCGTCGGCCCTTCATCAAGCCGGATCGGAGAACCTGCATTTAATGGTTGGTCAACATATAGGCGCGCGCGAATATTCGCTGGTGTAACGCTGTAGCCAGTCTCGGTCTCAACACGACCCTCACGTGGTGCTTGATCGTCTGTCGACACGACAATCCCCTTTTATAATATTTGTGCTATATCTGGTGTAGCGGATGAAGGGAAGTCATGACAAGCGCCTATCAAAAGGATCCTAAAGATCAAGCCAATATAAAACCAGACCAGAAGGTCGCGGATGCAAGCCAAGACAATTGGGTAGATCTTTACCTACCCCTTGGACTGCGCCCATATGCTCGCCTAGCGCGGCTGGATCGGCCGATCGGGACATGGTTATTATTTCTGCCTTGCTTATGGGGTTTATTGCTTACCAAACCAGCCGGGCAGATTTTTCCAACGCTGTCGAGCGTCGCCCTATTTGCCATAGGCGCCTTGGTCATGCGCGGCGCTGGATGCACGATAAACGATATAATCGACCGCAATATTGACGGCAAAGTAGAGCGAACCGCTAACCGCCCCTTACCATCGGGTCAAGTCAGCTTATTTCAAGCTTTCGCCTTTTTAGCTGCACTATTATCGGTTGGCTTGATAATCCTACTCCAGTTCAATGCCCTAACAATTTATCTGGGAATTGCCTCTTTAGCCTTGGTTGTCACCTACCCTTTTATGAAACGCATTACATGGTGGCCTCAGTTTTTCCTTGGCCTGACATTTAATTGGGGCGTCTTGATGGGGGCTTTGAGCCAGAGCGAAACCATGCCGATCGCCGCGCTTTGGCTCTATGCGGCTGGACTGTTTTGGACGCTCGGCTATGACACAATTTATGCGCATCAAGACCGAGAAGATGATGCCTTGGTTGGGGTGCGCTCCTCTGCGCTGAAACTTGGCCAACATACGAAGCTAGCCCTTTATGGGTTTTTTACCTCCATGGTTATTTGTCTTGTTTTAGCGGGCGTAAGCGCCCAGCTCGGCATTTTATATTGGCCGGGCGTTGGCGTAATTGCTTGGCATTTATGGCGGCAGATTTATGAATTGGATATCAATAATCCCGCTATCTGTTTAGCTTTATTCAAAAGAAATAGAGATACCGGAATTTTAATAGCCACCAGCTTGTTAATTGGCTCACTTTCTTAACTACGGTTTTGCCACGCTCCTGCCTCAATGTTTTTAGTAATATTGATAGCGCCAATAGAAAGAGCCACTAGATAGGGCATCAGATAGGGCGTCACGGTTTAACTTTAATTTTTTAGCCATTTTTACGTATTTAATGATAGAATTTTTTATAATTTGATAGCTAAGGAAATAGATACACACGATGAGGAAGGCACCCACCCAACGCGTTGACATGGCGGAAGTTATAGGCCGTGAGAATTTGGATATGCTGACAGCACGTTCAAACTGGATGGGTCTTGGGCTTGTCACGCATGCTTGGTTTGTGATCTTCGGGTCGATGACATTATTTTACTTTTTCCCAAATCCAATAACTTTTATTCTGGCGATTATGCTGATTGGAACACGCCAACTTGGCTTGGCTATTTTGATGCATGACGCGTCGCATAATGCCCTCATAAAATGGCAAAAATGGAATGACCCGATCAGCAATTGGTTTTGTGCCTATCCCGTTTGGGCACATACGGGTGGCTATCGGCATTATCATTTGAAACATCATGCGCATACACAGCAGGCAGATGACCCGGATCTTATTCTATCGCAACCTTTTCCAATTTCGCGCAGTAGCATGCGCCGCAAAATGATCCGCGACCTGACCGGCCAAACTGGCTATAGCCAAAGAAAAAGCCAGTTAAGCACTGCACTTGGTAGCCCCGATCAACCGTTTAGCCAGCGCATCCAAACCTTTATCAAACGTATGGGCCCAATTTTAACGTCTCAACTGGTTATATTTGTGATCTGCGCTGCTGTTTTTCATTGGAGTTATTTTTTCACATTTTGGCTCTTTCCATTTTTTACTTATTACATGGCGATAACAAGATTGCGCAATATTGCAGAGCACGCGGTAGTACCAGATGACGACGACCCATTTCGCAACGCCCGCACGACACAAGCCGGATTTTTCGCCCGCGCCTTTTTAGCACCCTATTGGGTAAATTATCACGTCGAGCATCATCTGATGATGTTCATACCTTGCTATCGATTACCTAAACTGCACAAGCTACTTAAGCAGCGCGATTTGATTTGGAAAATGGAAACCGCGACGAGCTATTTCGATATTTTGAAACGTGCAACCTCGCGACCGGAAACCGGCAACTCCCCCCCACCACCAAAAGGCCCTCGCCTGTCTGGAAATTTTACGGAAGGTTTTGAGACGAAATAAATTATTTTCCCTCAACAACCGTGAATTATATTAAAGATAAACCCGAACGCCCAATACTGGCCTGAATGGAATATAAATGTCTCAAAATATGTCGAAATCTGACACGCTAAATAATGACCTCGAACTGGCGCAATTCGCGCTACAAAAACTAACGAGCCTTGGCGCCGAAAAAGCCGATGTGCTTATTAGTGCCGGCTCATCGATGAGTGTATCTTGTCGGCTTGGCGAGCTGGAGGATGTCGAGCGCTCCGAGAGCCGCGATATTGGTTTAAGGGCTATTTTTGGCAAAAGCCAAGCCTTCGTATCGGCAACTGGCGCGTCAAAAGAAGCTATTGAAACCTTGGCCGAGCGGGCCGTGGCCATGGCGCAGAACACCCCAGAAGATCCATTCTGTGACATTGTCGATGCGCAAGACCTTGCTAAAACATGGCCAGATTTAGACCTATTCGATACTTACGAACCGGAGATTGACGAGCTACGCGAAAAAGCAATGGAGACGGAAGCCATTGCTCGCGGCTTTGAAGGGATTACAAATTCAGAGGGAGCCGGAGCTTCTTGGGGACGTGGCGCGACAATATTGGCGACTAGCAACGGGTTTTCAGGGGCCTATGAAAGCTCCAGCTTTTCTCTTAGTTGCGCCGTTTTAGGCGGCGTTGATGATGCAATGGAACGCGATTATGCAAGCCATAGCGTGCGCCATAACGAAGCCCTCGATACGCCCGAAACAGTTGGCCGCAAGGCCGCTGAGCGCACTCTAGCCAGGCTGAACCCGCGTAAAGTCAAAAGCACTAAAGTACCCGTCATGTTTGATACGCGTGTATCTGCTTCCATTTTAGGGCATTTGATTGGTGCCATTTCTGGTGGGTCGATTGCTCGGGGAACATCGTTTTTGCGCAATGATCTTGGCAAGACGATTATGCGCGATGACATTCAAATCATGGATGAGCCGCACCGTAAACGCGGCCTTCGTTCCGCCGCTTTTGATGGTGAAGGCATGGCTATGGAGACGCTCCAACTCGTCGAAAATGGTGTTTTGAAAACATGGATATTGGATAGCTCCACCGCCAAGCAGCTCAATTTAAAAAGTAATGGGCGCGCAGGTCGAGGCATTGGGTCTCCGCCTAGTCCGAGCGCAACTAATTTATACATGAAGGCGGGAGACAAGACCCCCGAGGAAATGATGCGCGAAATCGGCACAGGCCTTTTTGTTACCGAATTAATTGGCATGGGCGTAAACGGTGTCACTGGTGATTATAGCCGAGGCGCCTCCGGGTTTTGGATAGAAAATGGTGAATTAGCCTACCCTGTTAGTGAAATTACAATTGCTAGCAATCTACGAGAAATTTTTTCACTTATGCATCCAGCCAATGATTTAACCTTTCGGCATGGCGTAAATGCGCCTAGCTTAATGATTGAAGAAATGTCTCTGGCTGGAATTTAAGTTTTATCAAAGTAGAACCGTTTAAAATGTCGAAATCAAAACCACCAAGCCCGACAACCGACGAGATAATCGAGCGGTATAATACGCGCCGCAGCGGTTCATACGCGCTGATCGCGCGGATGCTAAGCACTTATCTGCGCCCCTATTTTGGATATCTCTTAATCGGTGTCATGACCAATATAATTGTTGCGGGCACAACAGGCGTTTTACCGTGGTTTATCCAACAAGCTATCGACAATGTGTTCGATGAACGCAATGAGGTAATGCTGTATTTGATACCGCTTGGTATCGTTGGCATATCTCTCGTGAAAGGTGTCGCCACCTATATCTCTAATGTGATTTTGCAATTTGTGGGTCAACGAACGACATCCAATTTACAAAGTGACCTGTTTAGTAAAATCGTTCGCGGCGATTTAGCTTTCATCTCACAAAAGCATTCGGGCGAATATATTTCAATTTTCATGACCGACAGTATTCGCCTCCGCGACACCGTAAACAACACTGTCATCGGCCTCGCGCGACACCTGCTCACCGTTGTTATTTTGATCGTCGTCATGTTTTATATGAATTGGTATCTAGCGTTAATTTACACACTGATCGTTATTCCGCTAGGTATCGTTCTGCTCCGCTCGGTTGGCCGAAAAACCCGCAAAGCGGCACGGCAAGGTTTGGAAGAAACGGGTGGCCTATCGACAACTGTGTCCGAAGCCCTTAGCGGCCTGCGAATAGTTAAAGCCTATAGCCAAGAACAAGCATTGGTAGACCGCGCTATCGCGAATATCGAGCAGGTTTTAAAATATACCATGAAAGCATTTAGAGCGCGTGCGGCCAGCAGCCCGATCGTCGAGTTTTTAGCCGGCTCCGCAGTCGCCGCGATCATATTCTACGGCGCTCAGCAAAATTACCGAGGCCTGCTAAGCACAGGTGAATTCATGGGTTTCATCACGGCGCTATTAATGACGTTCAACCCGCTTCGTTCCGCTGCAAACATTCAAACCGCACTGCAAGAAGGTGTCGCGGCGGGCACACGGATTTTCTCTATCCTTGATGAGCCGTCTACAATAATCGAAAAGCCAGATGCAATTGATACGAGTTTGAAAAGCGGTAATGTCGAATTCGATGACGTAAACTTCAGCTACCGCACAACAGGAGCCGTCGCCGTTCAGAACATCAATATGCAGATTAAGTCTGGGCAAGCCATAGCTTTCGTCGGGCCATCCGGTGCTGGCAAGTCAACGTTACTTAATTTAGTGTTGCGGTTTTTCGACGTTACCAGTGGCGCAATTCGTATCGATGGTCATGATATTAGAGACCTAAGTTTCAACTCACTTCGCCAAGCAACCGCACTCGTAACCCAAGACCCATTCTTATTCGATGATACAATTTCTGCAAACATCGCCTTTGGTTGCCATGATGCAACCGATGAACAAATCGTAGCTGCGGCCAAGCTTGCCGCCGCCGACGAGTTTATCGATGCGCTTCCAGACGGCTACCAAACAAGCGTTGGTGAAGGTGGGTTGCGCTTGTCAGGCGGACAAAAACAACGACTTGCTATTGCTCGGGCAATTTTAAAAGACGCACCCATATTACTGCTCGACGAGGCTACCTCGGCGCTCGATACAGCGTCTGAAAGCCTAGTTCAAGCATCTCTAGCCAGACTAATGGAAGGCCGCACATCGCTTATAATTGCCCACCGTCTTTCAACAATTATGCATGCCGACACGATTTATGTGCTCGATGCAGGGCAAATTGTTGAGTTTGGAAATCACGAAGAATTATTAGCCAAAGGCGGCTTATACTCCCAACTCTACACAACGCAGTTCAGCTCTGATGATGTACTCATAGAGAAGCCTGTTACCAGTGACGAGGTTCGCAAATGACATTCTGGTTGTACAGAACCTTGATGCGGCTTAGTGAGCCGTTGATTATCTTATGGTTATGGAAGAGAAAACGTTCTGGAAAAGAAGATGCCGCGCGCCTCGATGAGCGCTTTGGCTTCGCCTCCGTTCAGCGTCCCTATGGAGATTTAGTTTGGTTTCATGCGGCAAGCGTTGGTGAAACACTCTCTATTTTGCCGCTACTCGAAGCCCTCTACGCACAACGTCCGGACACCCCATTCTTACTTACCACTGGCACAAAAAGTTCAGCCGATATAGTTGCACGGGATTTCCCTAGTTTCATCATTCATCAATATATTCCTATTGATCATCCAACTTTTACTAAAAGGTTTATTGAGCATTGGCGACCCACGGCTAGCTTTTTTGTGGAATCGGATTTATGGCCAACACTTCTGCGTGCGGCTAAAAATAACGGTAGTTCATTGGGGCTAATCAATGCACGAATGTCGAATGATAGTTTCAATAGTTGGAAAAAATGGCCGAATATATTCCGTTCGATCATGGGTATGTTTGACATTGTACTGGCGCAGGACGACACTACGGCTGAGCGCCTTTCGACGCTGACAGATAAAAATATTATTGAAGCTGGGAATCTAAAGCTCGACGCACCTCCGCCACGTTGCGACGCAAAGCGACTGAAGCGACTTCAAACCCGAATCGCACAGCGCCCCGTATGGCTCGCGGCCAGTACACATAGTGGCGAAGAACAAATTATACTTAATTGTCATAAACAGCTCGCGGTTAACTTCCCGAACCTTTTGACCTTAATCGTTCCACGCCATTCCGATAGAGCCGAAGACATATGCGCGCTTCCTGAAATGTCAGACCTAAACTCGATCCGGTTATCCGTGAGCGAGCAGGTGACCCCAGATCATAATATTCTCATTGGCGACACAATGGGCGATATGGGGCTTTACTACCGCCTCGCCCAGTTATGCTTTATTGGCGGTACGCTGATCGACCATGGAGGGCAAAACCCGCTTGAAGCGGCGCGGCTAGATTGCGCGATTACGCATGGACCATCGACTAGTAATTTTACCGAAATTTTTCTTAGCCTGCACAATGTCGAAGGCGCCAGAGAAGTCACAGCCACGTCGATAGAGGCTTGCATTGAGGCCCTGCTAAACAGTGAAAAACAACGCAAAACGATGCAAAAAAATGCTGTATCTGTGGCCAATTCGCAGGCCGGAACAACAGACCACGTAGCCGATATCCTGCTCGACTTTATTCCAGACATGGCACTTGAGGTATCGGAGACGAGCCATGCGTGAACCAGCGTTTTGGCAATCGAGCACAGCTATTTCGACTGCTTTAATGCGCCCCTTGGGTTCGCTTTATCAACGGCTCGGAAGATGGCGCCGACAAATCACAAGCCCCCAAACCTTATCTGCGCCGGTCATCTGCATCGGCAATGTAACGGTCGGCGGTTCTGGCAAAACCCCCGTCGTCGACTTTCTCTCCGACTGGTTAAAAGCCCAAAACAAAAACCCCGCCATATTATCACGTGGGTACAAGGGTAGCCTGACTGGGCCAATCCATGTTGACCTGTCGCAACACGACGCCAAAATGGTCGGTGACGAACCGCTTATGCTGGCGAGCCGGCATAATGTTTTCACCGGTGCCGATCGGTATCAAACGGGACAGTTGGCTATCCATGAGGGGTTCGACATTTTAATTAAAGATGATGGGTTTCAAAACCCAAAGGTAGCGCATGATCTAAATGTCATAGTCGTTGACGGACAAACTGGTTTTGGTAATGGGTGTGTTTTTCCTGCTGGCCCCCTGAGAGAGCCATGGTCGGACGCACTCATCCGTGCTTCTGCTATTGTCCTGATCGGAGAGCCATCGCACCCGAGTTTAAGGTTATTTTTGAACGCAACTGAGACAGGCAATATACCCATCATTCAGGGTGAGATTGAAACGGGTAAAATTGATTTTAAGGCAACTACGCCGTTATTCGCTTATTGCGGATTGGCCAAGCCCGAGAAATTCATGTCGAGCCTTAATGCTGCGGGGCTGAACGTTGTTGACCAAGCTCTGTTTTCAGATCACCACTTTTTCTCTGAGGCCGATGCAAAACATATTCTGGCCGAAACAAAAAAACTCGGTGCCGTTCCAATCACCACTGAAAAAGATTTTGCCCGCCTAGCAGGTGCCCAAAAAGATACGTATCGCGGCCAATTAGCTAAGGCTAGCGAGCTGCTGACAATCAAATTGCGACTTAAAAACAAAGCGTCACTGACCAAAATAATTAAGCCGGTTTTAACGCGCGAGACCTAGGGTTTTACTGGCCTGCACCAACAGCCAGGCTTGGCTGAAGATCCTCCAAAGGCATCGGCTCAACCAATATAGCGGGATCAATATGCTTATCGCGCCAGAACATCCGCCAATCCAAATGCGCACCGGTCGAGCGCCCCTTCGAACCGACTTCGCCAATTACATCACCAGCTTTTATTTCTTGGCCGGCACTGACATGAACAGCGCCCATATGCATATAGACTGACGTTAAGTTTAGCCCGTGATCTATGAAGACCAGCCCGCCCTCAAAATACATATCACCCTCAGCTAAAGTTACGACACCGTTGGCTCCCGCCCTTACTTTTTCACCGGCCGGCGCGGCGATATCGACACCATAATGTGGGCGCCGCGGTTCACCATTAAAGACCCGTTGACTGCCATAAACCCCGGATATTCTGCCTCGAACAGGCCACTTAAAACCTTGTTGCACGCCGGAGAGAAAATCAGTGCGGCTAGAGACAACCGACCTCGCTTGTGACTTTAGGGCTTGGTCCTGCTTAATCTTCATGCGCTTTTTAGGTGAAGGAGTAACGTATTTCTTGGCCACCCCATCTATGCGCTGAATGTCATATTCGCGAACACCAAGTTCAATTTTATACACCTGACGGCGCTCGCCCAGCGTATACACCAGCTCAATCGGATCTGGCACATCTCGGTCAAATCCAATCAATGTCCAACCGTCAACATTCGGCAATTCATTGCCATCAAATGCCAACTGAACACCTTTCTTAAGCTGCAGCCAAACGAGACCACCGGGCACTATTTTGCCCGAAGCGAATTTAACAAAGTCATCGGGAAACGCTTCGTGATACGAAACGTCGGCCAGAACGGATGGCGATGTATCTTTATAGTAGCTCGGCCCGAAGTTCGAATTAGCCGCAGCAGGAACAAATGTTGCGACACAAATAACAACGGGGAAAACCATCCGAATTGCGCGCAATATTAGCGGCGTGCGCATGGCTCTATCATGAAATATTTTAATCAGCCGAAACATGATTATGCATCCGTTTCCAAGCATCGAGCGACACCACCGCATCGCGATACGGCTCTTGCATATCGACGTTCCAGTACCGCAACTCTTGAAGAGGGATTATATCTCCAGTCACCGCGCAAACAACATGAGTACCCGGCCGGATAATTTCAAAATCCCCATCCAGATAGCGAATAACAGCTGTCGCTCCCAATGCACTTTTATCCATGTTTCTTACTTCCTATTTTTCTTTATATTTTATTTAGAACAAATCGCCTTGTTCGTCATCAACCGATTTTTTATTTACCGATCGATCCGATGCAGGGCGCTTCGGTGGCGGCGCTGATTTGGCTATCGGTTTATCCGCCATAGTAGATTTAGAGGCGGGTGCTTGAGATGTAATCTCCGCCGACAGATGGTTTTGTTTGGCCAAGCGAATATCAATGCGATCACCCAGCTTTACTTGCTCCGATGTGCGAAGTGGCTTACCTGCTGGATCCAGCACAAGAGCAAAGCCGCGCTCTAAAATAGCTTCATGGCTAAGCAGATCTAACTGACGAGCCAGTGATTGCAATGACGAAAGTGCGGTCTGCTGAACAGCCCCCGCGCCGCGCAATAATCTCGCCTGTAAGTCCATAGTATGAGACGCATATCTTGAGATATTCTGCAAAACAGACCGCGGAGAAATACGCCCATGTAACTCTGCCACACGTGCAGAATATCGCTCAAGGTTTTGCTGGAAGGACCGCGCTGAAATACGCTCCTGTAGTTCAGCGATACGAGCCGACGACCTTTCAATGTCTTGCAAAAACGATCTGGGCGAGAGACGTATATCGCTTAATTGAAAGCGAGACCGAGCAAGCTGTAATCGGTTTGACAAAGCACCTGATAATTTTTGACTTAAGTTATCAAGCCTCTGAGCGTTCATCATCCATAAATCTTGTGGACGCTTCATACCACGCGATAAGCCAATTAGCATTTGCTGGGCTTGGTCAAGCCGGCGTTGTTGGCCTTGTAAAAGCCTGCGCTCGCGGTCCAGTAAATGCGCTATCAATTCAGAACGCACGGGAACCGCCATCTCGGCGGCAGCCGTTGGCGTCGGTGCACGTTGGTCGGCAACAAAATCAATCAGTGTGGTATCTGTCTCATGCCCGATAGCCGAAATCACGGGAATAGTGGATGCAGCGACGGCTCTCACAACAACCTCTTCGTTAAAAGACCATAAGTCTTCAAGGCTTCCGCCACCCCGCGCGACAATAATAACATTCGGACGCGGCGTTGAGCCTTCAGACCCATCCAATAAGTTAAACCCGTTAATGGCATTGGCAACCTCAACGTCGCTGCCTTGTCCCTGCACCCGAACCGGCCAAACCAACACGTGACGCGGAAACCTATCGGCAAGTCTGTGCAAAATATCCCGAATAACGGCACCTGACGGGCTAGTCACGACACCTATAACTTCAGGCAAATAAGGTATGGGTTGCTTTCGGTCAGCGTCAAATAAGCCTTCGGTCGCCAGCTTTTTGCGGCGCGCCTCCAACAGCGCCATCAGCGCTCCCTCGCCGGCGGGCTCCATTTGTTCAACCAACATCTGATAGCGTGACTGACCAGGAAACGTCGTTAACCTGCCAGAACAAATAACCTCTAAGCCCTGTTCAGGGTTAACCGCCAACCCTTTGGCAACACCTTTCCAGCACACCGCGGCCAGCACCGATTTATCATCTTTCAAATCAAAATAGAGATGCCCCGACGCAGGACGCGCAACCCGACCTAATTCTCCTCGCACTCGCACAAAAGAAAAGTCATCCTCTATTTTACGTTTTACCGCCCCAGATATTTCACTGACACTGTATTCCGTCACATTGGTCGCCTGCTCGTCCATAAACTCTATGTTTCTCTCTCAACCACGATTCATCAACATCTTGCTTTTGCGAAGATCGCTTTATCTTACCCACTTGTCTAGACAGAATGCCCCCCCGTCTATAACAAATATATACAGTAATTACATTTTGATTCTAATTAGTTTGGATGGATTTCTCTATGGCTCAAGACAAGATAGATGGACAAGATAAGCTAAACATTTTTGTCCTTGGTGGCGGCGGGCGCGAGCACGCTTTATGCTGGAAAATATCGCAAAGCCCAATGGTCTCAGAATTATTTTGTGCGCCCGGAAATGCTGGTACAGGGCAGGTGGCAAAAAATATAGCCATGGACCCAGAAGACGCCCAAGCCGTTCTGGAGTTCTGCCAAGCCAATCATATTGATCTCGTCGTGATCGGCCCAGAAGGGCCTTTGGTTGCCGGTGTTAGTGATGTTCTGCGCGCCAATGATATTTATGTGTTTGGCCCCAGCGCCGCCGCCGCGCAATTAGAAGGCTCGAAGGGGTTTACCAAGGATCTATGCGCCGAGGCCAACATTCCGACCGCCGCTTATGGACGGTTTCATGATGCTGCATCTGCACATGCTTATTTGGATGAACACCCTGCCCCAATCGTCATCAAGGCCGATGGACTAGCCGCTGGTAAAGGCGTGATTATGGCCATGGACGACGCCCAAGCCCATGATGCCGTAGATATGATATTCGACGGCGCCTTTGGTGACGCCGGTGCGGAGCTGGTGATTGAAGCCTTTATGGAAGGTGAGGAAGCTAGCTTTTTTGTTATAACGGACGGCACTCGCGCCATTCCACTTGCCACGGCGCAAGACCATAAGCGTGTAGGCGACGGTGATACGGGGCCAAATACTGGCGGAATGGGCGCTTACTCACCAGCTTCGATTGTAACCCCAGCAATTCTAGAAGAGGTCCTCGACCGAATTATCGAGCCGACCTTGACCACATTAAGAGAGCGTGGGACCCCTTACCAAGGCGTTCTCTATGCCGGATTAATGCTAACAGCCGACGGCCCGATGCTGATTGAATATAATGCTCGCTTTGGCGACCCAGAGTGTCAGGTACTGATGATGCGCCTCGAAAGTGATTTCGTCCCCGTTTTGATGGCTAGCGCCGCGGGTGACATGACGGAGATTGGCATAGATTGGAGCACGGATCTAGCTATGACCGTGGTTATGGCGGCGCAAGGTTATCCGGGTAGCTATACGAAAAACACCGAAATTCGCGGCATTACCGAGGCTGAAACCAATGGAGCGATTGTCTTTCATGCTGGAACGTCCCTTCAAAATGGAAAATGCCTTGCGACAGGCGGCCGCGTGCTAAATGTAACTTCAAAGGCTAAAGATGTAGCGCTAGCGCAGCAGCTTGCTTATGATGCTATTTCGAAAATAGACTGGCCAGAAGGCTTCTGTCGGCGCGATATAGCGTGGCGCGAATTGGAGAGACTTTCGAAAGGCTAAAAGTATTGGCAGTAAGCGCGTTAACTAAAGCGTAATATTTGGAC